>Ga0136611_10001891_pt1 | contig 14551 bp, 12 predicted proteins | sample AntDrymUQ2232306_2_FD_106645 | JGI IMG/M metagenome (GOLD analysis project Ga0136611, IMG submission 106645) | Polar desert sand microbial communities from Dry Valleys, Antarctica - metaG UQ223 (23.06) | ecosystem: Environmental > Terrestrial > Soil > Desert | place: Antarctica: Dry Valley...
GCGCCGGCCTGGTTCTCACTCGTGGCCTGGACCCCGAAGGACGTGCGGAAGTTGCTGCGATCCACCATGATCTCACCCGCAGGGCACCCCTCGGAGTCGGCGCAGTGCTCGGTGATCGTTGCGGTTGCGGGCTCGGCCACCAGGTCGGCGGCCGGGCCGCGGGCGATGGTGTTGACGACCTCGAGCTGAGCCCCGTTGGCGGCACGGACACCCACCCCTCCGCGGCGCGCGCCCCAGGCGGTGACGTTGAGCAGCACGTGGGCTCCGTCGCCGGCGAACACCGCGGTCCCGCCGGCGCGGGAGATCGCCACCGAATCGGTCAGCCGGACCGATCCCGAGAGCGTGATGCCCCGCTCACCCGCTGCGCCCGTGACGCGGTGGACGGCCGGGCTACCCGTGACCTCGAGGCCCACCCCCTGACTGTTGAAGGTGCCGTCGAGGACCGTGCCGTTGCCGGAATAGGCCGCGGCGAGCTCGCCGTTGCGGGCGGTGGCGGTCACGCCGGTCCAGCTCGTGTCGTTTCCCGTGGTCTCCAGGCACGCCTCGGCGAGGACTCCGGTCGCGGTCAGCGTCGAGTCCTCCACCCGAACCCCGCTCGCCGCGCTGCGCAGGCATGGGGCCGCGCTGGTGGTGATCGACAGGTCGCGCACAGTCGCGGCGGCGTCGACGGACACCGCTGGGGCGTCCGCTCCGGCCGCGCGGACAGCAAGATGCTCTACAAGCGAGCCTGCGGCCCCCTCGGCCACGGTGAGGCCGCTGCCCTCCCTCGTGCGAAATACGGGCCGTGGCGCGCCGGGCGCGGCGGTGACCGTCAGCTCGCGGGCGATGACGAGTGGCTGGTCGGCATAGGTGCCCGGGCCGATCACGACGGTGTCGCCGGGTGCGCTGCCCTCGCCGTTGACCGCCCAGGCGACCGAGCACGGCGCGAGGCGCTCACATCCGCCCGCCTCGGCGCCGGTGGGACTGACGTGACGGGTCGCCCCCTCCGCGCTGGCGGGGACCGCGAGGCAAGCGAGCACTAAAGCGACGACGGTGGATCGCATGTTCGCGGTCACGGTAGACACGACACGCGGGCGGTGGCGAGGTTGCGCCCGGCGAACGGCGGATTCGAGCGGTCTGCGGCGAACTCTAAGATCGGTCGGGTGACCACCGTGCGCAACGGGCTGGTCCGCATGGCGCGGGCGTGGAGGGCGCTCGACGTCGAGCAGCGTCGAGCCGCCGTTGCCGCGGTCGCTCTGCTGCTGACCATGTTCCTTCCGTGGTATGAGAAGAACGTGGTCGTCGGCACCGACCTCGCCACCGACAGCGTCAGCGCGTTCGGCGACGTCTCGTTCATCGAGGCCGCGATCTTCCTGGTCACGCTGGGGGTGCTGCTGCTGCTCTTCTACCGCGCCGAGCAGCGCGCGTTCCATCTCCCCGGCGGGGACGGCACCGTCATCTTCGGCGCCGGTGCCTGGGCGGCGTTCCTGCTGTTCTGGCGGGTGTTCGACCGCCCGGACGTCGGCGACGCCGGGGCCACCGTCGGCATCCAGTGGGGCTTCTTCCTGGCCTTCATGGCCGCGGGTGCCCTGGCGTTCGTCGGGTTTCGCCTGCGCACGAGCCACCAGGTCGCCGAACCCACCCGCGCTCAGGACCCGACGACGAAGGTCGAGCCGACCCCGTTGCCCACGCGCCGCGAGATCCCCGCCGCCGGCCAGCGCCGGCGGCGCCGGCCAGCGGGACCGGACGCGCCGACCGAGATCGCCGGCCAGCTCTCGTTCGAGGAGAGCCAGCAGCAGGACGACCCGCCCACCGAGCGCCGCTAGGCCGTGTCATCGAACACGGCTCAGTCCTCGAACAGCGCGTACCCGTAGGCGCCGCGCTTGTAGGCCAGACGCGCGATCGAGTGCACGCGATCATCATCGTTGGACTCGAGCTGGTTCAGAGCGCCGTCGACGCGGCGGGCGGCGCGCCGGCAGAACGTCTGGGCGATGAAGCGCTCCTGGCCCGACGCCTCGACCCCCTGCTCGGCGAAGATCGCCGTCACCCGGGAGAGGACCGCGATCTGGGCGAGGATGTCGCTCAGCGCATGCGCGATCCGCTTATGGGCCAGGCCCTGGGTGATGACGTCCTTGCCGTGCTTGCGCAGCAAGCTCTCCCCGGCCCCGCGGAGGCGCTTGACCTGGTCGCCGACGGGCCCGGCCAGTTCGGAGAGTTCCGGGGCGGCGAGCGAGATCTGCTCGGGCCGGATCTCGCGCTTGACCCGATTGAAGGCGTAGCCGGCGAGCGTGCCCAGCGAGCCGATCGGATCGTCAAGGCCAAGGTCACCGAGGTCGGAGAGCTCCTCGCCAAGCGGCTTGAGGGCCGACAGCGCCACAAAGGACCGGAGCACGTCGTTGGCGCCCTCGAAGATCGGGAAGATCCGGATGTCGCGCAGGATCCGCTCGTAGGGCTCGCCCTTCATGTAGCCGAGCCCGCCGGCGAGCTGCAGTGCGCGGTTGGCCTGGTACCAGACGAACTCGGTCCCGGAGATCTTGGCGATCGCCGACTCGATCGTGTAATCCTCGATCCCGTTGTCGATCATGCCCGTGGTCATGTAGGCCATCGACTCGAGGCCGAAGAGGTAGCTGACCATCCAGGCGATCTTCTCCTCGACCATGTCGAACTCCGACAGGGTCTTGCCAAACTGCCTGCGCGTCGTCACGTGCTCTATCGACAGGTCGATCAGCCGCTTGGCGAGGCCGACCGAACCGGTGCCCAGCCCGATGCGCCCGTTGTTGAGCACCTGCATCGCGATGTGGAAACCTTCGCCGGGCTCCCCAAGCACGTTCTCCGGCGGGATCCGTACGTCGTTGAAGCGGACCGGGCACAGGTGGTTGCCGGCCAGACCCATCGTCTCGTAGCGCGGGCCGGACTGGTCGAAGCCCTCCATCCCCTTCTCGAGGATCAGCGCGATGTGGGAGTCCTTGCCGTCGGCAAGCTCGGCCCGGGCGAACACCGTGAGGACGTCGCCACGGCAGCCGTTGCCGATCCAGCGCTTCTCGCCGTTGAGCACCCACGAGCCGTCGGGCTGGGCGACCGCGCGCGACTCGATGTTGTAGGCGTCAGAGCCCGCGTTGGGCTCGGTCAGCGCGAACCCGGCGAGCTTGCGCCCGGCGGCCAGATCCGGGAGGAAGCGCTCCTTCTGCTCGTCGGTCCCGTAGATGTGAATGCCCTTCACGCCGATCGACTGGTGCACACCCATGCCAATCGTCAGCGAGCCGTCAACCTGGCCGATCGCCTCGAAGACGCGGGCGTAGCCGGTCTGCGAGAGCCCCTGCCCGCCGTATCGCTCGTCGACGTAGAGGCCCATGAGCCCTAGCTCGCCGATGGCCCGATACATCTGGTCGGGGATCGTCCCGCTGCGATCGATCTCGACCGGGTCGATGTGCTCGGCCGCGTAGGCGCGGAAGCCCTCGATCAGGCGACGGACCTTGTCGGCCTCCTCACCCCGCGGAATCGGATAGGGGAAGACGAGCTCCTCGTGGATCTCGCCGAGCATCAACGCCTTGGAGAAGCTCGTGACCTTGGTGTCTGGGCTCATCCTGCGGCCTCCAGCTCGTGTTGGCGCAGCTCGATCCGCCGGATCTTGCCGGTCAGCGTCTTGGGCAGATCGTCGGCGAACTCGATCTTGCGCGGGTAGGCATAGGCACTCAGGTGGCCGCGGACGAAGTCCTTGATCTCCTGGGCGGTCTCCTCGGTCGGCTCGAAGCCGGCGTTGAGCACGATGAACGCCTTGACGACATGACCCTTGACCGGGTCGGGCGAGGCGACCGCGGCGGCCTCGCGGACCGCCGGGTGCTCCAGGCACGCGGATTCGACCTCGAACGGCCCGATCCGGTAACCGGCGGCGATGATCACGTCGTCGGCACGGCCCTCGTACCAGACGTAGCCGTCCTCGTCGAAGCGCGCGGCGTCCTTCGAGTGGAACCACTCGCCCCCGAAGACCTCGTCCGAGTCCTCCGGGCGGCGCCAGTAGCCCAGCGGGTAGTGGGGGTTCGAGCGCGCCTTCAGGCAGATCTCCCCCCGCTCCCCCGTCGCCACGGGTTGCTCGTCCTCGTCGAGGATCGCCACCTCCCAGCCCGGCATCGGCCGCCCCATCGAGCCCTCGCGGACCTCCATGAACGGGTAATTGGCGACGAGCGGATAGGACTCAGTCAGCCCGTAGTAGTCCATGACGGTCACGCCGTACTGCTCGCGGAACCAGCGGATCGCCTCGGGGTTGAGCGGCTCGCCGGCACTGCAGACGACGCGGAAGTCCTGTGGGTGGCTGCTGCCGGCGTCGGGCACGGCCATCATCGCCCGCATCGCGGTGGGCGTCGTGAAGACGTTGGTCGGCCGGTGCCGGCTGAGGAACTCCAGCTGCTTGCTGGGGTCGAAGCCGCCCTCGCGCCGGTAGACGCACTGCACCGCGCCCAGGCGCCAGGGCCCGAGCAGCGGCGCGATGCCCGCCGCCCACGCCCACTCCCCCATGCCATGGAAGCGCTCGCCGTCCTGCACGTCGTGGCAGTGAACGAACTCCTCGTGGGCCAGGAGGTACCGGTGGGCGTGCACGATGCCCTTGGCCAGCCCGGTCGTGCCGGAGGTGTAGTAGAGCTGGGCGGGATCGTCGGCCGCGGTGTCGACCGCATCGAACGTGGTGGCTGCGCCGTCGAGCAGCGCGTCGTCGAGCACGAGCGCGTCGTCGAAGCGCGCGTGGTTCTCGGCGTCGGTGAGCAGCAGCGCCGGCTCGGCGTCGGCGAGGCGGTGGCGGATGCCCTCGTCCCCGTAGAGCACCGACATTGAGAGCAGGATCGCCCCGCACTTCCACACCGCGAAGAACGCCGCCGCGGTGTCGGGGCCGGGCGGCAGCACCATCGCGACACGGTCGCCGCCCCGGACCCCGCGCTCGGTGAGCACGTTGGCGATCTGGTTGGAGCGGTCCTGCAGCTCGCCCCAGGCGACCTCGCGCTGCTCACCCGTGTAGGACTCGAACACCATCGCGAGCTTGTCGCGCGGATGCTTGTCGCAGACATCGAGCGCGATGTTGTAGCGCTCGGGAACGTCCCAGCGGTGTGCGGCGCACACCTCCTCGTAGCGGCCCATGGCCGCACTTGTACTCCTCTGGCCGACCAGCGGCTTCCTCGTGGGGCTATAGGATCTCCCCCATGTGAACGGGGGTGGGGAGGGCACTCGTCGCAGCGATCTTCGCCCTCGCTGTTCTCCCGCTGTCAACCGCCTCGGCGGACTGCGTGTTCCACCCGGCCACGCGCACGATCGAGGTCACGCCCCGCGAGCCCTACTTCGCCGGCGTCCGGCTGGTGCGCTTCGGCGACGCGATCTACGTCTATCAGCTGAGCGGCGCCCAGTACGTCAGCGATGGCTGCGAGGGCGGCATCCCGACGGTCTACAACACCGACAGGGTCGTCAACTCGGGGGAGGCGATCAACCCGCTCACCGTCTACATCGATCTCAGCGGCGGGGACTTCGCGCCCGGGGCGACGGACGAGCCCGGCAGCACCGACGAGATCGAGTTCGACCCCACGGGCGGGGAGGCCGGCAACGGCGCGCTGCCGCCCGCGCAAGCCGTGGTCACGGGCGACGCGGCCGCTGACAGCCTGCGAGCCGGCGCGCTCGGCATCAACCTCAACCCGACATCCGAGCTCTTCTCCGGGGCCGACCTCGACGTCAAGACGAAGGCCGGCGCGCGCAACGAGCTCGCCGGAGGTGGCGGCGACGACCGGCTTGCATCCATCGGCGGATCGGCGACCGGCGATCCCGCCGGTGCGACACTCCGAGGCGGGGACGGCGACGACACCCTCACCGGTGGCTCGGGTGCCGACACCCTCGACGGAGGCCCCGGTGCCGACAAGCTGACCGGCGGCGCGGGCGAGGACATGGCCAGCTACTACGGGGCGTCCGGGGGCGTGACAGTGTCGCTCCTCGTCGCCGAGGCCCAGGAAACCGGGGGCGCGGGGATGGACACGTTGTCTGCGGTCGAGAACCTCGAGGGCTCCAGGATGGGCGACGTGCTGGCCGGCGATGCCGGCCACAACCTGATCCGGGGGTCCGAGGGCGACGACACGATCGACGGCGGGCTGAGCTCCGACAAGCTCATCGGCGGAGACGGCGTCAACACGCTCAGCTTCGCCACGGTCTCGGGCGGTGGCGTCGAGGTCGCGCTCCCCGCGAACGCGAACCCCGTGGCGGTCTCCGGCGGCGCCGGCGCGGATGAGGTGTCCCTCTTCGACAACCTGATCGGCTCACCGGTCGGCGACGCGCTGACCGGCAACGACCGCGCGAACGTCATCATCGGCGGGGGCGGTGGCGACGAGATCAACGGCCTCAACGGACCCGACGTCATCGAGGCCCGCGACGGCGAGCGTGACGCGATCTCGTGCGGCACCGACAACGACATCGCCAACGTCGACCTCGTCGGGACCGATCTGGTCGGAGCGGATTGCGAGACGATGAACTTCGCGGCCGCGCCGCCCGCGCCCGTCGTGCCGGGTGCCGAGCCGCCGGGGGCCGAGCCGCCTCCGGCGACGCCCGGTGCGGGGCCGCCGGTCCTCACGAGGCTGCGGGTCGGCAGGGCGCGTGTGTCGTTCGTGCTGAGCGCCGCCGCGCGGGTGACCCTGCGGCTCGATCGCCGGGTCGAAGGGCGCTGGAAGCGCCTTGCCGCCAAACAGGTCCTCCGGCCCAAGCGATCCGGCGCACACCGCTTCCGCCTGCGGCGCGCCTGGCGTCGCGCGCGCCTGCAACCTGCTCGCTACCGCCTGACCGCGGTGCCCAGGAACAGCGCCGGCGCGGGGAAGGCCAGGCGCGTCAGCTTCCGCGTCCGGCGCTAGCCGCGTCGCGCCGCGCTCGCCCGGCGGTCGAGCTCCTCGAAGTACTCATCGCCCTCGATGCTGACCCACCCCGGCTCGTTGCCGCGGGGATGACGTCGTCGCGCAACCGGTGGATGAGGTCCTCGGTCGCCGCCGCAGCCCGCCCTTAACCGGAGGCGATGCGGACGCGCGTGCCGTGGCGAGGCGAGAAGGTGATGTTGCGGCGCGTCACGCGCTCAGCCCTTGGCGCAGCCGCCTCGAGGCGCACCGAGCGCACGATCTCGGCGAGCACCACGCGCATCTCCATCTCGGCGAACGCCGCGCCCAGGCAGCGACGCACGCCTCCGCCGAACGGGATCCAGCCGTAGGTGGTCGGGGGCTGATCGAGGAAGCGCTCGGGCCGGAAGGCGTAGGGCTCGGGGTAGAGGTCCGGGCGCGTGTGGGTCAGCCAGATGGCGGGCGTGACGTCGGTGCCCGGCGCGAGCAGGTGATCCCCGGCACGCAGCTCGCGCGTGAGCCGTCGCCCGGCGATCGGGACGACGGGGCGCAGCCGCAGGCCCTCCTGCACGACCGCGCGAAGGTAGGCGTCCTCGCCACGCGCCACCTCGTCACGCAAGCGGGCCAGCGTTTCGGGATGACGCAGAAGCAGGTCGACAGTCCAGGCCAGACCGGTGGCGGTGGTCTCGTGCCCCGCGAGCAGCAGCGTCATCAGCTGGTCGCGGAGCTCGCGGTCGCTCATCGCTTCGCCGTCCTCGAACCGTGCCGCGATCAGGCCGGAGAGGATGTCGTCGCCGGGCGGGGCCGCACGTCGATCGGCGATCTCGGCGAGCAGCACGTCATCGATCGACTCCGAGGCCGCGCGCAACGCCGCCATGGGATCGCCGCGACCGGTCTGCCGGGACGCAAGCACGCGGAACTGGAGCGCGGCGGACGAGGTGCCGTCGAGCAGCAGCGGGAGCTCGCGGCGCAGGGCGTCGGCTCGGGCGCCGTCGGCGATTCCGAACACCGCGCGCAGGATCACGTCGAGCGTGATCGCCTGCATGTGCGGATGCAGCGCGAAGGTCCTCCCGGGACGCCAGTCGGCGATCACGCGCTCGGCGATCTCGCGCACGAGCTCCTCGTATCTGCGCATCCGCTCGCCATGGAACGGAGGCAGCATCAGCTTGCGGCGCGAGAGGTGCTCCGCGCCTTCGGTCAACAGCACCGAGCGTGCGCCGAGCAGCGGCAGCAGCGCGGCGCTGCGCCCCGGCGGCAGCCCGTTGGTGGACTCGGAGTACAGCCCCCGGACGTGCTCGGGGTCCGAGACGATGACCATCGGCGTCTTGAAGCCGAGGAAGTTGAGGCTGAAGACATCGCCGTAGCGTCGCCGGCAGGACTCCAGGAGAGCGATCGGCCGCGCCAGCCAGCGCACCGTCTGGATCAGCTTGGGCTCGCCGGGTCCGTCGGGGAAGGGCACCCGCCGACTGTACGCGGCCCGAAGCTCAGCTGTTCGACTTCATCACCGTGATGATCAACGGCAGCACGAACGTGCCGAGGAACAGCAGGCCGATGCCGAACGCGACGAGGCCCTTGATCTTGGTGATGTGACCGAACGTCCCGATGACGAACCCCGCGAGCATCAGCGCGATGAACGGCCACGGGCTGGTCCCGAAAGTGGGGGTCTCGTCATAGATCGCGGAGAGGAACAAGCCACCACTCCTATCATCCGGCGACCATGGCCGCGCAACCCGACTCCGCCGAGCAGGTCTCCGCAGGCCTGCGGGAGGTCGGATATCTCCCCGGCGAATCGACTGCCCTCGTGGCCTTCTTGGCTGCCCGGCTGGGCAAGCCGGTGCTCGTCGAAGGGCCGGCGGGAGTGGGCAAGACCGAGCTGGCCAAGGCGCTGGCGAAGTACCTGGGCCGCGACCTGATCCGCCTGCAGTGCTACGAGGGCCTCGACGAGGCCAAGTCGCTGTACGAGTGGAACTACCGCAAGCAGCTGCTGCGCATCCAGACCGAGGCCGACGACACGACGTGGGACGACGTCCAGGAGGACATCTTCGGCTCGGAGTTCCTGCTCGAGCGGCCGCTGATGAGCGCGATCGCCTCGCCCGAGCCCGTGGTGCTGCTGATCGACGAGATCGACAAGACCGATCAGGAGTTCGAGGCGATGCTCCTCGAGATCCTCTCGGACTTCCAGATCTCGATCCCCGAGCTCGGGACGGTCAAGGCCACCACGCGCCCGATCGTCCTGCTGACCTCCAACAACACCCGCGAGCTGACCGAGGCGCTCAAGCGGCGCTGCCTGTACCTGTGGCTCGACTACCCGTCGCTCGAGCACGAGCTCGAGATCGTGCGCCTGCACGCGCCTGAGCTGCCCGAGCACGTGTCGGCCAAGCTCGTCGAGCTCGTCGCGATGGTCCGCGACCTCGACCTCAAGAAGCCGCCGTCGATCGCCGAGTCGATCGACTGGGCCCGCGCGCTGCTGCTGCTCGGAGCCCAGGACATCGACCAGAAGATCTTCCGCGACACCATGTCGGTGATCGTCAAGCACCGCACCGACCTCGACGTCGTCGCCGAGCGCGTCGGGCTCAAGCTGGGCTCCCCGCTCGGGGCCTAGCCCGTGCTCGACGAACGCCTCCTCGAGTTCGGCGAGGAGCTTCGCTCGGAGGGGGTGGCGATCGGGACGAGTGAGCTGCTCGACGCGTTCGCCGTCCTGCAGGAGATCTCGTGGACGGACCCGGTCGACTTCCGTGAGGCGCTGGCGGCGACGCTGGCCAAGTCCCAGGACAACCGCCGGATCTTCGAGCTGGTCTTCGACCGCTTCTTTTTCCGCGCGACCGAGCTGGCCGCCCTGCGCGAGGACGTGCGGGAGGACGGCGGCGTCGACGCCGACGGCGGCGAGCTCGACCTGGAGCAGCTGCGCCAGCAGATCGCCCAGGCGCTGGCGGAGGGCAACGAGGGCGCAATGCGCGATCTCGCCCGGCTGGCCATCGCCGCGTTCGGCCGTCAGGGCGAGGGCTCGGGCGTAATCGGCGTCGACGTCCAGCGCATCCGCCGCGCGCTCGGCCTGCGCGCCGAGCCGCAACCCGAGCTGGCCGAAGGCGACCCGCGCCGCGACGGCCTGCCGCGCGAGGAGATCCGGCGCTTCGAAGCCCAGCTGCGCCGCGAGCTCGAGCGCGCGCAGATCGAGCGCACGGAGCAGCTGCCGCCAGCGCGCCCGCTCAACGAGATCGACCGCGCGCTGCCGTCGGGCCCGCTGCAGGACCTAGCCGCGGTCCACCGGGTCGTCGCCCAGCTCAAGCGGCGCCTGAAGACCCAGGGCAACGAGCAGCGCGGCCGCAAGCGCCGCGCCGCGGTCGACGTGCGCAAGACGATGCGCGCCTCGCTGGAGTTCGGGGGCGTGCCCGTGGTGATCAAGGAGAAGCCGGTGCGCCCGCGCCGGCCCGAGATCTACGTGCTCTGCGACGTGTCGACGTCGGTCACGAGTGCGTCCGTGTTCTTCCTGTCGGTGATGCACGCGTTGCACGATTCGTTTCGCAAGATGCGGTCGTTCGTCTTCATCGAGCGCATCAGCGAGGTGACCGACGTTTTTCACAAGGAGCGCGACTTCAAGAAGGTCAACGAGGCGATCGCCAAGGACGCCGGCGTGGCCGACATCTCGGGGTACACCGACTACGGCCGCGTCTGGTCGGAGTTCCGCGAGCTCGTCTCCGACGATCTGCACCCGCGGGCGACGGTGATCGTGTTGGGCGACGCGCGTACCAACGGCCGCGACCCGCGCGCCGACATCTTCGCCAGCGTGGCGGCGAAGGCGGGGCGCACGTTCTGGCTGAACCCCGAGCCGCGCCTGTACTGGAACTACGGCGACTCGGTCATCGCGGCCTACGAGGAGCACTGCGACGCCTACGAGTGCTGGACCACCCAGCAGCTCGAGGACTTCGTCAAGGCGCTGACGCGCCCGATGCGCTGAGGGGTGGCTCCGCCGCGGTGCCGAACGCCAGGTCTACCCTGATCAGCGTGGAGCCTGCCCTCCCCGACATCGCGACGCGCAAGGACTGCGAGCGGCTCGTACGGGCCTTCTACCGCCGCGCCATGGCCGACCCGGTGATCGGCTTCATCTTCACCGACGTGGCGAAGCTCGACCTCGAGGCGCACGTCCCGGTCATCGCGTCGTTCTGGGAGACCGTGCTGCTCGGGGCGAAGACCTACAGCGCCAGCGCGTTCGACCCGCACGCCGCCCTCAACGAGAAGGTCACGCTGCGCGCCGGCCACTTCGAGCGGTGGCTCGCGCTGTGGCGCGACACGGTCGACGACCTGTTCGCGGGCGAGCGCGCGGTCGCAGCGAAGGCCCACGCCGTCCGCGTCGCCTACGCCTTCCACGGTCGCCTGCAGACGATGACGCCGCCCTCCACACCGGCCGACGCAGCGGGCCTGACCGCCACCCAGCACGGCGCACCGCCGTCACCCGAGCGCTGATTGCGGCAGGATGTCGGGGTGAGGACGGACCCCACCCATCGCCGCCGCCGTCTCGCCTTGGCCGGCATCGCGCTCGCCAGCGTCGTTCTCCTCGTCGCGCTCGTCGGATCGTGCGGAAGCGACGACAAGAGCAAAGATGCGGCGAAGGCCAAGAAGCCCCCGGCGCCGGTGCAGCTCCCCGGCGGTGGCCGCACGATCTTCCCCGGCCGGCTCGTCGTCGGCTTCTACGGCGCACCGCAGGCCGACGAGCTCGGTGAGCTCGGCATCGGCAGCCCCACGTCGGCGGGGCAGCGGCTGCTCGCCAAGGCCAAGGAGTACGAGGGAAGCGGCCGCAAGATCCTGCCGGCGATGGAGCTGATCGCCGAGATCGCGCATCGCGCGCCGGGCGACGACGGGCTCTACCGCGGGCGCCTCGACGACGCGATCATCCGCCGCTACCTGCGGGCGGCACGCAAGATCGGCGCGATCCTGATCCTGGACATCCAGCCCGGCCACGCCAGCTTCTTCGCCGAGGCTCAGTACCTGGAGAAGTGGCTGCGCGAGCCCGACGTGTCGCTGGCGCTTGACCCGGAGTGGCACACCCCCGGCGCCGTTCCCGGAACGGTCATCGGCTCGGTCGACGTTCGCGAGGTCAACGCGATCTCGTTCTGGCTCGACGCGCTGATCGCGGAGCTCAAGCTGCCGCAGAAGCTGCTGCTCATCCACCGCTTCACCGAGGACATGATCATCGGGGAGGACCAGCTGAAAGCCCGCGCCAACGTGGCGGTCACCGTCAACGTCGACGGCTTCGGCGGGCGGGAGATCAAGATCGCCAAGTACAAGGAGTTCGCCCAGCGCGCTTCGGGGCTTCACAACGGCTTCAAGCTGTTCTTCCGGGAGGACACCGACCTCCTCCCGCCGGCCCGGGTGCTGCGGCTCAAGCCGCAGCCCGAGATCATCGTCTACGAGTAGAGTCCGCGACGCACTCAACACCAGGGGAGCTGGCAACAGGCTGGCTGAGAGAGCGCCCGCGGCGCTGACCCTTCGAACCTGTGGGGTAATGCCCGCGGAGGGAGCGATGACGACACCGACGACGCTGGACGGCGTGACGCGGCGCTTTGGTGCCGTTGTGGCGCTCGACGAGGTGACGCTGCGCGTCGATCCCGGTGAGGTCGTCGTCGTCGTGGGACCGAGCGGCTGCGGCAAGTCGACGCTGCTCGAGCTCGTCTGCGGCCTGATCGAGCCCGATGCCGGCAGGGTCTCCGGGCCGCCCGCGGTGCTCATGCCCCAGAGTGACCTGCTGCTGCCCTGGCTCTCGGCGCTCGACAACGCCTCGCTGGCGCTGCGCATAGGCGGAGCCGGCCGCGATGGCGCTCGGGCGCAGGCCCGCCCGCTGTTCGAGAGGTTGGGGCTCAACGGCTTCGAGGCGGCCCGCCCGTACGAGCTCAGCGGCGGCATGCGCCAGCGGGTCGCGTTCGCGCGCACGCTGCTGTCGGGCAAGCCGGTCCTCTGCCTCGACGAGCCCTTCGGCGCGCTAGACGCTCTGACGCGGGCCGACCTGCAGGGCTGGCTGGCCGAGGCGCTGGCCGCCGAGCCCCGGGCGGTGCTGCTCGTCACCCACGACGTCGAGGAGGCGGCGGTGCTCGCCGACCGGATCGTCGTCTTTTCCCCCCGGCCCGGCCGGGTCGTCGCCGAGCTCGTGGTGGGCACGCCCCGACCCCGTGCCGCCACCGACGCGCCGGTGATCCATGCGCGGATTCGAGCCATGGAGGCGCTGCGGTGATCCGCCGGGCCTGGCCTCCCCTGCTCGTCGTCGCGCTCCTGCTCGGCGCCTGGCAGGCCTACGTCGACACGGGTGGCGTCGACGACCTCGTGCTCGCCTCCCCGACCCAGATCGCGCAGGCCCTCTGGGACGACCGCTCGCTGCTGGCCGACAATCTGGCGGTGACCGCGGTCGAGGTCGGCCTCGGCGTCCTGCTCGCGCTAGCGCTGGGCCTCGTCCTCGGAGTGCTGCTGCACTGGTCGGAGCTGGCGCGGCGAGCGCTGTATCCGCTGATGGTCGGCTCGCAGGCGGTCCCGCTGGTGATCCTCGCGCCGCTGCTCGTCTACTGGGTGGGCTTCGGCATCCTGCCCAAGCTGGCGATCATCGCGCTGATCTGCTTCTTTCCCGTCGTCGTCACGACCTTCGACGGTCTGCGCCGAGTCGATCCCGAGCTGCGCAAGCTGATGCGCACGCTCGACGCCAGCCGCTGGCAGACCTTTCGTCTCACCGAGCTGCCCGCCGCGCTGCCCGCCGCGCTCTCGGGCGCGCGCATCGCGGTGGCCATCGCCGTGATCGGCGCCGTGCTGGCCGAGCAGTCGGGCTCGACCCGCGGCCTGGGCCACCTGATGCTCCAGGCCATCCCCAACCTCGAGACACCACGCGCGTACGCCGCCGTGGTTGTCATGGCCGCCTTCGCGATCTTCCTCTTCTACGCTCTCGGCCTGGCCGAGCGGCGTCTGTCCCATCACCGACCGGAGCCCACATGAACCGACTTCTCGCTCTCCCCCTCGCCCTCATCGCCACCCTCGGCCTCGCCGGCTGCGGCGAGAAGGAGGACCCCACGGGTGCGCCCGGCAAGGAGCGCATCACGCTGCTGCTGGACTTCTTCCCCAACGCCGACCACGCCGGCATCTACCAGGCGCTCGAGAGCGGAGAGTTCGAGCGAGCGGGCCTCGACGTGCGCATCGAGGCGCCGGCTGACCCGTCGGCGCCACTGAAGCTGCTCCAGGCCGGCAAGGCCGACCTCGCCATCTCTTACGAGCCCGAGCTGCTGCTGGCCCGCGACAAGGGCGCCGACGTCGTCTCGATCGGCGCGCTGGTCCAGAAGCCGCTGACGTCGATCATGGCGATCGGCAACACCAAGCTCGACTCGCCCGCCGACCTCGAGAACCACACGATCGGCACCGCGGGCATCCCCTATCAGTCGGCTTACCTCAAGACGATCCTGCGCGACGCCGGCGCCGACCCCACCCGGATCAAGGAGGTCGACGTCGGCTTCGACTTGTCCCCGGCACTCATCTCCAAGAGGGTCTACGCGACACTGGGTGCGTTCTGGAACTACGAGGGCATCGCTCTCGAGCGCAAGGGACGCGAGCCGAAGATCATCCGCGTCGACGAGGCCGGCGTGCCGACCTACAACGAGCTGATCATCGTCACGCGCACCGAGGCCGCCCGGACCAAAGCGGCGACGTTCCGGCGCTTTCTGCAGGCGCTCGCCCGCGGCCACGAGTCGCTGCGGGAGAACCCC
>Ga0136611_10001892_pt1 | contig 14545 bp, 11 predicted proteins | sample AntDrymUQ2232306_2_FD_106645 | JGI IMG/M metagenome (GOLD analysis project Ga0136611, IMG submission 106645) | Polar desert sand microbial communities from Dry Valleys, Antarctica - metaG UQ223 (23.06) | ecosystem: Environmental > Terrestrial > Soil > Desert | place: Antarctica: Dry Valley...
AAAGATCCTTGCGACGTTGTTCTACGAACCGAGCACCCGCACCCGCCTGAGCTTCGAGTCGGCCATGCTGCGGCTCGGTGGACAGGTTATCTCGGCCGAGATGGCGAGTCAGACATCGTCTGCCTTCAAAGGCGAGACGATCGAGGACACGGTTCGCATTGTCGAATCATATGCGGATGCGATCGTTATTCGACACCCGTTGTCTGGTGTGCCAGCGGCTGGGGCGGCGGCGTCATCGGTGCCGATCCTGAACGCTGGCGACGGCGCGAGTGAGCATCCTACCCAGGCGCTCCTTGACCTCTACACCATCGGAATTGAGATTGGTCGCATCGACAATTTGACCGTTGTGCTGGCTGGCGACCTGCGCTATGGCCGCGCGCCGCGCTCGCTCGCGCTGCTGATGACCCTGACGCGTGGAAGTCGCGTGATCCTCGTCTCGCCGCCAGGCATTGAAATGACGCAGGACGTGTTGGCGATCCTCGACGAGCGAGGACTGGCCTGGGAAGCGGCACCGGATCTGCTGAGTGCTATCGGCGATGCCGACGTCGTCTATATGACGCGCGTTCAGAAGGAGCGCTTTCCGAATGAGGTTGAGTACCATGCGGCGCGTGGCTCGTATGGCCTGACATCCGATCATCTCAGCGCGATGCGCGTTGACGCGATTCTGCTGCATCCGCTGCCGCGTGTCGATGAGATCGCCCCGGAAGTCGATGCCGACGTGCGAGCCGCGTATTTCCGCCAGGCTCGCTACGGCCTCCACGTCCGCATGGCCCTCCTCGACATGCTCCTCGGGCAACCAGGAACGACCGCCTGAACGGGTTGATACGCGCAGTCGTGTTGCTCCTGGCCGTCGTAGTCGGTTGCCTGATCGTCGGGTGTTCCGGCCCGGATTCGGCTGAAAATATGCTACAGACGACACCAACTGTCGAGGGTGCCGCCGAAACGTCCACGCCCCTTGACGCTGAACCGACGGCGACACTGACTCCCGCACCGCCACCGTCACCGCCACCGCTGCCGACAGCGGTGGCGACTGCTTCACCGACTGCGAAGCCCACCGTCACGCCGTCCCCAACTCCGACACCATCACCCATACCGACTGCGACACCTGATCTCAACCCGTTTTTCATTTCTGAGGTCGCCCTCAACGACATTGATGACACACCATTGCAGTACCTGAGCCTGGCCTCGCATCCGTTTCTCGATGGATCAGTCGTCGTGCATGGCACGATCTCCCTCGTCGGCGTTGGTCAACCAACCGATGTCGTGCTGGAAGTGATGGTGAGCGATGTCGTGATTGCGACCGGCACTCTGACTGAGAGTGCTAGTGCGATCCTCCTGCAACCCTTCGATAGTCGGGCGACACTGACTATTCCGTTCAGCCAGCCGCTGTTCGATATCTCGCCCGATCAACTGGCGCTGTTGGACACGAGTGGCGCGGAGAACCAGGAATTGTTGCTTCGTGTCCGCGCCAGCGCTTCCGACGGTCGAGAAGCTGGCGTAGAAGTGGTTCGTGTGCAGCAGTTGGTCCGCTATACCGCCGACAATCGCTATTTCGTTGGCGAGGACCTGCAAGGTGGTAACGACTGGGTATTGCCGAGTGTGCGGACGTTATTGGAAGCGTTTGAAGGGGTCCAGCTTGGCGACATCAGTAACATGCACGGCGGGAGCTTCCCACCCCATGTGACGCACCAGGAGGGCCGGGACGCGGACCTCTGGTTTCCCGGCTACAACGAGCTGGATGCGGCAGCGGCAATCACCCTCCTTGCGCTGATCGACAACCCTGGCGACATCGAGCGGATTGAAGTGATCTACGTTGCCTACGAGCAGATCGCGGGGAACGCGTTCTGGAGCGAGCTCGAAGGAGTCGTGCTCTCGGATGGACGCTCAGCTGAAACGGTCATCCAGCCGGAAGCTGACCACACCGGGCATTTCCACCTTCGTCTCTACCGATAGCCGAAGCAGACATGTCGGCTATCGGCTCGGGCGGATCGGTAGCGGTTTCGTGTATTGCATCGTCGGGATCGGGAAGGTCGGGTGGTCGTCGGCGGACGTTGTACAAGCCGATCAGGATCAGCATGATCGCGATCCCCACAAGCACCTGAAGCACGCCGAAGATATCGGCCAATGCGCCAGCGAACAAGACCGGCGTGAATGACGCGATGTTGGAGATCGTAAAGTAGGTCGCATACACGCGTGCCAGACCATGTGCTGGAGCTCCGCGTTGCAACAGCGTCTGACTCGGGACGAGGATGAACGCGTTAGAGACACCGAGGGTCGCCGCCCAGGTAACGCTCAGGAGAATCAGTCCGCGCGCTGGATCGTTGTTGTCCGCGAAGCCGAGCATTGCTCCGATCGGTTCTGTCAAGGCGAACAGCGCGAGGGATATTCCAGCACCCATGAGGCCGAAGTCGACGACACGCGCTGGCGGCACGCGCGAGGCGATGCGATTGACGAGCAGCGCTCCAACCACGACGCCCAGCCCGGCTGGCGCCACGACGTAAGCAACGTCCTCAGCTGGCAGCTTGAGGACCTCCACGATGAACTCGGGTCCAAGCGCTGCGATCATCAGGTAGCTCGTCGTCGCGAGCGTTAAATAGGTGATGGCCTTGATCAGAATTGGGCGCTGCACGACGAACGCCAGTCCCTCGCGGGCCTCTCCTACGAACCTGCGAAATGGTTTGTCGTCCTCATTAGCGTCGCTCACGGTTCTGGGAGCGGGCGGACTGGCCGGCAGGAAGGTCGCGATTGCCGTCGTCGCGATGTATAGAAAGAGAATACCGACGAGGGTGCTTTCGACACCAAACAGCTTGATGGCAAGCGGGCCGAGCGTTGCAAATCCAAGTACCTGGGAACCGGTGAACGTCAGGTTGAAGAGGGCGTTGGCACTGAGCAGTTCACGCGGGTGCACGAAAGATGGGATGGCTGCCGCCTGCGCCGGCCCGAAGAACTGTCCAACCGTCCCGAAGAAGAAGGTAATCGTGTACAACGCCAGCAGCGTCAAATGCGGCTGCCATTCGGGATTGAGCGCGAGGAACGCCAGAACCGCCAGGGCACGCAGCCCGTTCGACACGATCATGATCGTGCGCTTGTCCGCCCGTTCGACGACAACGCCAGCAACTGGAGAAAAGATAATGGCGGGCGTCGAGAAGGCGAGAACCAGCAGCGATATAGCCGTGTTCGCACCGGAAATCCCACGCGTCTCGATAATCTCACGCACGAGGATCAGGAGCGAGAAATTGACCATGTTCTGGGCGGTCTGTGACAGTCCCTGAACGAGCCACAGGCGCAGAAACGCTTGATTTCTCAATACCTGGACGAATCCGGCGTTGTCGTTCGTGTCCGTCGTCACTCGCTCAATGTCTCGGATGATCCAGCGTGAGTCGCGAGCGCTGCTTGTTCCGCCTGTTCGGCAAGGATTGCTTCGGCAAGCACGTAGGCAGGACCACGGGAGACAAATGTCTTGAGACGCTTCTCGACGTCGCGACGCGCCAACATGACCTTGCGGCTGCATCCGTGACAACGCAAGCCGATGTCCGCGCCGACACGTACGACCGTCCACTCGAATGAGCCACACGGATGCGGCTTCCGCAACCGGACGACATCTCCCACGACGATCTCAAGTGGATTCCCAGTTCGCACGCATCAAGTCCTGACCGACGAGAAACATCCTGACCACAAGTATAGCCAGCCAGCCGATTCGTGACCGGGTATCGCCTACGGGCATGATGATGCAGCAACCTGCTACACTCGCCGCGGAGGACGTACGGACACTATGAATCGCTCGCTAGTGATTGGAACATATGTCGTTGGGACCGCGTTCGCATGGACCGCGCTTGGTCGCTTGATTGCGAACGATGATCTCGCTCAACGGGGCGTAACGAGTGGCACGGGCTTGGTCGCCTGCCTGCTGTTGCTTGTCGCGCCAGGTGCAACGTTTATTCCGTTGGCGCGTTGGGCTCAGGCTCCCCTGTACGACATAGAGGGCATGCTTGGCTGGGGCGCGCTCGCATTGACGCTGGCATTTCTCGAACCTGCCGATCCGCCGACGCTGGCGCAGTTTCTTCTGTTTCTGATTCCGCTGACGGTCTCCATCGCGACAGTTGCGGCATTGGTGAGCTATCTCGTTGGGCTGCGCGTATATCGGTATGATCCGCGCCGCTTCGATTTCCTGCGGGCGAGGAGACAGGGCTATCTCGCATCGTTCTCACTGATCGCGATCGCGCTGCTCCATAGCGTGGGGACGCTGTCTCCGGCGACTGGAACGCTGCTGATAGCGGTGGCTGTGCTTGCGGAAATGGCCGCGCTGTCGCGAGCACGGATGAGTGGATCAGGCACCACGCGCAAGAACGATTACATCAGCACTCGGTAGCTGGACATCGGCGGCGATGGTGCTGAATGGGCCTACATCAGGCCTGGAATCTTGATCCCGCCAGTAATCGAGGACATTCGCTCGGAGGCGAGATCCTCGGCTTTGGTCATGGCGTCGTTGATGGCAGCGACGATCATGTCTTCCAGGAGTTCAGTGTCGGCTGGATCGACCGCTGCCGGATCAATCTTGATACCCTGTACCGCCTTCAGTCCATTGACCTGTGCGGTCACCATGCCGCCTCCAGCGGTTCCTTCGACGACTGTCTCACCGAGTTCTTCCTGCATTTTCACGATTCGGTTCTGCATCTGCTGGAGCATACGCATGTTCGGCTGCATGGACGTTGATCCTTCCGGTATTGGCGAACGATGGTCAGCGCTGGAATCCGTCGTGGACTGCATTCGAGTGCGATTGAAGCGCCGCCGCGAGTGGCGTGGCGATTATATCAGTGGGTCACACCTCGTCGGTGTTGATCGCGCGGACCTTCTTCGTGGCTCGCTTGCGAGGTTTGGGCTTTGAAGCCTGCGCTTGAGCCGAGGTTTTCCATTCATTGACACGCCCAAGGAGCGCGGTGGCACTGGCAAGTGTTGCTGGAGATACCGGCATCCCGTCGAGCATCATCGCTAGTTCCTCAACGCGTGCAGCGCCGGTGATCTCATGAGCGGTCGTGACCGCGCGGCTGTTTTCCTCGCCCTTGACCAGGGTGAGATGACGATCGGCGAAGGCTGCGATCTGTGGCAGGTGCGAAATAACAATCGCCTGATGATGGTCGGTCAGACTCCAGAGCTTCTCCCCGACCACCTGCCCGCTGCGACCTCCGACGCCGACATCGATCTCGTCGAACACGAGTACTGGCGTTTCGTCTGCCTCGGACAGAATCGACTTAAGGGCCAGCATGATGCGCGCCGTCTCGCCGCCAGACGCCACCCTTGCCAGTGGCCGAAGTTCTTCGCCGGTGTTTGCCGCAAGATAGAACGCGACGCGATCGATGCCTGTTGCGTCGATCGCGACGCGTTGCTCGTTCGGCCCAGCAATGCCATATGCATCAGACACGACATCAAAGCGGACCTCGAAGTCCGCGTGGCCCATGTTCAGTTCGCCAATTGCCTGCTCCACGCGCTGCGCGAGATCGCCAGCGGCAGAGCGCCTGCGGTTTGAGAGATCGCCACCCAGGACCGCGAGCATCGCACGTTGACGTGTCTCCGCATCGCGCAACGCCTCGATGTCGTGTTCAGCGCCCTCAAGCAATTCAATCTCCTGCTGGATGCGTTCGGCATGCTCGATCACATCCACAAGTTCCGGTCCAAATTTTCGTTTGAGGTTACGGAGCTGGTCAAGTCGGTCATCGATCAGTTCAAGCCGCGCAGGGTCGAGTTCCGTGCGTTCGGCGTACTCTCGCAGTTCGGAGCTGATGTCTTCGAGCGTATACAACGCATCCATCAGACGCGTCTGCAGTGGTTCAACTGTCGCGTCGAGGCGCGCGACCTCTTCGACCGCTCGGATCGCGCTGCGAATACGATCGATGGCACCGGCTTCAGCAATCGCCACGTTCGCATCGCCCATGAGAGCTGCGTCCGCCTCGGTAGCGGCGCGCAGGAGTCGATCGGCGTTCGTGAGAACGAAGCGCTCCGCCTGGAGTCGCTCATCCTCCCCCGGTTGAATATCCGCGTTTCCCAACTCCTCGGACTGAAAGCGAAGTAGATCGAGTCGCTGTGCCGTCAGGCGCTGCTCGTCGTCGAAGTCGTGGATGCGCCTCGTCAATCCCTGCCAGTACTGGAACGCGTCGGATACCTGCTTTCGCATGGGATAAGTTCCCGCGAAACGGTCGAGCATATCCAGCTGTGCTGCCGGACGCAGGAGTGAGAGATGATCCGATTGTCCGTGAATATCAACGAGCAGTTCGCCGACGGCTGCCAACGCGGACGCCGTCACGGTTCGATTGCTGATCCGCGCGGTGGAACGGCCAGACGCATTGATATCACGGGCGAGTACGAGCACCTCGCTCGGGTCGTGCTCGATTCCCAGTTCAACGAGCTTCTCGTACAGCGATACCGTGTCAGGGATGCGATCGAGATCGAAGACAGCTTCGACGTACGCGCCCGCCGTACCGGTCCGGACGAATTCCGCCGATGTGCGCGCGCCAAGCACTGCACCGAGTGCGTCGATGACGATCGACTTGCCAGCGCCGGTCTCGCCGGTCAACGCGTTCAAACCTGGCGCGAACTGGATGCGCGTATCCCGGATGACCGCGAAATTCCGAATGGTCATTTCCAGCAGCACGGTTTCGCATCCATCCATTGGTCACCGACAATGACCGTCTGCTCTCCTGCCGAGCGAGCGACGTGTCTCGTCGCGCGTGTCACTTCAATAGTAACCCGTCAGCAGGAGCTCCATTAGGTGAAACGGGCATCGCTGAGACGACGATGTTGTCAACATCTTTCACTGTCTTTGAGATTTCGAACCCGAAATTGGACAATCCACCCGCACCACCACGATATCAGTTCATTTCTATTGACAATGGGCAGATGTTAGACTAAAATCATTGCGAGATGGTATGAGATATGGACCGTCGTGGATCAATTGAGAGGAATCAGTCGATGAATCGCTGGTCGGCCCCGTCATTACGTGAAACACGGGTACATCGAGCCGCCGACGTTCGTTGCTCAAGATACTGGCAATCACCGCGCCTTTGCCGCGATCGCTGGTGCCAGGCAAGCCTTAGCGCGTGAGATGTCATTGTTTTTTAGATGGCCAGTCGGTGATGGACGAGAAAGCAGGCACTTGATGGACAGCTACATGATGTCGAAGATGGCCGAATACACCCGAAACGAACTTACTCGCGCGCGACAGGGACGAGATTGGATCGCGATTTTCCGTAAGGCGCGCTAGCGCACACGCTCTGGCGCACATACTGTTCTTGCCACTCCTCATCAGTTCTCCCCTTCTTTCCCCCCTGCCGAGGCGGAACCCCCTAGTTCCGCCTCACTCTTTGTGCGTCGTCTGCCATGCCGTTGCGAAACCGGTAGGACAGGTGCCGGTTCTATCAACTGGGCAGGTCGGATTTTGTTCTAGACGTGGTAGTCTGAAACGCGTCGGACGGTGATATCTCATCGATGATGCATGGCTGCGGTCTCTGCAACCCGGCGTAGCCAGTCGCCACGAAGTGGAAGTTTGGTCAACCATGACGCTGCTCGTTCAGGCCGCCGAAGTTGTCTACGCACATGGTGGCAATCAGATATTTACAAACGTCAGCTTCGAGGTTCGCGATGGAGATCGCCTCGCGCTTATCGGTGAGAACGGGGCTGGAAAGAGCACGCTCTTCCGACTCATCGCGCGTGAGCTCCAGCCACATGGTGGCGCGGTGACGCATAAACGCAACCTGACGATCGGTTACCTGGCGCAACATTCGGTGATTGATCCCAAGCTGAGCGTGCACGACGCCGTCGCTCTGGCGGCGGGAGACGCGAACGCGCTCGACAGCCAGTTGCGTGAGCTTGAACAACAGATGGCTGAGCCGCTCGACGATGATGCGTTGAGCCGCGTCCTGGAGGAATACAGCGCCGCGTTGGAACGCATGGAGTCAGCATCCGGCGGCGACATCGATGGCCGAATGGAAAAGATTCTGCTCGGACTCGGCATGCCGATGGAACGCTGGAATACGTCAGTCGGGCGACTGAGCGGCGGCGAGAAGAAGCTCGTCGCACTCGCGCAGTTCCTCATTGAAGAACCTGATCTACTGCTGCTTGATGAACCGGATAATCACCTCGATGAGAGCGGGAAGGCCTGGCTCGAAGAGTATCTACGGGATCGTCGGGGATCAGTAGCGATCGTGTCCCACGACCGCTATTTCATCGACCGCGTCGCCAACCGCATCTTCGAGCTTGAGGACGGACGGATCACCGGATATCCCGGGAATTATTCGGCCTACCAGACTGACAAGCGCGCTCGCCTTGAACGCGATGAAGCGCTATACGAGCTGCGCCAACGGGAGATCAAAAAACTGAAGGCCAGTGCCGAGCAACTGACCGAGTGGGCCAAACAGAATCCCAAATTCGCGGCGCGAGCTGGTAACCGCCGCCGCATGCTTGAGATCGAGCAGAACAAGTTGGACCGGACACCGACCCCAATCCTCGACCGCCGAAAGATGGACGTGGACTTCGCGGCTGAACGCGGATCGTCGCTCGTGCTCGACATCGCGGGGTTGTCGAAAGCGTACGGCGAACGGCAGGTGTTCGAACCATTCGATCTGACGCTGATGCACGGCGAACGTGTAGGGATCGTTGGCCCGAACGGTGCTGGTAAGACCACATTATTCAAGCTCATCATGGGAACCGAGGAGCCAACCTCGGGTCGTCTGCGCGTCGGCCCTGCGATCAATGTCGGTTACTATGCTCAGGAACAGGAAACACTCGATCCGAACCTGACCCCGCTCGAACTCGTGCGGAAGACGAAGGCGATGACCGAACAGAGCGCGATCGGGTTCCTGGTCGGCCTGTTGTTCGATCGCAATGACGCGATGAACAGCATCGGCAACCTGAGTGGAGGCGAACGCAGCCGCTTGCAGATTGCCGTCCTGATACTTCAAGGTGCGAACTTCCTGCTGCTCGATGAACCGACCAACAATCTCGACATACCGTCGATCGAGGTGCTGGAGGATGCCTTGCGGGAGTTCCGCGGTACGATCCTTACCATCTCGCATGATCGTTACTTCCTCGACACGATCTGCTCGCGAACGATAGAGCTGGACCACGGGGTGGTGCGCGATTATCCAGGCGGGTTCTCGTACTACAACACACGCCGAGGTCGTGGCAAGGAACTGACCGTGCGTGAGCTACCTCCGCGCCACCAGGGCAAGGCACCAGCAAGCGCGCCACGCAGACGTGTCTGAAGGTGTCCGAGGGTAATCATGGGACGAGTCGTCATCGTTGGAGCAGGAATCATCGGCCTCGCAGCCGCTCGTGAGCTGCGGAGGAGCGGGGCCGATGTCCTACTTCTGGACCGAGGTCAGCCTGGCGCGTCGGCGTCATCGGGGAACGCTGGCTGGATCGTTCCGTCGTATTCGGCACCGCTTCCAGCTCCCGGTCTCATGCGAACGTCCGCGCGCTGGCTGCTGCGGCACGATAGTCCCCTGTATCTCCGACCACGTCTGGACCGATCCGCGTTGCTGTGGCTGGCGCGATTCGCGTGGGCCTGCCGTCCGGCTCCATATGCGACGGGTTTGGACGCGCTGGCGCAGTTGAACGCACACACGATGGATCTGTTCGATGAATTGCGCGCCGACGGAGTCACGTATGAAATGCACGAGGACGGGCTGCTCTTTGCGGGATTGACCATGGCAGCCGTACATGATGCGGCGCAGGGACTTCAGTTCCTGGAGCGCTTCGGGTACCCACGCATCGACATTCTAAACGGCCATGCTTTGCGCGCGATTGAGCCAGCACTTTCGGACAATGTCGCGGGCGGATTTCACATCTCCAATGAGCGACATGTCCGCCCCGAGACGCTTACGGCGGGATTGTGCGCGTGGTTGATAGAACATTGCGTGGAGGTTCGGACAGGCTTGACAGTCTGGTCTGTCCGGCGAAACGGGCAGTCCGGATTGACGGTTGAGACGGATGCCGGGGCGTTCAACGCGGATCAGGTACTGATCGCCGCTGGCGCATGGTCCGGGGAACTTCTTAAGGCATCGGGCGTTCATTTGCCGGTGGAAGCGGGAAAGGGCTACAGCGTCACCTGGGATGCGCCAACCTCGCAGCTGCGTGGGCCGGTCGATCTTATTGAGGCGCATGTTGCCTGCACCCCCTTCGCTGGTGCGCTGCGGTTGGCCGGCACCATGGAGCTATCCGGCCTGAACGAGCGGCTTGTCCCCGCACGCGTCGAGGCGGTTCGCCGCGCCGGTCGTCAGTACTTCCGCCAACCTCTCGATGGAGCGTTTGAGCAGGTGTGGGTGGGCGTGCGTCCACTGTTACCGGACGGATTGCCAGCAATTGGAGCAGTTCGAGGGTTTGAGAATCTGTTTGTCGCGACCGGTCACGGGATGCTCGGCGTCACCCTTGCACCAGCTACCGCCGTCGCAATTGCGGGCATGATGACACGGCAGGAGTCCTCTGCCAGCCTCGTCTCGTTCGATCCTAACCGCTTCAGTCGCCATCTAAGATTCCACCGACGGTGAACACAATTATGCTCCAGCCACGCCGGATCGAACGGCTAGGGCGTCGGTGACGGGAGCGGCGTCCACCCTGGCGTCGGTGTCATCGTCGCTGGCGGCGTTGTCGGTGTCGCCGTCGGAGGTGGCGTCGGCGGCGTCGCGGTTGGTGGCGCGATTGTTGGCGTCGCGGTGGGACGAGGCGCGGTCGGCGTGGCCGTCGGGCGGGGCGGCGTGGCCGTCGCGGTCGGCGCTGGCGCCGGTTGCGTTGGCGTTGCCGTTGGTGGTCGCGGTGTCGGAGTGCGCGTCGCCGTCGGGTTTGCTGGAATGGTAGCCGTCGTCGCGGTGGGCGGGGCGGGTGGCGGATTCGTCGCGGTTGCTGTTGCAGTAGCTCCTGGCTGCGCTGGTGTCTCCACGGTCGGCGTGCCAGTCGCAACGGCAGTGGCGGTTTCGCCAACAACAGTACTGGTCGCCTGTCCAGGTGTCGTCGTCGCGGTGCCTGTGGCCGACGATGTTGTAGTTGTGGCAACGATTGCGGTCGAGGAAGCAAGCGGGGTCTGGTCCAATGAACCAACGATTGGAACGCTCTGCGTTAATGAATCAGGAACTTTGACCGCGCCTGAAGTATCTGAACCTGGTGTTTCCGTTGCGTCACCCACGACAACGAGCGCATTATTTTCGGTGCTGGCGGTATCGACGTTCGTCGCGTCTCCGGTATTGGAATCATCCCCGCCGCTGGTTGTCATTGCCAGGACGGTCGCCATCCCGACGAGCAACAGCGCAACGCCTGCGATGATGAATGGGATGGTGTAATGCGATGATGGGAGCCCCCACCGCTCAGCGTAATAGCGAAGGCGAAACCGCCACGGGTTGAAATTATCGGCACCCTCGAGATTGACGGACGTGGACGCGGATTGAATCGGAAGGGTTGCTACCGCAGGAGCGTAGTAGCGACAGGCTTCGTGCGTTCCCTGAAGACAGAATCGGCCCTGCCAGTCTGGAGAGGGTGCTTCAGCGCCAGGCACACGGCAGATGTGATCGTTGCGGGGATAGAGTGCGTTCGAGCCGGGATCATCGATGAGACCGAGGTATGGGCAGGTTGGCGCCAACTCGTCTCCAACCGACGAAATATTATGCAGTGGAATGGTTCGCTGGCTGGTCGTCACCCGTTCGCTCCCGGAATTACAACGCTGATGAAAGACACGTTACGCTGCCGGACGCTGGAAAACAACGTGCCGATGGTCCTGAACACTGGAGTATCGAAACCGGCGAGAAAGCCGCATACGTTCGCACCCAACGGTCAGACTCGTGAACGTGCTGGAACCAGTTCGTCCGCGCGCACGTTGCGATGGCAAGTGAACCACTATATCCTTTCGTCCGCCACGTTCGAGTAGATTGTGTCGGCGAACAGTGGCAACTGAGAAGCGATCGGTGCGGGATGCCGCGTCGATTGGAGGACAGTCCAACGTGACCAATCCAGAGCCGTTGGGGACGACCCCTTTCACCGAACGTAAGCGCCTTGGGGTCCTCTCAGTTGCCCCACGCATCATGCTCGCCACCGATGCTGGCCCAGTTGGTCCTCGGACCCAGCTCCTCAGTCTTATCAATGGATTCGAGGCGCAAGGTTCGACGGTGCGGACCTACTTCGCAGGCGATAAGCTTCCGAAGAATGTGGGGCGACGCGCGGCCGTCGTCGACCGGGTCGGCTGGTTCGGCGGCCTCGCCATCGATGTCGCTCGTCTGGGCATGGTGCAGTGGCATCGTCGCAAGGTGCTTGAAGAGCTCGATGGTCAGGTCGATTGGGTCTACGAGCATTTCAACACGCTCGGCAGTATCGGCAACGTCTTCCAGCAGCGTGGAATACCGTGGATCGTGGATACCGATGCGTTACAGTACCGCGAAGCGAAGGCTCGCAAGATGCTGACGCTGACGCGACTGGCGCGGCGTATCGAACGCTCGGTCTATCATCGTTGTGACGCATTGGTCTGTATCAGCGACGCCCTGAAGGATGCAATTGTTGCTGATCTCGGCGTTCCAGCCGAAAAAATCATCGTGCGACCGAATGGAGTCGATGCCCAACAGTTCGATCCGGCTCGGTACGAACCCATTCGGTACCACGATGAATTCACGGTCGGATTCGTCGGTTCACTATACGCCTGGCAAGGCATCGATCTCCTGCTGCACGCCATGAACCAACTACGGGACAAGGACATACACGTGCGAGCGACGATTATCGGCGATGGTCCCGCGCGTGTATCGTTTGAGCAGCTCTCGCACACATTGGGACTCGAACAACTGGTCACATTTACGGGTCGCATGGACTGGTCGGAGATTCCAGCATTGATCGGGGGATTTGATATTGCGTACTCCGGACACGTCCCCAGCGATGATGGTCCGGTATACATGTCCCCAATGAAGGTGTATGAATATATGGCGATGGCGACACCAGTTGTCGCGTCGCGCAACGCTGATACCCTCGTGCTGCTCGCCGACCTGTCGGAAGACCTGCTATTTGAGACATCGAACTCCGATGATCTCGAGCGGGCGCTGCGGGCCGCCTATCAGCGACGATCGTCATTGAATGGGCTCGGGAAGTCGTTACGGACGCGTGTTGTTGAAAATCATTCGTGGACCGCGAGGATTGCGGCGATGACTGCTCGTATCGATGAATTGATCGAGGAACGTTCGAAAGGTTCGATCGTTGGCGAAATGTTGCAGAGCCATTAGATGTGGCCATCCGTCGATACGTAATGCGAAACGAATGGAGGCAGATGCTTCTATCGTGGACTGAGCAAATTAGGGGCCGTGCACTCGGCAAGTCGGGTACACTGGTGACAAGAAAATAAACATAAGCCTGAATTGGGTCCGTCCGCATTTGACGGTCGAACCTGAACGATTTAAAGCGCGACGTTTAGCCTGATTCCGGGCCGAACTGCGCTGCTGACGGAGGTTGTATCGATGGTCGTTCCCAACGCTCGCGTGGAGCCGCGCCGCCATTTGCGGTGGCTGAATCCTATTCATACCTATTTCCGGCGGAAGCGGATCCAGGAGTTCGTTGATTTGTTTCAACCCGCTGATGCTACGACAATCCTGGATGTCGGGGGGACGCCTCAGAACTGGCGACTAGTCGCGGCGCAGCCTCAGTTGATTCTCTTGAATCTCCCAGGTAAGCAACCGGAGAACCTGCCGAGCAATATGACAGCGGTTGGCGGGGATGGCTGCAATCTGCAATACGCTGACAAATCCTTCGATCTTGCATTTTCCAACTCAGCTATTGAGCATGTCGGAACCTGGGACAATCAGAAGGCCTTCGCCAGTGAGTTGCGCAGAGTCGGCCGATCGTATTACGTGCAGACTCCAAGTAAGTGGTTTCCTGTTGAACCCCACATACTCACTGTCGGAGTTCAATGGTTGCCGCGAAAATGGCAATATCGATTGATTCGGTATACGAGTCTCGTCGGTCTCGTCAGAAAGGTTTCTCCTGCGTGGGTAGACGGCTTCCTCGATGAGGTGCGGTTGCTTACTTATGGAGAGTGTCGAACCTTGTTCCCGGAGTCTGACATCAAACGGGAACGCTTTCTCGGAATTACGAAATCGTTCGTCATCAGTTATCAGGGAAATGGAGCCCAATCAAAGGGCAACTCCGAAACGCCCGAATGAAGCTTCACGCTACGGTGTGAACTGATAACGCTCTATCGGATTTCATACTTGCAGATCACTCGCCGGATTCATTACGTGCCATCTGGCTGACTCGAAACGTGAATGAAAGATCACGCATTCAACTCATTGAGGGCCAGCAGTACACCGGGGTCTGTCCAACATTGTGACGGTTTCGAGATGAATGATGCCTGCCTGCGCAGCTATGATCTGTTCAAGTGCTGACCGATTGTACGTTGTCTCTTGTCCGTCGCGTCAATTCCAACGAGGAGTCAATTCTAATGAGTCATTCCGCTCGCGTTCTGATGTATTTCGTCCTCCTGCTGATGGTCACATCAATCGCTCAGATTGCACCCGGCGCTCAGCAGGCGTCTGCT
>Ga0136611_10001893_pt1 | contig 14537 bp, 23 predicted proteins | sample AntDrymUQ2232306_2_FD_106645 | JGI IMG/M metagenome (GOLD analysis project Ga0136611, IMG submission 106645) | Polar desert sand microbial communities from Dry Valleys, Antarctica - metaG UQ223 (23.06) | ecosystem: Environmental > Terrestrial > Soil > Desert | place: Antarctica: Dry Valley...
GCGGACGCATACGGGAGGAACCATGCGACAGCACCCCCACTACCACGACCTCTATCCGCCGGACGAGATTCGGCGGCTCCGGCACCGCCTCGGCGTCAGTCAGGCGGGGATGGCCGCGCTCGTCGGCGTCAGTCCCAACACCGTCGCCCGCTGGGAGCAGGGCAACCGCGCCCCGACCTGGCGCCTGGTGCCCCGGCTGCGGGAGCTGGAGGCCAAACTCGAGGCGGCTACCCCCTTGACATCGGTATAGCGGTGGTATACTATGTCCTCAACGGGGTGGGGGACGGACCCCCGGCCGGACGACACGGGAGGACACGGACATGATGACGACCCTGAGCGCCGACGAGATGGCGCAGCTGCGACGACTGATCACCCTGGCGCGAGCACATACGGACGACACGGTGCTCAGCGACTGCCTGTATCAGGCGCTCAAGGTTCTGACCAGCGCCGAGGGCGCCACGGCGTCGGCGCTGGTCACGGCGGGGCTGGCGGCACGGGAGCGGGACGCGGCGGCGGTCGCCGGGGGGGGGCGGTAGTGGTTGCGAGGACGATGGAGTCGTTGGCGGACGAGATTGGCCCGGACGTGGCCCAGCCGGAGCGACTGCGAACGGCCGTCGCCGCGCTGGCCCAGGCCGAGGTCGAGGACGACCCGACGCTCCACCTTGGGGAGCGAGAACGGTTTCACCGGGCGCGGGTGCTGCGCTGGGCGCACGGTGAGGCGCTGGCCCATTTGGCGCCGGACTGTCCGACCTGGACCACCGAGGACTACGCCGGGGCGTTCCCCCGCTGCCTGTCGTCGGAACTGGACGATGTCGAGCGACGGACCCGCCAGATCCGGCGGGCACTCGCAAAGCGGGAGGGGCGACGGTGACCACCGCGCTGGACGAGGCCGACCGCCGGAGCATGGAGCACGACGTGGCCCGCTGGTGGGCGCTCATGAGCACCACGACCGGCGTCGCCGGCGTCGCCCGCTCCGGGAGCTACGACGACGCCTACCGGGCCGTCCTGGCCGAGGCGCCAAACTGGACGCCGGACCAACTGGTCGCGGCCCACCACGCGATGAGCGCCGATCGGGGTGAGGGATGACGCTCATGGCGCTCATGATGCTGGTCGGGTTCGTGGCGTTGGCGTTCTTGCTCTGGGAGCCGCTATGAGCATCGACCGGACGCAGCCGCCGCCCGCGCACCGGGGGCCGGCGGACACTAGGGACCTGCGCAACCTCAACCGACGCCAGCGACGCCGGGCGCGGTGGCGGCGCCTCTGCCGGGCGCTGACGCCGTGGCGGTGAGCGGCCGCGACAAGGCCCGGCGTGAGGTTCACGCCGGGCCAGGCGCGGGAAACGGAACGGGAGGAACCGAATGCCGGGGACGAGCCGACCAGACCAGTCTACCACGGTCGTTGCGCTGCTGGACTACGACGACCTGCGAGCGCGGGTCAACCCGCAGACGGCGCGGGTGGACCGCCGGGACCACGAGACGGCGAGGACCTTTCGCGTGTCGCTGCCGACCCTGCCGCACGTCCCCTACCGCCGCGAACCGGTCACCGGCTGGTCAACGAAACACGAGCGGTGCATTACCTGTGGCCGGGACGACCGCCCGCACGCGGCACGGGGGGAGTGCAAAACTTGCTACATGAGGGGTCGGTATCGGGCGCTGAAGGCGTCGTCATGGGCAGGGGGTACGAGATGATGTGGAAACACGGAATCCCGGAACGGCTCGACCGCAACATCTACCTCTACCGCTACCGAGCCGACGCGCACACGTTGGCGGCGGCGGGGGTCGACGCGGAACCGGAGCGGCCAGGGATGCTGGCACGGCTGCGAGCGGGTGTGGCGGCTTGGTGGGTGCAACGGTTCGAGGGGAGGATGCCATGAGCGAGGCGGCACGGTTCAATCCGCGCGACCACTTCCGCCAGTTGCGGAGCAAAAGCGGGCAAACCCAGGACTATCTCGATGTTAAGTGGCGCCTGGTTTGGTTCCGGGACGACCACCCGTTCGGCACGATTGACACCGAGATGCTCCGGTTGACCGACGACGCGGCCGTGTTCCGGGCGACCGTCTCCGGCGTCACCGCCGACGGCGAGATGCGGGGGCGGGCGACCGGGACCGGCAGCGAGACGCGGGGCGACTTCGGAGATTTTATTGAGAAGGCCGAGACCAAGGCGATCGGGCGGGCGCTGAACGCGCTGGGCTACGGCGCCGAGTCCTCGATGGGCGACGACGACGCGGAAGCGGGCGGCGTGACCAACGCCCCGGTTGACCGCCCAATCGCCCCACCACGGGGCGTACAGCGCGCCCCAGCGGCATCCTCGCCCAACCCGGACCCGACGCCGGCGAACGTCGAGGCCGCGATCAAGCGGACGATGGTGGCGGCGGGGCAGGCGAAGCTGGCCGAGGACGCGGTGAAGCTGCTGGTCGAGGCACGGTACGGGGCGGGGTCGCGCAAGGACCTGACCGAGGGGCAGCACGCTGCGCTGCGCATCTGGTTTGCCGCCTACGATCCAGCCGGCTGGGCCAACATCGCAGAGTTCGCGCGGTCCCTCTGGGGCGCGGCGGACCTCGCGGGGTTGCAGGCGGTCGCCTCCCGGTTGGCCGAGGCGGGCGTGGACGACGAGGGGCTGCGGGCGATCTACAAACGGCGGTTGGCGGCGCTGCGGGAGGACGGCGCGGGGACGGACGACGGGCTGCCGGGGATGCCGGCGGCGGGCAACGCTGAGAGGTACACGTCGTGATGCAGGCGGTAGACACGGAGTTCACGGGAGAGATTCATGCGGCGGCGGCGTTGTTTCCGATGCTGCCGGACGACGAACTGCGGGAGCTTGCGGAGGACATCAAGGCGAACGGGCTGATTCATCCGGTTGTACTCGACGTCGAGGGCGCGCTGATTGACGGGCGCAACCGGCTTGCGGCGTGCCGCATGGCGGGCGTCGAGCCGACATACACGGTGCATGACGGAGATTCGGTCGCCTACGTTCTGAGCGCGAACGTCAACCGCCGCAACCTGAACAAGGGGCAGCGGGCGATGGCTGTTGCGATGACGGGTCTGTTGAATAATTCAACAACCCGACGTGCGGCCAAGTTGGTTGCGACAGACCACACGTACGTTGCTCGTGCGGTCGCGGTTGCAGATCACGGCGACCTGTCGAGCGAGGTTATGGCGGGCGTCAAGTCGCTGATGGATGCCTGGGACGAAGCGCGCCAACGCAAGGAGACGCAGAAGTCGCGGGAGGAGCAGGCGAAGGACGCCGAGCGCGACCTCGCAGACCTACGTGCCGGGGCATTCGACCTTGCCGAGTTGGTTGACGAGGAGCGGATGACACTTGGCGAGGCGATGGCGGCGTGGAAGAAACGGGAGGAGGATTGGCACGATCGGTGCCGACGGACGACGCGCCGCTTTGTTGACTCGTTGTCGATGCTCTATGCCCTCACGCTCGACGAACCGGAGGAGGTTGCCAAGCAGTGGCTTCCGGACGAGAACCCGAGCCGGTCTATCGAGGGGGTCAAACATCTATGGACGGTTGACGGGGTGCGGGCAATGGCCCGGTCGTTGGGCCGGGTGGCGGACGCCTTTGAAGCACGCGGGGGATTCGAATGAGCAAGCGCAACAACCCATTCGCAAACGATGTTCGTGACGCCATCCAGGAGTTGCGGGACGAGCAGGGTGGCCGGATCAACGGCGGCGTGGAGGCCGTCTATGAGCGGGCGCGGCAGAAGCGCGGCCCCGCCGATGTCGAGGCCCTCGCCGACCAGGCGCTATGGGGCCAGGTTCGCGCCGCTGACGACGTCCTGAAGCACCAAGCCAAATCGTCCCAGGCGTCCCTCTTTACGGGCGATCCGGAGGCGATTGACGGATGGTTCGCCGGCGGGGATGGGGGCCGGGTCTTTGTCGCCGACGCCAACTTCGACGACTGGCTGGCGCGGATGTCGTTGCAGCAGGACCACGTCGCGGAGGCGAGCGCGGCGCTCAGCCGCACCATCGCGGACTTCCATCGCCTAAGCCCGTACCTCCGGGAACAGCGGATGACCACGAAGCAGGCGGTCGCGGCGTGGCAGCGGGACCACCCGGACGCCGTCTCCGCCGATTAGGACGGCGGGTCGAGGCAAGGCACGGCGGGTCGAGGCAAGGCACGGCGGGGCCAGGCAAGGCCCGGCACGGCAAGGCAAGGAGGCCGGTGACGGGTGATACCGTCGCCGGCCCCCACACAGGGCATGGCCAGGCCAGGCGCGGCAAGGCAAGGCTAGGCAGGGCAAGGACCGACAAGGCAGGGGCGGATGTTCCGTCCGGCGCGAGCACAGGAGGAACCGAAAAGCCATGGACATCAGCATCACGTTTACCGGCCGGACGCCGCTGATTTGCCACAACGTGCAGATGGCGGACCCCGACAACACCATTGTCCAGGCGATCAAGAAGATCACCAGCAAGCGGGTCAAGACCGAGGAGGACCGGCGCGAGATCGAGAAGCTGGAGTGGTACGGCGGGTTGTACCTCGCGCCCGGCATCGCCGGCCCGGCGATGCCCACGGCGAACATCCGCAAGTGTTTGATCGAGGGGGCCAAGCTCACCAAACAGGGGACCACGGTGCAACGGGCATTGTCCTTTGCGGACATGTTCGTTCCCATCGCCTACGAGGGGCCGCAGGACATCGACAAGTTGTGGCAGAAGGAGGCGTTCCGCGACCGGCGGATGGTCGGGGTCAAGCAGTCGCGCACGGCCCGCATGCGCCCCGGGTTCAACGAATGGGTGGTGCAGGCACGGATGTTCCTGCTAGTCAACGTCATGGACCTTGCAAGCCTGGAACAGATCGCCGCGCAGGCGGGACTGACCCAGGGCCTCGGCGACAACCGGACCAACGGGTTCGGCCGCTTCGACGCGACGGTGGTGGCGGCATGAGTATTACCGGACACTTTGTTCCGTCCCGCGCGGACGGGCGCTCCGACCGGCAGGTTGTCCTCGACCTCGCGCAGAACGCCGAGCCGGAGACGATGTTCGGCTACGACGACCTCGTCGCGGCCCTGGAGTCGGGCATCGACACGGACGTCGAGCGGGAGCGGGTCTACCGCGCCGTGGGACGCGCCAACCGGGCGCTGCTCCGGGAGCGGCGGCGCTACCTCCGGGTAGTGCCGGGGGTTGGCTACCGCATGATGCGGTCCGACGAACACCTCCCGCTGGCCCTCGACCAGAAGGCGACGGCGGCAACCTATCTCAAAAAAGGTATGGACCTCCTGCGGCACGTCCGCCTCGATGAGCTGGACGAGCCGCATCGAAGGCTGCACGTTGGGCAGTTGCTGATCCTGGCCGCGCATCACCAGGCGATTGAGTCGAGCAACCGGCGGCATAGCGAGCACGACCGGGCGATCAACGACTTGCGGGAGCGGATCGACAAGATCGAACGGGCGGACACCGTCTAGGGGCGGACCGTACAGGGTTCGGCGCGGCACGGCCGGGCAGGGTAAGGCACGGCAAGGCCGGGCACGGCAGGGAGGCCGGTGACGGGTGATACCGTCCCCGGCCACCACACATGGCTCGGCACGGCACGGCCAGGCGGTGCGGGGCTAGGCATGGCATGGCAAGGGGGCCGGTCGTGGGTGACACCGCGACCGGCCACCACACAGGGCATGGCCGGGCTCGGCAGGGCTAGGCGCGGCGCGGCGCGGCAAGGCAAGGGTGCCGGGGGTGGGTGATACCATCCCCGGCCACCAGACACGGCAGGGCGCGGCGGGGAGTGGCTTGGCTAGGCAGGGCAAGGCAGGGACCGCACGACGGGAGCGGGCAATGCGCTATACTAGACAGACCACACAAAGCGAGCGCCGAGAGGGGGGGAACCCTCAACGGCGCTCTCACCGGACGTCCGTAGGCACGACGGAGTCGGCATACATGCAGTTTACCACTTCGCCCATGCGCGTGAATAGCCGCCGCGACCGCTCCCGATTGGGGGTGGTCTGATGGCACGTAAGCGGATGATCGACCCGTCAATTTGGACGGACGAGGGCATGGCGGAGCTGACGCCGCGCCAGCAACTCTGCTACATCGGCCTGTTCAGCAACGCTGATGACGACGGACGGCTCAAAGGGTCGCCGGCGGCGGTGGCGCTCATGCTCCCCACGGTCTACGGGGGAACGCCTCGGGATGACGTGGCGGCGGACATTCGAGCCGTCGTTGGGGTGATGCGGTGCATCGTGCGGTATCTCGTCAACGGCCGCGAGTATCTGGCATTTGCGAACTTCCGACGATGGCAGCGGATCGACAAACCGACGCCGAGCATCCTGCCAGCGCCGCCTGATGACTCGACGACCGCTCCCGTACCGGTTGTTGAGATTCCGGTAGCATTCGACGATGACTCGCCGAGCGCTCCAGTAGGAGTCCCGCCTAGTATAAGAGAAGAGAAGTTAACAGAAGAGAAAAGAACAGAAGAGAAGACGACACGCCCGGCGCGTGCCGCGCCGCCGCCGCCGGTAGGATCGCCCTATGCTCTGCTGGAGTCGCTCTGCGAGACGTTAGGTCAGGACGTGGCGGTGCTCTCCGAGGGCGAAAAGAAAAAGCAACTCGCCGCCGGAAAGCGTCTCGTTGCTGCGGGCGTTGGTGAGTCCGACGTGAGACGGATAACCCGATGGCTCGCCAGCCAGGCATGGGTCACCGGCGGCATCGACCTGTTCCTGCTGGAAAAGCAACTCGGGAAATGGCAGCTTGCCGGCAAGCCCGAAGCGGTGTCCCAGAACGGCCGGGCATCGCCGGTGGCGGCGAAAACAAGCGACGATGGCGGCATGGCGGAGTGGCGGGCGATGGGCCAGCGGGAGGTGATGACATGAGCCATGGTATGGCGAGGATCGGTCCGATAACCACTGTGCTGTCGGACCGGATGCGGCAGTTGATGGAACGCAACGCCGCCGAACGGGCGGAGCGGTTGGCGGCAGGGGCCGAACGGTGGGGCTGGCCGCCGGACGCGGCCTGCGAGCACTGTGGCGACACGGGCGTCTATCCCGACACCGATGATCCCTGCTGGTGCGCCGTGGGCCAAGAGGAGCGGAACCAGCGGTCCGTCCGGGCCGACATCGAGGCGCGTTGGGACGCGGCCGTTCCGGTGCGGTTCCGACGATATCGGCTTGACGGTGCGCCAAACGTCGCGGCGGCAAAGGCGGTTCGGGGGTGGCTCGACCTCGGCGGCGGTGGCACCCAGACCGTGCCGAACCTGTTCCTGCACGGGCCGGTGGGCACCGGCAAAACAGGACTGGCGGTCGGCGCGATGCGGGCGCTGATCGAGCGCGGCATGGTCCCGAAACTCTGGGGCGTGCCGACGCTGCTGGACCGGATGCGGCCGGGCGGCGACGATGACGACCCGCTGGCCCGTTGTGTCAAGGTTTCGGTGCTGGTGCTGGACGACCTCGGCGTCGAGAAACCGAGCGAGTGGGTTCGCGAACGGCTGTACGTCCTGCTCAACGGTCGGTACGAGGCGGAGCGACCGACCATCGTAACGAGCAACGTCGACCTGGTCGGGTTGGCGGCGCAGATCGGTGAGCGGGCGGTGAGCCGGTTCGCCGAGCGGGTGACGGTGGTCAAGGTGTTTGGCACCGACCTGAGGCGGTTATGACGGCGGCGGCGGGTCCACTTGGCGCGCGTGAAGGAGGCGGCGACGTGAGCGACGGGACGATGCGGGATGATTGCGGACGGCTGGTGCGGGACGCGATGTTTGGGCGGTATCCCGGCGCCGAACGGGACCCCGATTATGTGCCCTGGGAAAACATGGACCAGGGCGTCCGCGACCAGTACAATGCGGGGGCCGAGGCCGTCGCCGTCGCGGTGCGGGCGGAGTACGCGGGGCTGGTGGCGGCGGCGCGGGCGATGCTGGACGAGTACCGCCTCGCGGTCGACGGGGTGGGCACCGTCCACCGCACGGTCAACCCGATGGACCGAGCACTCCAGGCACTGCCCCCGGCGGCGCGGGACGAGGCGGCGCCCCACGACACGCCGGAAGGCATCCCCGACGATGCATGAGGGCGTGGCACCCACCGAGGCCCAGTGGCGCCGCACCGTGGTCGAGGCCGCGCAACGACTGGGCTGGGAGGTCCTGTTCGAAATCCCCGACAACCTGTACCGCCTCGCCGCCGACGCCGTCCGCCACAACCCCCGCCGGGGACGGCTCCTGCCCCCGGCGTCGTGGCCCGATCTGGTGCTGTGCCACGACGTTCCGCCCCGTGTCCTGTTCGTGGAACTCAAGGCCGACCGCGGCACCGTGCGACCGGACCAGCGCCGCACCCTGGCTCGGCTGCAGGCGGCGGGGCTGGACGTGCGGGTCTGGCGCCCCCGAGACTGGGACACCATCGTGGTGACGCTCAATGCCGGCCCCGCCGCCGCCGTGGTACCCTAGCGGCAAACACGACGCACCGGGGGAGGACCGCCGCGGGATGACGATTGACCACATTCGGGACCTAAAGCCCGATCCGCGAAACGCACGGCGCCACACGCCGCGCAACGTCGGCATGATCGCCTCCGCCATGAACGAGGTCGGGGCCGCCCGCAGCATCGTCATCGACGAGGTGAACGGGATCATGGCGGGCCACGCCACGGTGGAGGCCGCCGCCCAGGCGGGCATTACCCGCCTTCGCGTCGTCGAGGCGGACGGGGACGAGATCATCGCCGTCCGTCGCACCGGTTTGACCCCCGCCCAGAAGACGCGGCTCGCGCTGTTTGACAACCGGGCCGCCGAGTTGGCGGAGCGGGACGAGCCGGTACTCGCGGCGATAGCGGACGACGGGGATGGGCTGGTTGGCGTCTTCCGGGACGAGGAACTAGCGGCCATCCTTGACCGCGCCGCCGAGGTTGATCCGCCCGAGTCGTTCGCCGCCTACGGTGAGGACATCCCGACCGAACACCGCTGCCCCAAGTGTGGCTACGAGTGGTCGGGACAGTCGTCGTGATGCGGGACTATGCCGGGCGTGTCTCGTTGGCGCGTCCCGCGCCAACGGTTCAGACGCACGGCCGTCGCTCAACCCGGAACGAGTTGAGCCTCCCGGTGGCAATCGCACCGTCGTATCAGTCAACCGACAAACCGCCGTTGCGCGTTCCGTCAATGGTCGACATCGCCGCAACCCCGCGCAACGGCCTGACCGTCGTCTCGACCTTCTCTGGCTGCGGCGGCTCCTGCCTCGGCTTCGAGATGGCGGGCTATACCGTCCGTTGGGCGTCCGAGTTCGTCCCCGCCGCCGCCGAGGTCTACCGCCTCAATCATCCCGGCGTCCCGCTCGACACCCGCGACATCCGCGACGTGAACGCCGCCGACATCCTCGCTGCGTCCGGTCTGGCTGTTGGCGAGACTGACGTGCTCGAAGGGTCGCCGCCCTGCGCGTCGTTCTCGACCGCCGGCAAGCGACAGGCGTCCTGGGGCAAGACGACGGCCTACTCCGATACCGCCCAGCGGAGCGACGATCTGTTTTTTGAGTTCGTCCGCATCCTCGACGGCGTCCGACCTCGCGTCTTTGTCGCCGAGAACGTCTCCGGCCTCGTCAAGGGCGCCGCCAAGGGATACTTCAAGGATATTCTCCGGGCGATGAAGGCGACCGGCTACCGCGTTGAGGCCCGCCTGCTCGACGCCCAATGGCTCGGGGTCCCGCAGTCGCGCCAACGGATCATTTTTGTCGGCGTCCGCGACGACATCGACCGCGCCCCGGCGTTCCCGTCTCCGCTGCCGTACCGCTACTCCGTTCGTGATGCATTGCCGAACATCGTCGCCCAGGGTGACAACGGCGCGTTCGGCGGTGGCGGCATGCGCGATGCCGCTACCGCGCCGTCCGGCACGATTGGCGCCGGACCCCAAACCGGCAACGGAACCTACGCGCCGTCGGTGGTCGAGGCAATCGTCGGGATTGAAGACGCGAACGGCTACACGTCCCACGCCTACTATCCGTCGGACCGACCGATGGAAACCGTCCAGGCACAGCGACCCGAACGGGTCGCTGTGCGCGCGGTCCGCGACATCAGGCTCGGGGCGCACGGGTTCAAGCCCGAGACGGTGATAGACATCGGATCTAGGCCGTCTCCAACGGTTGGGGCGACCGGGATGGGTAGTTATAGCTATGACGTGGGATTCGATGAAACCGATATCACCCGCTACGCGATCGGCGCCGAATGGGACAAGCTTGCGCCGGGCGAGCAGTCCGACCGTTATCGTTCGCTCATCAAGCTTGACCCCGACGGGCCGTCGCCGACGATTATGCAACGCGGCGGTGACGGTGGCGCCGCCACCGTCACCCACCCGACCGAACGCCGCAAGTTCACCATTGCTGAACTGAAGCGCATCTGCGCATTCCCCGACGACTTTGTCCTCACCGGCACCTACGCCCAGCAGTGGGAACGGCTCGGCCGCGCCGTCCCGCCGCTCATGATGCGGGCCGTCGCCGAGGCGGTTCGCGACGAGGTGCTCATGCCATGAACGAGCGCAGCCAGACGTTCCGCTCCCTGATGATCGCCGCCGTCGCCGCGACACCGGAGACGTCGCCGGTACTCCTGAGCGGCGGCGTTGATTCGGCGACGATCGTCGCCTCATCGCTGGCACTCGGTCGGGTCCCGCCCTGCTACACGTTCCAACTTGGCGGCAGTATTTCTCCTGATCTCACAGTCACGCGCCAGATGGCATCCACGTTCGGGTTACCGCTCACGGTGACAACGATCCCCTGGACGGCGGAGACGCTGGACGCGGACGTGCGCCGCGTCCTGCGCATCACCCGGAACCCGACGAAGACTCACGTCCAGTGCGCCCACCCATTTCTCTATATGGCAGCGGCGATCGCGCAGGACGGGCATCGGGCTTGCCTGATGGGGATGGCCGCCGACGATCTGTACGGAACGATGCGGGACGTTCAGGTTGCGTTGCACGCCGAGGGGGAAGCGGTCGCGCGCCAGATGCGGACCGAGCATTTTTTCGATCCGAAGGTGAGCGATTGGTCGTGCAGCGCGGTGGCGCGTCACTATGGCGTTGTTCTGATCGATCCGTATCGGGACGAGCGCGTCGCCGCCTTTGTGCTGGGGCTTGACATGGCCAAGATCCATCGACGTCGCCAGAAGGCGCTGGCGCTCGCCGCGTTTCCCGAGTTCTGGTCACAGGGTGCATGGGTCAGGCCAAACGCCTCCTTGCAAGTCGTATCGGGACTTCGGGCATGGCACAACAGCCTGCTCTCATCGCCGGTCAATCGCCGTCGATCCGTCGCCGTTCGCGGCGTCTATACCGATTTCATGGCGGACGTTGAGAAAGAAGACAGGACATGAACGCTCATTCACCGTGGGGATATCACCTCATGCTCGATCTGCGCTCGTGTGACCAGCAGGTGATTACGGATGCCGAGCGTCTACGCGCGTTCGCGATCGCGCTAACGCAGGAGATCGGGATGCAGCGATTCGGCGATCCGATCGTGGCGCACTTCGGCCAGAATGATCCGGCGACAACCGGCTACACGCTGGTTCAGCTCATCGAAACGTCATCGATAACCGGTCACTTCTGCGACCTAAGCGGGGATGCCTATCTCGATATTTTCTCCTGCCAACAGTTTGATCCGGCTGCGGTCCGATCATATGTAAGCGCGACGCTGGCCCCGGCATCGCTGAGCGCCACATTCGTGATACGAGGACCCTAATGACTTCAGGACAGCACACGTCGCAGCGTTCGTCATCACTCGGCCACGTTCCTACCGGACAGCGGTGGGCATTCGACGAGTCCGTGACCCACGTATTCGACGACATGCTTGAACGTTCGATCCCGGCCTACCGGGAGATGCGGTCGCTTGTTACTGACGTCGCGGCGGCTTACGTCCAGCCAGAAACCGACATCGTTGACTTAGGCTGCTCTCGGGGCGAGGCGATGGCCCCGCTGATGGCCCGCTTCGGCGCCCACAACCGCTACGTCGGCGTCGAGGTCAGCCCGCCGATGCTCGTCGCTGTGCGCGAACGCTTCGCCGCCTGGCCGGCCTCCGTCGTTCGCATCCTCGACACCGACCTGCGTACCGGGTACCCGACCGTTGACGCATCCGTCACGCTCGCGGTGCTGACCCTGATGTTCATTCCGATCAACCACCGGCCGCGCATCATCCAGGATGCCTACGACCATACCCGTCCCGGCGGCGCGATTATTCTTGTTGAGAAGTTGCTTGGGTCGTCTGCCGCGACCGACGCCCTGATGGTTGACCGCTACCACCGACTCAAGGCCGAACACGGCTATTCCGCTGACGAGATCGAACGCAAGCGCCTCGCGCTTGAAGGCGTCCAGGTTCCCGTTACCGCCGCGTGGAACGAGGACATGCTTCGGTCCGCCGGATTCCGTCAGATCGAATGTTTCTGGCGATGGATGAACTTCGCCGCGTGGGTCGGTATTCGAGGGACGTCCTAATGGCCCGCACCGGTCGCCGCACCGCCTACACGCCCGAAACCGCCGACCGCATCATCCAGGCGTTCCGCGCCGGTATCAAAAACGACGACACCGCCTGCGCCGCCGCCGGGATCGGTCGCACCACCTACTACGTTTGGCTCAACCGACACCCGGACTTCCGGGACCGCGTAGAAAAGGCCAAGGCCGGTCGCGAGGTTCGTTGGCTCGCCATCATCGGCGAAGCGGCGGGCACCTCGTGGCAGGCTGCCGCCTGGCTCCTCGAGCGGACCAAGCCGGACGAGTACGGTCGGGTGAGGATTGACCACGGCGGCACCGTCAATCACGCCCACGGCGGTACCGTGACGCACAACCACAAGACCTACGACCACAGCCACTTGAGCCTGGAAGACCAATTCAACCTAGACCAGATGCTCGCCGCGATTGTCGACGGCGGGGACGGCTAACGTGGTCACGGCTCGCCGCTCGATGCCCGCGGCCGAACTGCACGACCGACGGGACCAACTGGCCCGCGACAACCTGATCGTGTTCACGAAGCGGACGTTCCCCGCCTACGCCCCGGCCTCGCACCATTGGCGCATCGCCCAGGCCCTCCAGGCGATTGAGGCGCGCGACATTGACCGCCTCGTCATCACGATGCCCCCCCGGCACGGCAAGTCGGAACTGGCCAGTGTCCACTTCCCCGCGTGGTTCATCGGCCGCAACCCGGACCAGCGGATCATCGCCGCCTCCTACGCCGCCGGCCTGGCTTACCGCTTCAGCCGCCGTGCGAGAAACCTGCTGGCCGACCCCGCGTGGCCGTTCCCCGAGGTGGCGACCGCCGGTGACTGGTCCGCCGTCCAGGCGTGGGACATCGCCAACCACCGGGGCGGCTACGTTGCCGCCGGCGTGGGCGGCGGCATCACCGGCCATGGCGCCGACGTCTTGTTGATTGACGACCCCGTTGCGTCCGCCGATGAGGCCGATAGCGCGACGTTTCGGGAGCGGACCTGGTCCTGGTTCACCGAGACCGCCCTAACGCGCCTGGAGCCGGCCGGGCGCGTCGTGGTTATCGGCACCCGTTGGCACGAGGACGACCTCATCGGCCGCATCCTGAGCGGACCCCAAGCCGCCGACTGGACCGTGCTCCACCTCCCGGCCCTCGACGCCGATGGCGCCGCCCTCTGGCCCGAACGCTACGGCCCCGCCGCCCTGGCCCGGATTCGGGCCGATGTGGGCAGCCGCGCGTTCAACGCCCAATACCAGGGCAGCCCGTCCCCCGCCGAGGGTGCTATCCTGAAACGCGAATGGTGGCGGTACTGGCGCGAGCCGTTGCCCCCCTTCTCCCGCATCGTCCAGTCGTGGGACACGGCGTACAAGGTCGGATCGAGCAACGACTACAGCGTCGGCACCACCTGGGGCGTCGCGGAGAACGGGTACTATCTCCTCGACCGATGGCGCGAACGGGTCGAGTTCCCCGCCTTGAAGCGCGCGGTGCAGTCGCAGTATGTCAAGTGGTCCCCCCGTGAAATCATCGTCGAGGACGCCGCATCGGGGCAGTCATTGATCCAGGAACTGAAGCACGGCACGCGATTACCCATCATCCCGTTCCGAGTGGACCGCGACAAGATCGCGCGGGTGAACGCCATCTCCGCCGTGGTCGAGTCCGGCCGTGTCTTCCTTCCCGCCGAGGCGTCCTGGCTCGGCGAGTTCGAGGAGGAGGCGGCGGCCTTCCCCTTCGCCGCGCACGACGACCAGGTGGACAGCCTGTCGATGGCGCTCGCGCGGATTGCCCTCGGTGCCCGCGAGATTGAGATCGGCCCCGCCGTGCTCAACGATGCGATGTCGCGTCTTATGGCGGTGCAATGAGCCGCCGCCGCTGGCGGCGACCCGCCCTCTCCCAGCGCGGACGGGACGCGTTCGTCGGCGGGACCGTGGTGCTGTTCGCGTCGTTGCTCGCCGTGAGTATCGTGGTTGTGGCAATTGCCATCGTCGCGGCGGGCGCGCGGGACATCATCGCCTGGGTCTGGAGTTAGGAGCATGGGTTTGGTGAGCACCGCCTTCTCCCTCAGCACCTCCGTTGGCTCCGCGTTGCGTCGCACGTTCACCGACGGCGAAACCCAACACACCGGGTTCGCGCCGCGCGTCGGCACGTTGCAGTACTACGCGGATCTCTACGACGACGCGGACCA
>Ga0136611_10001894_pt1 | contig 14535 bp, 17 predicted proteins | sample AntDrymUQ2232306_2_FD_106645 | JGI IMG/M metagenome (GOLD analysis project Ga0136611, IMG submission 106645) | Polar desert sand microbial communities from Dry Valleys, Antarctica - metaG UQ223 (23.06) | ecosystem: Environmental > Terrestrial > Soil > Desert | place: Antarctica: Dry Valley...
CAGCTAGCTACGCTCATCCCATGAGCCCGGAGCGCCAGTGGTGGCTGCGCGTCCCGGCGGTCTTCCTCAGTCCGAGCTCGGTGTTCGCCGCGCTCCGCGAGGACGCTCAGGACGATGTCGAGGCGCGGCAAGAGCCGGTGCTGATGCTCGTGTTCGTCGCGGGAATCGCCGCTGCGCTCGCCTCCCCGACGGCGCGGACGCTCTACGACGACATCGAGTACGACGGGCTCCTCGTCGCGGTCTGGGCGTTCATCGCCGGAGGCCTCACCGCGGTCGCCGGCTACTTCATCATCGGCGGCGCGCTCTACCTCGGTGCGCGCGGGCTCGGGAGTCTCGGCAGCTATAAGCGCGCCCGCCACCTACTGGGGTTCGCCGTCGCACCGCTCGCCCTCTCGCTCCTCCTGCTCTGGCCCGTCGAGCTCGCCGTCTTCGGGGGCGATCGCTTCGCCCGCAACGGCTCGGACGACGGCACCGCAGGCAGCGTCTTCACCGCCCTCGAGCTCGGCTTCGGCGTCTGGGCGGCGGGACTTCTCCTCGTCGGCGTCCGCGCCGTCCACGGCTGGAGCTGGTGGCGCTCCCTGGGCGCGCTCGGGCTGGTCGCGCTCTTCCTAGCCGCGTTCGCGTACCTCCCCTCGGTGCTCGGCTGAGGCCTCGAAGAGCGCCAGCTCCTCCTCGGGCATCGAATACGTGTGCTGTTCCTCGGGGAAGCGCCGCTCCCGCACCTCGCTCACGTACTGCGAGACCGCCCGCGTGATCTCGGCCGAGAGATCGGCGTACTGCTTGACGAACCGGGGTGAGCCGCCCTCGTAGAGGCCGAGCAGGTCGTGCCAGACGAGCACCTGGCCGTCGCAGTCGACCCCTGCCCCGATCCCGATCGTGGGGATCGTGAGCAGCTCCGTGATCCGGGCCGCGACCGGTGCGGGCACGGCCTCGAGCACGAGCGCGAAGACACCGGCCGCCTCGAGCGCCAGAGCGTCGTCGACGAGCCGGCGTGCTTTCTCCGCCGTGCGTCCCTGGGCCTTGAAGCCGCCCAGCATCGTCGCCGTCTGCGGAGTGAGGCCGATGTGACCCATCACGGGAACACCGGCGCCGACGAGCGCCTGCACCCGGGAGAGCGTCGCCCCGGCTCCCTCGACCTTGACAGCGTCGGCGCCCGCCTCCTTGAGGAAGCGGATCGCGTTCTCGAGGGCGCTCTCGTCGGAGACCTGGAACGAGCCGAACGGCATGTCCGCGACGACGAGCGGTCGCCGCGCTCCGCGGTTGACCGCGCGCGTGAGCACGATCATCTCGTCCATCGTCGCGGGAACGGTCGAGTCGTGGCCGAGCACGGTCATCGCGGCCGAGTCGCCGACGAGGATGACGTCGGCGCCGGCCGCGTCGGCAAGCCGCCCCGAGGGTGCGTCGTAGGCGGTGATCATCGCGATCGGCTGGTGCCGGGCCTTCAGTTCGGCGAGCTCCGGGAGCGGCAGCTTCCCGGGAGCGGGAGTGCCCGGAGCGGGGGTGCGGGGTCGGGTGGTCATGCTGGTTCCTCCTCGAGGACGACGTTGTCGATCAGCCGGGTGGAGCCGACGCGGATTGCGCCGGCGAGAACGGGTGGATCGAGGTCGAGCACCTCCACGTAGTCCACGTCGAGCCCTGCGAGCGCCGCGCGGGCCTGCTCGGCGTCTCGGGTGGCAAGGGCGCGGGGCAGGGCGAGCGCGACGTGACGCTCGGCGGTGGAGAGGCGAGCGTTCCGCGATGAGAGAGCGAGCCCGTCGGGGTCGCGAACCGTCGGCAATACTCTCAACGTCAGCTCGAGGTTGAGGTCACGGATCATCCTCTGGAGGACGGCGACCTGCTGCGCGTCCTTCTGCCCGAAATAGGCGATCGAGGGGCGGACGAGGTTGAAGAGCTTGAGGCAGACGGTGGCGACGCCGCGGAAATGGCCCGGCCGCGACTCGCCCTCGAGCAGGCGCCCGAGCTCGACGACGTCGACCCACGTCTGGAAGTCCTCGGGATACAGCTCCGTCGCGGCAGGCGCGAAGAGCACGTCGACTCCTGCGGCCTCGGCGGCCCGGGCGTCGGCCTCGAAGTCGTGCGGGTACGCGTCGAGATCGGCGTCTTCCTCGAACTGGGCCGGGTTGACGAAAAGACTGACGACGACGGTGTCGCACTCCGCGCGAGCGGCTGCGAAGAGCGAGCGATGCCCATCGTGGAACGCGCCCATCGTCGGGACGAGCCCGATCGAGCCTGCGCGGGCCGGTAGGAGCGAGTCGCGCAGCTCGGCGACGGTGCGGGCAACCTTCACAGCAGGGCTTTCGTCGTGTCGGCGAGAGCCACATACATCGGTTCGAGCTCGGGACGCTCGCGCCTGATCGCGGCCACGTGCCGGTCGACCGTGGCCCAGTCGCCGCGCGAGATCGGGCCGGTCAGCTCGAACCCGTTCTCGATCGTTCGCCGCATCAGCTCGTCCAGGGCTTCGGGTGGCGCGCCTGCGGACTCGAGGAGCGAGCCGGCCGCACGCCGGAGGGTGACCAGGTAGTTGGAGGCGATCGCCGCGCCGGCGTGGTAAGCGTCGCGGCTCTCGTCCGCGAGCGCGAACGGCTTCAGGCCCAGCTGCCGGGCGACCCAGAATCCGAGCTCGCTCGCCGCGCCGCTCTCGGCCGTGACCGCGGCGGAGGCGCCGTCGATCTGCTCGGCGCCACGGCGGCTCGTGAACGTCTGGAGCGGATGGAGCCCGAATCGTCGAACGTGCGGGTCGAGCGCGGAAAGGGGGGTGGCGCCGCTGACGTGAGCGACCCAGGGGCCGCTGTCGACCGCGGCCGCAGCGTCCGGGATCGCCCGGTCGGGCACGCAGAGGAGGACGAGCTCGGGGTCGTCGTCCGCGCCCACGGCGAGCCCGGCCTCGGCCAGCCGCTCGGCGAGGGCTGAGCCGACGCGTCCCGCGCCGACGACCTGAATTCTCTCGATCATGTCTCGCTCCAGTTCCGTTCCGGATACCGGGCAGGCGCAGTGTAGCTCCGCCCGGCTAGCGCCCGAGGCGCCGAAGCAGGTTGACCCGAACCTCGGGCCACTCCTCGGCGATCACGCTGTACCAGGCGGAGTCGCGGTTCTCGCCGTCGCGCACGAGCATGTGCCGCCGATGGATTCCCTCGAACTGAGCCGGGAGCGCTTCCATCGCCTTGCGCGAGCGCTCGTTCTGCGCATCCGTCTTCAACTCGACGCGGCGGCAGCCGAGCCGCTCGAAGGCGTTACCGAGCATGAGCAGCTTCGCCTCGATGTTCGCCCCCGTGCGCCACAGCTCGGGGTCGAGCCACGTCCAGCCGATCTCGAGGCTTCTGTGCTCGGGGCGGAGGGCGAGGTAGCGGCTGCTGCCGACGACGCGACCGTCGCTCTGTTGGATCGTGGCGAACGGCAGCTCGGTGCCCGCGGCCGCAGCGGCAAGCGCGGATTCCACGTACGCGTGCAGCTCCGCAGGTGTCTGCGGCTGGACGATGCTCATCCATTTCCAGATCCGAGGGTCTCGGGACGCGTCCCAGAGTCCCGGCTCGTGCTCGGCCCGGAGCGGCTCGAGTCGCACGAGCTCCCCCTCGAGAACGGTTGCGGCCCATGGCGTCATTAGACTGCGAGCATGCCGATCTACGAGTACGCGTGCATGGAGTGCGAGTCGCACTTCGAGGAGCTCGTCCGGAGCGCGGAGCAGGCGATCCTCTGCCCAGGGTGCGGTGCCGGAAACGTGCTCAAGCAGATGTCGAGCTTCGCGGTCACGGGCGCCACCAGCAAGCCCAGCTTCGGCGGCGCCTCGGGTGGCGGTGGCTGCTGTGGCGGCGGCTGCGGCTCCTGCTAGAGCCCGTCCGGTCCTCGTCGTAGACTCACTCCCCGTGAGCGACCTCCTCGCCGACTACCGCGACGAGACTCTCGGGTGCACCCGCTGCCCGCTCGCCGCGACCCGGACGCAGGTCGTTTTCGGCTCCGGCGACCCGCACGCCGAGCTGATGTTCGTCGGCGAGGCGCCCGGCTTCCACGAGGACACGAACGGGATCCCGTTCGTCGGCCAGGCTGGCAAGCTGCTCGAGAAGCTGCTGCACGGGATCGGGCTCGCGCGCACGGACGTCTACATCGCGAATGTGCTCAAGTGCCGTCCGCCCGGAAACCGCGACCCGCATCCGGACGAGATCCAGGCCTGCGAATCGCATCTCTTCCACCAGATCGAGCTGATCCGTCCGACCGTCGTCGCGACCCTCGGGAACTTCGCGACGAAGCTCCTCTCGGGCAAGCCTGCCGGGATCACGCGCGTGCACGGCGTCGAGCAGCAGGTGATGCTCGGCGGCAACGCGGTCACGCTCTACCCGCTCTTCCACCCGGCCGCCGCGCTCTACACGCCTTCGATGCAGAAGGTGCTGGCGGAGGACTTCGCCCGCATCCCGAACCTGCTCGGGCGGCCGGAGCCGCTTGCTGTCGAGCCCGAGCTTCCGCCGCTCTCGGCCGCGCAGGCCCGGCCGGTCGCTCCGGCGGTTCAGCTCGGCCTGTTCTAATCGGGCGGATGGAGATCCTCTCCGCCTCGCCCGGAGAGACCGAGGCGTTTGCCGGCCGGCTCGCCCGAGAGCTCGTGCCGGGCGACGTCGTCACCGTCTCGGGCGAGCTCGGCGCGGGGAAGACGACCTTCGTCCGGGGCGCCTGCCGCGCGCTCGGTGTGACAGCCCCGGTGACGAGCCCGACCTACACGATCGGGCATCGCTACGAAGGCGATCCGGCCGTCTCCCACCTCGACCTCTATCGGTTCACGGTGGTCTCGGCAGCGGAGTGGGCCGATCTCGAGCCCTACTTCGACGACGCGATCGCGTTCGTGGAATGGCCCGAGGCGGCGGCGGACGGATTGCCCGCGGTGCGGATCCAGGTCACGCTCGCACACGTCGACGCCGGTCTGATCGATGGGGGAACCCGCTCGATTCGCCTCGACGGGGCGGACGCGGCATTGGTAGAACGGTTCGCACGTGCTGATCCTGGCGTTCGACACCGCGACTGATCGCGCGACGAGCGCGCTCGTCGCGGACGGCGAGGTGCTCGGCGAGCGGGTCTCCCGGGCCTCGACCCTGCTCGAGGCGGTCGACGCACTGCTCCGTCAGGCGGGGGCGCACGCGACCGAGCTCGACGCGCTCGTGGTCGGGCTCGGACCGGGCAGCTTCACCTCGACCCGGATCGGTCTCGCAGCCGCTCGCGGCCTCGCGCTCGGACTCGACCTGCCCGTGGCGGGAGTCTCGACCCTCGCCGCGCTCGCGGCCGGAGCGCCGGGCGCGGTGGCGGTGATCGACGCGAAGCGGAGCGAGATCTTCGTCGACGGACCGCGCGTGCTCGCGCCGGCCGGCCTCGACGTCGCAGCCGGGTCGACGCTCGTCGGCGACGGAGCCGTCCGCTACCGCGAGCTCTTCGAGGCAGCGGGGGCGAATGTGCCCCGAGACGACGACGACCGGCACCTCCCGTGCGCCCGCTTCCACGCCGAGCTCGCCGGCGACTTCGGGTCTGCTGAGCTCGTCGAGCCGATCTACGTGCGTGCTCCTGATATCCAGGGGCAGCCCGCGTGAACGTCGAGCTGCGCAAGCTCGAGTTGCGCGACCTGACCGCGATCGAGACGATCGAGCGGCAGTCGTACCCGACCCCGTGGTCGCGTTCGATGTTCGCGAGCGAGCTCGCGAAGCCGAGCTCGCTCTCGCTCGGTGCCTTCGAGACGAAGCAGGACGCGCTCGTGGGCTATCTGATCATCTCGCGCTACGTCGACGCCTGGCACGTGATGAACGTGGCGATCGCGCCCGAGCGCCGGCGGCTCGGGATCGCCCGGATGCTGCTCGACCGGCTCTTCGAGGTGACCGCGAGCGACGAGCGCCGCGGCTACACGCTCGAGGTGCGCGTCTCGAACGAGGGCGCGATCAAGCTCTACGAGGGGCTCGGATTCGTCGCACGCGGCGTTCGGCGGGGCTACTACACCGACAACCGCGAGGACGCGCTGATCATGTGGCGCGACCCGGCGCGGGACGACCAGGCCGAGACAGCGTGATCCTCGGGATCGAGACGTCGTGTGACGAGACCGCGGCGGCGCTCGTGACCGAGGAGGGGGAGATCCGGTCGAACGTGATCGCCTCGCAGGTCGATCTGCACGCACGCTACGGGGGAGTCGTCCCGGAAGTCGCGTCGCGCCGGCATCTCGAGCTCGTGACGCCGGTGATCAAGGAGGCGCTCGCGGACGCGAACGCAACGCTCGACGACGTCGACACCGTCGCGGTCACGAGCGGCCCGGGGCTCGTCGGCGCGCTGCTCGTCGGGCTCTCCGCGGCGAAGGCGCTCGCCTGGTCGCGCCGACTCCCGCTCGTCGCCGTCGACCATCTGCACGGGCACGTCGCCTCGCTGTACCTGGAGCCCGACCCCGTCGAGCCACCCTTCCTCTGCCTGCTCGCGAGCGGTGGCCACACCCTCCTGCTCGATGTGCGCGAGCGTGGCGGATTCGACGTCCTCGGAATCACGGTCGACGACGCGGCGGGGGAGGCCTTCGACAAGGGCGCGCGGCTGCTCGGGCTCGGCTATCCGGGCGGCGCCGAGCTCGACCGGCTGGCGCAGGCGGGGGATCCGGAGGCGTTCGCGTTCCCGGTGGCCCGGATGCCCGGGCTCGACTTCTCCTTCTCGGGCGTGAAGACGTCGCTCCTGTATGCCGTGCGCGATCTCGGCGACGCGGCCGAAGCGCGCCGGGCCGATCTCGCCGCCTCCTATCAGCGGGCGCTCGTGCGGGCGCTCTCGGAACGAACGCTCGCCGCCGCCAAGGAGACGGGCCGCACCACGATCGCGGTGGTGGGAGGGGTCGCGGCCAACTCCGAGCTGCGCGCCGCGCTCGCGGGAGCCAGCTTCGCTCCGCTCGCGCTGTGCACCGACAACGCGGCGATGATCGCCTCCGCGGCCAGGGACGGCAGACGGCTCCCCTATCCTCGTTACCTTGACCTCGACGCCCACGCATCGCGTGCCTGATCGCCTCCGGCTGAGTGCGGGAGCCTGCTTCGCCGTCCTAGCGCTGCTGACCGCGGGCGGGGGCCAGGGGGCGGAGGCCCCGACCCGGGTTCAGACGGGTGCGGCCGGGTGGAGCGGCTTCGTCGACGGGGGCCGGCGTGCGGTCGCCGTCGGACAGCGGATGCTCGTCGTCCTGCGCTATCCCTCCCTGGCCGATCGCGTCGTCGAGGCGGGGGGGACGGCGAGCGAGGCCGAAATGCGCCGCTGGACGGCGGCAGCGCTGGCCGGCCAGAAGCAGATCGCGGCGCGGCTCTCCCGCGAGGGCGTCCGGATCGTCCCGGACTTCGTCTACACCCGCACCTTCAACGGCTTCTCCGCTGCGCTCGACGCCCAGGCGCTCGCCCTGCTCGAGCGCGACGACGACGTCGCAGGCGTCTATCCCGTCCGCGTCGCGTATCCCGCGGCCGCCGGCGCGAGAATCCTGCGCTCGGCGCCGACCGGCGGCACCAGGATCCGCCTACCCGGCTTCGACGGCGCCGGTGTGACGATCGCGCTGCTCGATACCGGCGTCGACACGACCCATCCCGCCTTGCGCGGCCACCTCCTGGAAGGGCTCGACGTCCTCGATCCCGACGGACGCGCAGCCGCCCGCTCGAGCCCGGCCGATGCCTCGCTCGTCGAGCGTCACGCGACGCAGACGGCCGGCCTTCTCATCGGCCGGGGTGCGGTACGGGGGCTGGCGCAGGGCGCGCAGGTCCTTCCGATCCGGGTCGCGGGCTGGCAGCAGAGCGCCGAAGGCGGGTACGCGATCTACAGCCGCACCGACCAGCTGCTCGCGGGCCTGGAGCGCGCGGTCGACCCCGATGCGGACGGAAGCGCCCTCGATGCCGCCCGGATCGCGGTCGTCGGTGTGGCCGAGCCGTTCGCCGCCTTCGCCGACGGCCCGCTCGCGCGCGCGGTCGCGGGAGCAGCGGCGCTCGACACTCTCGTCGTCGCCCCCGCCGGGAACGACGGTCCCGCCGGGCCGGGATACGGCAGCGTGGCCGGACCCGGTGGCGCACCCGCGGCCCTGACCGTCGGGGCGGCGGACGAGCGCCGGAGGACGTTCACTTCGCGGGTGGTCGTCCGTACCGGCCTGCGCGTCGTGCTCGACAGCGAGCTGCCGTTGGCCGGCGCCGTCGTCCCGGAGCGGCCGCTGACGCTCTCGGTCGGGCGCCCCGCGAGCGAGGCGCGCGCGGGTTCGAGAGCCGACCCGCTGGCGCGCTTCTTCGACCGTGACGGCTACAGCGTCGTCGCGGGCCGCGCTGCGCTCGTCCCTCGCGCTTCGGCGCCCGCCGACGTCGGTCGACGCGCGGCCGCAGCAGGGGCGGCTGCCCTCCTCGTCGACCGGCTCGTGCCGGCCGGCGCGCTCGGGCTGGACGAGCGGCTCGCGATCCCGGTAATCGGCTTGCCCGCCGCGGTTGCTCGCGAGGTAAGGACGGCTCTCGCGCAGGGGATCGACGTCTCCGTGTCGCTCGGCGCCCCGGGTTGGGCGACGAACGACGGGGCGGGGCAGGTCGCTCCCTTCTCTTCGCGCGGACTCGCCTTCGACGGCGGAGTGAAGCCGGAGATCGTCTCCCCCGGCGTCGAGCTGGCAACCGCGGATGCCGGTCGGAACGACGATCGCTCACCGCGCTACGCCACGATCAGCGGCTCGAGCGCCGCCGCGGCGGTCGCGGCCGGCACGGCCGCGCTCGTCGCCCAGGCCAGGCCGGAGCTCGATGCGGAGGCGCTCAAGGGTGTGCTCGTCGGGACTGCCGGCACGCTTCCCGCAACGGCGGCCGCAGCCCAGGGGGCCGGGTTCCTCGATCCAGGTGCGGCCTCGGCCTCGGAAGTCGCCTCCGTCCCGGCCACGATCGCCTTCGGCGCGGCCGACAGCCCCGGTTGGCGCTCGCTCCGGACGGTGACCGTCCGCAATGTCTCCTCCCGGCGGGTCAACGTCGTGATCGCGCCGGAGGTCGAGGGGATCGCCGGGGTCTCGGTGACGGCCAAGCCGCAACGCCTGAGCCTGAAGGGCGGGGCCGAGGCGAAGGTTCGGTTGACCGCGCGGGTCGGTTTCCTGCCGAAGAACCTGGGCGCGATCACTGGCTCGGTGCGGCTCGACGTGGCCGGCGGCGGGAGGATCGGAATCCCCTGGGCTGTTGCGCTGCCGGAGCGAAGCGCCCCACTCCTCGGCCAGGTGGAGCTCTCGACGAAGAGCTTCCGTGCGTCCGACCGCGCCCCGGCCGTCCTCAATGTCCGGGCGGGAAGCGTCGGCGAGCGCGGGAGCAGGCCGCAGCTCCAACCGCTCGAGCGCCTCGACGTCGAGCTCTGGCGCGGCGGCGAACGGCTCGGGTTGCTCTCGCGGCTCCGCGACGTGCTTCCCGGGAGTTATGCGTTCGGGCTCACCGGCCGCGGCCCGGGCGGAGGTGGGCTCGCCGCAGGCGTGTATCGGCTCCGGATCGTCGCCGTCCCGCCCGACGGCAAGAACGAGAGCCGGGTCGTTCGGTTCTCGATTCGCTGAGGAGTAGACTCTCCCGCGGCTCTGTGACCGACCCAGGAGGCAGACGATGAGCACCGCCCTAGCGCCGTCGCACCTGCACGAGAACCCCTACGACCTCGCGCGCCAGCAGTTGCGGCAGGTCGGCGAGACCTTCGGGATCGACGAGAACCTGATCGGGGTCCTGGAGCTCTGCAAGAAGTCGGTCGAGGTCTCGATCCCGACCCGGATGGACGACGGCAGCGTCAACGTCTACACGGGCTATCGCGTCACCCACAACATCGCCCGGGGCCCGTCGAAGGGCGGCATCCGCTACCACCCGGCCGTCACGCTCGACGAGGTGAAGGCCCTCTCGATCTGGATGACGTGGAAGTGCGCGCTGATGGGGCTGCCGTTCGGCGGCGCCAAGGGCGGCGTCGTCGTCGATCCGAAGCTGCTCTCGCGACGTGAGCTCGAGCGGATGACCCGCCGCTTCACGAGCGAGATCATCAACGAGATCGGCCCGGAGAAGGACATCCCGGCGCCCGACGTCGGTACCGACGCGAGCGTCATGGCCTGGATCTTCGACACGTTCTCGATGAACAAGGGCCATTCGGTGCTCGGGGTCGTGACCGGCAAGCCGCTCGCGATCGGCGGCTCGCTCGGCCGCCAGGAGGCCACCGCCCGCGGGGCGCTCTTCTGCATCGAGGAGGTGCTGAAGAAGGAGTCCCGCGCCGTCGAGGGGCTGCGTGTGGCGGTTCAGGGCGCCGGCAACGTCGGAGGCCACCTCGCCCGCCTGCTCGGGGAGGGGGGCGCGAAGGTGGTCGCGATCTCCGACTCGCAGGGTGGGATCCACAATCCGTCCGGATTCGACGTTCCGTCCGCGCTCGCGTACAAGGCCGAGACCGGTGGCTTCGACGGCTTCGGCGACGCCGACCCGATCACGAACGAGGAGTTGCTCCTCCTCGACTGCGACGTGCTCGCGCCCTGCGCGCTCGAGCAGGTCTTGACCGCGGAGAACGCGGCGCAGGTCAAGGCGCACATCGTCTGCGAGGGAGCGAACGGCCCGGTCACCCCTGCGGCGGACGAGATCCTCGAAGACCGCGGGATCGTCGTTCTCCCGGACGTGCTCGCGAACGCGGGCGGTGTGGTCGTCTCCTACTTCGAGTGGGTGCAGGGCCTCCAGGAGTACTTCTGGAAGGAAGAAGAGGTCAACCAGCGCCTGAACGACATCGTCACGCGAGCTTTCCGTGAGACGTGGGAGACGCGCGAGCAGCACGGCACGAGCATGCGGATGGCCGCGTACGGGATCGCGGTGCGCCGCGTCGCCGAGGCGACCGTCACCCGCGGCCTCTACCCCTGAGCCGCGTCCGGGTCTACCACGCGGACGGCTGCGACCTCTGCGCGCGGGCGCTCGAGGTCGTGCGCGAGGTCTGCGGCGACGATTTCGAGGCGGTCGACATCGGCGGCAACCCGGCGCTCGAGAGCGCCTACCGGGAGTCGATCCCCGTGCTCGAGATCGACGGTGAGCGTGCGTTCACGTACTTCGTCCAGCCCGAGGCGCTCCGCGAGAGACTCGTCCGACGGTTCTGACAACCGTTTCACAGGGTCGCTGGCATCATGTGATTCCCTGTTACAAACGAAGGAGCTCGGAGAGTTGGCGGAACGCTTGACGGTTGGTGTGGCTGCTCGGCTGAGTCGGTACCTGCAGGTGCTGACGCAGGCGAAGAAGATGGGGAAGGACAGGATTTCCTCCCAGGAGATCTCGGACTACACCAACATCAACGCCACCCAGATCAGGCGCGACCTCTCGGGCTTCGGCAAATTCGGCAAGCGCGGCGTGGGCTACAACATCGACTCGCTGCTCGGCGAGATCCGGAAGATCCTGCGCACGCAGGGGCAGCACAACATCGCCCTGATCGGCGCCGGGCGGCTCGGCCAGGCGATCGCGAGCTCCCCGATCTTCGCAGAGCACGGGATCAACATCGCCGCCGTCTTCGACACCGATCCGGACAAGGTGGGCCGCTCGATCGGCGGGCTCAACGTGACGCCCTACGCCGAGCTCCGCGATCGTGTCCGCGACAGCAACATCATCGTCGGCGTGATCGCGGTGCCTTCCGAGGGCGCCCAGGCGGCCGCTGACGACCTGATCGCTGCCGGCGTGAAGATCGTCTTCAACTACTCCGAGGCCCTCCTCGACGTGCCGGCGGACGTGGCCGTGCATTCGTCGAACCCGGCTGTCGAGCTGCTGTACGCCCTGTACTTCCATCTGACGTAGCCCCGCTCACCGTGCGGATCCTCCTCTGGCACGGCTATCTCCTCGGCGGCACGGGCTCGAACGTCTACACGCGCGCCCTCGCGCGGGAGTGGTCGCTCGCCGGCCACGACGTGACGGTCTTCAGCCAGGATCCCGAGCCGGGGCGTTACGACCTGGGCGACGCGAGGGTGGTCAGGCCCGACGTCGGCGGCCTGCTCCCGGTCTTCGTGCTCGACCGCTACGACGGCTACGAGGTCAAGCTCGTGCAGGACTGCACCCGGGAGGAGCTCGAAGGCTGGGTCGAGGCGAACGCCGCCGCGCTCCGAGAGCGCCTCCCTGCAGACCTCGTCTTCTGCAACCACGTCCTCCTCGGAGGGCCTGTGGGCGCTGCGACCGGAGCGCGGTTCGCGGTCAAGGCGCACGGCTCCGAGCTCGAGTACGCGATCCGCGGCCGTCCGGAGCTCGGCGCGTGGGGCCGGCAGTCGCTGGCGGCCGCCGACGCCACGTTCGTCGGCTCCGCCCATATCCGCCACGTGCTCGAGGACGTCGTCGGCCACGTCGAGCCCGTCTACGAGGTGCCGCCCGGGGTCGATGTCGAGGAGTGGCGTCCCCGGCCCCGAGCCGAGGCGCTCGCCGGCCTGCTCGCAGAAGCGCAGCGCGACCCGCCGAATCCCGGCAATGCCGAGGAGCGCCTCCCGGACGAGGGGAACGCCCAACGGCTCGCCGCCTTCCTCGCGGCCGACCGGCCGACCGTCGTCTACTTCGGAAAGCTGCTCTACAACAAGGGCGTCCACGTCCTCCTCGAAGCGCTCCGCACGGTCGATGCGGGCGCGGTGATCGTCGGGTTCGGCGACTACCGGACGGAGCTCGAGGCGCTGGCTAGGCCCGACACGCTCTTCACGGGGCCGCTCGAGCACCGCCACCTCGTCCACCTGCTCGCTCTCGCGGACGCGACCGTCGTGCCCTCGATCTTCCCCGAGGCGTTCGGGATGGTCGCCGCCGAGGCCGCCGCGGCCGGGTCGCCGCCGCTCGTAGCACGCCACTCGGGGCTCGCGGAGGTCGCAGAGGGGCTCGAGGCCGAGTACCCCGAGCGGCTCCGCCACCTCGCAAGCTTCGCGACGGGCGACGCCGTCGAGCTGGCGGAGAAGCTGAACGAGCTGCTCGCCCTCCCTCCGGCTGACCGGGCCGAGCTCGCGACCGCCGCCCGCCGCGCCGTGCTCGAGCGCTGGAGCTGGGCGGGAGTGGCACGCCGTCTCCTGGAGCCGTTCGACTACCCTCCTGCCCATGGGTGACGAGCAGCGCGTCGGCTCGGACGAGCTGCTCCAGACCGCCCGGGAAGCCTTCGAGGACGGAACCGACTTCACGGTCGCGGTCGAAGAGGAGTTCGCGCTGCTCGACCCGGCGACCCTCGACCTCGTCAACCGGTTCGAGGACGTCCAGGCGGCGTCGCTCGGAACCGCGCTCGAGCCCAATCTCGTCGGCGAGCTGATCGCGTCCGAGGTCGAGGTGAAGACCGGCCGCTGCGAGAGCTTCGCCGAGATCGCGCCCGCGCTGACCGAGCGCCGCGCCCAGCTCCAGGCCCTCGTCGATCCGCTCGGGCTCGCGCTCGGGGCCACGGGCACCCACCCCTGGGCGGCGTGGCAGGACCAGCGGATCATCGACACGCCTCACTACCGGCGGAATGACGAGCTCCTGCGCTACGTCGTCTGGCGCAACAACACCTTCGGCCTCCACGTCCACGTCGGGATCCGGGGCGCAGACCGCGCGATCCGCGTCGTCGACGGCCTCCGCAACTTCCTCCCGGAACTGCTCGCGCTCTCCGCGAGCTCGCCGTTCCACGACGGAGTCGACACGGGTCTCCACTCTGCACGCACCCAGGTCTTCACCCGCTTCTTCCCGCGCTGCGGGGTGCCCGACGCGTTCGGCTCCTGGCAGGCCTATGAGCACTACGTCCGCTTTCTCTACGAGACCGGTTCGGTCACGGAGCACACGCAGCTCTGGTGGAGCGTGCGGCCGCACCTCGCGATCCCGACCGTCGAGATCAGGATCTGCGACGCCCAGCCCGATCCCTCCGATGCGATCGCTCTCGCCGCATTCGCCACCTCGCTCGCGGCCAGGATCGCCCGCGGGCTCGACGAGGGCGAGCCGCTCGCCGAGCAGCCACACCGCCTGATCGAGGAGAACACCTGGCGGGCGATCCGCTACGGCCTCTCCGGCGAGCTGATCGACCTCGAGCGCGGCGACGTCGTTCCCGCGCGGGCACGGCTCGAGCGTTTGCTCGACTGGGTCGCACCCGTGGCGGAGGAGATCGGCGCGGCGCCGTACCTCGCGATTCCGGAGCAGAACGCGGCCGAGCGGCAGATCGCCCGTCATGCCGAGGGTGCGACGCTTCCGCAGATCTACGCGGAGCAGGTCGGGGTGCCGATCCGTGGCTGACGACGAGGTCACCCAGCAGGAGCTCCTCGACGCGCTCTCGCAGCTAAAGGTCGCAGATCTGCTCGTCCAGTCCCTCTCGACGATCTCCTCGCTCGCCTACCACCGGCTCGCTCCCGAGAACCGCGATCTCGAGCAGGTGCGGCTCGCGATCGAGGGCCTGCGCGCGCTCGTCCCGGTTTTGCGCGGTGCGGTTCCGGACGAGCTCGTGCGCGATTTCGAGCAGGTGACCGCGAATCTCCAGCTCGCCTATGCAGCCGCGGCCGCGGCCCCGCCCACGTAGCTGCACGACCGGCGCTTGTGATAGATAATCTCCCGCGCCGAGGCCACTCGGCGTTCACTTTGTGACGCTGCTTTTCAATGACGGGGCATAGACGGA
>Ga0136611_10001895_pt1 | contig 14533 bp, 14 predicted proteins | sample AntDrymUQ2232306_2_FD_106645 | JGI IMG/M metagenome (GOLD analysis project Ga0136611, IMG submission 106645) | Polar desert sand microbial communities from Dry Valleys, Antarctica - metaG UQ223 (23.06) | ecosystem: Environmental > Terrestrial > Soil > Desert | place: Antarctica: Dry Valley...
ACCCACTAACCCCGCCAGGTCAGAAAGGATCGCCACCAATGGTACTCGCAGCCGACGCCCGAACCCCAGCCTTGTACTTGACCGACGCCATCATCGACGCGCTCGTTGAACTCGCAGCCGAGGCCGGATACACCAGTGAGCTTGACGAGGTTAACGCCGACGACAACGGCATGCCTCTCTACCAGTTCTTGCCGAGCAATGCCGACCTGACCCGCATTGCCCGTGAGCCGATCACGATTGCCGCCCTCGTGTCTGACCTGTGCGACCGGATGGGAGTAGAGCCACCAGCCGCCATCACCGCCGCCCTTGCCGACGAGCCGCCGTACTAGCCGATCGACACCAGCAGGAGCGGTGATTGGCCGCTCCTGCCCACGTGGGAGGGTAGACCAATGACCGTAACGAACATCACCGACCGACGAGCCAAGCATCAGGACGCCGTCGACCGACTTGACGCGATGGTTGAACGCCTGACGGATACCGAGACGTTCCGCGCCTACCTCGCAGCAATGGGCAAGTTCCACCGCTACAGCTGGAGCAATACCGCCCTGATCCTGTTGCAGCGGCCCGATGCACGGCACGTCAACAGCTACCGCCGCTGGCTCGATCTTGGCCGGCAGGTGCGTCAGGGACAGAAAGCCGTGTACATCTTCGCGCCGATGACCCGCAAGAATGAGGATGGAGTATCAGAACTGTCCGGATTCAGGCTGGTACCAGTCTTTGACATTGCACAGACGGAAGGCGATGAACTCCCCGACGCACCACGGCCCGAACCAATCGACGGCTTCAGCCTGCGCACCGAAGCTGCCGCAGATGTCGTGCTCGACCTCATCGCCGCCCGTGGTGCGCAGGTCATCCGCGAAGACACTAGTCCAGCCCTGGGCTATTGGAAGCCACGGAAGCGTATCATCGCCGTCGATACGAGCCTGTCGGGCAACATGGCGCTGTCCGTCCTCGTCCATGAGACGGCCCACATGCTGGCCGATCATCACGGCAACATCGCGAAGGGTGACGCTGAGAGTGTCGCCGAGGCGACCGCGTTCGTCGTGATGTCCTACCTCGATGTCGATACGTCCCGGTTCAGCGTCCCGTACCTGGCTGGTTGGGCGCACGATCCAGCCGTCCTCCGCCGCAATCTGGCCGAGGTCCAACGCCACGCCCACACGATCATAGAGGCAATCGAAGACGCCATGACCGACGAGCCTGACTTGGCCGACGCTGCGTAACGCTGCGCTATCGGCGGGACAGCGAGTCCCGCCGATAGCGCCTTCGACGAGGATACATCCGTGATGGAGTCAGGTAGTCGCAAAGTCCACACGCTTGGGGCACACTATAGGGACCTGTGCACCCTCAATGAGGTTGGCGAAACGTGCTACGCGCTCGGCGCTGATGCGCTGATCATTGCGCCTATGGCCGGTTCTGTCCCAGCCAAACCAATGACCGCCAACCATCTCTAAACACACCAGGATGCCGCCGTCTCGCTGCGCGTGCTGTGGGCTGGCTGGTGTCCTGCTACGTTCAAGGAGTACGAGCCATGGGATTCAAGGCGAACAAGCGAACCAACAAGGATGGAAGCGTTACCTACTGGACGCGGGTCGACGCCGGAAGCGACCCGATCACCGGTAAGCGTCTTCAACCCCGGCTGAACGCATCGACCGTGGGCGAACTGAAGCGACTCTACGCCGATGCAATCCGCAAGGTGGATCAGGGCGGCTACACCAACGCAGCGAAGCAAACGGTAGCCGAGTACATGGCCTACTGGCTCGACACGTATGCGAAGGCTGCAACCAAGCCGCGCACCTACGACACCTACGCATTGATGATCAAGCACCACATTACGCCTGCCATCGGCCATGTTCGTCTCGACAAGCTAACCCCGACCGACCTTGCCACGCTCTATCGTCAGAAGCTCGACGGCGGACGCAAGGACAGCAAACCAGGTGGTTTGTCGCCGCGCACCGTCCGCTACATTCACGCAACCATCCGCGAAGCCCTTGCCCACGCCATGAAGTGGGGCATTGTTCACCGCAATGTAGCCGACGCCGTGGACGCGCCGAAGCTTTCCAGCCGCGAGATGACGACCTGGAACGCTGCCCAGGTGACGACGTTCCTGGCGATAGCCGAGGCGACGACCCGCTATGCGCCGGTATTCATGCTTGCCGTCCTGACAGGACTCCGGCGTGGTGAACTGCTGGCCGTCCGCTGGCGCGACATTGACCTTGACCGGGGCATCCTCGCCGTTCGGCAGACGCTTGTGGACCGCAACGGCACGCTTAGCTTCTCGTCACCGAAAACCCACCGATCAAGTCGGCCAGTCGATTTGCCTGAATCCGCTATCGCGGCCCTCAAAGCCCACCGGCGCACACAGTTAGAAGAACGTCTCGCCGCTGGTCCGATCTGGCAAGACCACGACCTCGTGTTCGCAACCGACCTCGGCAGGCCAATCCACCCGCGCAACCTGTTTCGCGCCATGCAGGTTGCCATTACGAAGGCGAAGCTGCCACCGATCCGCTTCCATGATCTGCGGCACACCCACGCGACGCTCCTCTTCCAAGCCGATGTTCACCCCAAGATCGTCTCTGAACGGCTTGGCCATGCCACGATTGGATTGACGCTCGATGTGTACTCACACACGCTGCCGGGAATGCAGCGCGAAGCCGCAAGCCGTCTTGACGCCATGCTGACACGCTCCAAAAAGGAGTCCGCCTAGCATCTCTGTGCCACTGATGTGCCAATGGCCGCCTGGTTGCATGTGTTCAACCAAGCGGCCGTGTATTAGTTCTGGCTTGTGGATAGGGAAACTCGGGGTGAGCCGCGAAGGACTCGAACCTTCAACCCACTGATTAAGAGTCAGTTGCTCTGCCAATTGAGCTAGCGGCCCGCGCTGTTTCCGGCGCGAACGAAATAATAGCGCAGATTGATGAGGATTTCCAGCCGCGTGCAACACGAGCGATCATCGCTTACGATATCCGCATCGTGGACATCAGCGGGAAACGACGATTCAACGGTTCCAGGAGGGACGATGAGCGGTCACGGGGACGGTTTCATGCCGCTACATTTCGAGCGCATTCCGGACGAGGAGAGCATCGCGCGCTCAGCAGCGTTCGTTGACATGCTGCGGCAACGGCGCAGCGTCCGAACGTTCTCGCCTGACCCGGTGCCGTTCGAGGCGATTGAGAACGCAATCCGCGCAGCCGGTACCGGACCCTCGGGCGCGAACCAGCAGCCGTGGCGCTATGTTGTCGTTCAGGACCCCGAGATCAAGCGGCGTATCCGCGTGGCTGCCGAAGCCGAGGAGCGCGAGAGCTACGAGCACCGCATGAGCCAGGAATGGCTCGACGCGCTGAGGCCACTTGGAACCGGCTGGGAGAAGCCCTACCTGGAAGTCGTCCCGTATATCATCGTCTGCTTCCGGCTCGACTACGGGATCGAGACGCGACCCGACGGCAGCGAGGTGCGCGTCAAGCACTACTATCCCGGTGAGTCGATGGGTATCTCGGTCGGCTTTCTGATCGCGGCGCTGCACGACGCCGGACTGGCGACGCTGACACACACGCCAAGCCCGATGGGCTTCCTGAACGAGGTGCTTGGCCGACCAAAGAACGAGCGACCGTTCGTCCTCCTGCCGGTCGGCTATCCGGCTGACGACTGCCAGGTGCCGGTCATCACCAAGAAGCCGATTGAGGAAATCATGCTCGTCGTCTAACCTGCGTCGGGCCGAACACGAACTCGATTGGTAAGATTCGCCGTGGCGATGCGCCGAGGACAGGCACCGCCGCCTGCCGACCTGCCACAGCGAAGGGACAACGACGCCTTGGAACGAGCCGAGCGATTTCTGCGTGCGTGCCGCAGCGAGCCGGTTGACCGCACTCCTGTCTGGTTCATGCGACAAGCCGGGCGCTACATGCCCGAATACCGTGCCATCCGCGCCGGGCACACCCTGCTCGACATCATTGCAAACGCCGAACTGGCGGCAGAGGTAACGCTCCAGCCGATCGAGGCGCTGGGCGTTGACGCGGCCATCATCTTTGCCGATATCCTGCCGCCGCTCGTCCCGATGGGGATGCAGCTCGAGTTCGCAGCCGGTGAGGGGCCAATCCTCCACAACCCGCTCCGCGACCGGGCGTCGATCGAGGCATTGCGCCCGATTGTCCCTGAAGAGTCACTCAAACCGACGCTCGACGCGATTTCGATCGTCCGCCGTGAGCTGGACGACAAGGTTGCCCTGATCGGCTTCGCCGGAGGACCATTCACGCTCGCCAGCTATGCTATCGAAGGCGGCTCCTCGCGCGACTACCGACTGACGAAGACGCTGATGTACAGCGAGCCTGACACCTGGGCGCTGCTGATGGACAAGATCGCGACAATGACAGCGGATTACCTGCGCGCGCAGGTTCGGGCTGGCGCGCAATGCATCCAGCTCTTCGATTCATGGGCCGGCGCGCTGGCTCCAGAGGATTACCGCCGTTACGTGCTACCTGCCACCCAGCGGATCGTTCGAGCGGTCTTGCCAGATGGCGTGCCAGTTATCGTCTTCGGCACGAACACAAGCGGCATGCTCGATATCGTCGCAGAGGCCGGGAGCACCGTCGTCGGCGTTGACTGGCGGATTCCGCTCGACCGTGCCTGGAAGATCGTCGGACACGACCGCGCCGTCCAGGGCAATCTCGACCCGCTCGTTCTCTTTGCGCCACTGCCCGAGGTCGAGAGCCGCGTCCACGACATCCTGCGCCGCGCCGGTGGTCGTCCCGGTCACATCTTCAACCTCGGTCACGGCGTCCTGCCGCAAACGGCGGTCGAAACGGTCCGCGCCGTCGTCGAGATGGTGCATGAGGTGGATGTCAGCGATCAGCCGGCAGCCAGTAGCAGTCCGACTAGACCGATCGCTGTCCCCAGCAACCAGGCTGACGGCTGACGGCTGACGACTGATAGCTAACAAGGAGAACAGATGCGCACTATCGGTGTGATGGTCATGGCGTACGGAGGACCAAACTCGCTTGACGAGGTTGGACCGTATCTAGCCGACATTCGCGGTGGGCGGCCAACGTCCGAGGAATTGCTCCACGAGATCACCGAGCGTTACCGCCAGATTGGCGGCAGCTCGCCGATCCTCGAGTTGACGACCGCCCAGGCGAGGGGCATTGAGCGGGCGTTGAACGACGACGCCGCAACCGATGCCGGAGTGCGCTACCGCGTCTATGTCGGAATGCGTCACTGGCACCCGTACATCGGCGATGTCGTCCGCGAGATGCTGTCGGACGGTGTTGACGAGGTCGTCGGCGTTGTGATGGCACCGCACTTCAGCCGGATGTCGATTGGCGCCTACATGGGGAAGCTTGACCAGGCGCTGGCTGAGGGTGGCAAGGATATTCCGGTCCATAAGGTCGAGAGCTGGAAGGCCGAGCCGAGCTTCATTAACGCAATTGTCGAGCGCATTTGTCGGGCGCGCCTGAAGTTTCCCGAGGATGTTCGAGACGACGTGCCGGTCCTCTTCACCGCCCACTCGCTGCCGGTGCGCATCCTTGAATCCAACGATCCCTATCCAGAGGAATTGCAGACATCGGTACGGCTGGTCGTCGAGAAGCTACAGCCGAACGACTACCGCTGGGCGTTCCAGAGCCAGGGAGCGAGCGCCGAGCCGTGGCTTGGCCCAACCGTCGAGGACACCCTCCAGCAACTCGCTGACGAGGGCCACAAGAACGTCCTGTTCGTGCCGATCGGCTTCGTCTGCGACCACGTCGAGGTGCTGTTCGACGTGGACATCGAGCACCGCCACCAAGCCGAGGAGCTTGGCATCCGGCTCGAACGGATCGAGATGTTGAACGACGATCCCGGCCTCGTCACCGCCGTCGCCGCCGCCGTCCGCCGCGCCTCGCTTCAGACAGCGACGACCTGAGCAGGTGGCGCGGATCGCGGTCGTTGGCGGCGGAATTGCCGGACTCAGCGCCGCCTGGACATTGCGGCAACGTGGCGTCGAGGTCACGCTCTACGAGGCTGTCGACCGGCTCGGCGGCAAGCTGCACACCGAACAGATCAATGGCCTGCTGATCGACAGTGGCCCCGACTCGTTCCTGTCCTCGAAACCGGCGGCATTAGGACTCATCCAGCAGTTGGGGCTCGCTGACCGCGTCATCAACACGCTGGCTGGCGGAGGCGGAACCTTCATCATCCGCGACGGGCGCTTACTGCCGCTGCCGGAGGGCATCACGCTGCTCGTCCCAGCCGAGTTCACGGCGATCGCGCGGACACCGCTGCTCTCCCCGCTCGGCAAGGCACGGATGGCGATGGATTATGTCATTCCAGCCAAGCGTGACGATGCAGACGAGTCGATTGGCAACTTCGTCCGCCGCCGTGTCGGCAAGCAGGCATTCGAGCGGATGGCCGAACCGCTGCTATCGGGCATCTATGGCGGGGACGCCGACAAGCTCAGCCTGCTCTCGACCTTCCCGCGCCTGCGCGAGACCGAACGCCAGCACGGCAGCGTCATCAAGGGTGCCATCGCTCAGAAGCGCCAGGCGCGCGCGGCTGCCGCCAGGCCCGGACCACGGCGAACGCCGTTCGTGTCGCTGGCGGGCGGGCTGAGTGAGTTGACCGATACTCTTGCGGATCAGATCGGCATAGCCAACATCCAGACCGGCGCTCATGTCGCTTCGATCATTGAAATCGGCGGGTCGTTGACCGTCGAGCTTGCCAGCGGTGAGCGTGAGCGGTTCGACGGTGTCGTGGTCGCGACGCCGGCCAGCGAGGCGGCGGACATGCTCGCGCCACTCGACGCGCGGCTGACAGCCACGCTGCGGCGCATCCCGTACGTGTCCAGCGCGACGATCTCGCTCGCGCTCAACACTGCCGATGTCGTCGGCAAGCAGGTCGGGCGCGGCTTCGTCATTCCGCGCGCCGAGGGACGAACGCTGACGGCGGTGACCTGGACCAGCAACAAGTTCGGTGGCCGCGTGCCAGAGGGCGTTGCCCTCCTGCGTGGCTTCGTTGGCAGGGCCGGAAACGAGCGTCCCGCGTACATGGCCGACGAAGAACTCATCCCGCTCGTTCGCGCCGAATTGCAGACGATCCTCGGCATCGACGCCGAACCGATGCTGGCGCGTGTCTACCGCTGGCCACGCGCGATGCCGCAGTACAACCTCGGCCACCCGCAGATCCTTGCGTCGCTCGCGGACACGCTCGCTGGCCATCCAGGCATCGCGCTGACGGGCGCTGCCTATCGTGGCGTCGGAATCCCCGACTGCATCAGCGACGCCACGGCACAAGCCAACGCGCTAGCCGACCGCATCAGCGTCCCCGCGTCGGCGCAACTCGCTTGACGCACGACGCAGAAGTCGCTATCCTGCCGCTCATGAACGATCGCCTCCCGACCGACCAGCAGCACGCCTCATCACCTGCGGCAGACGCATTCCTCGTCTACATGCCGTCCGGCGGTCGCTGGCCGCGCATCTGCGCCTGTACCTGCTCCTGACCCTTCGCTGAGATTCAGATGTATCACGCATCGGTAGGCGTCTTCCGCCATCGCTGTGCGTGACAGCGTGAGACAGGAGCAGGCGATGCGGCCCGCGACTCCGGAGCTATGCGATTCACACACCCGCTTGGAACGACACACTGACGAACGCCACGAATCACCCGCTGCGGACCACAATGGCATCCACATTCGCCAGAGAATCACGACCGTGCTCGACTGGCTGGACACCCAATGGGACGATCCAGAGCTCCGCTCGGGCTTCTGGCGCAGCGGTTGGTGAAATCGCGTAGTCCCATCAATCCAGATTGATGGGACTACGCGATCCCGGCGACCTCGGCGTAGCGCCGGATCGTCTCGATGTGCTGCGACGGCGTGCGTCCCTGACCCATCGTGTTGATTGACAAGTGGGTCGCCCCAGCAGCGCGCCAGGCGTCAGTCTGGGCGACCCACTGATCCTCAGCACCCGGAGCAAGCGTTATCCTACCTTCCATGCCGATCTTCGATGGATCTCGGCCATTGGCGCGGGCGCTTTCGTCAACGAGCGCGCGTGCTCGGTCCAGCGCCTCGCCGGGCTGCCCGCCGGGGAACCAGCCGTCCGCCATCCGTCCGATCCGCTCCATGACAACATCGGCATAGCCGCCGATCCAGACCGGGATCGGTTGCTGCACGGGCAGCGGGTTCAGACCAGCTTCGGGGATCGTGTGGTAGCGACCGCTGAAGTCGATCACGTCAGCGGTCCAGAGGGCACGCAAGAGATCGATCTGCTCCTCGAAGCGCCGTCCACGATTGTTGAAGCGCTCGTTCAGCCCGATGTACTCAGCTTCATTCCAGCCGATACCAACGCCCAGCCGCAGCTTGCCGGCGGTGAGGACGTCGATCTCTGCCGCCTGCTTGGCCACCAGTGCCGTTTGCCGTTGCGGCAAAATGAGAATGCCAGTGACCAGTTCCAATTGTGAAGCAACGGCAGCCAGGTAGCCGAAGAGAACGAACACTTCGTGGAACTGGCTCTTGTCCGTGTACGGCCCGCGCCAATCGGGACGGTTGGTCGTGCTGGCGCCGAGAACATGGTCGTAGACCAGCAAGTGAGCGTGTCCGGAACCCTCGGCCACCTGCGCGTACTCGCGGACGACAGCCGGGTCCGGCCCGATCTCTGTCTGCGGAAAGACAACCCCGATCTGCATCGCTTCCCCTGCTCCTTGTCCACTCAATGATGGACGCTTGCTTGTGGCGGCTATACTCGTTGCATGAGTGTACGACGCAATCGTCAGCCAGGCGCGACAATCCCGGAGACGGCGCTGTCGGTTGCCCGGCAGGCACTGGCCGAATCGCGCCTGCGTGGATTGCCCGCTGCCGAGGAGTACCGCGTCATCTCGGACCGTGTCTACCGTTCAGGCGTTCGCGACCTCCCTCCCGGTGTCCTGATCGACTGGATCGAGCAGGCCGTCGAATCCGACTACGAGCACTTCCTCGCCCTGCGCGCGCTTGGCGAGCGCTTCCACTCCGCGATCGCCGCCGGTGACCTGGCCCGGGCCGCCTGGACGCTGGCAGCCGACCTTGACAGCGCTGCCCGGCAGCGCCTGATTGACGGACTCTCTCGCCTCAATGAACTGGATAGCGAGCCGTCCACGTCCAGCGAATGAGCGGCGTTGCTTGCCGCCTGTACTCCCGACCGCACTCAGTCCTGAGGGTTCCCGTCGCGCCGGCAAGGTGCTACGATGCCGCGCATCGTCGGATGGTGAGGATGTGGGGAGGCAGCCAGGATGGCGGAGAAGGCTACGGTCAGTCTGAGCGTCGAGCGGAACGTCGCCGTGCCAATGCGGGACGGCACGGTCCTCTACGCCGATGTCTACCGTCCCTCCGGACCGGGGCCGTATCCGGCCCTCCTGACCCGCTCACCCTATGACAAGGCGAGCACTGGCGCCGCACCGTTCACGATCCGCGCCGCGACGGCTGGTTATGCCGTCGTTATTCAGGATGTGCGTGGCCGGTTCGAGTCCGAAGGCGAGTTCTATCCGTTCGTCAACGAGCGTCAGGACGGCTACGACACGCTCGAATGGCTGGCTGACCAGCCGTGGTCCGACGGTAAGATCGGCATGTTCGGTGGCTCCTACGTCGGAATGACGCAGTGGCAGGCCGCCCTCTCCGGCCATCCGGCGCTGAAGGCGATTGTGCCGAACGTCACCGCCGCCAACTACCACGACGGCTGGGCCTACCAGGGTGGCGCCTTCGAGCTACAGTTCAACCTCTCCTGGACGCTTTCGGTCCTCTCGATCAACACGGCCCTGCGCGCCAACAACGGCGACCTCAACTCGCCAGCCTTTCAGGCGATCGCCGACGCCACCGATAACATGACATCCGAGTTCGAGCGGCTGCCGCTCACCGGCCAGCCGACGTTCGCCGAGTACGCCCGCTACTACGACGACTGGGTCAATCACCCGACCTACGACGATTTCTGGTCCGGCTTGGATGTCTCACGCGGCTGGGAGAATATCCAGGCAGCCAGCTTCTCGATCGGCGGCTGGCACGACATCTTCCTCGGTGGCACGATCGCCAACTACGCCGGAATGAGCGCCGCCGCGGGTACGGACAGCGGTCGCCACCGGCTGATGGTCGGACCCTGGAACCACGGCGGGATGCGCCTCGGTAACCCGATCGGCGACGCCAACTTCGGCATGCGCTCGACCGGCGCAGTCATCGACGAGGGCGGCATGCACCTGCGCTGGTACGACCGCTGGCTGCGCGAGGTCGACAACGGCTACGACAGCGAGCCGCCGGTGCGACTGTTCGTGATGGGCGCGAACCGCTGGCGTGAAGGTCAATCGTGGCCACTGGAGAATACCGACTGGCAGGACTGGTTCCTGCATAGCGGCGGCAGAGCCAACTCGCAGCACGGCGACGGCACGCTCTCACGCGAATCACCCGCTGGCGACCCGCCCGACTCGTTCGTCTACAACCCGCGTAACCCGGTCCCGACTCGCGGCGGCGGACTATGTTGCAACAACGTCTTCAGCCTGGGCGGCGCCTACGATCAGCGCCAGGTCGAGCAGCGCGAAGACGTGCTCGTCTACACCAGCGCGCCGCTGGAGAAGGCTCGCGAGGTAACCGGCCCGATCAAGGTCATCCTCTACGCCAGCTCATCCGCGCCGGACACTGACTTCACTGCCAAGCTGGTCGATGTCGGCCCATGTGGCTACGCGCGCAACCTGACCGACGGCATCATCCGCGCCCGCTACCGCGAGTCGATGACCGAGGCGACGCCGATCACGCCCGGCGAGGTCACTGACTACGAGATCGACCTCTGGGCAACAGGGAACGTGTTCACAGAGGGTCATCAGATCCGCGTCGAAATATCCAGCAGCAACTTCCCGCGCTTCGACCGCAACCCGAACACCGGCGAACTACCAGGACGCTCGATCGAGATGGTCAGTGCCCTCCAGACGATCCACCACTCGAAGGAGTACCCATCGCGGATCGTGCTGCCGGTGATCAACCATCCGGATGTGACGTGATACCCATACGAGTCGGCAGCTAGACAGGAGCGTACATCTCCCCCTGTCATCCTGAGCCGCAGCGAAGGATCTCTCCGAGTTGACGACACACGCGATGAGCACAGGAGAGATCCTTCGCTGCGGCTCAGGATGACAGGGGGAGATGTACGCTCCGGGCAATGTGACCATGATCTGCAACCAGCAATGAACCGCGTACGCCTGAAAGGACCGTCAAACTTGACCCACATGCTCATTCGTGACCTCGCGCCGGACCTGATCCTGACTGATGCCAGGATCACGACGATGGACGCTGATCTGCCTGATGCTGAGGCGGTCGCGATCAAGGACGGCGAGATTCTGGCTGTCGGCGCGGCTGATGCGATCGAGGAGTTGGCCGGGCCAGCAACGGTTGTCCGGCGGCTCGGTGGGCGGCGTGTGATTCCAGGCATCAACGATACGCACAACCACCTGATGTCGATGGGCAAGGTGCTGACCGAGGTTCAGCTTTACGATGCGCGCTCGGTCGACGACATCAAAGAGCGGGTGGCTGCGCGGGTCGCGTCATCGCCACCGGGAGCATGGATCACCGGGCGCGGCTGGGATGAGAGCCTGCTGCGCGACGGGCGCTTCCCGAACCGGCATGATCTTGACGATGTCGCTCCGAATAACCCGGTCGTCCTCGACCGTGTCTGGAACATGCTGCTGGCTAATACGGCAGCTTTGCATGCCGCCGATATCGGACGCCACACGCCGGACCCACCAGCCGACCTGCTCTACGCGGGCCGGATCGTCCGCGATGAGAACGGCGACCCAACCGGCGTCTTCCGCGACCGGGCCAAGCGGTTGATTCAGGACGTCGTCCCGCTGCCAACGCTGGCAGACCGTGAAGGGTTCATCCGCACTGCCTGCACCGAGTACAACCGGCTCGGGATTACGTCTGCTGCTGAGCCGGGACTGTTTCCCGAGCAGTTGCGCGCGTTCCAGAACGTCCGTCGCGCCGGCAACCTCTCGATCCGCGTCTCGCTCTGTCTCGGAGGCTGGGGCTTCGGGACGACCAGCGACGAAGCGACGGTTGAGCAACGCATCGACGACACCGGCGTCTACACCGGCTACGGCGATCCGTGGCTGCGGATGGACACTGTCAAGTTCATGCCCGACGGCGGCGTGGGCGACCGGACGGCGCTGATGTTCGAGCACTACGAGGACGAGCCGGACAACGTCGGGCAGTTCGTCGTGTCCGAACGCGACCTGTTCCGCAACGTCGCCTGGTGCCACGAGCGCGGATGGTCGATCGACTGCCACGCCTGTGGAGACCGGATGATCGAACTGGTTGCGCGTGCCTACGCCGCCGCTCAGGATGCGCGGCCTGACGCGACGATCCGTCACCGCATCCACCACGCCTACCTGCCAACCGCCACCGCACTCGAGTTGATGCGCGAATACCGCATCCCAGTGTTGGCGACGATCCCGTTCATCCATAACCTCGGTGAGAGCTTCGTCACCAGTCTCGGCGAGGCGCGGGCATCGAAGATCATGCCGCTACGCACCTATCTGGATGCCGGTGTGCCGCTCGCGCTCGGCTCCGACGCGCCGGTCACGACGCACAATCCGTTCGTCGGCATCTACAGCGCCGTGACCCGCAAAACGGTCTACGGTCGGCAGCTCGGTGCGGAGGAATGCATCAGCCGCGAGGAGGCGCTGCGCGCCTACACGCTCGACGCCGCCTGGGTCACGTTCGAGGACGACATCAAGGGCAGCATCGCGCCCGGCAAGCTGGCCGACCTGGCCGTCCTCGACCGCGATATCCTGAGCGTGCCAGAGGAAGAGATTCGCGAAGCAACCAGCGTGCTGACGTTGGCCGGTGGGCGAGCCGTTCACGACCGGCTCGGGTAGCGATTCGTTACGAGGGAGCGTCATCATGGCCCTGGCCTACGTTCGTCCGCGCGAGAACAGCCACGACGCGAAGATCCTCGCCTGGGTCGATCTCGACACGCGGCACGTCTTCTCGCTCGACGGCACGCTATCGGAGCTACTACAGGCAGACGCGGAGGCGCGCTCGCAACGGATCAATAGCATGAGACAGCAGTCCGACGTGGTGCTGGCGCTCGATGAGGTCGCGTTCCTTGCTCCAGTCGACGAACAGGAAATCTGGGCGGCTGGCGTAACCTACGAACGAAGTCGCGATGCCCGGATGGAGGAGTCCACCCAGGTGGACGTCTACGCGCGCGTCTACGACGCCGAGCGACCCGAAATCTTCTTCAAGGCACCAGCGTGGCGCTGCGTGGGCGATCACCAGCCCATCGCAATCCGTCACGACTCAAGCTGGGACGTGCCCGAGCCGGAGCTGGCGCTCGTCATTGACACCCATGGCGAGATCGCCGGTTACACGATCGGCAACGATGTCTCCTCACGCTCGATTGAGGGCGAGAATCCGCTCTACCTGCCGCAGGCCAAGATGTTCAGCGGCTCCTGCGCGCTCGGCCCGTGGATTCTGCTGCCAGGCGAACTGGCCGACCCGCTCGCTCTCGACATCCGTCTGCGGATCGAGCGCGACGGCAACGAGCACTGGAGCGGCCAGAGCTCGACGCGCCAGTTCCACCGCTCGCTCGATGATCTGGTGAACTGCCTCTACTCAGCGCTCGACTTCCCAGCGGGATCCGTCCTGCTGACCGGAACCGGGATCGTCCCGCCATCCGAGTTCACGCTGGAAAGTGGCGACACGGTCACGATCGAGATCGACGGAATCGGCACGCTCACCAACCACGTCTACCGGCTGCCGGAACGGCGATCCAATGGCTGATACAACCCGAGTTGTTGACTGGAACGCGATCGAGGCGACCGAACTCTTTCCCGGCGTCATCCGCCAGGCGCTGACAACGGCGACCAGTACCGTCGTCCGCTATACCTATCATCCGGGCTGTGTCTTCCCGGTCCACCAGCACCCGGAAGAGCAGGTAACGATCGTCCACTCAGGTGAGATCGAGTTCGAGGTGGGCGGGGAGCCAGTGACGCTGCGTGCTGGTCAGGTGGCGGTCATCGCTGGCGGTGTGCCACATGGGGCCAGAGTCGTCAGCAGCGAGACGGTCGTCACCGATAACTACATCGCCAGCACGGACCGGACGCCGTTGCAGTTTGAGGAGAGTCGATCATGACGAACTTCATCACCTCCGAGTGGCTGATGGACAAGACCGGCGCGAGTTCGGACGGCGGCATGGTCGTCGCCAAGCAGGAGATCGCGGCGCTGGCAGGCGCTCAGGTGCTGGCCGAGGGCGGAAATGCAGTTGATGCCGCCGTCACCGCCGCCTGGGTGATGAACGTCATGGAGCCGTACAACTGCTCGATTGCTGGAGCTGGCTACCTCGTCTACCGCGCGGCATCGGGAGAGTCGTGGGTCGTTGACTTCAGCAACCGCGCCCCATCCCGCGCGACTCCGGAAGCGCTGGCATCGCGGACGACGGTCGCCTTCTCGGGGCCGCTGGCTGCGGCCGTCCCGGCAACCGTCGCCGGGCTGGCGCAGGCGCTCGAACGCTTCGGGACGATCTCGCTGGCGCGGTCGCTTGAGCCAGCGATCGAGGTGGCT
>Ga0136611_10001896_pt1 | contig 14530 bp, 13 predicted proteins | sample AntDrymUQ2232306_2_FD_106645 | JGI IMG/M metagenome (GOLD analysis project Ga0136611, IMG submission 106645) | Polar desert sand microbial communities from Dry Valleys, Antarctica - metaG UQ223 (23.06) | ecosystem: Environmental > Terrestrial > Soil > Desert | place: Antarctica: Dry Valley...
CGGCGCGCCGACTTGTGGCGCAGTCCGGCGAGCACGCGGTTCGTGTGCGGTTGGTCGTGTGTTGACCTGCCGCCGCGAACCGGGTTTCGTGCTCGACGGACATGGGTGCGGCACCAGGAGGCGCGACGGATCGGCTCTGCCGCCGCATTCGCCCGATGAAAAAATCTGTGGACGCGCTTTGCAGCTAGCCAGTCCTACTTGCCGCCTTTCAGCACCACGGCCGACAGAATCCACGACACAACGCTGAAGAGAATCGCGCCGAAGAAACCTGCCCAGAAGCCCTGCACCCTGAAGCCTTCGACGAAGGAGCCCACGAGCCAGAAGAGGAGCCCGTTGATCACGAAGATGAAAAGCCCGAGGGTGATGATCGTGACCGGCAAGGTGAGCATGATCAGGAGCGGCCGGATGATCGCGTTGACGAGGCCGAGGATCAGCGCTGCGACGAGCGCGGCTGTGAAGCTCGAGACGGTAATCGACGGCATGAGGTAGGCGACCGCAATCAGCGCCAGCGTGTTGACCAACCAGACGAGCAGTATTCGCATCAGTGCATTCCTCTGAGCATTGCGTTACTCAGCAGCCGCGGGTTCCGGCCCGACCCGCACCAGCTGCTTACCGACGTTGCGGCTGGTGAGAAGGCGTAGAAAGGCGCCCGGGGTCGCCTCGAGACCTTCCGCGATATCGAACTTCGACTTGATCAGCCCCGCCTGACACCACGCACCGATGCGTTTCCGCGCCTCGGACTGGAACTGCTGGTAGTCGCTCACGAGAAAGCCGCGGATCGTTGCGCGCGCGATGAGGATCTGGCGCTGAAAGCGGAGCCCCATGTCAGGCTGCCCGAACGAGCCGGCAAGACTGATCGAACCGACGATGACGACGCGCGCGTAGGTCGCCAGGCTCTGCATTACTGCGTCGTGGATGGGGCCGCCCGTGTTGTCAATGAAGACATCGACGCCGTTGGGGCATGCCTTCGCAAGTGCTGCGGGCAAGTCGCTCTCGGCGCGATAATCGATTGCTTCGGCGTATCCGGCATCGCGACAGCCCTGAGCTTTTTCCGCCGAGCTCGTGATGCCGACTGCGCGGCACCCTGACAGCTTCGCGATCTGCCCTGCGATCTGCCCGACCGAGCCGGCGGCTGCGGATATAACGACCGTGTCGCCCGCCTTCATGTGTCCCGCTTCCAGTAACGCGAAGTAGGCCGTCTGGCCATTCATGCCGAGCGCGTCGAGCCAATACGGTAACGGCGCGAGCTTATCGTCGACAGGGCGGATGACGCTCGGCCGCAACACCGCGTATTCCTGCCAGCCGAAGTTATGATCGGTGACGACAATGTCGCCGGGCTTGTACGGCTTTGCATCCGAGGCCACCACTTCGGCGATGGCGCCGCCCATCATGACGTCGTCGAGCTTGACGCCCGCGGCGTAATTCTTCTGCGGGCTGATGCGCCCTCGCATATAGGGTGCCACGTCGAGGTAGATGGCACGCGCCAGGAGCTGGTTCGCGCCAGGCTGCGGCATGGGGCCCTCTTCGAGCGCCCAGTTCGCTTCCGACGGCATACCTTCGGGATACGACTTCAGGCGCCACTGCCTGTTCACATTCGGCAAAGTCATGAGTGCATCGCCTGACCCGGAGGTCAGCCGCCCGCGGCCGCCTTGCTCCCCGCAGCTTTCACGAGCTTCCCGAACTTGTTCACCTCGGCCTTGAGGTAAGCCTGGAACTGTTCAGGTGTGCTCGCGATGATTTCGGCGCCCACTTCAGCGTGCTTCTGCGCGACATCCGGCGTCTTCAGAATCTCGACGAACTCCTTGTGCAGGAAGAGGACGAGCGGCCTCGGCATGCCCGCCGGCCCGGCGATCGCTGACCACGAGGAGTTCTCATAGCCCGGCACTCCGGATTCGGCGATGGTCGGCACGTCCGGCAGCGCAGGCGAGCGCTTCGCGCCGGTCGTGGCGAGTGCGCGGATGCGGTTCGTCTTTACGTGCGGTGTCGTGGAGATCATGTTGTTGAAGAGCACCTGGATCTGGCCACCGATGAGATCGGTGAGCGATGGTGCGGAGCTCTTGTACGGAATGTGCGTCATCTTCGTTTTCGTCATCAGCCCGAAAAGCTCACCCGAGACGTGTCCGAAGCCGCCGACGCCTGATGAGCCGTAATTGAGCGCGCCCGGCTTTTCGCGCGCGAGTGCGATGAGATCCTTCACGCTTTTCGCTGCAACGCTCGGATGCACGGCCAGTACGCCGGGCGAAGTCGATACCTGCGTGATCGGCGAAAAATCCTTAATCACGTCGAACGAGAGCTGATAGAGGTGCGGGTTCACCGCCCACGTGCCGACAGTCGCAATGACGAGCGTGTAGCCGTCGGCCGGTGCGCGGGCAACGATTTCCATGCCGATGTTGCCGCCCGCACCGCCGCGGTTGTCGACGATGACTTGATGCCCGAGGCGTTGCGAGAGCTTCTCACCGAGCATGCGCCCCTGGATGTCCGTTGGACCGCCCGGCACGAAAGGAACGACGAAGCGAATCGGCTTTGTCGGGTAGCCGCCGGGGCCCTTGGTCTGCGCGTGCGCAACAGGCGCAATAGCGAGTGTTACGAGAACTGCGATCGGGCTGAGATGAAACTTCATGGTGTGCTCCAGTATGTTGCAGTCGGGCTACGCGGTCTGGGTTATGCGCTTCGCGCTTTTCTCGAGATTGGCAACCACGGCTGCGCCAAAAGCACGCGTGCCGGTCGTGCCGCCGAGATCTGCCGTACGCTGTGCCGGATTCGCGAGTACCGCGTCGACCGAAGCTTCGATAGCGGCACCTGCCGCGCTCAACTCCGCACGGCCATGACGATTTCCGAGCCAGTCGAGCAGCATGCCGCAGGAGAGGATGAGACCCGTGGGGTTGCCGATGTCCTTGCCTGCGATGTCAGGTGCGGAGCCGTGTCCCGCGTTTGCAACGGCGTGCTTCTCACCCGCGTTGAGCGCAGCTGCAAGCCCCAGGCTTCCCGACATTGCAACAGCGAGATTCGACAGCACGTCACCGAACATATTCGTGATGAGGATGACGTCGTGACGCTGCGGGCGCGTGTACAGGTCCGCCGCCATTGCATCGATATCCATTTCGCGCCACGCAACTTGCGGAAAGCCGGCCGCGACATCGGTCGCCTGCCTGATGAAGATGCCGTCGGACAGTTGGAGCACGTGACGTTTTCCCACTGCGGTCACGTGCCTGCGGCGCCGCGTTGCATACTCGAATGCGACCTGCGCAATACGTCTCGAGGCCTTTGCCGTGATCTTCCGTACCGAAAGTGCGACGTCTTCCGTCGGCATGAATTCACCGCTGCCGAGAAACATGTTGCGGTCGGAATAGAAACCCTCGGTGTTCTCCCGCACGATCAGGCAGTCCAGCGACGGCCGCGCATTCGGAAGGCCCGGGCGGCTGCGCGCCGGGCGGATGTTCGCGTAAAGGTCCAGGCGCTTTCGAATCGTGCCGGGCACGTTGATACCGCCCTTTTCGCGCGGCGCATATTCGGTCATGCCGCACGGCCCGAGCACCACGCCATCCGCCGCGAGGGCTTCTTCGACGATGCCATCGTGAAGCGTCGTGCCGATGCGCTGGAAGCTCGCGACGCCGATTTCGCGGGTGACGAACTTCAAACCGAGCGAGTAAACAGCATTCGCGCGCTCGAGCACGCCGAGCGCCGCCGCCGTGATCTCAGGGCCAATATCATCGCCCGGGAGTACTAGTAGGTTCATCTGGATTACCGTTCGAGGGGTTTGCGACGAAAGTGCCGTAGGATATCGTAATCGACACTTCCTCCGCGACTCTCCACAAGGCCCCACATGAAGAACGGCGTTTTGAAAGCCCTGAGTGTCGCCCTCTCGATTGCTGCGACGAGTGCCGCAGCGGCGGAAAAGGCGGCGCCATCTGCATACCCGATGCGGCCGGTACGCCTGATTGTTCCGTATCCGCCGGGCGGTGGAAACGATACGTTCGCGAGGCTTTTCGGCCAGAAGCTCAGCGAAACGTGGGGTCAGCAGATCGTCATCGACAATCGACCCGGGGCGGGCACCATCATCGGAACGCAACTCGCGGCACGCGCTGCGGCTGACGGCTACACGCTGCTCCTGTCGTCGATCGCGACTCACGCGGTGGCGCCGAATCTTTATCGCAATCCGGGCTACGATCCTATAAAGGATTTCGCGCCGATCAGCCTGCTCGCTATCGCGCCAACGGTCCTCTGCACGAACGTGTCAGTCCCCGCACGCTCGCTGCAGGAGCTCATTGCACTTGCGAAGGCAAAGCCGGGGGAGTTGAGGTTTGCGTCGGGAGGGAGCGGCACGCCGCCGCATATGGCCGGAGAAATCTTCGCCGGCATGACAGGCATCAGGCTTCTGCACGTGCCTTACAAAGGCGGCGGTCCCGCGATTGCCGGGCTCATCGGTGGCGAGACGAGCATGATGTTCGACACTGCGGCGTCGATACTCCCTCACGTGAAAGGTGGAAAGCTCCGCGCGCTTGCGATTGCGCGATCTGCAAGGCTTCCCGACTATCAGGAAGTGCCGACCTTCACCGAGGCCGGCGTGAAAGGGTATGAAGTGAACGCGTGGTACTCGATGCACGCACCCGCAGGTGTGTCGAAGGAGATCGTCGACAAAGTGAATCGCGAGCTTCTCCGTATACTCGAGCTTGCAGAGGTACGTGAACGCATGAAGCAGCTCGGTTCGGAAGGGGCCGGGACGACGCCGTCGGAGCTCGACCGCTTCGTGCGCGCAGAGAACGCGAAATACGCTAAAGCGATTCGCGACGCCGGCATCAAAGTCGAATAAACAAATCACAACGAGGAGGGGTCCATGCAGGGAAGAACCGGTCAGGCGCTATTCATCGCTCTCATGATCGTGCCGGCAGTGGTATGGGCCCAGAGTGGAGCTCCGGCGTATCCCGCCAAGACCGTGCGTATCCTGGTCGGCTACGCGCCTGGCGGCGGCACCGACATCATGGCGCGCACGATCGCTACGAAGGTAGGCGAATCGATGAAGCAGCAGTTCATCATCGACAATCGCCCCGGCGCGAACGGGAACGTCGCCGCGAAGATGGCGGCGGACGCGCCCGGCGACGGTTACACGCTGCTCTTCATGTCGGTGGCGCACATCATGAGCAAGCCGGTGTACAAGAACCTGGGCTACGACATCGAGCGCGATCTCGCGCCGATCACCGTCGTGTCGAGCGTGCCCAACGTGGTTGTCGCCAATCCCGCGCTGCCCGCGCGGACCGTGAAAGAATTGATCGCGCTCGCTAAGGCGAAGCCCGGCGAGCTCACGTATGCGACCGCGGGTGTCGGCAGCCCGGAGCATTTCGCCGGCGAGATGTTCAAGATGATGACGAAAACCAACCTGCTCGCCATTCCGTACAAAGGCGGCGCACCGATCGCTATCGACCTCGTCGCAGGCCACGTCATGTCGGGCTTCAGCACGATGCCGCCGATCATTCCGCACATCAGGTCGAATCGGGTGCGCGCGATCGCGGTCACCACCGAGAAGCGCGCACTGGTGCTGCCGGACGTTCCCACGGTCGCCGAGACCATTCCGGGCTATGTCATGAGCACGTGGTACGGCGCGGTTGCTCCGGTAAAGACGCCGCGCGAAATCGTGCAGCGCCTGAACCAGGAGATGGTGAAAGCCCTCGCGGCGCCCGACGTGAAGGAGAAGCTCGCGGCCCTCGGTGCAGACGTCGTCGGTACAACCCCCGAAGAAACTGCCGCGATTTTCAAAACCGACCTCGCGAGGTTCACCAAGGTCGCTCACGCGGCCAATATTCGCGCTGACTAGTCCCTGGACTTCAAACATCAGAGCGAAGGTGATGCTGTTGCTACAGGAACACCCCACGCGATACCGTACGGCCGGGCAGGTGGCGAGCTGAACAGCTTGGTTCAAAAGCTGAAAACGATAGAGGAGAAGCGCATGCAGTTGCTGAAAGGAATCGGAGTGGCGTTGTGCATGGGTGTCATGGCGGCCGCGGGGTCTGCGGCTGCGCAGGCCTTCCCGACGAAAACCGTGCGCTTGATTCTGCCGTTCCCGCCTGGCGGGCCGAGCGACATTCTCGGGCGTGCGATTGCGCAGAAACTCACCGAGCAACTGGGGCAGCAGGTGATCGCAGACAACCGTGCTGGCGCCGGCGGCAATCTCGGCCTAGAGCTCACGGCAAAGGCGCCGCCCGACGGGCACACGCTCGTGCTCTCGTCGCCGCTCATCTCGCTGAGCCCGCTGCTGTACTCCAAGCTCAATTACGATCCGAACAAGGACCTGACGCCGGTTTCTCTGGTGGCACTCATTCAGAACGTGGTGCTCGTGCATCCGTCCGTTCCCGCGAAGAACCTGAAAGAACTCGTGCAGGTCGCGCGCGCAAGTCCCGGCAAGCTGAACTATGGATCAGGCGGTGTTGGAACGACGACGCATCTTGCGCCCGAGCTTTTCATGAGCATGACGAAGACCAAGATGGTGCATGTACCGTTCAAAGGGTCGGGCCTCGCATTGATCGGGCTCATCGGCGGTCAGGTGGACGTGCTCATCATGGCGGTTCCGGCCGCGGAGGCGCAGGTGAAGGCCGGCCGCGCCCGCGCGCTTGCAGTCATTTCCGAAAAGCGCGCGACGCCGCTCCCGAACATTCCGACTTCGAAAGAAGCCGGATTCGAAAATTTCGTGGTCGACATCTGGTACGGCATCCTCGCACCCAGCGGCACTCCGCCCGCGCTTATCACCCGGCTCAACAGCGAGATCAACAAAGCGCTTGGCACGCCCGATCTGAAGGAGCGTCTGCTTCAGGCGGGTATTCAGCCGCTCGGAAACACGCCGGAGCAATTCGGAAGCTTCATACGCAGTGAAGCTACGCGGTACGCGAAAGTGATCAAGGACGCAGGAATCCAGCCGCAATGACCGCCGCACCTCGCTTCGCTCGGGAGGCTTCCGACTTGCGGCGGTCCGGTGAACGCCTCAGAGGGAAACCCATGGTTTCCCTCCGAGACCTTGCCGCGGCACCTCGCTTCTCTCGGCAGTCTCGCGACACGCCGCGACCCGAAGAACGCCTCAGAGGGACACCCATGGTTTCCCTCCGAGACCTCCTTTCCTTTGGCGTGGCGGCGTTGATCGCAGCGGTAGCGGCTCCGGCGGCCGCGGCGGACGCGGCTTATCCGGCGCGTCCGGTGCGCATGATCATTCCTTTCGCGCCGGGCGGCCCGACTGACGTTATCGCGCGCATCATCGCGCAAAAGCTGACGGAAGCGTGGGGGCAACAAGTGGTCGTCGATAACCGCGCGGGCGCCGGTGGAAACATCGGGATGGGAATCGCGACCCAGGCACTTCCGGACGGGTACACGATCCTCGTCGTGAGCTCGAGCTTCGTCGTCAATCCAACGCTCTACGCAAAGATTCCGTACGATCCGTACAAGAGCTTCATTCCAGTCACGAACGCTGCCGCGTCTCCGAATGTCTTTACGGTGCATCCTTCCGTGGCGGCGAAGACCATGCAGGATCTGGTGGCGCTCACCAGGAAGAACCCGGGCAAGTACAGCTCGGCAACGCCCGGAGTCGGTACGACACCCGATCTCGGCGTCGAGCTCCTGAAGATGTCGACGCAAGCCGATATCGTGAAGGTGGCGTATGGCGGTGCAGGCCCCGCAGTGGCAGCAGTGGTCGGCAATCAGGTGCAGATGGGCTCCACGGCATTGCCGCCGACGACGCCGCACATCCAGGGCGGCCGTCTGCGCGCCCTCGCTGTCACCGGCGCCAGGCGCTCCTCTGCGCTGCCCGATGTGCCTTCGATCGTCGAGGCGGGTTTCAAAGGCCAGGAAGCCGACACGCTGCAGGGTGTGCTGCTGCCTGCCGGCACGCCCAAGGCGATCGTGAACAAGGTTCACGCCGACATCGCGCGCGTGCTTCAGCTCCCGGATGCAAAGGAGCGCATCACGGGTCTTGGCTTCGACATCATCGCGAGCAGCCCGGAGGAATTCGCGGCGCAGATCAAGACCGAGATCGCGAAGTGGGGGAAGGTGATCAAGGCGTCCGGTGTGAAGGCCGATTAAAGGCTCTTCACCGCAAAGGCGCGTCATCCTCATGCGTATCGTGGACATCAGGGAAGTCGCGGTTCCGCTGAATTCGAGCATGCGGAACGCCGCCTTCGACTTCAGCGAAATGACCACTTCCGTCGTCGCGGTCGTCACTGACGTCGTGCGCGGCGGCAAGCCGGTCGTCGGCTACGCCTTCAATTCCACCGGCCGCTATGCGTGCGGCGCACAGATGCGCGCGCGGTTCATACCGCGTGTCCTCAAAGCCGATCCCGCATCGCTCGTGAACGATCTGGGCGACAACCTCGACCCGGAAAAAATTCTCGCGGCGATGATGCAGCGGGAGAAGCCCGGAGGTCACACCGAGCGCTCGATCGCGATCGGCACGATCGAAGTCGCATGCTGGGACGCAGTCGCGAAGGTAGAAGACAAGCCGCTGCATCGCGTGCTCAGCGAGCGTTACAACGCCGGCGAGGCGCAGGACAAGGTGCAGTGCTACGTGGGGGGCGGCTGGTATCACGCCGGAAAGGGGCTCGAGCACCTCCAGGACGAGATCCGGAAAAGGCTCGACGAAGGCTATACCACGATGAAAATCAAGGTGGGCGGCGCGACCATACCAGAGGACGTGCAACGAATCGAAGCGGCACTCGAAGTCATCGGTGAAGGCAAGCGCCTCGCAGTCGATGCGAACGGCGCATTCAAGCGCGATCGCGCGCTCGCGTACGCATGGGCGCTTGCGCCGTTCGGCTTGCGCTGGTTCGAAGAGCCGACCGATCCGCTCGACTTCGCAACACTGGCCGAAGTTATCCGGGACTACGAAGCGCCCATCGGCACGGGTGAGAATCTCTTCTCGACCGGGGACATCGAAAATCTTGTCCGCTTCGGTGGTCTCCGTGCGGACCGCGATATCCTGCAGATTGACGTGCCCCAGTCGTATGGCATCGTTCAGTTCTCACGCACGCTGAAGATGCTCGATGCACACGGCTGGAAACGCAGCTCTGTGTTTCCGCACGGGGGCAACCAGATGACGCTTCACATCGTCGGCGGATTCGGACTCGGCGGGTGTGAAGCCTACCCGGACGTATTCGGAGCCTTCGCCGGCTTTGCGGACGACGCGAAAGTCGACGATGGGTGGTTGAAGCTCCCTCAGCGCCCGGGTATAGGCTTCGAAGCGCAGAACGAGCTCTACGCGCTCATGCGCTCGATTGCCTAGAACATCGTTACCGTTCGTGTTGAGCGTAGCGACGCGGAGTCGAAACATGAACATCCGCGACGTTTTTCGACACTTCGACTCCGCGCTGCTGCGCTACGCTCAGTGCGAACGGATTTGCATCAGGCGGTATTCTCCGCGCCTTCGCGGAGAGCCGCATCGCTCAGCGCTTTACCGGTTTCGAGCGTGCTTTTGAGCCGAATCATGTCTTCGTCGAGCTCGCTCTTGGGATCGGCGCCGAAAAGCTTCGCGACGACGTGGCCGAGTGCACCGGCAGGCGGGTTGTAGCTCATTTCCAGGCGAACGCGCGTGCCGTCGCCCGAGCGCTCCAGGTCGATCGAGCCCGCGTGTTCCACCGCGCTTCCTTCGATGGTGCTCCACTCGATGAGCTCGTTGGGCTCGGTGCGCGTCGTGATCGACTCCCATTCGACCGTCACACCTGCGGGCCCCGCAACCTTCCAGTGAGATCGGCCGTCAGCAAACGTCTCGACGCTTTTCACGTTACGCATGAAGCGCGGAAAGTTGTCGTAGTTGGCGAGGAACTTGAAAACCTCTTCCACCGGTGCATCGATGTGCAGCGTTTTCTGCACGTCAATACCTTTGTAGCCGCGCATCCCGGCAAGCCTTGCGAGCGGCTTGTTCGTCGCCGAGCGTGCGATGAGCGCAACACCCGTGGCGAACGCAATAAATCCGGCGAAGCGGCTGCGGCGTGCAAGCGCGTACAGCGTGAGCGTCGTGCCGGCTGCGCTCGAAACGAGCCGGGTGCCTGGCGCCCACGTCTCCTGCGCGGCTTCATCACGTCCACGACTGCTGCCGGAAAGCTCCGAGATGCCTTGGGCCCTTTCGTAAACCGTCAGTCCATCGAAGACTGCCGTCACACCGCCGATGCGGCTGACGCCGTCGATGAGCCCGTCATGCTCGTGCGCTGGAATGGAGCCGCTCAACGTGACCTCGCCGGCTGACGCTGTGACTTCGATCGCCGACGGGTGCGCGACGTAGTGGCCCATTTTGGAGCGCACACGATCGACGAGCACCGGATCGGACGCCGGCCGGCGTGTGATGAGGGCACGCAAGCGCCCTGTCGCCACAGAGCCGCGGTGCACGAGATCGCGCTTCCCGCTGTCGACGAAGGTCCTGACGTTGCTCGAGGCCTTCATGGCCTGATCGCGCACGAGTGCCCTGCGGCGGCGGCCTTTTTCAGGGTCCAGGAAGAACATGGCGGCGCCGCCGAGGGCAGCGCCGATGAGAATGAGAGGGGGCATGGATCGCTCCTTTATGGGGTTACCGGATTCAGAGCAAGCGACATTCCTGTCGCTCAATGGGGTCACACCCGGGGGGGTTCAGATGACGCGCTGCTCGCGCAGTGTAGCGATTTCGGCTGCGGATTTGCCGAGGAGATCACCAAGGACCTGTTCGGTGTGCTCGCCGAGCAGTGGCGGCGGGGTGTCGTAACTCAACGTGGATCTGGAGTATTTGATCGGATTCGCAACGAGGGGGACGAGATCAGCGAGCGGGTGCGGCATATCGATCTTCATGCCGCGATGCTGCACCTGGGGATCGGCATAGACGTCATCGAGCTGGTTGATCGGCCCGCAGGGGACGCCGATCGGCTCGAGCAGCGCGATCCATTCGGCCGTCGTCTTGGTCGCGATCGCAGGCGCGAGCGCATCGATGCATGCCTGCCGGTTCGCGATGCGCGCGCCGTTGTCTGCAAAACGAGGATCGACTCCGACCTCGGCAATGCTGGCTGCCACACAGAATTTGCGAAACTGGTTATCGTTGCCAACCGCAAGAATCATGTCTCCGTCGCGCGTGGGAAACGTCTGGTAAGGCACGACGTTCGGATGCGCGTTGCCCATACGTTGCGGTGGCTTGCCGCCGATCAGGTAATTAGCGTTCTGGTTTGCAAGCCACGCGATCTGGGAATCGAGCAGCGCCATGTCGATGTATTGGCCGAGACCACTTGTCTTGCGCTCGTGAAGGGCCGCGAGTATCGCGACGCTCGAGTACATGCCGGTCATGAGGTCGGCGATGGCGACACCGACTTTCTGCGGGCCACCGCCCGGCGCGTCGTCGCGCTCACCGGTTACGCTCATCAGCCCACCCATGCCCTGAATCATGAAGTCGTATCCTGCACGGTCGCGGTAAGGCCCCGTCTGCCCGAACCCTGTGATCGAGCAGTAGATGAGCTTTGGAGCGAGGGTACTCACGTCTTCGTATGCAAGGCCGTAGCGCTTGAGATCGCCGACCTTGTAGTTCTCCAGCAAAACGTCCGAGATCGCAGCGATTTCGCGCGCGATTTTCTGACCTTCGGTATTCGAGATGTCGAGCGTCACCGATTTCTTGCCGCGGTTCGTCGACAGGAAGTACGCGGACTCGCCCGTATCCTTGCCGTCGCGGTCCTTCAGAAAAGGCGGGCCCCACGCGCGCGTGTCGTCGCCGGTGCCGGGACGCTCGATCTTGATGACTTCAGCGCCGAGATCGCCAAGGAGCTGGCCCACCCATGGGCCCGCGAGAATGCGGCTCATGTCCAGCACGCGCACGCCGACTAATGGACCGCTTTTTCGCGGCTGAGGGTTCATGAGCCGATCGGATAATCGGCGCCGACGCCTTGCGCACGCGCGAGCTCGACGAGCTTCGTTGCCACGTACAGGTCCTGGATCCCCATGCCGTGAGATTCGTAGAGTGTGATCTCTCCGGCCGAAGTGCGGCGTGGCGCGCGACCGGTGATCACCTCACCGATCTCGGTCAGCGATTCCCAGTCGACCATGCCCGTTTCGGTGAGAGGCAGAAGATCGCCGCATTCGTTTTTCGCCGTGCCGCGGGAATCGACGGTGATGTAGTCCGCACGCGTTACCGCCCCGTCGTCGAGCTCGCGTCGAATCAGCGAATTCGATCCCGCGGCATTGATATGCTGCCCAGGCTCGAGCCATTCACCCAGCAGCACGGGATCCGCCGCCTTGGTGATTACGTTGATGACGTGCGCGCCGCGAACCGCTTCTGCGGCTGACGCGACGACGGTCATCTCCACTTTGAGCCGCGACGAGAGGGTGTCGCAGAATTTGCGCGACGTCTCCGCTGTGCGGCTCCACACGCGCACCTGCTTTACGTTCCGTACTTCGCAGACGGCTTCAAGCTGCCCGACCGCCTGTTTGCCTGCTCCGATCATCGCGACGACCGACGCGTCTTCGCGTGCGAGATATCGCGTCGCGACCCCGCTTGCGGCCCCTGTGCGCACCATGCCGAGGTGGCTTGCTTCACACATCGCGTCGAGCGGGCCTTTGGCCATGTCGTAGAGGTGAACCATGAAGCGGGTGCCCGTGGGGCTCGAGTAATACGACTTGTAACCGATGCGATTCAGATCGCGTGCAGAGGCTTGCAGCACGTGCAACGTGCCCTGCGGCACTCGCGTTCGCACGCGCGGCACGTCGGTCGCGCGGCCTTCGGCGCGCGCCTTCAGCGCTTCTTCGACCAGCGCCACCGCGTCCTTCATGGTGAGGAGCTGGCGCACGTCTTTTTCAGTCAGGTAACGCATCATTCTTGAATTCGTCCTTTGCGGTAATCATTTGCTCTTCGATTTCATCGCCTCCGCGCGAATCGCGGAGAGCGTCGTCCTCGGATTGATCGCTTCGGGATCGATACGCACTTCGATCAACGCCGAAGTCTTTGCTTCCTGTGCGCGTCCGAACGCGGCTTCAAAGTCCTGGGTGGCTTCGACCGTCTCCCCGTGCAGCCCGTACGCGCGGGCAAGCGCTGCGAAGTCGGGATTCTTTAGCATCGTGCCGCTGACCCGTCCCGGGAACTCGCGCTCCTGGTGCATGCGGATCGTTCCGTACATGCCATTGTTGACGACGATGAACAGCACTTTTGCGTCGTACTGCGCGGCGGTCGCGAGCTCCTGCCCGGTCATGAGAAAGTCGCCGTCACCCGCAAACGCGACGACGGTGCGCTCGGGATGGACGATCTTCGCGGCCACGGCTGCCGGTACGCCGTAGCCCATCGCGCCGCTCGTCGGCGCGAGCTGCGTACGGAAGCCGCCGTATTGATAGAACCGATGTGCCCAGAGCGAAAAGTTGCCGGCGCCGTTGGTGACAATCGTGTCGCGCGGCAGGTGTCCGCGAAGGAAATGCACCACTTCGCTCATGTTGACCTTGCCGGGGACCTGCACCGGCTGCTGCCAGGCTTCGAGATCTGCCCGCGCCCCTTCAGTCCAGTCATCCCACGCGCGGTGCACTGGCTCGAGGGCCCGCGCGGCCGCCGCGAACTCAGGCATGCCCGAATTGATGAGGAGGTCGCCCTGATAGACACGGCCGAGCTCTTCGGCGCCCGGGTGCACGTGAATGAATTTCTGCCTGGGACGCGGCACGTCGAAGAGCGTGTAGTTGACGGTCGTCCATTCGCCAAGGCGCGCACCGATCACGAGAAGGAGGTCGCATTGTTTGAAACGCTCCGCAAGCTTCGGGTTGAGACCGACCGCCACATCGCCGACGTAATGCGGGTCGCGATTGTCGATCAGATCCTGGCAACGATAGGAGCAGCCCACGGGGAGGTTGTACGTAGTCGCAAACGCCTGGAAATCGTCGCACGCGGGTTTGCTCCAGCCGCCGCCGCCGACGATGACCATCGGCCGCTGCGCCTGCGACAACATCTCACGCAGCTTTCGCATCTGTTCGGCGCCGGGATTCGCAGCGACGCGCTGATAGCGGCCGGTGTCCGCGACCGTCGCCGTATCGGTCTGCATGTCTTCGGGCAGCGCGAGCACCACCGGACCCGGACGCCCGGATACAGCCGTGTGAAAAGCGTGGCTCAAATATTCCGGTACACGGTCGGCGCGATCGATCTGCGCCACCCACTTCGCCATCTGACCGAACATCCGCCGGTAATCGATCTCCTGGAACGCTTCGCGCTCGACGACGTCGCTTCCCACCTGGCCGATGAAAAGGATTACAGGTGTCGAATCCTGGAATGAGGTGTGGATGCCAAGTGACGCGTTCGTAGCACCTGGCCCTCGCGTGGCGAAGACGAGCCCCGGGCGCCCCGTGAGCTTGCCGTAAGCATCCGCCATGTTCGCCGCGCCGCCTTCCTGGCGGCAGATGACGAATCTGAAGCGCTCCTGTACGTCGTGCATCGCGTCGAGGACTGCGAGATACGATTCGCCAGGCACACCGAAAGCCATGTCGGCGCCATGCACAAGAAGCGAATCAACGAGGAGCTGGGCGCCGGAACGAGCGACTGCGGGGGTCATCGAACCTCCGGTTTCTTGAGCGGTATTACGAGCGC
>Ga0136611_10001897_pt1 | contig 14527 bp, 13 predicted proteins | sample AntDrymUQ2232306_2_FD_106645 | JGI IMG/M metagenome (GOLD analysis project Ga0136611, IMG submission 106645) | Polar desert sand microbial communities from Dry Valleys, Antarctica - metaG UQ223 (23.06) | ecosystem: Environmental > Terrestrial > Soil > Desert | place: Antarctica: Dry Valley...
CCCAGACCGTCGCTTCAAGGGCGCCCTCACGCGTGGCAACTGGATCAGGAAGCGGGGCCGCTGGCTCGTCACCTCGCCGGATGCCATTCACTGGCGCACCGAAGCCGAGATGGTGGGCATGCACTATCTCAAAGAGCACGGCGGTCCCAGTTTCCGTGATCCGGTCAGCAGCGAGTACGTTGCAGTAGGCCGTACCTCAGCGTCAGCTGCACGAGCAGTGGGCATGCTGCGCTCACACGACCTGATCCACTGGGAGGGCGAGGAGGCACTCCTGAATGTGGATGATCCGTACGGCGTTCCACCCACACTCTGGCGCGAACAGTATGTGGCCGGACGGATTTTGGATCCGGCGGGCGAGCCGGACAGCGAGCAGCTCTACTGGGGCACCGCATGGCCGGAGAACGGGGTCACCATGTGCCTCTACGGTCGTTACCGCTGGGACGCGCGCTATGAAGGCGCGCTTGCGGTCTCGCGCGATGGACGCAACTTCATGCGTATTCACCGTGGCGAGTCGCTCCTGCCGTGTGGTGACGCGGGAGAGTGGGACTCCGGCACCATCTTCATGGACTTCGGCGTCGCGCACCCCGTCGCGTTCCCAGACCAGGGCATCCTGCGCCTCTACTACGCCGGCTCCACCTGGCGACATGGCGCCGACCCGTACCGGGCGCCCTCCGCCATTGGCGCCGCGGACCTCCGGGAGGATGGCTGGGCATACGTACAGCCTAGCCGCGACGCCGCGTTACCTGCCACGGTCACAACAGTGCCTTTTCAGGTTGATGCCTCTGGCTCCTTCACCAGAGCGCTGCGCGTCAACGCCCAAGGACCGATCTGCTGGGAAATCCTAGACGAACTTGATCGGGTACTACCGACGATACCCAAAGCCGGACGCTTCCGTGTGCGGTTCATTCTGGAGAGTGCCCAGACCCGCCTCTACAGCTTCTGGATTGAGTGACCTTGATGTGCCACCTCGTGATGGACGGCTTTACAGCACATCCAATACTCGCGCCACCAACTCTTCCACGTCAAGCTCACCGGCTGTTCCTGGGAAGCGATAGGGAAGGAGCCACCATTCTTCCGTGAATGACGCCTGCTCACCCGGCGCAAGCGTCTCGCGCGGCCCAATGGGCTCCAGCTCCACAAAGCGCTCGCGCGGGTAGTAGATGCAGCTGGTGATGCCCGCCACCTCGTTGTAGACGCGATCCGGAAAGACCGGAAACCGCTTCAAGAAGAGCAGATCGCCTGGCAGCAGATAGGCTAGCCAGCCGGCGTAGGAGTCAAACCCCAGCTTAGCGTTGCGTGGCACGCCGGTGATGAGGAGGAAGTCTCCGCGGCTCGTGGCCTTCCGGATGATGTTGGGGTCTTCAGGCCGGAACCCAATCGCCGGTCCCACACCCTCGGCGGCGCCATACATCACGTATCCCCTGGGAAAGCGACTCATTGGCCTTTCGGTAAGCGGCATGATCCCGATCCCACCGTGTCGCGCAAACGTCCGGCTCCAGTGACACCACTCGGTCGTCCGGTCTGAGACGTTCACCATAGTCTGCGTGAACCGCAGGTGCGACTGGTGAGACCCCTCCTCGCCAAGCTGGAAGTCCCGCACCAGGCGCATGCCGGTAGATGGATCGTCCTGGCTGGTCATGCGTCCGCTGCGTGATCCCACTGTTTCCACTGTCCAGGCGCCGAGCCACAGGGCCGGGCGCCTGGGTACGACGTGCTCCGGGCCAATGTCGCAGCGTCCGCCCGACGGGTTCACGCCGCGCTCACCTTCGGCGCGAGGCGCGTCCGGCTGCCACGTCCAGCCGCCCTGCGCCGGGTCAAGAAAGAGCGCATTCTCCCCTTTCCAGGAATATTCCAACACACGGCCACCCGCGTGCGGTCCCAGCACCACCCGCGCTTCCCCGCTTTCCAGCGCAAGACACCCTTCGTACCCGGCATGGCTCACCGGCCTCACCCCGCCAGCCCTATCAATCTTTTCGCCACCGCCAGTCCTGTCAATCATCGCTCGTCCAAGTCTCCATGGCTCTCATGCTTTGTAAGGTGTGTACCATGCCTAGCACTGGTGTTCATGTGGATATGAACGGTGCGGTGTGTCTCGTCACGGGAGCCACCAGCGGTATTGGCAAAGAGACGGCGCTCGCGTTGGCGCGGCTTGGCGCCACGGTTGTTCTGCATGGACGCAATCGCGAGCGTGGTGACGTTGCCCTCGCTGAGATCCAGGACACAACGGCAAACGCCAATCTCCATCTGCTCGTCGCGGACCTGGCGTCGCAGCGAGATGTGCGGCAACTGGCGGAAGACTTCCGTTCCAAGTTTGATCAGCTCCACGTGCTGGTGAACAACGCGGGAATCGTCACCAACCGCAGAGAGTTAACCCAGGACGGAATCGAACGGACAATGGCGGTCAACCACCTCGCGCCGTTTCTTCTTACCCAGCTATTACTGGATGTCCTCAAGACGACCGGCACACCCGAGCGTTTGACGCGCGTGGTCACGGTGGCATCAGATGCCCACCGGGCCGGGCGAACTGACTTTGACGACCTAACCTACGCGCGCGGCTTCTCCGGCATGCGTGTCTATTGCGATTCCAAGCTGGCCAATGTGCTGTTTACGTATGAACTGGCGCGGCGCCTGGCCGGTACGCATGTCACGGCTACCTGTATCCATCCGGGAGCGGTGGGCACATCCTGGGGGCAAGGCGGGGGCCGTCTCCTCAGTCTTGGGTGGCGCCTCTTTGGCTTCCTGATGCTCAGCCCGGAACGTGGCGCGCGGCCCACCATCTACGCTGCCACGTCGCCCGACCTGAACGACGTTAGCGGCGCGTACTTCACACAGAAGGGCCTCACCCGCTCGTCCCCGGCCTCGTATGACACGGAAGCCGCGCGACGCCTCTGGGAAGAGAGCGCCCGCCTGACTGGGACGGCGCACGGGGCGCACTAGAACCAAGCGCTCAGGCCGCACGCCTGGCAACCAGCTCTTCCAAGTCTTGCGCGGTGTACGTACCCGGCGTGTCGCCGCGCGTCGCCATCGCGTTGGCGACCTCCTGAAGCACCTCGTTGTGGGGAGCCGGGATGCCGTGTACGCGGCCCAGGCGCACAATCTCGCCATTGAGGTAATCTGACTCAACTTCGCCGCGCTGGCGCACCATGCTCTGCCAGGTAGAGCCGAGGTTGCGCAACCCTGGAGGCAGCTCGTTGACACCTCGAGATTGCTTCATGCGCGAATCGAAGGATTCGCGTGACTCGCACGGGATGCCCGCCGCGCGGAAGCACGCCAGCGCCTCCTCGCGTACCGCCTCCATGAACGCCTTTGAATCGCCCTTTCCATCCGTGATCGCGCCCATTGCGTTGCCCAGATTGCCAAGCATCTTGGCGCCCTTGGCTTCCATTATTTGTGGATTGGCATAGGACGCATAACTGGCCTTCGTCAGCGCGGCGGCAACTTGCTCAGAAAGGGCATCGACGCCGGACGGATAGCAGCCGACCTCGAGCACCCCCGCGTTGCCTCGGACGGGGTTATGCACTACTCCTGGCTCAAGGAAGATGCCGGTAACCACCACCAGGCCGCCGTAAACACGCCGGAAGTAGCGCAGCGCCGCCGGCTCATTGGTGATGCTGTTCTGGCAGGCGAAGATGGGGAGCGTCTGCGGGTCTCCACCGGCGGCGCGGATCTCTGCCAAGGACCGGTCCGTATCTTGCGCCTTCACGCACAGCAGCACCACATCTTTGCTGGCTTCCTCACCACTCGCGCCCTTCTGACCGTTTCCTCCACGGAATCCCACTTCTGACGCGGTGGCAACCGCTGGAACGCGGAGCTGGTACGTCTCCTGCGGCGTCACCAGGCGCAGCCCCTCCGTCCGTATGCGCTCAACGTGCGCCGGCCGCGCCACCAGCACCACATCATGCCCCGTCCGGAACAGGTGGCCGCCTATCCCGCTCCCAATCGCTCCGGCGCCATAGATGACGTATCTCATAGATGCCACCGCTTAGGCAGAGGCGCTGGGCGTCGGACCGGACAGCGCAGAAAGACATTCATCGTAGACGTTGAAGCGCTCGCCTTCGCTCTCTTCTGGATCGACTAGCTTCAGCCAGAGGGCCCGGTCTTTCTTGTTGCCACTCAGACCACGCCGGCTGCCAAGGTTGGCCGGATCGGCGCCGTGCCAGACTACTTCGCCATCTTGCAGGAAGATGAACTCGTTCCGGAAAGTGTCAACCAGCTTTTTCCGGTGATCCTGATAGAAGAGTCCTTGCTCGCACGTTGTGCGGCGCCAGCTTGCCACCGTCTCCGTGGAGTCGGTCTCCACTGAGTCAAACTCAGCGAGAGGTGCCTGTACTTCTGACTGGAAGTCAATTTCGTTCAGGTCAACCGTGCCAAACCCGTTTTGGGCGGCGATCAGAAGGTGGTTGCGATCACGGCGGAAGGGTGGTGCCGGCCAGTCCGAGGCGGGATCGGTGCCCATCAGGTAGGAGCCACAGGCGTCGGTCGCGGTGACGTGATCTCCTGCCAGCAGTGCGTTGGTGATGCGTCCCTCACCACCCCACTCGCGCCCCCATTGCCCGGTTAGCGCGTCCACAATGTTCAGACACGGTTTGAGAATCTTGCCCAGATCCGCCAGCACATAGCTGAGCCGGATGACGTGGTGGTAGTACGTGCGCACGCGCCCCGCCGGCAGCGTGATCGGCGGCAGGCCAAACAGGTTCTTCATGCACAGCGTCACGCCCATAAAGGCGTGGTTCTTCATCTTGGCCACGCTCACCATCGCGTCCGCATCGGCAAAGCACGCGGAGAGCGTGTAGCGGTCAAACATCAGCCCGCCACCCGGCACAACGTAGCTGGCGAACGGCGGCTGGTTGCTGTCCACAAATTCAATCCCGAACTCCTTTAGCAGCGGCGCGTAGTTGAAGGAATCACCCATCAAGTGCTCGGGAGAGTAGGGATTGGTGTCCGTCGCCACCAGGCGTGCGGCCGGCTTCATGTGCTCCTTCAGGAGGCGGAAGGTGGCGCGCGCCACGGCATCGTCCACCAGCTCGCGACGCCTGCCCTCGAAGTAGACGATGCGTCCCGGCATCTTCATCATATTGAGCTTCATCACCACCTTGTCCGCTCGCTCAATCTGCTCCCAGGAGCGCGTCAGCGGATCGGTGATGAGGCGCAGCGTGTCGTAGATCTCCTCCTCTGAGGCGCGGTAGTCGCAGTGCGCCGCGCGCACGGTGTACTGCTTACCTCCCGTGGCATCCGTCTTAGCGCTGACGACTGAGCTATTCCCGGCGATCATGAAACTCTTTTCCCTCGCACACGAGATGGTAATCGCGTGGACGGGTAGCGCGCTGGAGCCGCTGCCCTGGCGGCCTGCGGTATGGTCTCCAACGGAAGCAAACGAAAGTACCAGTGGACGCAAGAGACAGCTCCTCCGAAACCAACATGGCGATTGAGGCCGTGGATCTGACCAAGGTCTATAAGACGGGCACGCGCGCCAATGATGGCATCACGCTGGCGGTGCGGCGCGGCGAAGTGTGCGGCCTGCTCGGTCCCAACGGCGCGGGCAAGAGCACCTTCGTCCAGCAGGTGCTCGGACTGATGAAGCCAACGTCCGGCCAGGTACGCATCTTTGGCATTGACGCAGCGCGCAAACCGGACTCGGTCAAGCGTCTGATCGGCTATTTGCCGCAGACCGCCTTTGCCATGCGTGACCTGCTGACTGATGAAGCGATGTACTTCACCGGCCGCCTGAAGGGTCTCTCGCACGCCGGCGCCATTGAACAGCGCGGCGCGCTGCTGCGTTCCTTTGCGCTGGAAGAGGTGAGCCGCCAGGCAATCAGCACGCTCTCCGGTGGTATGCAGCGCTCGGTCGGCTTTGCCATGGCGCTGCTGGGGAAGCCGCCGCTACTGGTATTGGATGAGCCAACCAACGACCTTGATCCGCTGCGGCGGCGCGCCGTCTGGGACGCGATCCGCAGCGCGGTAACGCAGGAAGGCGCGGCGTGCCTACTGGTGACGCACAACGTGCTGGAAGCGGAGCACGTGGTTGACCGCGTGGCGCTGATCAACGCTGGCAAAGTGGTGGCGCAGGGCACGCCCGGCGCACTAAAAGAGCATGTTGGCGACTCCATACGCTTGGGGGTCTGGCTGCGCGACGGCGTGACGCTCACGGAAGCCCAGGAAGTACGCCTGTCGCAATTAGGAGTGCTCCGCCGGCCCCGGCCGCAGCAGTTGACCTTGCTTGTACGGCCTGAGGGCGTAGGCGCCACGGTTGACGTGGTGCTCCGGGAGATTGGACCGGCCGCGCTGGCGGACTTCCACGTCGCCACGGCCTCGCTCGAAGACGTCTACGTTGAGCTTGTCGGCCGCGGCATCCAGGAAACCGAGCAATCCCAGTCTGAAGACGGGACGCTGACCGAACCCGCGGCGGGGTCAGCAGGACCAGGTTCGTCCGAGCTGCCCGAATTGGTCGGAGCCGGAGTGCGAGGGGAATAACGATGCAGCGCTTCTGGCTGAACTACATCCACCTATCTGCCATCGTCATTCTGGAGTTCCGGCAGTGGCTGGGCATGCTCGTTTCGCTGACTGTGGCACTCAACCTGGGCCTGGTCTTCACGTTCTCGTTTATCTCGGGCAGCCGCGACCCTGCGCTGGGTATGTACGTGGTGCCAGGCGCAGCCATCATGTCTTTGGTGACACTGGGCGTCTCTATGGTGGCCTCCGATCTGGCACAGCAGCGCCGCACCGGCGCCATCCAGTATTACGCCGCCCTGCCTATCAGCAAGGCTGCCTACGTGCTCGCCATGGTCACCGCTAACGGCGTCGCCGCGCTGCCCGGCCTCATCATCACGGTGGTAGCCGGAGCGTGGCTGTACGACCTGCCGTTCGTCTTCAATCCCATCGTACTGATCGTCATCCCGCTCAGCGCCATCTCGCTTGCGGGTCTGGGCGCGTGTATCGGTTTGGGCATCAAGAACTGGCGCGTGGTGGGGTTGGTGGCGCAGCTGACCATGTTCTTCATCATGTTCTTTGCGCCGGTGATGATTCCGCCCAGTCGCCTACCGGGAATCTTGCAACTCACCGGATGGCTGCTGCCGCCCACCTACGCAGCGCGCGCCTTTCGTGCAGCACTCGCGCCGGGGATCACAGCGGAGGCCCTGATGGACATCGGCATCCTGGCCGCCTTCGCCATCGGCTCACTGGTCCTTGTCTCCCGCACGCTGGAGTGGCGGCTGGAATAGATCTGCCTTTGGTGACTCTCAAGGTGCCAGACGCACTCGTGGGCACCAGGCACGCACGCGATGCGATCATCGAGCGGGTACGATTGGCGCCGTGATCGGACGTGAAGTGTGGCGGCTCAGCGCGTCTGAGGTATATGGCCGGCATGGGATAACCGGCGTTTCGCTAAGCCCAGATGGCAGCACGCTGGCCTACACCTGGGTACGAGAACGCCGGGCCGAGGAGGATCACGAGGGCAAGCGCATCAAGGAGACCGCAGCCGGCGATGTCTTCATGCTGCCTACGGCGACAACGCTCACAGACGTCGGAGCTTATCCTCGACAGCTCACAAACAGCGGCGACGTGAGCCAGCCTGTCGTCTGGGCGCCAAACGGCGAACAGTTGTTGGTAGAGCGCCAGGGTCAGCTGCAACTCGTGCGTGCTGCGGGAACGCAAGCAGCGACACCGTCCAAGCCGGTGGTGCTTCACAAGGGTGGCCTCTTCCGTCCAAGCGTGGCGCCCGGCGCGACGCATCTGGGCGGGCCGCGCTTCTCGCCGGACGGCCGCTGGTTGCTGGCGGCGGTGCGCGAGGCGTCAGAGACAACGCTAGTGCTCCTAGGCACCGACGGGCGGTCGCGCCGTTCACTCCTCGCCGTGGAGGGCTACCTTGTATCGTGGGACTGGTCGCCCGACAGTCGCCGGGTGGTTGTGGTGACGCAAAGTGATGATGCCCATGTAGGTGACGTGCGGCTGGTTGACATCGACTCAGCTTCGGGCGCCGGGGGCGAGGCGAGGGTGCTGTGGCAGGAGACCTCGTACGCCTACTCTAAGCCGTTCGCAGCGTTTGTGCCGGGATCGGGATCAAGTAGCGGTCGAATCATCTTTCGTTCGAACCAGAGCGGCTGGTCCAAGCTGTACAGTGCCTCGGGCGACGGCCGCGACGTGCAGCCGTTGACCACGGGCGCATGGGACGACGACGCGATTCGATTCTCGCCCGATGGGCAGCAGATAGTCTTCAGCACCCGCGCAGCGCAAGAGGGAACAGGTGATGATCTGTGGGCCATGCCTTCCGCCGGAGGCACACCAGAGCGCCTGACCAGGCAGTGCGGCATACACCACCCGATTGGGTGGTCGCCGGACGGACGCATCTTCTACTGGTACGCCAGCCCGACCGATCCCGGCGACGTGCGAAGCGTGAAAGTATCCCGTGAACCCGGCGCCCATCGCGTGGACGGGGCGCAACAGGTACCCGAGGTCACAGAAGCAAGGCGCCTTACCTGGAGTGCGCCGGCCGAGCTAACGCGTAAGCTGCGCGCGCCGGAGGAGGTGACATTTCGCAGTCCGGACGGGACGCCGATTTCGGCACTGGTCTATCTCCCTGCATACCACGACGAGCACCAGGCTGAGGACCGAGACGGCGCGCGCTATCCGCCCGTCGTGTGGATCCGCGGCGGTCCAACGGCGTTCTCACGCTACACCTTCTCGGCGTTTCCGCAATGGCTGGCAAACGAGGGGTTTGTGGTGATCACGGCCAATTACCGGGGAAGCACCGGCCACGGCGTCGAATTCATGGATGCAGTAGCGGGCGAGGGGGTGGGGAAGTACGACTTGCAGGACGTGCTGGCGGCGGCGGCGCACGTCAAGACGCTGCCATGGGCTGATCTGAGTCGCGGCGTGGGGATCGGCGGTCACAGCTGGGGCGGCTATCTGACGCTCATGGCCGTGACGCAGGCGCCGGATGTGTTTAGCTGCGCCGCGGCCGGCGCAGCCATCGCTGACTGGACCGTGCAGCAAGCCCAGACCGAAGTCCGCTGGTATGACCGCTGGCTAGTAGGCGGCTGGCTCTACGAGCGCGATGCACATGCCCGCGACCGTTCGCCAATCACGCACGCGGATCGGCTCAAGACGCCACTGCTGGTGCTGCATGGCGAGCGTGACACGGACGTGCCGTTCGCGCAGATTGGCCCGTTTGTGGAACGGGCGAAAAAGAGCGGTGCGCCGGTCGAGTACGTTACTTTCCCCAACGAGGGGCACGGCAACCGCCTCTTGAAGAATCAGCAGGACTACCTGGACCGTATGCGGACATGGTTTTGCCGGCACCTTCAACCCTGGAACTTCCGGGATAACCCGGCCGGCGGCCAGTTGCCCTAGCGGTAGACTACGCCGCGTTGCGCGGCGAACTAGAAGGGCCGCGATTCGCCGTATCGCTCGTGCTGCACCTGCACTTGGGCGAGGAATACGTCGCGAACATTGAGCAGGGCGTGGATGTCTGCCACCGGGTCACCATCCACCACCAGCACGTCAGCGCGCTTTCCCATCTCCAGAGTCCCGACTTCGCGCGCGAGCCCAAGGCACGCCGCCGCGTCGCGTGTGGCGGAGAGGATGGCCGCCATGCTGCCCATGCCCCATTGGGAGTGGTCGATCACCTCGTACTGGAACTCGCCGGTCCCGTACCAACCCCACGCCGAGTCAGATCCCGACACCATTTTGACCCCAGCGTCTAGAAGGCGCTGGAAGTGGTCTTGTCGCACGCACCGAGCCTCACCAAGCTCTGCCAACTCGCGCTGCTCGCGCTCGCTCAACCCGCCATCACGGCCGGCTCGCTGCCGCAGAAGCCGCTCGCGGGCGCCGCTCTGGGCAAGAGTCGCATCCACCCAGACCCCCTGGTCCGCTAGCCGCCGTGCCACCTCCGGCCGAAAGAGGGTGCTGCCGTCCGGCTCGCGGAAGACACAGTGGATGATCGTGTCCCCCTCACCCATGCCGGCGTCAAGGGCGCGCAACGTCCCCTCTGTACCCGAGCAGTGCGCCGCCACCGGCTTCCCAAAGCGCCGCGCCTCCTCCACCAGTGCCCGCATCTCTTCTGGAAGATAGGCCGCGCGTGTTGGATTCGAGCTGCACGTGCTGCCGCCCGTCGCCACCACCTTGATGAAGTCTGCTCCTTCCTTCACCAGGCGGCGGACCGCGCGCCTCACTCCGTCAACACCATCTGCCTCCTCACCAAAAAACCATAGATGTCCACCGGTTATCGTGATCGGCCGTCCGCACAAAACTAGCCGCGGCGAGCTGGCAATGCCCTGGCGGACGGCCTCCCGCAGCATGAAAGTGGTCCGCTTCATGGCGCCGCAATCACGCAGCGTGGTCACCCCTGAGAGGAGATGCCGGCGCGCGTTTTTCGCCGTCTGGAGCAGAAGCAACTCCTCGGGCATGGTCGCCAGGTCATCACCGCCACGACCGTCTCCCATCCCATTCAGGTGCAAGTGTGTGTCCACGAGTCCGGGCAAGATGGTTCCATCGGGATAGTCCAGACGCAGCACCGGCCCGCCTTCTGGCACGTGGACCTGAGCCGCCGGTCCCACCTCGACGATCTGCCCGCCACGCATAAGCACAGCGCCGTTGGCTATGGGCTCGCCACCCCGCCCATCAACCACCCACTTTGCTCGCAGATAGGTCGTCTCCAGCGTGTCCATGGTCCCCACCGTTGCCGTATCCGTCATGCCGCTCGTGCCCCCTATGCCATCCAAGGCGGCCTACCGTAGCACGGGAGCCACGACCGGACGGGGACCGAATGCACGCCGCTTCAGCAAAGGCAACGTGAATAGGTACGCCTCTCCTTTTGTACCCGACGTCTGGCCTACGCCGCGGGACGCACCAGCAGCCGGCCTGCCTCTACCCGGTCGGCGTCGGTCAGCTGGTTAGCGCGGCGCACCGCCTCTACACTCGTGCCCCAGGTAAGCGACACATGGGAGAGGGTTTCGCCGGGCCGCATAACGTGCCCGGCAGCCGTACCAGGCAGTGCCACTCGCAGACGCTGACCCGTCCGGATGAGGTCAACGTCTGATAGCCCGTTCCAGCTTGCCAGGTCCCGAACAGAAACTCGCTCCTTGCTGGCAATAGCAGAGAGCGTTTCTCCCGGCGCCACGACGTACGTGCCCGCTTGTAGCGCGCCTGGCGCCGCCGATGGAAGCCGTCCCGGCGTGGTCACCGCGGCACCCCGCGCTGGGAGAGCGGCTGCGGGCATCGTTGAAGGCACGCTCGACCCCGCACCCGACGACGCCAAGAGTACCCGTACCGGCTGGCCCACCTGGGGCCCTGCCTGCGCGCCGGTGGGCTGCGCGGGGGAAATGCCGAGCACTGATAGCGCCTGATGCGGCACGCCAAGCCGGACCGCGATCGTGTGCAGCGTATCGCCCGGGCGGGCAAAGTACAGCTTGGGTACGGCGGTCTGCGCCGCTCTGGCTCGGGCCTGGGTGCGGCCATCACGAAACCGCACCACGCCCTCCGCCAGCGCCTCGGCCGCGGCGGCGTGGAAAGCCGGCTGGGCCAGTAAATGCGCATCCGCCGCATTGGTGACGTAGCCCAGCTCCACCAGCGCCGCGGGTACCGCCGTACGCAGGACAGCAAGCTGTCCGCCCGCGCGTATGCCTCGCACGCCGCCCGACCCAGCCGCTCCTCCGGCGCCGGCGAGCAATGCCGGCGCCAGGGCGTCCAGCAGCGTCGCCGCAAGCTCGGCGTGCCGCTCCACTGCACCAAGCTGCCCATGCCACACCTCAGCCCCTAGTGCCGATGGATTGGGCGACGCGTTGAGATGGACGCTCACCAGCGCGTCCGCGCCGGTACCAAGCGCCAGCGCCGCCCGCGCTCCGAGCGGCACATCCACGTCTCGCGTGCGCGTCTGCACCACCTGCACACCGCGCCGCTCCAGCGCGGCGCCGGTGAGCAACGCCACGCGTAGCGCCACCTCCTCCTCTGTCGCATTCAGCAACGGACTGACCGCGCCGGGATCGCTCCCACCGTGCCCCGCATCCAATACCACCTTGAACGGCCTCTGCGCGGCGGCGTGTGTTTGCGCCGGCTGAGCCAGCGCGCTACCTAGCACGAAAACTGCCACCAAATGGACCACATGCGCGCGCGTCATCCGTATCCTCCGATACCTCCGACGGAGGCGTTGTCAATGCGTTCATTACGGATCAACGGTGCGGCATGGAGCAGGTTGCTGACGCGGCGCCACCCGGCGCAGTGCTCGTTGGCGCGTCAAGCGGCCGTATCGCCGACGAGTGCACCGGCCCCGGAGCACTGCTAGGCAGCCGGTCGTGTACCGTTGGCAACGGTGTCATCGTTCGCGCGCGCGGTTGGCCAGAGTGCCGTCCACGTCATCGGCCACACATGGCGCGGTGGCGTTCCGGCGCTGCGCGTCTGGGCTGGAGATACACTGGAAGCACCGGAGGCGCTACCGCTTTCCGGTGAGTTGTGTCTGACACCGCTCCACGAGCGGCGCTGCGTCGGGCGCATCGACTTCGCGGAGCACAGGCGCCTGCCCTGTCCCGATCGCGCACCGCTCTCCAGTGGCACGCAGTGTGGCCGCTGCCTGGACCAGGAGGGCTACCACCCGTGCCTGCGCTGTGATGGCATGCGCTGTCCTGTTCTACCGCCGGAGATTGAACGTTACTGCCGCCAGACGCACCACCTCTACCTGGCGGACTTCGGTGACGGCAGCGGCCCGGTCAAAGCCGGCACCGCGTCAGATGGCCGCCGGCGCGACCGGGTGGTCGAGCAAGGCCCCATCACCGCGGCGTACATCGCCGCCGCCAATGGACCAGCGATCAAGCGCCTGGAGAAGGTCGCCTCCAGTCTTGGCTTGACCGAACGCGTCACGCGGCGTCGCAAACGCACTACGGTCTTCGCGCGGGCCGACGAGGCAACCGGCCGCCGGCGCATCACAGAGGCTTACGACCTCCTTCGGAATCACGTGTCTTCCGAGGATGCCCAACACCTCCACGCACTTGAGCACGCCGAACTGCCGCCGCCTGACCCGTACCTAGGCGGTCTCCCACTGCACCATATCCAGGTACGACCCGGCGCCACCATCCGTGGTCCCATCCTCAAAGCACGCGGCGGCTTCCTCCTGCTGGACATCATGGGCGCCCCTGGCGTCCTCGACCTGGGCCAGCTGCGCGCTCGCCTGCTTGATCTCACTCCCGCCGAGGCTGCACCCCCTCCGCCAACGCAGATGGCGTTGTTGTAGCCGTAGTTTTCAGTACACCGAACGTGGTCTCCACCACACCTTCCAACTCTGCGTAGATTGACCCGCCCACAGCAGCGTCGAACTCCTGCTTGATCTCTAGGAACGCCCGCCACTTGGCCAGCGTGTGGGCATTGAAGCCGTGGCGCAGGGCAACGTCCACTAGCCGCTTCTCAAGGAGTACCGGTCCGCTGGGAAGCGCCAGGGAATCGCAGAGCTGGATCAGCCGATCGTAACCGGAGTACTCCACACCGTCTAGGAACTCCTGCACCCGATGCCGTTCCGGTTGCAGCTCACCCCACGGCGTGGCAAAGGCTGCTACTTCCTTGATTGGGAACGAGTGCGTCAGGCATATCTGCGCCGCGTCAGGAAATCCCAATTCGCTCAGGTACGCGTGGCCGTCCAGAATATGGCGCACGTCCGCCACTCCCGGTCCGCCCGAGCGCCTCCCAATGTCGTGCAGCAAGCCCAGGACATACGCCACTTCCCCGTCAAGCGCAGGATGCCCGCCGGCAATCGCCCGTGCCGCCGCTCCAGCCACCCGGCAATGGTCCACCCAGGGACCAGGATTACGCTTCGCCCCGTCCTCCAAGATGGCGTGGGCAGCGTCAATTCCAGGAACGTTCATGCGTCTCCCGCCATGCGGCGCAGGAGCAACAGCGTGGAGAAGCAATCACCGAGCGCGGTATGGGCAGCCGCACCCGGAGCAATTGGGAGGCGGTGCCAGCGGTAATCGTTCCGGCGGAAGTCCCATTCATTCACGAAGCGCGCATACTGGTGCATGGCGCATGCCCATGTCAGGTCCAGCGGCGAAAGACGGAAAGGCGCCGCACTCTGGCGCAGCATCCGACGGTCGAAGTCTGCGTTGTAGGTGATCACCGTCCGGCCCCCAATCGCCTCCGCAAGAAGCGGGTGTACTTCCTGGTAGGTTGGCGCACCGGCGCAGTCAGCGTCGGTGATCCGGTGGATCGCAGTGGCGGCCCCGGGGATCGGGTGCGTTGCCCGCACAAACGTATGGAGCCGCACAGCGCCGTCCAGCGCCACGGCCGCCAGCTGCACGATCTCTGCGCTGTTGTCCAGGCCCGTCGTCTCGGTGTCCAAGACCACGGCACGCTCCGGTTCAGCGAGCACGGAACGCGCCCATGCCTGCGCCGCCTCCCGATCCTCTAATCGAGGCCCACCAGTCAAGACCGCCGTGCCTCCACCACCGAATCCCGCGCGCATCTCACCTACTCCGTGTTTCGCCGCATCGTCAGTCCGCTGCGACTTCATGGTACACGGAAACAGATTACACGCGCAATTGCCGCCACCTGC
>Ga0136611_10001898_pt1 | contig 14522 bp, 12 predicted proteins | sample AntDrymUQ2232306_2_FD_106645 | JGI IMG/M metagenome (GOLD analysis project Ga0136611, IMG submission 106645) | Polar desert sand microbial communities from Dry Valleys, Antarctica - metaG UQ223 (23.06) | ecosystem: Environmental > Terrestrial > Soil > Desert | place: Antarctica: Dry Valley...
ACGGTGGATGGGGAGCCTGCGCCGACCAAGACGGCGAAAGCGGGCTGATCGCGACGACCGACGGTGACACCTACAACTACCCGGCCGAGGTCATTGAGACCACCTTCCCACTGACCATGCTGCGCAATGCGCTCAACACGGAGGCTGGGGCTGGGGCCGGACGTTATCGTGGGGGCTTCGGCACAATCCGCGAATTCCGGATTGAGAACCCAGCGGGTGGCTCCCTGCTCGCCAGCCTAGGACGTTCCGTTCACGTCCCCTGGGGCGTCGGCGAGGGTCATCCCGGCACACCCAACTATTTTGAGGTCATTAGAAGAAACGGCGAGCAGACGCGGGGCGGGAGGGTGACGAGTCTGCTGCTCGAGCACGGCGACGTCGTGCGGATCGTGACAGGCAACGGCGGCGGCTGGGGCGATCCACGCGCGCGGGAGCCTGGGCTTGTCCGGGGTGACGTCGCTGACGGCTACGTCGCCCTGTCGGCTGCGAGGGAGATTTACGGGGTGGAGGTCGATGGGTGAGCGGAGCAGGAGCACCGATGGGTAAGGGCAAGCTGCGCGTGGCGGTTGACATCGGAGGCACCTTCACCGATCTCGTCGTCTTCGACGAGGCGACGGGCCAAATCGTTGAAGCTAAGGCGTCGACGACGCCTGTCGACTTCTCTCGCGGGGTGATCGACGCGATCGTCGCAGGCGGGATCGCCCCGGCCGCCATCGCTACTCTAGTGCACGGGACGACGGTGGTGATCAATGCGATCACGCAGCGCCGCGGTGTCACGACGGCTTTGGTCACGACCGAGGGCTTCCGCGATGCCTTGGCCATCGGTCGCGGCAACCGCCCAGACATGTACAACCTGAAGTTCCACAAGCCGGAGCCGTTCGTGCCGCGACGGCTGCGCTTTGAGGTCAGGGAGCGGGTCGCCGCAGACGGTGCTGTGCGGACGCCGCTCCACATGGCCGACCTCGAAACGGTGGTTCAGGTCTGCCGGGATGCTGGCGTCGAGGCCGTCGCGATCTGCTTCCTCCATGCCTATGCCTACCCGGCCCACGAGGAAGCGGCTGCTGACTACCTGCGCGAGCACCTTCCTGGAGTCGCCTTCACCACCTCATCTAGCATCTCACGCGAGTGGCGCGAGTACGAACGCTCCAGCACTGCCGTCCTGAACGCGTACGTTCAGCCCATCCTGGACCGATACCTCGGCAACCTAGAGGAGCGCCTGCACGGACAACAGGCGGGTGGACATCGATTCGCAATGCTTTCCAACGGCGGTACGGCGACCTTCGACAGCGCGCGAAAGCAACCGATTCAACTTGTGGAGTCGGGGCCCGCCGCGGGGATTATCGGGGCCGCCCTGGTAGGTGAGCGCATCGGCGAGCCGAACGTGATCTCGCTGGACATCGGTGGCACGACCGCAAAGTGCTCCTTGATCGAGGGGGGCGAAGTCAAGATCTCGGCCGATTACCGGTTGGAGCGGACAATCGTCTCACCGGGGTACCCCGTTCAGGTCCCGGTTGTGGACATCGTCGAGATAGGTGCTGGCGGCGGGAGCATCGCGTGGTTCGATGAGGGTGGAGCGCTGAAAGTTGGTCCCGTGTCGGCTGGAGCCGAACCCGGCCCGGCCTGTTATGGCCGTGGTGGAACGGCACCGACGGTTACCGACGCCATGCTGATCGCAGGTGTGCTCGACCCAACCACCTTCCTAGGGGGGCAGCTGCCGCTCGACATTCACCTGGCACGTGTCGCATACCGGCCGCTTGCCGAACGTCTCAATGTCTCAATTGAGGAGGCTGCAGCCGGTGTGATCCGGCTCGTCAACGAGATGACCATTGACGCCCTCAAGCTCATTTCGGTCCGGCGCGGCTACGACCCGCGCGACTTCGCACTCGTCGCGTTCGGTGGGGGCGGCCCGATGCACGCCGCCGTCCTGGGTGCCGAGCTCGGCGTTAAGCGCATCATCATCCCGCCCTTTCCGGGCACCTTCAGCGCCTGGGGCATGCTCGTCACCCGTCCGCGAATCGACCTCACCCGGACGTACGTGGTGCGACTCGACCGAATCGGATCGAGCGACATCGACGACGCGTTCATTGATTTGGAGAAGACCGCCATCAGGCAGTTCCTGGCGCAAGGGTTCGGTCCTGCCGCTGTTGTGCACCGCCGGAGTATCGATCTTCGCTATCACGGGCAGGAGCACACGGTCCGCGTTCCGGTCGAGAGTGGGGGGTTCGAGCTGAACCAGATCGAGGACGCCTTCCACGATCACCACCGCCGACGTTACACCTTCGCGCTTGCAGGAACTACCGTCGAGATTGTAAATTTCCGACTGACCAGCATGGTTGACCTACCTCGACCGGAGTTCGGACGAGCAAACCTCGGAGTCGACAGCAACAGCCGTCCTCGATCCGCGACACGCCGTTCGGTGCATCTCGACGGTGTGCCGATGGAGTCATCGGTCTACTCACGCGAGTCACTCCCCAGTGGCTTCACGGCCGAGGGACCGCTGATCGTTGAGGAACCGAGCGCCACCACACTTGTATGTCACGGCCAGCGGTTGCGGGTAGACGAGTTCGGAAATCTGGTCATCATCGCGGATGAGTAGGCACCGCGACAGACGCGAGCCTCGACGCTCGGGGCAGCGAACCTTGCGACCGACGGAGAGTCGGTGAAAAAGTGGGAGAGGCAATGGCGGTCAACGAGGAGCTCAAGCGACTGGCAGAGGCATACGCGGGGGACACGATCTCGCGACGCCAACTATGGAAGGGTGCGGCGGGACTCGGTCTTTCAGCCGCCTGGATCGCGGCACTGGAGCGGGGCGCGCTGGCCGGACCGGCGCCACTTCGGAGCCAACTGGCCATGCGCGCCCAGGACGAGGCCACGACGCTCATCGTGGCAATCGCTGAGAACGTCGACACATTCGACCCGGGATTCACGGTTGGCTCCAAGACAGCGCAGACGACCATCCAGAATACCTTCGACCAGCTGACGCAGTACGAGATCGTGGAGAAGCAGGCGCCGGACGGCACGCCTTACCGGACGGTCAACACCCAGAGCATCGTGCCGATGCTGGCCGAGTCTTGGTCACAGGATGGTGACAGGCTCAACTTCCAAATGCGTGACGGCGTTACCTACAGTAACGGCGACCCGATTGACGCGAACACGATGGTGACCGCCTACCGACGAATCTTCGAGACCAATGCGGTCTCTTCCTTCCTGCTGAGCATGGGCGGGTCCGTGACTGACTCCACGGCCTTTGAGGCACCGGATCCGAAGACCTTCGTCATCAAGATGGCGAAACCCAACACGCTGACCGCACAGAACAACACGATGCACAATACGAGCGCCGTCAACCCGAACGAGATAGAGGCGCATAAGACCGAAGCGGACCCCTGGGCGCTCGACTACTTCAAGAGCAACCTAGGCGTCGGTAACGGCCCCTACACGCTTCAGTCATACAAGCCGGATGACTCGCTTGTGCTCGTGACCAACGAGAACTACTACGGCGACAAACCCTTCTTCTCGACCGTCATCCTCAAGATCGTGGCAGACGCCACCCAGCGCGTGCAGCTTCTGCAGAAGGGCGACGTCGATTTCGCGACCAAGATTCCGATTAAGGAGCTTGGGACACTGTCGGCCGACGCGAACATTAAGGTCCTCTCGATCCCCTCGACCCTCGTGACGATGCTGGAGTTGAACACGACCGTGCCGCCCTTCGACAAGAAGGAGGTCCGGCAAGCGGTTGCGTATGCAACCCCGTATGCAGACATCATCGAGCAGGTGTACGAGGGCCAAGCCCAGGTTGCCAAGAGCCTCGTGGCCAACGGCATGCCAACGAGCGACTTCTCGACCAACCAGTTCGACCTCAACTATGACAAGGCGAAGGAGCTGTTGGCTGCTGCTGGTTACCCGGGAGGCCAAGGGCTGCCCGAGATCAAGCTGACGATCCGTAGTGACGACGTGCAGTGGGAGCGGACTGCAATTCTGCTTCAGGATTCCCTGAAGCAGATCGGCATGAATGTCGAGATCGAGAAGCTTGCCTATGCTCAGTTCAACGAGCTGGAGCAGGGGAGCAAGCTCCAAATGTGGACCGACGAGTGGATTTCATGGGTGAATGACCCGTACTACCACTTGAGCTGGTTGGCAGTCTCGACGAGCCCCACGAACTATCCTCGGTTCTCCGATCCCCGAGTCGATGAGATCGTGAGTCAGTTCACCCTCTCCGAGGAGAGCGTTGAGAAGGAGGCGGCGAGCAAGGAGGCTCAGGCGCTCATCATTGAGCATTGCGCCTACATCTTCCTCTGTCAGCCTAACTGGATCACCTACACCCGTGCTGATCTGGACGGGTATGTCTATTACAACGACGAGTTGCCCCGGTACAATCACTTCACCCGCGTGCAGCAGTAGGTTGGGGCCGAGGGGGGGATCCCGCTTCCCCTCCGCGGCCTCCGGCACTGTGGGCAGATAGCCATCCACGAGGGCCGCTTCCCAAATGCGACTTCTGCGCTACGTGCTACGCCGCTTGTTGTTCGTCGTCCCGGTTCTGCTTGGGTCGATGTTCATCGCGTTCCTGCTGACCCGGGTCGTGCCTGGCAACCCGATCGAAAAGGTGGCCGGACCATACGCCAGTGACGCCCGTGTGGAGGAGATGAAGCGCGAAGCGGGACTCCTGGATCCGTTCTACGTCCAGTTCGTCAACTACCTTCGCGATCTCCTGCACGGCGACCTCGGTGTGTCGTACCAAACTTCGCAGCCCGTTTCGACGGACCTGGTTGACCGGTTGCCGGCGTCGCTGGAGCTCGTGCTGTACGGCATGATCTTGGCCATTGGGCTTGCCCTCCCTCTCGGGGTGCTCGCGGCGGTCAAGCGGGCTACCATCGTTGACCATGTGAGCCGGGTGCTGGCCGTGCTGGGTGTCTCGGTCCCCATTTTCTGGATCGCGCTCGTCCTTCTTTCCGCCTTCTATACCCGACTCGGGTGGCTTCCCGGTCCGGAAGGTCGTCTGCCGATGAGGATGGTCGAGCCGGACCGGATCACGGGTCTCTACACTATTGACGCTCTAGTCCAGGGTCAATGGGACGTATTTTGGGCCGCGACTAAGGCTCTGATCCTGCCGGTGAGCACTATCGCCGTGGTCGCGATGGCTCCGATCGCGCGAATGACGCGGGCAATGATGATTGATGCCCTGGAATCGGATTACGTCCGAACCGCACGCTCAATGGGACTGCCGAGCCGGGTGATCGTGGTCCGACACGCCTTTAGGAACGCGATTATCCCGGTGCTGACGCTCATCGCGGCCGTGTTCGGGTATGCCATCGGCGGTGAGGTGCTCGTCGAGTACATCTTCACCTGGCCGGGTCTGGGACTCTACTCCTACAACGCCATCCTAGGAAGTGATTTTCCAGCCATTCAGGGGTTCATCATCCTCGCAACTTCGATCTATATCCTCATCTACCTCGTGGTCGACATCCTGACCGCATTATTGGATCCGCGGGTGGAGTTTTAAACCGTGGCCCAACCCCAAGTGTCGCGCAGCACACTGTCAACCATCGCGGGACCCGTATCCTCGCGGTCCATCTCGGTGCGCCCGCCGCGTGCCGAGCGCCTAGGGGAGATTTGGTACGCGGTGCGACGCAACCCGACGGGGCTGGCGGGACTCGCTCTTGTCGGAGTGCTCCTCGTCTGTGCGCTCATGCCGTCACTGATCGCACCATATGAGCCCTACGGCGTCGACTTTCGGTTGGAGTCTCAGCCGCCGTCCTGGAGTCATCCGTTTGGCACAGATCAGTTTGGTCAGGACATCCTGTCTCGCGTCATCTACGGCGCCCGCCTTGACCTCATTATCGCCCTCTCGGCGGTCGTCATCTCCATGGTGATCGGGACGATGATCGGAGCGGTTTCCGGATACATCGGGGGCTTCTCGGACGAAGTGTCGATGCGGGGTATGGACATTCTGCAAGCCTTCCCGCGCTTCATATTCGCGATGGGTATCGCCTTCGCAATCGGCCCGGGCATCAGCACGGTCGTCATGGCAACGGCGATCCTGAACATCCCAGGTTACGCACGTCTCATGCGCAGCGTCATGCTGTCGGCCAAGGCAAGTCAGTATGCGATGGCAGCACGATCAATCGGTGGCTCCCACCGGACGATCCTCTTCCGCCACCTGATCCCGAACTGCGTCGCGCCCATATTCGTCCAGTCGACGCTCCAGTTCGGCTGGGCGATCCTGGAAGCCGCCGGACTCTCCTTCATTGGTCTCGGCGTCGAGACGTCACGCGCCGAGTGGGGCGCCATGATCCAGCTCGGCTTCCAAAACTTTCTTCAGGGACACTGGTGGATGTACACCTTCCCTGGCCTGGCGATTGGTGTCGCGGTACTGGGCTTCAACTTGATCGGTGACGGCTTGCAGGACGTACTCGATCCGCGGCGGCGATCCTGATCTTTCGTCGTTGGATCTCTCACCGGTGCGGCGTGACGTCAACCGAGCGTGTTCAAACGTCCTCGAACGTAGATCGTCGCTTCCCTGCTTCAGTAAAGAGTTGGCAACTTGGTTGATACATTGACGCCAACCGAAAACGTTCAGCGCACCGACATGACGCCTCTCCTCGAGGTGCGTGATCTTCGGACGCATTTCTTTACCCGGAAGGGCGTCGCCAAGGTCCTCGATGGCCTGACTTTCTCCGTTGGCAAGGGCGAGATCGTCGGCTTGGTTGGTGAGAGTGGTTCTGGCAAGAGCGTGACCGGTTTTTCCCTCGTCCGCCTGCTCAAGCATCCGGGGAGAATCGTCGGCGGGGAGATCATCTTCGAGGGTCGCGATCTAACCACGCTCTCGGAGGACCGGATACAGGATCTTCGGGGGCGGGAGATCTCGATGGTATTCCAGAATCCCCGCTCGTCACTCAACCCGGTCATCCCTGTCGGTGATCAGATCAGCGAGGTCCTTCGGCACCGACGGGGACTGACAAGAACTCAAGCGCATCAGAAGGCTGTCGAGTTGCTGGAGACGGTCCACATTCCCGAGCCGGCGCGTCGGATGAAGGCTTACGCTCACCAGCTCTCCGGGGGGATGGCACAGCGCGTAATGATCGCGATGGCAATCTCCTGTAACCCGAAGCTCTTGATCGCCGATGAGCCCACGACGGGCCTCGACGTTACCATCGAGTACCAGATCCTTCAGCTTCTTAAGGAGATGCGGGACCTGACCGGGACGAGCGTGATCGTCATCACCCATGACCTGAACATGGCCGCCGAGGTCTGCGACCGGATCATGGTCATGTACGCTGGTCTTATTGTCGAAGAGGCGCCGGTGCAGGAATTCTTCACCCGCCCAGGTCATCCCTACACCGTTGGCCTGCTCGCCTCTCGACCGCACCTGGCGGTCGAAGAGGAGATCCCGACCATCCCCGGCAACGTGCCGGATCTGATCAAGCGGCCGTCCGGTTGCCCTTTCCACCCGCGCTGCAGGTGGGCGACCGAGATCTGCGTCGAACAGTTTCCCGCTTACCGGCCAATCGGGACGAACCACGTTGCCGCTTGCCACCATGTGGAGGAAGTCGCACGTGACGTCGTTATTGCGGGTTGACGGCCTGAAAAAGTACTACCCGATTCGGACAGGGCTCTTCGCCCACCAAAACCTGCACGCCGTCGACGGCGTAAGTCTGAATCTCGGCGTCGGGGAGACGGTCGGTTTGGTTGGCGAGAGCGGGTCGGGCAAAAGCACCGTCGGCAAATGCGTGACGATGCTCGAGCGGCCGACCGCCGGGACCATCGAGTTCGAGGAGAAGCGGATCGACTCGCTCTCCTTCGATGAGCTACGTCGGATTCGACGGTCGATTCAGATGGTCTTTCAGGATCCCTACGATTCGCTCAACCCGCGTCGCACGGCCGGCGAGACGGTGCTGGAGCCACTCACGATCCACGGTATCTCCAAGGGCCGGGCGGCGCAGGAGCGAACCGCCGAGCTCTTCGAGCGCGTTGGCCTACGGACCGAGCACATGGCGCGGTTCCCGCATCAGCTCTCCGGAGGTCAGCAGCAACGCGTCGGCATTGCGCGCGCACTTGCCACTGGCCCGTCGCTGATCGTGCTCGACGAGCCGACTTCCGCGCTCGACGTCTCCGTTCAGGCGAAGCTGATCCGACTGCTCCGCACGTTGCAGCGAGAGATGGGGCTGACCTACCTCTTTATATCGCACGACCTCTCCGTAGTCGGCTACCTCTCGGATCGGGTCGCGGTGATGTACCTCGGGCAGATCATTGAAATCGGGCCCACGCGCAAGGTCTTCGCGCAGCCGCGGCATCCCTACACGATGGCGCTGATGAGCGCCATACCGGCCGCCAACCCGCTGGAGCGACGGGAGCGGATCGTATTGAAGGGAGAGATCCCCTCGCCGATCGAGCCCCCAAACTACTGCCGCCTCGTGACCCGCTGCCCCTATGCCACGGATGAATGCCGCTCCATGGCCATGGAGCTTTGGGAGACAGAGCCGGGACACCGCGCCGCCTGCATCCGCTCCGTCCGCGGCGAAATTCCGATTCCTCACTACGACCTGAGCCATCGCCCGCTCGTCGTCGCCGGCGAGTACGCAAACGGCCGCGCGGCGGTGGCGGATAATGTTGCGTCCGGGGTGGCGAGCAGCGAGTAGTCCACCGTCATAAACTCGCCGTGTCGGTAGACGGCGCGAGGCGACACTGGAGAGAGATTTTGCACCTCAGAGTCATCACACCCATCACCACGCATGGCTTCATGTGCGCCAGTCAGCTCGCCCCGCTGGTGCGGAGCGACACGGAGCTCACCTACGTCGAAATTGAGCACGGTCCGGCCTCCATCGAGTGTGAATTCGACGCGATGCTGGCCACGCCCGGTACGGTGGCCCGGGTCATTGCGGCGGAACAGGAGGGTATCGACGCGGTTGTCATCAACTGCATGGACGACCCCGGCCTGCGCGCGGCGCGCGAGATGGTTTCAATTCCCATTCTGGGCCCATGCGAGACGGCGATGCACTTGGCCGCGATGCTCGCTCACCAATTCAGCGTCGTGACCGTCCTCGACCACCTCGAGCCGCAATTCGTGAACCACGCGAAGGTGTACGGCGTGCCCGACAAGCTCGCCTCTGTACGCTCCGTCTCCATCCCGGTCCTCGACCTGGAGGAGGATGAAGAACGGCTTGTCGACGCGCTGACGACTCAGTCGGCGCTGGCGGTCGAGGAGGACGGAGCGCACGCCATCATCTTCGGATGCACAGGAATGCTGGGTGTGGCCGAAGCGGTGGAGCGGCAGCTGGAAGGACGCGGAATCTCGGGGGTGCCGGTGCTCGATCCGTTGGTCGTGGCGCTGAAGATCGCCGAATCGCTCGTCGATCTTCGGCTGACACACAGCAAGCGCACCTTCCCGCCCCCGTCCCGGAAGGCGATCAAAGGCTACGAGTCGATCACGGCGCTGCTCGCGGCTGGCGTGGCCTAGCGGGTCGAGCGCACCAGACTCGGAGATGGGAGCAGCGGGCCACCAGCGCTCCGACCGCCCAGAACGCAAGCAAGTGGAGCAGAGGAAGGGACACGGATGACGCTAAGAATTGGCATCGACGTTGGTGGAACCAACACGGACGCGGTGTTGATGGACGGCCTCTCGGTCGTCGAGAAGATTAAGACCCCCACAACTGCCGACGTGATGAGCGGCATAACGACTGCGCTTCGCCATGTACTCGACACGTCCGGCACGCCGACCGGCGCGGTCGCGGCGGTGATGATCGGAACCACTCACTTCACCAACGCCGTCGTGGAGCGTCGCCGCTTGGAGCCGACTGCTGCCGTTCGACTCGGGCTCCCGGCCACCGCCGCGCTGCCACCGATGGTCGACTGGCCGAAGGACCTAGCTGCGACTCTCGGTCGTCACACGTATCTCTGCCACGGCGGCCATGAGTTCGACGGCCGCACTATCTCCCCCTTCGACGCCGACGAAGTCAAGCGTGTGGCGCGTGACATCGCCGACAAGGGAATCACGGCGGTCGCTGTCTCATCGGTATTCTCGCCAGTCAACCGGGAGATGGAGGAGGAAGCGGCAGCGCTCCTTGTCCAGGAGATTCCCGGCTGCTTGGTCACGCGCTCGAGTGACATCGGCCGAATTGGGCTCCTCGAGCGGGAGAATGCCACAATCCTTAACGCGAGCTTACGCGCACTGGCAGCGGACACGGTCGCCGCCTTCCGGCGGGCCATCGCCGAGCTGGGGATAACCGCCCCGCTCTACCTCACCCAGAACGACGGCACCTTGATGAGCGCGGAGTTCGCCGAGCTCTACCCCGTGCTTACCTTCGCCTCCGGACCGACCAACTCCATGCGCGGCGCGGCCTTCCTATCCGGCTTGAAGGACGCGATGGTCGTCGATGTGGGCGGCACCACCTCGGATGTCGGCGCCCTGACACACGGCTTTCCGCGCGAGGCGTCGGTCGCGGTCGACATCGGCGGCGTGCGGACCAACTTCCGGATGCCCGATGTTTACTCCTTCGGCCTCGGTGGCGGCTCGCTCGTCGCGACTGAGCCGCTCCGGATCGGCCCGCGCAGCGTCGGCTTCCGAATCACGGAGCAGGCGCTCGTCTTCGGCGGCGACACCCTCACGACCACCGACGTCGCGGTGGCGGCCGGCGTAGCCGATATCGGAGATTCCAGCCGGGTTTCCCATCTGGATCGAGCGCTCGTCGACGCGGCGATGGCGCGCATTCAGGAGATGAGCGAGACGGCGGTGGACCGGATGAAGACAAGCGCCGGGCCCGTCCCCGTCATCGTCGTTGGCGGTGGGAGCATCTTGATTGCCAAGCCGATCGCCGGCGCGAGCGAGATGGTCAAGCCCAACCACTTCGAAGCGGCCAACGCTGTCGGCGCGGCGATCGCCCAGATCTCCGGCGAGGTCGATCGCGTTTACTCCCTGGCTAACACGAGCCGCGACGCGGCGGTTGACGACGCTAAGGGCGAGGCGGCCTCCAAGGCGGTGGAAGCCGGAGCTGACCCCGCATCCGTGGAGATTGTCGATGTGGAGGACGTGCCACTGGCCTACCTGCCTGGCAACGCCACGCGGATCCGCGTCAAGGCTGTCGGCGACCTGTCGCTCAGTCGGTAACAAGGACCGGGGACGGACCTCTTTGCAGGCGCGACACCTCGATAAGGGAGTAGGTAGAGGCATGCGGCAGATCACAGGTGAGCAGCTGGACGACATTGCGCTCGGCGCGGCGGTCCTCGGCACCGGCGGCGGCGGTGACCCGTACATCGGCAAGCTCATGGCGAAGCAGGCGATTGAGCGCAACGGGCCGGTGTCGCTAGTGGACCCTAGCGAGCTGGAGGACGACGCGCTGGTGATCCCCTCTGCGATGATGGGTGCTCCGACGGTGATGCTTGAGAAGATGCCGCGCGGCACCGAGATCGTCCGCGCCTTCGAGGCGATCCAGGCCTATCTCGGGAAGCGCGCAACCGCGACGATGTCGATTGAGGCGGGTGGGCTGAACTCGACCACGCCCTTCGTCGTCGCCGCCGAGTTGGGCATCCCGCTCGTCGACGCCGACGGGATGGGCCGGGCCTTCCCGGAGATTCAGATGGTCACTCCGACCCTCGCCGGCATCGCTGCGACGCCGATGGCCATCGCAGACGAGAAAGGCAACAGCGCAATCCTCAACACCATCGACAACCGATGGACGGAGACCTTCGCCCGGACCGTCACCATCGACATGGGCTGCTCCGCCATGATTGCCCTCTTCGCGATGAGCGGGAAGCAGGTCAAACAGGCGACAGTCCACGGCACGATCACCAAAATCGAGCTGATCGGCCGCACGATCCGGGAGGCGCAGGGCAAGAACGACCCCATCGAGGCGGTGCGTGCGGCGACCGGGGGCTTCGTCGTCTGGCGCGGCAAGGTGAGCGACATCGAGCGACGGACCGAGACCGGTTTCGCCCGTGGCGAGGCGCAGATCGCCGGGCTGGGCGAACACGAGGGACAGACACTCCGGATCTCCTTCCAGAACGAGTTCCTGATCGCGCGGACCGAGGACGAGACGCTCGTCTCCACACCCGACCTGATCACGATCCTCGACGCGGAGACAGGCGAGCCGATTACGACCGAGTCGCTGCGCTACGGCTTTCGAGTCGCCGTCCTGGCGATGCCGTGCGATCCGCGCTGGCGGACACCCGAGGGGTTGAAGCTGGTTGGCCCCGGGTACTTCGGTTACGGCGGCGATTTCGTGCCCGTAGAGCAACGATTCGGTAGCGGCGCTCCGGCCCACGTGCTGGACGGGCCTGGGGAAAATGCATGACCAACGCGCGAGAGCAGAGCGGCGAGCTGGTCCTGAGCGAGGAGCAGGCACTGGAGATCATCACCTTTCTGGTCAGCTCTGCCGAGATCTGTCTCCACGAGCCGATCTACTACGGCACGTTCCGGCTCATCGACGGCGCCAGCCGCATGATCGGCTACATGCTTGAGCACGACCCGTCTCGGACAGCGGAGTTCCTGCGCGGCTTCAAGGATGAGATTGACGCCAACAAGACCCTGATGATGTCGGATCGAGAGTCCTACTACGCATTCCTGCGCGAGATCCCGGCCAAGGCGGCAGCGGAGCTGAAGAGGTTTCGGGAAGCGTAGACGGAGGGAGCCGAGGTATGGGCGAAGCAACTCTGATTGTGCCCGATGCGCTGCTGCAGACGATGCGCCGCCGGCGGGTGACGCGCTCCTTTACCGACAGCCCCGTGCCCGACGAGGCGCTCGGGCAAATTGTGGAAGCGGGGCGTTGGGCCACGAGTGGCGGTAATCGCTATCCGCACCGCTTCATGGTGGTGCGGGACCCCGAGCGCATCCGTCTGATCCGCTCCGTAGCGCCGGGGATGCTACCGCTGCCGCCGGCGCTGATCGCGATTTTGATCGATACAGAGCAGGCTGGAGCGGACTCAATGAGGGTCGAGGTTGAGCCCATGCACTGGGTCGACGTCGGCACGGCAGCGATGAACATGATGACGATGGCACAGGCGCTAGGCATCGGCTCCTGCCCTGTCACGTCGTTCAGTAAGTCAGGTGTCGCCACGATGCTCGAGCTTCCCGCGAACCTCGTGGCGGAGTTCTTGCTGATCCTCGGCTACCCAGCGTCGGCCAAGCGCGCTACCAATCCCAACGCGCCGACGCCGGTCACCGCGCGAGACCTCACATATTGGGAGCACGTCGGGGAGCACGACCCGGCGTCGACACCGCGAGACGGCACATGAGCCTTCACCTCACCAAGGACGATCTCCCTGACCTAGCGCGCGGCGCCGCCTTCCTTGGTACGGGAGGCGGCGGCAATCCCTACGTCGGCCGGTTGATGGTTGAGCGGGCGATGGACGAGACCGGGAGGCAACTTGAGCTGCTGGACGTAAACGACGTGCCGGACGACGCGCTCGTCATCCCGACGGCGATGATGGGCGCGCCGACCTGCATCGTCGAGAAGCTGCCTCAGGGGCTGGAGGCAGCCTCCTCCCTGCGGCGGCTGGAGCGGCACCTGGGCAAGGAAGCCTTCGCCACCATGCCGATCGAGGCTGGCGGGGTCAACTCGATGATCCCGCTCGTGGTCGGCTTGCGCCTCGGCATCCCGATTGTCGATGCAGACGGGATGGGACGCGCCTTTCCGGAACTCTTCCATGAGACGTTTCACATCTACGGCGTCTCCGGCACACCGATGGTGATCACCAACGACCACGACGACCAGGCGCTGGTCGATACCCACGATAACTACATGATGGAGTGGCTGGCCCGCGGCCTGGCGATCCGGATGGGTGGCGTGGCCTACATCGCCGAGTACCCCATGGACGGGCGGACGGTGAAGCGCACGTCGGTTGCGGGTACCCTCGGTGTCGGCCTTAAGATCGGCCGTGCCATCCGCGAGGCGCGGGAGCACCACCTCGACCCCTTCGACCACCTTGCCGCGACGCTGGCGAAGACGAGTTACAGCCCGGCTCGGGTCATCTTCACCGGCAAGATCGTCGAGGTCTTCCGGCGCACGTCAGAGGGGTTCGCGAAAGGGACAGTCCGGATTCAGGAGCTGAGTGCATCGCCGGCGGCCGAGCCGCGGCTGCTGGAGATCCAGTTCCAGAACGAGAACTTGATCGCCCGCGCCAATGGCTACGTGCTCGCCGTCGTGCCCGACTTGATCTGCATCCTTGACGCCGAGACGGCAGAGCCGATCACCACCGAGGAGCTGCGCTATGGGCAGCGGGTCACCGTGATGGCCGTGGCGGTGCCGCCGATCATGTGCACGCCCGAGGCGCTGGAGATCTGGGGGCCGCGCCATTTCGGCTTCGACATCGACTTCACATCCATTGCACAGGCGAGCGACGTAGCCGAGGAGCGCACCGCGTGAAGCTGGCAACCGACATCGGCGGCACCTTCACTGATCTTGTCTCGCTCGACGAGCGGACGGGCAAGATCGGGCTGGCTAAGGCACCCTCGACCCCGCCCGACTTCGCCCAGGGCATCCTGGATGCCATTGCCGCGTCCGGTCGGGATCGACACAAGGTTGAGGACTTCGTTCACG
>Ga0136611_10001899_pt1 | contig 14521 bp, 11 predicted proteins | sample AntDrymUQ2232306_2_FD_106645 | JGI IMG/M metagenome (GOLD analysis project Ga0136611, IMG submission 106645) | Polar desert sand microbial communities from Dry Valleys, Antarctica - metaG UQ223 (23.06) | ecosystem: Environmental > Terrestrial > Soil > Desert | place: Antarctica: Dry Valley...
CCCGGTCGACGACCCCCCGGACCGCGGCCCAATCGAGCGCGGAGGGCAGAGGGGCGCCGGCCGCCTCGACGCCGGCAAGGGCTTCCAAAATGGCGCGATCGGGTCCCTCACGGAGGGCCCGGGCCAACTGGCTGACGGCGGTTTCGCGAGTCGTCAGGCGTTCGATCCGACTACGCTCCACTCGGGAGAGGCGGACTTCAGCACCAGCGGGAGGCTTCGTTAATAAGGAGCGGAGGACCGCCACGTCGCGCTCGCGGAGGGCAACGCGGACATCGCGGTGCCACTGGACCCGGGCTCCGGCCAGGTCGACGCGCCCCCGCTCCTCAGGGGACAGAGCTCCCGCGTCGCCGAAGAGGTCGTCGTCGGCGGCGGCCAAAATGGCGGTGTCGTCGTCGGCGGCGAGAGCCCGTGCCAGGTGAGGCCAGGCGAGAGCGCGGAGCACAGCCCGCATGGCCACCGGGGCGAGTTGCCCGATTTCGCCGAGGCGGCCAGAGAGAGCCAAATCGGCCAAGGTGGTGCGGTCGTCGTCGGCGACCGCCTGGGCCAAGGCGCGACGGGTGCGAAGCCGGTCGCTGGCGGCGCGCTGGGCGTGGCGAGCGGCGGCGGACATGGCGACGCCGTTGGCCTCGGCTTCAGCCAGGCTGGCGAGAATCGCCTCGTCGGAGCCGTCGGCGACGGCCGCCGCCACCGCCGCCCCGGCGACATCGGCAAGGAGGGCCTGGGCGGGGATGGCCAGGTGCGACGCCAGGGGATCACCCCGCAGCTCTGGCCAAAGGCGAAGCACGGCGCGCTCGTCGTCGCGGTCCAGCGCCTTCCTGAGCTGTTCGGTCAGCCCACGCCGCCGTTGGGCCGCCTCGACCACCGGCACCAATGAGGCGGCTGGTTGGTACGCCTCCAAGTTCGCGTCCCGCCAGAGCCGCAGCAACAGGAGCGAGTCTCCTATTTCGGCCGCATGGCGAGCACGTCGGAGCGACTGGCGGAGCTGAACGTCGACCAAGCGGGGGCCGAGATCGCGCAACGCCTCGGGGTCGCGACCGAACCCCGAGGTGAGCCAGAGGCGCAGCGCTCCGTCGTCGTCTCCCGCCAGCAGCAGGCTGTTGAGACGGGTGAGGCGCCGCTGTCGCTCGGGCGCGTCCGACATGGCTGGGGTGGCGCTGGCGCTCGTTGGCCGCTGGTCGGACGGTGGAAGTGGGGGTGGGGAACGCTCAGCCAGCGACGCAGGTGGCGGCTTGGCCGGTGCAGCATCCATGGGGCGAATTGGCCAGGTGCCGGCGACCGAGGTGGGCGGCGGCGGAGAGGGGTGCGGTTCTGGCCAACTGGCGGGTGGGGTCGATGCCGTCGCTGGCACCGTTGGGGCGGTGGGGGGCCACGCGATGGGGCGAGCCCGACGGGCAGCCCGCCGCAGGCGGGAGACGACCTCGGCGAGGGGCGGGGTGCTGCTGGGCCGCCCCGACGATGCTTCCCGGATCACGCCGATGAGTTCCTGGGCGGAAGGGTCGTTCAGATCGCGCAGCGTCTCGAACAGCGGGGATTCGTTCGGGGTAGCCAGGTCAGTGGCGGTGAACAGGAGCACTCCCCCTGCCCGACCAGGCGGATCGCCGTAGTGGGCGCGAAGATCTGACCTGAGGGCCAGAATCCGCAATGAGGCGTACATGATGAGGGCGGGATAGTCGTCCCGTCGCTCGGTGGCAAGCCGTTTTCCGGACGGGTGTGCGTAGCCAGGGCCGGGAGCGGCGGCCTCGCCGACGGCGCGCTCGGGGGAACCTGGCGGGGGGGGAGAGCCAGGCCAAGCCACGGTGTCGTAGTCGATCAAGGCGATGCCGCCACCGGGACGGACGAGGGCATTGTCAGCCGCCAGGTCGCCGTGGCTGAAGCCAACGCTGGTGAGGGCGGCGACGGCGGTGGCCCAGCTCTCCGCGTAGAGATCGAGGCTCGCGCTGTCGCGGGCGCGGCAGGCCCGGTCGGCGGCGGCGAGCAGGGTCGGTCCCATCACCCATCCCATCGCGATGAGGGGGTGGATCGAAGAACGGAGGTCGCGGGCGGGAAACGCGAGACCGCGCGGGAAGACGTTCAGGTCGGTGGCGAGGGGACCGTCCGGTTGTCGCAACGGGGCGAGGACGGTGGCCGAGGCGAGCCCTCGGTAGCGGCCTTCGAGGTCCGGGTCGAGGGCCTCTCCTTCGGCGAAGAGGCAGCGGAGAGCGATGACCCGGCCACCAGGCTGCCGCAGTTGATAGACGACCGCCGAACGCCCCGCCACTCGCCACGGCTGGTCGGCGGCGGCCATCAGGATCGTGCCGCCGCCGAGGCGGTGGATCGCCGGCACCCACCGAGCCGGCTGCAGCATGGCGCCGTCGAGTTCGTCCAAGTTTGGCATGGAGAAAACGTCCTGATTCCCGGTGAATGCCGGTGAAAGCCGGGGGAAAGCCTGTCCGATCGGTCGCTGCCGGTGGTAGAGTGACGTGTGGCATTGGCTGACCAGGGTGCTCCGAGTCGCCATTCTAGACCACCCGGTGCCGTGTCGGCCGAGATTCCACCCGGCAGTTCGAAGGGTGTTTTCCCCCAGGTTCCAAAGCCTCCTGCTGACCACGTCGCGGGGCTCGCCAGAAAGTCAGAGGGCAGCGGTGCAGCTACGCCGAGCAAATGCTTCCACCCCAGGTTTCCCGGCCGCGGTTGCCCCTGGCACGGTCGCTCCCGCGACGCGAGTCGAGCCCGCTCGGGAGACGGCCTGGCCCGCTCCGGGGCGCGGGTCAAACGAGACATTGCGGATGCCGTCGGTCCCTGAGCGTGGTCCGCGCGGACAAACCAGTCGTCCGTCTCCTGGCGAGCAACCCGTGGCCGACGGGGTGGATGAGTTGACCGACGAGTTGTCCGGAATGGCGGCCACGATCGGCGAGGTCGATCCCCGTTCGGCGGAACGGATGGAGGACTTGGCGCGGGCGATCAGGAGCGAAGAGGGGCGACAGCGCTGGTCGGACGTCGACCTGGATCGGGCCTTCCACTCCGAACGCCTCGCCCACACCTACGCCGTGCGGCGGGAAGGTGGCTACGCCTCGGGAGCGATCGGCCAGGCCGATAAACTGCGGAACATCCTGGTGCTGATGCCGGTTCTCCTCACCTGGTTCGCCTTCGCGGAAGCGGCTCGCGCCTATGAGGCGTATCTCACGGCCAATCCGAACGACGCCGACCAGTCGATGCTCTTCCTGTGGCAACGGGGGTTTGGTGATTACTCGAGCCCACTCGCCCCGTCCTTCTCCGTCGTCGCCTTTACCGACGCGCTGATCATCGTCGTCATCATCGCCTTGACGTATTACGCCCATGGTCGCCGCGAGAACCGGGATGGGAAGATCGAGCAAACGGCCAACGCTTTTCAGGCGGATCTCGACAATGTGCTCGCTGAGGCGACCGTGGTCCTGGCTGGCGACCGAGGCAGCCGCCCCGCGATGTTGGCGCGGGGTGTGGAGCGACTCGCTGATCGCTTCGACCGGTCGAGCCAGGAGTTGCTGAACCGGCTGCGGGTCGAGCATGACCGCTTGGAGCAGATGGCGACCCGGCGCGAGCGGGAGTTCGCGGACTTCGGCGTGTTCGCCAGCGGCATGCGGGCCGGAGCAGAGGAAACCCACCGACTGCTGGTCGACCTCCGGCAGGTTTCGACCGGACTCTCGGGGGCGCTCGAGGATTTGACCTCGGAAGTGGGCATCACCGGCGATCAGCAGCGAAGCCTGCTCGGGGCGGTCCAGAGCTTGGAGCGCCTGACCACCTCCGGCATGCAGAGCGATCAAGCCGTCACCCGCCAGATCGGGAACGCCGCCACGGCGATTGCCGATGCCTCGGATAAAGCAGTGGCTGGTGCCGAAGCGGCGGCGCAGGCGGGTAGGATCGCGACCGAGACGGTCCATGGCATCGCGGACATGACCCGGGAGTTGATCTCCGCCCAAGGTCGAGTGGAGATCGCCGTGGCTGGGGAAGCCGAAGCCAACGGTCGCTTAGCGGAGGCACTGCGCGGGAGCGCCAATGGGGTCGCGGCGACCACCCGCACCCTGCAAGAGATAGGAGGCGGCTTGGCTGGGCTACGGGACGAACTCGGCCGTCTCGCCCACCAAAGCACCGAGCAGGCCAGTGCCCTGAATGCCCTCCTCGACGAGCAGTCGGCCATCGCCACCGGCCTCTCCCAAGTGGCACGGGATCTGAGCTCAATCTCCATCGTCACCGCCCAACGGCAGCAGGACGTGAACAAGGAAGTGTCCTCCCTGGTCGCGAAACTCGACGGTGCGGCGGCCGCGATCGCCGGCGCCGCGAGCGTGATGCCGAACGTGGAAACGCTGGAACGAGCCTTCGCCGGCGCGCTGCGGACGGAGTTGAGCTTGCAGGCGGATCAGATCGCGAGTGCTCTCGATGTGCGCTTGGGCGGGGGCGCCGCCTCAGGCGAGGTCGGTGCCCGCCGCGACCCCAACCGGCTGTGGCCGCAGCGGCGGTCGTAGGATCGGGTCGGTGGCGGACAGGGCACAGGGGACGGGCTCATTCGTAGGCCAATGCTCGCTAAGACAGATCGCCCGTTCTCCCGTCTTGACCACTGACGAATGCGGAGACCTGAGCGATCGCCGACTGCCGATGAGCCTGCACCCCTTGCCCGCTGACCCCTGCCCACGAGCAACTCCGTCACGAGGAAGACCGTGCAGCCAAAAAAACCACGCTTCGAGCAGGCGGATATGATCACCCTCGGTGGCTGGCTCTTCGCTGACCTGCTTCTTGGGTTGGCGCTCTTCTTTTTCGCCGCCAACACCACTGGCGCCCCACCTCCGACCCCGATCCCGTCGGCGACACCCGATCTCTTGGCCACCGAGCAGGCGCGCGGCCAGGGGGAACTGGCGGCTGCCAACGCCGCCGCGACCGCCGCCGCCCAGGCCGCCCAGCGGACCGCGTTGGCGTTGAACGTCGAAGTCGCCCAGGGTGATGAGTCGCTCGCCACCGCCGCCGCGCGGGCCACCCAGGATGCCCTGTTCCGCGGGCAGGCGACGAGCACCGCCCAGGCGATGGCCACCCGGGCCGCGATGTCGGCCGCGCAGCGGGCGACCGCCGATGCCCAGGCCACCCAAAATGTGCTAGCCGCCGAGGCGACGATCGCCGCCTTCGCCACCCAACAGGCCCAAAGCGCCTCGAACATCGATCAACTCACGCGGGAGCAAGCGACCGCCGCCGCCGAGGCCAATCTCCAGGCGCAGTCGGCGGCGGCAACCATCGCCGCCCAAGGGACGGAGGCGGCCGGCATCGCGGCGATCGCTACCGAGAATGCGCGGAGCGGGGCGAACGTACTGGCCACGGCGAACGCGCAGGGGACGCAGGTGTCGCGGATCTCCGCCGTGGCCACCGAGAACGCGCTGGGCGGGGCAAATGCCCTGGCCACGGCCCAGGCGCAAGCAATCGCGGCGCAGGCGACCATTCAAGCGGCCAACGTCAACCAGCTCCTGACCGCGGACCAACTGGCGACCGCCCAGGCCGGGGCCGGCGCGATCAGCGCTACCGTCGCCGCGCTCTCCACCCAGCAGGCTGGCGCGGTCGCCACGGCGACGGTCCTCTCGGCCGAGTTAATCGCAAATTCACTCGACCCAACGGCACGGGAAACGGAGATCACCACGGACCTGAACGGGATGATCCGCGGCGACGAGGGAGCGCTGGAGGCAACCCGCGAGCAACTGCGGCAGGTATTGGCGCCGTATGCGACCGGCTGCAAAGCGGGGGTCGTGCTGATCTCCGGGAACGCCGATCTGGGACCGGGGAACGATCTGGCGAGGGTGGTCGAAGGGCTGCTCCGCAACGACTTCGCCACCATCTTCACGAACGATACTGGCTACGAGCGGTTCGCTCAACCTGGGCAGCAGCCAGCGGGCGGGGTGCAGTTGAAGATCTACTTCAATACTGGCTGCGAGCCAGCGGCTGGATAGCGCGATCCGCTGAACCGTTGATCGCCACTGACCGGGGGGAGGTGGCTGGCGGACGCGATGGCATCTCCCCGTTGTGCCGCTGGCAACCAAGCAGCGAGCGGATTGGCGGAGATGGCCGATGCGAGGGGCGAGAGCGCACCAGGTGGATCAGCCACCCGGTCGGCGCGGGGTAATCTTTGGTTGGGCGTCGTCGGCGCGGAAAGCGTGCAGGCGGTGGCTCATCGTGATGGTGGCACCGTAGGCCTCCTGAAAGAGGCCATGGAGTTGCAGATAGTGGGCGTGGCGGTTGGGGTGGGGGTCGAGGGCGGGACCGGCCTGGCCCCATTGGCGGCTGGTGGCGATCGGGTCGAAACCGGCGACTCCCACGGCGGCGAGGAGCGCGGCCCCCATGGCGGCTTGATCGGCGGTGGCCAGGGCGTGGACCGGGAGTTCGAAGACATCGGCGACCATCTGCCGCCAAAAGGGCGCTCGGGCGCCACCGCCCGCCATCACCAGCCGGGTCGGGGTCGCCCCTGATTCGCGGAGCACGGCGTAGGCATCGAGCGTCGCCAGCGTGACTCCTTCCATGACGGCCCGGGTAAGGTGACCACGACCGTGGCCGGCAGTGAGGCCAAGGAAGGCGCCGCGGGCGAGGGGGTCCATGTGGGGGGTGCGCTCGCCCGCGAGATAGGGCAGAAAGAGGAGGCCGTCGGCACCGAGTGGCGCGTCTGCCGCCCAGCCGGTCATCCGTTCGTAGGCGTCCTCGCCCCGCAGTTGGAACATTTCGTCGCGGAGCCACCGCAAGGCCATGCCGGCGGCGAGGGTGGCGCCCATCTGGTACCACCCAGGTCGGTCGGCGGTGGGCTCAAGGGCAGAGCAGAAGAGATGGACGCGGCCATCGCGATCAGGATGGACGCCGCGGGCCGGAATCATCACCTGGGAGCCGGTGCTGAGGGAAAGGAGGAGCGTCGTCGGCTCAACGATACCGGCCCCAAGCAGCCCGCTCGCGGCGTCGCCGGCGCCGACGACGACCGGCGTGCCTGTCGGTAAGCCGAGCAGTTCCGCCGCCGCCGGCAGAAGCCCCCCCGCGACCTCGACCGAGGGACGGACAAGGGGCAACTTCCGCACGTCGATCCCGAGCGCGGCCAGCACCTCCGGCGACCAATCCCGCCAGCGGGCATCGAGCAAGAGGGTGCCGGAGCCGTCGCTGGGGTCGGTCGCAATCTCTCCGGTAAGGCGGCGGCGCAGTTCGTCTTTGGGCAGCAAGACCGTCTTGGTCCGCCACCAAAGAGATGACTTTTCGTCCATCAGCCACCGGATCGTGGCCGCCTGGAAGCCGGTCGCAACCGGGGAGCCGGTCAGCTCGATCAACCGCTCGGCGCCGATTGCGGCGGTGATCGCGGGGAGTTGGGCGGCTGATCGCTGATCGGCCCAGATGATCGCCGGGGCGAGGAGATGATCGCGTTCGTCGAGGAGGACGGTGCCGTGCATCTGGCCCGACAGGCCGATGCCGGTGACTCGCGACTCTTTGCCGCCCCAGGCTAGGGCCTGGCGGACCGCCTCGCCGGTGGCCCGCCACCAATCTTCGGGGTTCTGCTCGGCGAAGCCGGGGCGCGGGCGGTGAACGGGGTACTCGGCCATGCCGCCGGCCTGGACCCGGCCGCTCTCGTCGACAAGCAGGGCCTTGACCGACGACGTGCCGAGGTCGATGCCAAGGAAGGTGGTGGGCACCTTGGGGTGTGTCAAGCGAGGACCATCGCCAGCGAAGGCACGTCCGCGTCGATCGAGGCGACGATGGTTCTTTCCGGTTCGCCTGGGACCTCCTCCCCGCTTTCGACCATCTCCCCGGCCAGAGCGGTTGCCGCATCGCGGGCCATCGCCAACGCGTCCTCCACGAACTCGCCTTGGGTCACGCAGCCGGGGATCGATGGCACATAGGCCACGAACCCGCCGTCACGGCGGTCGGGAACCAGTACGACGGTGTAGCGCATGTCATCCTCCCGCGATCAATCCTTCAAAGAAGGTAATGGAGGTACTCAGCGGTTAAGCCCGCGTGCTTCAGGATAGCCCGAAGGGTTCCCTCCTCGATGGGCCGGCTCGGCTGGTTCGGGACAATGACCCGCCCCGCGTCCGATGGATGGGGGAGGATATGATGATCTCCGGTGCGAACAATCGTCCAATCGTCGCGGGCCAAAGCTCGGAGCAGTTGTCGACCGTTGATGGCGGGGAGCGGCGGCGTCACGATGGGTCCGCCTTGTTCAGCCTGATGGGCGAAAGGTCGTCGAACGTCAAGCCCGAAGCGGAGACGGCACCCAGAAGGTGGAGTGGCCACGCCCGGAACGAGAGGATCGAACCAATCCTCCCACCTGAGAGGCGGGTGGCCCACAACCGTGGCACTTTGCCCAACGAACCTCTGTCGCCTCCCCACCGCTCGTTGCCGCTCCAGGTGTGGGTTTGGAGCGAGCAATCGTCGGGTTGGTGCACGGCGCAACCGAAGTGCGGCCGGTGAACCGGATACTCGGCCATGCCGCCGCCCTGGACCTGATCCGCCTCGTCGACGAGCAGGATCTTGACCGGAGAGGTGCTGAAGTCAGGAGTAGGCATGGCGTGCGAGCGTTCCGTCGGTCGTCTTTTAGATCGTTAGGCAACGGCGACTTGGCGCGACTGCTTGAGCGCGGCCACCAGACCGTCGGGAAGGTCCACTATCGTCCTCCCATCAAAATCGCTGACGAGACGGGAGAGGAAAGATAGAAACTCTCGTGCTTCGAGAAACTCAATGCCGAGCGGTTCGCCCGCCTGATCGACGTCGAGGAAAACATGAGGCTCGAGTTCGACGGTCTCTGCCACCCCGCCCGCCTGAAGTTGACTATAGAGTAACTGTTGGTCAGGACTCTATTCGATTGTCATGGTCGACCTCCTCCTCGGATCACGGTTAAAACGTACGCAGCAGTGACTTGATGTCGCTCGACGAAGACAATGCGGAGGATACCGTCAGTTGACGACTCTCACTCGGCAACGAGACGACCACTGTGGCCGGGAAAGAGACAATCCGGTCGTGCTAGGGTCGATGCGACCTGTCAGTCCGATACGAGGCGCGGTTTCATCCTGTCCCGCGCATGCGGATGGTCGTCGATGCGCTGGTAGGTCATCAGGAATCGCCACTTGCTTCGTCATGGACCTGGCGGAGATCGCTGATCGCGTGGCTAATCGGCGCCACTGTTCCGTACAAATTCCGAAAGACCCGCTCGAAGATGGCGTCGTAGATGGGGACTGTCGTCGGGTCCGGAGCGATGGTCACTCGGTCGTGCCGTAACCCGCGAACGGCGTCTGGAACGTTCCGGTAGAGCCCGGCGGCGAGGCCACCGAGCAGGGCGGCGCCGAGCGCGGTCGCCTCCTCGGCGGCGATGACGACGTGGGGGCGGTTGGTGACCGCGGCCTTGATCCGCATCAAGAGATCGTTCCGGCTGGAGCCGCCGATCGTCACCACCTCGGCCGGCGGTGTGACCGCGGCGTGGGAGAAGAGCGCCTCCATCGTCAAGCGGCCTTCGAAGGCGATCCCTTCGAGGACGGCGCGGGCCATTTCCCCCCGCCCCACGTCGGTGGTGAGGCCGACGAAGGTGCCGCGGGAGCGGGGGTCGTTGTAGGGCGGGTCGGCGAGCCGGAGGTGGGGAAGAAAGGTGACCCCCAGGCTGCCAGGAGGGGCGGCGGCGGAGGCGGTGATCAACGAACGATAGCTGGCATCGGGATCGGGGCCGGGGAAGAGGAGATCGCGCGCCCATTCGATGCTGGCCCCGGAGGTGTAGATGCCGCCGAAGGCGTAGCCGCGACCGCCGACGACGTGGGCGCCTTGGGTAAAGCCTTGGCGACCGGCTTCCGGGTCGGTCAACGGCGTGGCGAGGGGGAGAAAAAAGGCTTCGGCGGTGCCGAGCGAGTTCAGCATCGCGCCTGGTTCGGTGACGCCAGCCGCCAAGGCGCCGCAGACATGGTCGTGCCCCCCGGCGCCGACGATCGCGGTAGTCGGCAGCCCGGTGGCGGCGGCGGCTCCGGCCGAGACCAATCCCAGCCGGGTGCCGCCGGCGACCAGAGGAGCGAAGATGGCGGGATTGAGACCGGCCTCGCGGATCGTCCCCTCGTGCCAACGGAGACCACCGAGATCGAGGGCCAACGTCCGCGAGGCGAGCGAGACATCGGTGGCGGGAACGCCGCAAAGGCGAAAGGCGATGTAGTCGGCGACCAGATGAACCCGTGCCATGCGATGCCAGGGATCGGGGGCGTGCTCCTTCAGCCAGAGGAGCTTGCAGAGGGAAAAGATCGGTTGCAGGGAAAGCCCGGAGCGGGCGAACAGTTCGTCCTGCCCGATCACCCGGTCGAGCCAGGTGGCTTGGGGTTGGGCGCGGGTGTCGAACCAGGCGATCACCTCATCGGTGGTGGGCTCCCCGGCCGCGTCGACGAGCACGAGCGATTCACCGACGCTGGCGACGGCGATGCCGACCACCCGCCGGGGATCATCGACCTGACCCGTCGCCCGGCGGAGCACCCCGACCACCGCCGCCCAGAGTTCGGAGGCGAGGTAGTGCGCCCGCCCGGGGCTTGGGTGGTGGGTCGGCGTCGGGGTCACCGCTTTCGCCACCGCCCGCCCATCTGGTTCGTAGATGACCGCCTTGATCGAGGTGGTGCCGACGTCGAGGCCAACGAGCAGTGGCGTTTGAATCACCACTCGGGTGAACGCTTCGATGGAGAGGTACCTCGTCTAACCACGGGCGACGGCCGGGGGACAGCGCGTCTGGGAGCCGTTTGCACCCAGGGTTCCAGTCCACGACATCGTCAACTTCGGCACCTGTTCCCTCTCCGTGCTACGCGAGGTTAGAGCCCGTGGTTGTGCCGGCTGAGGCGCGGGGCGGGCGCGACCAGCCGCCACTTAGGTTCTAGTCACGGCTTCGCCTGACATGGCCCCGGTCATGATCGCCACCGCGTCCGACATGGTGAAGTTGCGCGGCTCCACCACCGCGACCCGCCTGCCGAGGCGCTGGATGTGAATCCGGTCGGCCACGTCGAACACCTGAGGCATGTTGTGGCTGATGATGATGACCGGGAGTCCGCGGTCTCGCACCTGTCGGATCAAGTCGAGCACCATGTGGGATTCCTTGACGCCAAGGGCGGCCGTCGGCTCGTCCATGATGACGACGTGCCGGGCAAAGGCGGCGCCGCGGGCTACCGCCACCCCTTGGCGCTGACCGCCGGACAAGGTTTCGACCGGCTGTTGCATTGAGCGGATGCCAATTTTGAGCTCACTCATGTAGGCGTTGGCCTCCCGCCGCATCCGACCTTTGTCGAGAATGCGGAAGATGGTGCCGAGCGGACCAGAGCGTCGAATCTCGCGGCCAAGGAAGAGGTTTTCGGCGATGTCGAGGGCCGGCGCCACCGCCAGGTCTTGGTAGACCGTCTCGATCCCGTGGCGCCGGGCATCTAACGGTCCACGGAAGCGAACAACCACACCGTCGAGCAAGATCTCGCCTTCGTCGGGGACGATCGCGCCGGAAAGCGCCTTGATCAAGGTCGACTTGCCCGCGCCGTTGTCGCCGATGACGCCTAGGATTTCACCGGGATACAGCTCGAAGTCGGCCCCATCGAGCGCGACCACCGGACCGTAACGCTTGACCAAGCCGCGGGCCTGGAGGACCGGCGTCGGGCCGACGAGCGGTTCGCTCATACCTGCCTCCGGCGGGCGATCTGGTCGACGGTGACGGCAAGGATAACGAGGACGCCGGTCACGAGCACCTGGTAGACGGAGGCGACCCCGATCAGCTGGAGCCCATTGCGGAAGACCCCGACGATGAGGACGCCGATAAGCGTGCCGAGCACGGTGCCGCGACCGCCGAACAAGCTGGTGCCGCCGAGGACGACGGCGGTAATGCTCGCCAGGTTGTCGGTCTGGCCGGCGTTGGGATCGCCTACTCCGGTCCGGCCCACCGAGAGCAGGGCGGCCACTCCGTAGAGTAGTCCGGCCACGGTGTAGACCAGAAAGAGCAAGGCTTGGGTGTTGATCCCGGTCAACCGGGCCGCTTCAAGATTATTGCCAACGGCGTAGATGTGCCGACCAGATGCGGTTTGGCGGAGGACAAACCAGGCGAGCAGATACAACGCGAACATCAACACGGTGCCGTACGTGATGGCGGTCTTCTCGATCCGGAAGGTGTTCCCCCAAAAGGTTTGTGAATCTGGCACATTCGTGATGGTCTGCGCGCGGGAGTAGATTTGCGTCACCGCGAAGGCGATGTTGAGGGTGCCGAGGGTGACGATGAACGGCGGCAGGCGGACGCGGGTCACGAGCGCGCCATTGAGGGCGCCGAAGGCGGCGCAGACACCGACGCCGAGCCCGATCGCGACGATCGGATTGACGCCCCCGACGACCGCCTGTCGGGTCATGACGATGCCACCGAGGGCCATGACGGCGCCGCAGGAGAGGTCGATGCCGGCGGTCAGTATCACCAGCGTTTGCCCTATCGCCAGCACGCCGACGACCATCGATTGCTGGACGACGAGCGACAAGTTTTGACCGGTGAGGAAGCGGTCGGTGCGGGAGGCGAAAAACGCGCCCGCCAAGAGTAAGGCGAGAAGGGGACCCACCGTGGACCACGACACGGTGGACAGGAACCTGGCGCGGGGTTCACCCAGTGGCGACGAGACAGCTTCCTCAGCCTTTGGTAACGAGCTCATCGCATCCTCGCGACGGCGGAACGAGGTCGGCCACACGGCCGACCTCGTCCTGTCCGATTCACCAAGCGGAAGAATTAGCCCCAGCAGTTGGCCAGACCGAACTCAGTGTCCTCGGACTCGACTCCTTCCTGGGGCTGATCGGTGATCAAGGTGACGCCGGTGTCGGTGTAGCCTTCCACCGTTTCACCGGTCTCGGCGAAGTTGACCACTGCCTCGACCCCGAGTTGAGCCATCCGGAGGGGGTACTGCTGCGAGGTTGCCGCGATCTCTCCGGCCTTAACCGCTTCGACGCCAGTGCAACCACCGTCGACCGAGACGATCATCACGTCGTTTTCACGGCCGATTGCCTGGAGAGCGGTGTAGACCCCGCGAGCCGCCGGCTCGTTGATGGTGTAGACGAGGTTGATCTCCGGATTGGCCTGGAGGCAGTTTTCCATCGCGGTTTGGCTCTTCGCCTGGTCGCCGTCGGCATCCTGGCTGCAGACCACCCGCGGGTCCTCGGCGAACTGCGTCAGCGCGGCGACGGGGGTCGCTTGGTCGGCTTCGGCGGAGCCGTAGCCGGCCAGGAAGCCGTTGTGGCGGAGGACGCTGACCGTGACGCCGATCGAGCCGTCGATCGTCGCGATCTGGACCGGGGTGTCGCCCTGGACCGCCTTCGCGTACTGCCCGATCAGGACGCCAGCCTTGAAATTGTCGGTGGCGAACAGGGCGTCGGTGGCGTCCTGCGGATCGGTGGGAGTGTCGAGCGCGATGACGAGCACCCCGGCCTCGCGTGCAGCTTCAATCGCGGGCACGATCGCCTTGGTATCGCCCGGTGTGATCAAGATTCCCTGAGCGCCAGCGGTCACCATGTTCTCGATGGCGGTGACTTGGCTGGCATTGTCGGCGTCGAATTGGCCAGAACCGGTCAGCAACGTCGCTCCGGCTTCGTCGGCCGCGTCTTGGGCGCCTTCCTTCATCTTGACGAAGAACGGGTTCGACTCAGTTTTCGTGATCAGCCCGACGATGATCTCGTCTTGGGCGCCGGCCGAGTGGGTCGCCGCCGAGAAGAGGGGCGCGACCAACGCTCCGAGAAGGGCACCCGCGATGACGAGTCGTTTCGTCGACCTTGCACCATGCCAAGAACGATTCGATACGGGATTGGCCATGATCCACCTCCGTTCGCTACGCGCTCCTCGTCGCCGACACTTCAACGTGCGCGGAACGACGGGGCTCCGGTGCCCGGTCGCCGATTGTGTCAGACGTTGCCACTCACTCGGCGATTTAGCGCGATCAGGACTATATGGCTCTCCCTTGATCCCGTCAACACCGATGATTCTGTCGATCCCCTGTCGCGCTCCCGCGCCGGTCCCAGCACTCGCATCCCGGCACCCGCCGCACAACGATTCCGAGTATTGTTCCTGTCCCTTCACCGCCTCATTCGGCAACCCGTGGACGCTAGAGCGCTGGGGACGGCTCCAGGGTTTTTGTCGGATTGATGGTATTCCAGGACGAACGAGGGAATCCACGACCGAAAGCCGGGAGCCGACTGCCGCGTCAGCTACCGTGGATGATGTCGCGGAGCCCGCTGGCGATGCCGACCGGATCGTCGGCTTGCCAGACGTTGCGGCCGTAGACGACGCCGCGCGCGCCAGCGGCCATCGCGTCACGGGTGGCTTGGAGGACGGCGTTCGGGTCGGGCGACTTGGCGCCGCCGAGCACGAGCACCGGGGTGGGACAGACGGCGATGACCTGGGCCATCGAGGCCCGGTCTCCCGTCCACTCGGTCTTGATGGCGTCGGCGCCGAGTTCGGCGGCGGTACGGCAGGCGTAGGCCAGGAGTTCCGGATCTTTCTTCGCCTCGATCCGGGAACCCCAGAGCACCGCCTCGACGATCAGGGGAAGGC
>Ga0136611_10001900_pt1 | contig 14517 bp, 18 predicted proteins | sample AntDrymUQ2232306_2_FD_106645 | JGI IMG/M metagenome (GOLD analysis project Ga0136611, IMG submission 106645) | Polar desert sand microbial communities from Dry Valleys, Antarctica - metaG UQ223 (23.06) | ecosystem: Environmental > Terrestrial > Soil > Desert | place: Antarctica: Dry Valley...
GCGTTCACCAGCAGGGACAGGCAGGTCCACGGCTCGTAGGACAGATCGGCCGATCCCCACTCCACCGCTGGCAATGCGGGACCGTCGGTACCCTGCTCGTGACCAGTGGCGTCCCAGATGCCGAAGTCTTCGAGGACGAACGCAACGAGGTCGAAGGTCCGGCCTTGGTAGGTGAACGTCAGCTCGCGATCAGGCGCGGCCACTGTCAGCTCAATCATCGTCGTCATCGTTGTCCCCAGCACAGTCGGCGTGGTGGAGATTGTTATCCTCATCAATCAGCGGGGCGTCCCAATTGAACTCGGCCCTAAAGCCCCTTATGACGCCTTCAGTGTACGTCGTTGGATTAGCTTCGATCCAAGCGCCTGCCGCTAGGGAGCCACACGCGCCAGCCAGCATAGAGACGGCCCTGTGGTCCAGCATATTGACTAGGCCAGTGGCGCGCGCAGCGTTGATGCCGGCAAGCACGTCGGTGGTCACGACTATAGGACCGCCGGCCATCCTAAACCGGCGCATTCTCGACCTCGGTTTCCACGGCCTGCTGCTCCGCTGCTTCGGCGATCGCCTGAAGCTCGGCTTCAATCGTCGCTCGCTCTTCGGCAAGGATTTGTGTTTTTTCCTGGTTGCGACTTAGTTGAGCTTGGAGCCTCATGGCCTTCGCGACCTCGGGAGAGTCATAGCCCTTGGCGCGGGCCTTCGATGCTTTCGAGGCGGCGTTTGCCTTGGCCCGGATAGCAGCGGCCTCTTCGGGCGGGAGCAGGGCGAGACGCTGGGCGTACGACAGCTTCGGCTTCTTGGTGGGTTCGGGGGTTGCCGGCTCTACGACGTGGGCCTTCTCCTTGAGCATGTCTTGCTGGGCTGGCGGCAATAGCGCCAGCTTTTCCTGTGGGGTCAGCTCGGGCTTGGTTGCCGGCTCCGCAGTGGTCGGTTCGGCCAGCTTCTTGCTGGCAGTCTTCGTGGCGATCGGGGTGACGTTGGCGGGGGTCTTAGCGTTCATCGACGCGATCCTCTCGGTCCTGAGCTGCCTCTCAGTCGGGCGGCTCGATGATTCGATTATGGCGTGTTACTTACTAAATGTAAGTGTTGGCGGGGGCATGTGCATGTCGGCATGAGTGTCCGTTGGCGGCGACGATTCACAACACTCGTGTAGCTCGGTCCGTCGTCACCCGGCACAGGTATCTTGACGACCGTTGGCGGTGCCGGGGAGCTGGGACGAGCCGGGTGGGAGGAGGGCGCAGCTTTCGCCGGCCGAGGTGCTGGCCCGCCTGGAGCGGGACGGCAATCTACCGGCACGCGCTGGCCTTGGCGGCCGGTGAGGTGAGATTGTCAGCGCGGTATATCAGACCCGGTAGTTCGCGCCGGCCTCAGCAGCTCCGGCGTGGTGGGATGGGATGCCTTGGGGTTCTGGTATTTCAAGGAAGTGCGATTCGGACGTGATCCAGCCTGCGACTTGATCCACGACACTTTCAATATCGGTGCGAACGGCACATTCCCAGATGACCGCAATCCGCCAACCAAGCCGCGAAAGGGTTCCGACCTTCGATATGTCGCGGGCAACGTTGCGCTCAAACTTCGCGACCCAGAAATCAACATTGTTAGTAGGCATTCGCCAAAGTTTGCAGCCAGGATGGTTATGCCAGTAACAGCCGTGGACGAAGATGACTACATTCCATCGCGCGAGGGTGAGATCGGGTTTGCCAGGGAGACTCTTCTTATGGAGGCGGTACCTAAACCCCCGGCGGTGTAGTCCTCGTCGAACCATCATCTCGGGAGATGTGTCCTTTGACTTGATGGAGGACATTATTCGTTTGCGAGCTGGTGACGTTTGGTACTCCATGGCAGCAACCATTTCACTTGCTTCGGACTCTACCTCCCCAATGTGCGGCGAGTGTATGTGTAGTCTAGGTGGCTTCAACGAACGGTGAGAAGAACCCCAAACCAGATTGTGCTGGTTCCCCAATCACCGTCCACCGATCCAGAAACCTGTTGAACTCCTCACATGAGGTCTCAGGTAACAGGGCGCATGAGTGGCAAGCTGCAAGGTTGCACGACCCTGGGCCCTGCCCAGTCTTCCCCATTTCCATGCACACTGGATCACTTGAACACCACTCCGCACTTTGGAGCGCGGAGACAAATGTTTGTTCCAGCCTGCCTGGTTTACCCCTGCGGACCAGACCCCCCATTGTCCCTTCAGAATCCCCGGATGCTGTATAGATAAGCAAGCCCGCCATTGGCGCCTCCGGATCACTGGACACGTAGAGTCTTTCCCGCAAGGATGCGGAGCTATACCCGCAATCGAAGACCAGTTGGTTGATGAGCAAGTGGGCTAATGTATGGACCAGTACGAATCGGGGGGTAATGCGGATGGCTCTAGTACTAGAATCCTGTCCTTGGCGCAGCTCAAGCTCTCGAAGGGACAGCCGTTGGAGCCGAGAACAAACCTGAGGCCGGTTTTCCCATTTGACCAATGTATCGCTGTTCAACTCTATGTATATGCCTTCGCCAAACACGTTGTATGCGGGGAGCCAGTCACCACTCTGCGATCGCGGCGGTGTCTTCCAAAGTTGCCGTTTCCTCTCCTCTCCATCGCTATCCACTGGAGTGATCCGAGAAAACCCCGCAAATGCTCTGGTTTCCCTCAGCTTTGGTACGAGTTGGACTCGCGAGATAAATTCGCGAAACTCGGGGGCATAGCTTGACATGTCCGATCTCTCGACAAGCAGGTCACGAGATTCAAACGCGTTACGGATGATTGCAAACTCTGGCCTCCGATATTTCGTGGTGGGATTATCTTCTTCGCCGATCTCGGTATTGACTGAGGGAGTGTCACCGTCCAAAAAAGCGGCAAGTTCGTCAATAGCAGCGTCCATGAGGTCGACATCCTGAAGATCGGGCAATTTCTTGCTAAGGTACTTCCTAAGGAACGGGTGTGAGACTTCTCCGAGCGAATCGATGACATCCTTGATGTCATTCATGAGCCCAGCCTGCTCAACGCGTTCACCTAGGCCCTTGGCTTTCGACTCGCTTGGAATGGGCAGATAAAGAGACGATGCGACGTTCGCAAAGTACACATTGGATGCGCCCCGCAGGCTCCCTTGTAGCGACTTGCCGCAAAAACTAGGTTCGGTTTCTCCCAGCCAAGGTTGGATCCCCTGACACAGAAACGGCTTCCCGCTGCCATCGAGCCGAGCACTGAGGAAAGTTAAGGGAGTGTCTTTCATCCCTTCCTCGGCCTCCCCGGAAGTTTCCGGACGACCTTGTAGGATCCCTTCCAGGTCTCGAACTGCTTGACAGCCTTCGCAACGAACACGCAAAGCGCCAAGCGTTCCGCCGCTAGATGTATGCATGCGGAGCCGACCGTTGCATGCTGGTGAAGAAGACTTGTGGACCCATTCACGCCATGGGAAGTCTTGGATATGACCGTCTTCGCAGATTGCCACAAACTGCACTTGCAGCATTTCGCGGCCCCTGGCGTTCTTTTTGTCCTTGGGTTTGCACTCATGGCATCGAGGAGTTGGTACCTGCGACAGGCTTACTTGTATGAGTGCTTGGCAACTCGGGTTCGGGCATCGATGCCAGGTTGGGAACCTCAGCAATGGCACGGTCATCTTGAGATTGATTTGTGCCTCAGTCCCAATCGAAAAGGTTGACTTATTCTCCCGATAGTCAGGAGGTAACCGAAAGTGGCTCACACCTAACGCCTTCTGGAGTCGCCATTCATTGATGACGAATTCTTTGATGTCTATATTGTCGGGACCCATCCCTGGAGGAGCGTCAAACCAGTGGTCCAGTCCCGCCGTAATTGTGGATGTTCCGTCCGGGCCTGTGTTCAGTGCTCCGGGCCCGAATGGGCTGATGAAACTGGCGCGCCGGAAGGGACGACTATTCACTTTGGACCTCCGCGCGATGCTCAGTGGCGTGGTTTAGGTAGGCACTTGAGATTGCACCATGACATTCGGCATCTACGTTGCGCAACGAATCCATAGTCGACCAAGAAATCGTCTTGGCGTTTTCAGTTGCATACCTACCGGCGTGCCTGAGAAGAGGGATCTCCCCCTCGGGCGACTTGTCCCATTCGCGACGATCCCAGCGACTCCACTCATCTACACGAGCCGCCAACCTGTGTTCGAAGCTCTTAAGTTCTTCGACGTCTACGCCTTTCAGGCGACCCCGAAGAATTCGTGCTGCATGGTTGATCGCCTCCGTCGGGATGGGATAGGGCGTTTCGATCTCGTCGAGCGTTCCCGTTTGGCGTACGTAGGCGATCACTACCGAGTGAAGGAAGCGGTCAAGCGCCGGGGGAGAGAAGGGGGTCACACTAGTAGGTTCAACCTGTGCGTACAGTCGCTCATGATATGCCCTAAAGTGCTCGAAGTGTGATCGATCTCGTGGCTTCGAGGGCCCATATAGGGTAAACACGAGTCCCGGCTTGACTGTAGTCCTGCCAACCCGGCCAGTGGCCTGGATGTATTGAGCGGTGGTCTTCGGCTGTCCAGCCACGGCCATAAGTGAGAGCCTGGGAATGTCCACACCGACTTCGATAATGTTCGTGGCGAGGCAAATGTCAACGGTTCGCTGGTTGCTCTCTAGCGAGGTGCTTAGGGAATCGAGTGCGGCCTTGATTTCTGAGCGCTTGAGGCCACCAGTTAGTTCAAGGACGCTTTCAGCACTTGACACGTAGCGCTTTCCCTCGGGAATCCTGATGCCCTTGCGCTGCCAATACGACACGCAATAATCGAGCACATCGGTATTAATGAGGGTATGCGCTGTCCCCATATCCCGCAGGCTATTGCAAAACATAAGCAGGGTCCACCAAGGATCTCGCTCCGCAAGACCATCAAGCACCTTTGGAGCATTCACGATGGCCGTTAGTGCACGTACCCACTCGGTTTGATAGGATCCGAATCCTGCCGCATGGATGCCAACATACATCTTGCCTGGCACTTCCAAGTCAGTTCGGGCAAAGTACGAATCACTAGCGTCAAGTCCTGGTGGCGGGAACAGGCACACATCTGTACGGCCATAAAGCCCCAGAATCTGGTCTCGATAGCGACGTGTGGTAGCGGTTGAACACACGATCTTAGGGCGAACCGGTGGGGACTGACGGTGGTCTGTGCAGAGATCCTCAATAATCGGTTCAAGAAGCCCCGCCAACGATCCGAGGGGGCCCGAGATAAGGTGCAATTCATCTTGAATGATGAGTTGGGGAGGCGATGCAGTGCGTTGGCCCTGATCGTCGAGGCCAAACAGACGGCGCGGTCGGTCATCCCACGTAAGGCGCGCAAACTTGTCAATCGTTCCAATGACCAACGAAGGAGGGGCCGCGTATACATCCTCATCAATCACTAGGATTGGAAGGCGTTCCGCAAATGGACACCGGAAGGAACACCTGGCGAGGTATGGGCGGACGTTTCATCGGCGTTCGGGTCACTCACGAACTATTGCGTGAAAGATGCCCTTGTCTTCGGCAAGAACTATGGCGTGCCCCAGCTTAGGCCTAGGGTCCTCATCGTTGGGATTAGGAATGACGTCGCCTTTACGTGGATATCCGGAATGCCCGCAGGGGGGCTTATCCCCGAACCAACTTCTCTCGCTCCTGACCTGATCGACATGTTGAGTGATCTTGTCGACCCGGAATACTCGAATGGAGGAGCGACCCGCTCCTATCCACATCATCCTCATAATAGGCTTCAAGAAGAACTTCGGCAGGATCCAAGAACCCTACGGGCGAGGGAAGAGGGAGCGCACCTGACGGAACATGAATACAGCAGTCACTCCGAAACGGTGAGATCCCGCTTTTTGCACATGATGGAAAACAATGGTGACAAGCCTCAGGGGTTCAGCACCAGGAAGTTCTCCCAGAGACTGCTGCCACCCCGATGGGGCGATGCTGGACCAACGATTACTGCTGCATCGATGCCTGACGACTACGTCCACTTCTCGCAGCCTCGCTCCCTAACCGTGCGAGAGTGGGCAAGGCTCCAAACCTTCCCGGATTGGTACGAGTTCCATGGTCCGCGTACGACGGGCGGCGCAAAAAGGGCGGGTACACCTGCAGGCCAGTTCCTTGATCGCGAGCTCCCAAAGTACACCCAGATTGGTAATGCTGTACCGGTGTTCCTTGCCAAGGCTATTGGTGATCACTTCATGTCGATCCTGAACGGCACCCGGGAATCTGAGGATCGTCTAGTTACTCAATCAAGGGTCACAGCATGAACGACCGGGCCTGGAAGGACGAGATCGTGTTGGCGCTCGACCTTTACCGGTCGTCGGGGAATCGCGTGCTCGAAACTTGGAGGCCGGAAGTAATTGCTCTGGCGGCGTTTCTCAACAGACTACGTGTCGCCGATCCTGAGTTTCCTAACGGTCCGATCCGAACACCCGGAAGCGTGAAGGCCAAGATGGCGAACCTGCGAGCGCTCGACCCCAACACGCCGAGCAACGGCTGGGGCATTACACTGCAGCTGATCGGCATATTCCTGTAGTTGGCTTTCCGTTCCTGAATGCGCCGTTCAGGCAGTATTCCAATGCGGAACTTCTCCAGCTCGGCGGACACATCCGGTACTTCCTCAAGACTCAATTCAAGCGACACCTCAATGCGGGTCTTGGGTGAATCTTCGCCGCTGTATCCGCCCTAAAGAAAGCATTGACTGAGCCTGAAGTCTGTAGAGCCTAGTTGAGCATAAATGGTGACCTCCTCTCAGCCGTGGTGCAATCGTCGGCGACAATTCTCGCCGTTGTGGCCGGTTTGATCACCAGTTCCGTTCTGAGCCTTGAGGCCAGACGTGAGAGTGCTGTCGAGCAAGTCGCTGGGCTGACGCAGCGCCTGGCCACGCTCACTCAGCAGCGAGATCAATTCGCGCGTGAAGCCGAAACCGTCAGGATCGACTACTTCCTGCTCGAGGAGATTGGCAAGATCCTAAGTTTGGGCATGCCGCTGCCTGACGCTTCCGCAGTCCAACAGGATTTCGGTTACGGCTCTTGGTCTGACGAAGCGTTTAGGGAGTGTTGGGAACGGCTATCGCAGCGAATCGTGGCTGCAAATGAGTGGCTAACGACTTTGCTGAAACTTCACGGGTTTCAAGAGTCTGACGATCTCGACGACTGATCTACGCGAAACCACATCGATTTCGCCGGAGAGGACGAGTGGATGATCAGAGAAGTATTTGACAAGCTTTACTCTGATTATCTCGATTCTTTGCCGCCCCGCCCTGATCCTCATCCGGCATATGACCCGCTTCGATACATGCCAATATCTATTCCGCGAGAAGTCTCGGATGTTTCACGTCAGTGTGAGCTTGCTAGGGATAACGCGAATCAAGAAGAGGTCAGGTCGCTGCAGAACGCCGAGCGGTCTGTAGGCGTCGATGTGCTAAGAACCGAGGCCGAGCTCGAGCTAGCCCGCGATCAGCTTCAGCAGGTATCTCACTCCCCGCGCCACCTGTCTCTTGGCTACTGGATCATGGTTGGGCTTGCTGTTATCGGAGTGTGTATCCCTCTCGGCTTGATGGTTGATGACTGGGGCGACTGGAGAGGCACGACAGCATTTGGACTCTTTATTTTCGCCTTGCTGGCTCTTGCCTGGTACATGGCGATCCTGATTTTTCCGACTAGAATGGAACGCTCGTCTCTCAGCACCCCAAATAAAACTACTCTGACTAAGGAGCCAAATAACTCCGCTGGGGTAGTTCATCACCAGCCCGAAGCCTAGTAGTGCCTGGTAATGAACGGGAGAGTTGCGTCCGTCACATAGGCGACCAGCTTCTTACTCCTTCGAAGCAACGCAAGGACCTCCAAGACGCGATCTAGAAGCTCAAGGGATGCTGCGCACGCTTTTGTTGAGCGGAAATGGTGAGGGTACCGGTCTGCCCCGCGGTGAGCGGTTCGCGGGACCGCTCGGGTCGACGGGAATGACCCTGTCGGAGTCGTTTTCCTGCGGACCCGATACGGCGGGTCGCCAATGTGCCTCAGTGCCGTTCTGGTTGCTTTCCGCCAACCCCATAGGTGTGGACTCCGGACCTCGCTCCATTGCTCTGTGATGCCTTCAATCCGATGCGTGAACGGGTCGAAGCGCTCAGCTCCCATGGGCGATCAACTTTGGATCCTATTCCAGGTACTCCGGGTGGCGGGCTCCTCGCGCATGAGGACTGCCCGTTTCCTCGCGCCTTGGGGCTCGAACTGAGTTGTTTTGGCACGCACTCCGATCAGTGCATGGGTGATCGTTTTGCGACTCTCTGGTAGCTGCATGGGTGGTTGGTTTCTCAGCAACCGGAGCTCGAGCGTATGTCCCATGGGAGTATGGAAAACGGGCACCTGGGGAACGATCTGACCGTCGTCTGGAGCCCGCCCGTGTGACGGCAGGATGCAGCGAAAACGCCACCCGGTACTTGGCTTCTGGGCGGTTGCCGCCATGCCTGGCAACTGCCTCGGCTCAAGGGCGGTGAACGAAACGCCGCCCCCTCAGGTCACCCCTTCTGCTCCAGCAGATAGGGCATGGCATCCAGGGCATCTCGCAGCCCCTCCGTGTCGACCTCGACGACCAATCCCTGGCGGGCGGTAACCACTCCATCCCGGAGTCGTGGTTCGCGAGTAACGATCGTCATGGCCCCTGCCTCAACCGCGTTCCGAAGCGGCGCGAAGTGCTCCGGCTGGAACATCACCGAGAACTCGCATCGCACGGGGTGCGTGACCCTCACAAGCAGCAGGAGATGTCCTGTCGATCTAGGAGTGAGACCTACGCACCACTGGGTTTGAACCGTTCCCTCCGGCGCTTCACCATGGGCCCGTGCCAGATCCCTGACATCGTGCCTGCCGGCAGCGTTGACCCAGACGAGAGGTGGAGCCGTTTGCAGCGGCCATATTCCACGGACTGGAAGCGGCTGCGCCGTGGTCTTATCGGACCAGCCCAGGTCATTGTTGGGCATGATCGTGCCCTTGGCTTTTCGCGTGTTGCTCACATCGCACCTTCCGTCATGTCCCCGAAGCTGTTTGACGCCGAAGGTGCAGCACCTGCAGCGCTCGCAGCACCTGTTAGAGACCCCCATGGGGAGTCGTTCATCTGGTTGGTACCGATAGGTTCATTCCGTTTTCCAGGGTCCCTGGAAGGTGCCGCAGGTGCTGCAGGTGCTGCGCGCTCTCCACCACTACGCTCAAGCAGCGTGAGCTTCCACAACGTCCTGACCCCACGCTTGCCCTTGGCGCGGCCCACCTTGACCGTCACAGCGTCCTCGATCTCGTAGACCATGCCGTCCATCTGCGGCAGCACCGTCTGCGAGAGCTGCTTTAACCGCACTGCCGGGTCCGAGCCATTTCGCCCAAACTCGATCCCTGCGTCGTGGGCCAGGTCCACCAGTGCCTTCGGCGCTGTAGCCTCGTCCTGGTGACGTTCCCACCAGCCGCTGACTAGGACGCGCTGTGGCTGGTCATCGATCTCGTCCGCCTCACGGACCTCGCCGTGGCCCTGTGCATAGCCGCGGCCGTTCGGCATCTCAGCTGGCCACCCAGCTGCCTGGAGCGCACCGTGGATGTGCCGGCTCCACTCGGTGTTCCTGGGGGCAATCCACGCCGGCCTGGGTTGGCCGGCAGACCACCAGTGGAGGGCGACCGTCAGTGCCGCCTCGACCACCTGCCGCCGGTTCTCGAGGATCAGGTCCCACACGTTCGGGTACCTAAATGATCCGAGCGGTCGGTCTGACGGGTGCTCCATGTCGACCGAGATGCGGATGCGAGCCATGCGCTCCCGCATGTCGGCATCGAACTGGACCCCATTGCCAGTCAGTACGGCGATCGTCCCGGCTGGCGCGACCGCCTGCTCCGGTGATCCGAGGATGCGCAGGGTGAGCTCCTTGGTCGTGACCAGCGCCGCCAGCGTCGGGGACTTGAAGGTGCCGGTCACGTTATCCCAGCCGAACACCGACTTGCCGTCCCGGAACAGGGTGGCGAGCAGCTTCTTTCGCTCATCCTCGCTGGCGTCGTACGCCTGGTAGAACTCGACGTCGCCCAGCGCTGGCCGCAGGAGCGCGCGCCCGAGGTTGGTCTTGCCAGCGCCTTGCCGGTTGGCCAGGATCATGAAGGGTGGGACAGTGTTGTTGATGGCCGGGCGAAGGAACGGGGTCAGCATCAACCCGACGGCGTTGCCCTCGTCCCACCCCGTGGTGAACGGGAAGTCGGCCAGGAGATCGCGGATGAACGCCAGGGCGTCGGCAGCCTGCCCGGGTTCCGGCCGATCGGGGACATCGATGCCCTCGAGCTCCGGTGGCAGGGACAGCGCCACCCCGGTTTCGGGGTAGTAGCCGCTCTTCGCCAGCAGCTTCCCTCCCGGAAGGATCACGGGCGCCGTGAGCACCTCGTGGAGCCATGTCACCGGCGGGTTGCCGGTCTTGAGCACATCGACACTCACATGACGAGGCGGCTGGGTCAGCTGCCGCACCCGGACGCCACTCCGGAGCTCCTTCACCTTGTAGAACCTGGCGGCGTTGTGGAATACCGGCAGCAGGTCGTCTTTTTCGCGAACCTCCCGGGTAACCGGCGGCTCACCATCTCCAGGCCACTCGACCTTGATCAGGCCCGTCCCGCGCCGCAGGAGTGTCGGCACCTGCTCGTTCATTGCCCGGATCGCCGCCCAGACCGGGCCGCGTAGCTTCTTGAGATCCTGCTCGGTGGCCGGGATCCAGGCGCGGGCGTCAGCGTTCTCGCCGGCGGGCACGAGCTCCGGCATCTCGAGGCCCAGCCGCTGGTATGCCTCCGCGCCCCGCAGGGTGCGGTCGCGGCACTTATCGGTGAGGCACCAGATCGTCAATCCGGCAGCGGTCACCAGCACGGCGCACGCACCCCCGGTGTGATGGGGCTCCTCTGCCAGCAGGCAGGTGTCGAGGGCAATCAGGATGCCACCGTCCCGCGGCTTCTTTCGCGTCACGATGATGTTCTGTGCCGCGAGCGCAGACTCGACCCGGGTCACCATCTCGTCGAGGGCTCCGGTCGGGGGCTCGAACCGCGCCAGGGTGGCCGCGGCCTCGAGCAGGTCCCGTTTGACGATGGTGGCCGGAGGCAGCTGGTCCTCCGACGCCAGCCGCCGCGGCCTGCCCTCCGCCGCCGCCTTGGCGACGATCGTCCCCGGCAGCTTCATGATCCGGGGCGCGTCGTGCACGACGAGGTCGAGGTGCGCGCCCGTGATGCCGGCGGTCGCCTTGGCGGTGCCGTCGAGCACGCGCCGGATCAGCTCACCGGTATCGGCATCGTTCGGCTCGTCGATCAGGTAGACCAGGAATCCGCCGTTGCCGCTGTCGCCGCGCTGGGCAGGGTCGGGCCAGCCGAGCCCGGTCAGGTGCGCCTGGACGGCGTCACGGTGCGCGATCGCCCGGGCCCGCTCCTCATCGGTGGCCATCGAGCCGCCCCCGGAGTCCGTGGCGCGGGTGGAGTCGCTGTCGAACAGGATGCGCCGTCGGCGAGCGATGATCTGGGAGTCGGCACGGTGACCCGGCCCGATCTTCTCACCGAGCACCCTGCCGGCGGGGACCATGCTGAGCGGGTTGAGGCCGATGTAGGCACCCTGGTGCTTGACCGTTGTGTGGGCCTCGCGGATCATCCGCAGCGCCCGGTCGGGGCTGTCGGTGTAGCCGGTCTCGATCCCGCCGGCCCGGAGCACGAATCCCAGCTCGTAGATGCCCGGCACGCGGGCAAACTCGCGGTCCAGCACGAATTGGAGCACCGTCCAGTCGTTCTCGATGGGTGGCCGCACATCCACACCGGGGGCTCCCGAAGTGCCCGCTTGCGCGGTATGATCGAATTGGTTCACAGGAACACCTTTTCATGCTGTCGGCCACCGGGTTGCTGCCCCGGTGGCCGATTCGTTTACGCGGTTGCCAGCTCTTCCAGCAGCTCGGGCTGCGTCTCCCAGGTCCGCGGTCGCGTCCGCTTCGCCTGCTCCGACGCCCTGGCGACCTCGCGCCGTGTCGACCTGATGACGCCCTCGATCTTGACAAAGTGCCTGGCGCCGGCCCGGGTCCACCCGACCAGGGTCTGGCGCGGGATGCCGGTCTGCGTGGACAGCTCGGTGAGGGTGAACAGGCCGACGTCTTCGGGGGCAGAGGGTGGGTGCGCCATGACTAGGGACCTTTCGTCCTGGGGTTCGGAGGTATGCTCTAATCATGTCGCTCGGGGTCGACGATGGGAGCTGTTGACTGTGCGGTTGGGTTGAGTTTGTGGCCTGCGTGGAGCGACCGTGCAAAGCGCACAGGACTGCCCGAGCCCCTACCCCGCCACCTGTGCGAACCGCTTAGAGGAAGGGCCGGGATCGCACCCCACTCCCACTACTCCTCGCCCGGCCAAAACCCCTGGTACACGCCAAGTAGGTACTCGCCGGGCTGGTCTTCGATCCACTCGGCTGTTTCTGACCACCCCAGGTTTCGCGCCCACCAGGCGGCTTCCTCTCCATGGAAGAGAATCTCGCAGTGGGCTAGCACCTGCTCGAGCCCCATGAAGACGATTTCCGGGACAACCGCGGGACCCTGATCGTCGACGGGCGGCCACCACGGGGCGCTCTGCCCCTTCGGCACACGGTCGAGGAACTGGCGCGTCATCCACGACAGCCGTGATATGTCGTCGGGTATCACCTCCCAGCCGCCCTCCAGCACGCCGGCGAGCTCCATAGACCGCCTAAGCCAGAGCGGTGATTCCCCGTCCTCGTCAGCGAAGAACCTCCACGCCCTCAGCGCGAGGTCTCGGTCATCCGGAGCCAGACGCTCCCATATTTCCCGCTCACGCGGCTCCAGGTCTTGGGTAGCGAGGTCGAGGTCCTGCATCGCGCCCTCCGTTTCCTGGCGAGCCGCCGAATCTTTCGATTCGACGGCCCGCACTTGTGCTAGTCCTCTTCCGCAGTTTGATCCTGAGGTGTCATGACCGCCGCCTCATCGCCAGCTGGACCACGATTCCCAGGCCTTCGGTGCTGACCTCTGTCATGCCCCACCTGGGTGTTTCGTCAGCGCTGTACGGCCATTCGAGCACCGCCAAAGTCGCGCCACCAGTCGCCATGGCTTCGAGCAGCAGGTCCGTGTGCCCTTTGAGCGGCAACACCACCTCCAACTCCGGCACCACGGTCGCGAAAAGCGTGTCCTCGTCAACCTCGAACGACCTGCGCCACACTCCCAGCACTACCTCGCCCGGCCGATGGAACCACCTCGCGAGTCCGTCGCCCTCCAGGATCGCCCAGCTTGTGATGCCGGCGAAAACTGGGATGATCGGCCTCAGCCATCTGGAGCCGTGGTCTAGGACCGTCGCCTGGACCGTCGCCTGGACCGTTGTCCCGTTACTTTTCGTCGCTTCCATTGTTCTCCCCTTGCGGGCCAGGTCGATTCCCGGCTCGCACTCGTGGTTGATTTCCCCGGCTTGGTCCTGAGCCATCACCGCCCCAACCCTGCCAGGTGCGTCATCAGCCGGAACCGGCGACCCACGGGTACCCAGAATCCCACCATAGCGTTGCCGTGATCAACGCCGATACCACCTTCGTCTTTGGCCTGCCCGATCTCGCCGGCGCATTCGACGACGTCCAGGGCCAGAATCTCGATGCCGTCAATCTGGAGCGTGACGACGCCTTTGCGGAACCACCAGCGCCAGTTCAGGTCATGTCCCGCTCCCTCCGCTACAGCGTCGGTAAGCGCCAATATGGCCCAGTGCTGGAGCGTTACCCTCGTACCCTCGCCTTGCGCAGCCAGGGACTCGATCGGGCCTTCGGTGTCTTCGAGTTTGAGGCCTGGTGTTACCGCGACCCGTTCAATGGTGTTAGTCGTCATGCCGGTTGTTCTCCTTCGTCCGCTTCGCGTACTGGCGGCCTCTTGTTCATTACTATTCGTCGCTTCCATTCGTCTCCCCGGCGAGCCGCCGAACCTCTCGATCCAGCGGCCCGCGTGTCTGCTAATCCGCCGCGATTGATAGCAGTCGCAGTTCGGTGGGTTGCCGCTCGGCCCGCTTCCGCCTGCGCGCCTCGGACCGGCGACGGTTGTATTCGGCCCGTCTCTGCCGGCGCTCCTCGGCTTGCTCGCGCCCCTGGCGTTCATGCTCAGCGCCTTGCAGCACTTGGCACTGGTCATGGAGCGGGCCAAATATCTCGTCCAGCCTTCGCAACACCCCGCGCGCTGTGGACCTGGCCGACGAGACTTCATCGAGCTCCCGACTCTTTGCCGCGAAGATCGCCTGACCCTCCGGGGTCGACAGCAGCTCTACCAGGCAATCCGTCGCCGTTTCCCGCCACTCTTCGGTTGTTTCCGTCGCCATTGGCGATTCCTTTCTGCCGGCACTCACCGGCGTTTCCGGGGCATGGAAAAGGCCGCCCCTCTCACCTTCCGACGAGGGGACGGCCTGGAAACCAGCGATTCAGCTGGATTTGAGCCTAATCCTTAGAGGGCGGACAATAGAAGCATGCCAGCGAGTTCTTGCCGTACCAGCCGAGTCCGGCGCGGGCGGCGACGGCCCGGTCGACGATCCGGGCGGTGTCGACGAGGAGGCGTGATTCGATCGGACGGTCCA
>Ga0136611_10001901_pt1 | contig 14516 bp, 9 predicted proteins | sample AntDrymUQ2232306_2_FD_106645 | JGI IMG/M metagenome (GOLD analysis project Ga0136611, IMG submission 106645) | Polar desert sand microbial communities from Dry Valleys, Antarctica - metaG UQ223 (23.06) | ecosystem: Environmental > Terrestrial > Soil > Desert | place: Antarctica: Dry Valley...
AAAACGCGCAACCGTGAAAGCAGTGCCGGAATCACTTCAAAACTTGGATTTTCAGTCGTCGCGCCGATTAAATTCAGTTCGCCGCTTTCGACGAAAGGCAGCAGAAAATCTTGTTGGGCTTTATTGAAACGATGAATTTCGTCGAGAAACAAAATCTTCGGACGATTTCCTTCACGAGGTTTAGCGATGATTTTGCGAATGTCTTCCTTTCCGGCTGAAACGGCTGAGAGTTCATAAAAATCAGCGTTTGTCGCAACGGCATAAATGCGGGCTAAAGTAGTTTTTCCGGTTCCCGGCGTTCCCCATAAAATAAACGAGAAAATATGTTTCTGCTCGATGGCGATTCGGAGCGGTTTCCCTACGCCGACCAGATGTTTCTGTCCGACGAATTCGCTTAAATTTCGCGGTCTGATTTTATTGGCTAAAGGCTCCATCTTTATTGTGAAAAAAATTGTGAAAAAAGTAAAAAAGCGGTCAAAACCGCCGCAATCTATTTGAAGCTAAACTTTAAGTTTTATTTGTTCGATTGAATTTTCAGTAAATAGCTACAAACAGCAATCGGAATTCCGCTTGAAACCGACACTCGATTTCCAATCGGGACTTCATAATTATTTATTATCGCCGGATTTCTTCCTTCATTTATAATCCAAAAATTCCCTTTGCCGTCGGTTGAAATGGTTATATGACGACGGCTGATTTCCGGGTCTCCGGTCAGAGAAACGTCAACCGGCTTTGATTTTGAACCGCGACCGAGCGAGATTTCATTTTGATAAATCGGGTAAACATTTTGGCGAACGCCGCCGCGCCAGACTTCGAGCCGATAAAGTTCGGTTTGCCGTTTGTGAACGTGCGTCATTTCCTCGTTTTCATCCAAATTAGCCGGATCAGATCGTGAAATATTAAATTGAGGATCAGTTGTCGGCACTATTTGATTTGAAGTTACCGGTTGATTTTGTAAAAAATTCGGCGATTGAACATCGCTTGAATATTGGTTCGGCGACGGCAGCAGCCTAGTGGGTTGAGCCGGATGAGAAGAATTTTTTCCGAACTGTGTCGGTTGATTTTGCGGCGGAAGTTTCGGGCGAGCCAGAACATTGGTTTTATCGCCGGAAGAATCTTCCCAACTATGTTGAATGCGAACGTCGCCCTTTTCGAGAGTTCCGTCTACGCGAAGTTCGACGACGAAAGTTTTGGTTTCAAGTTTCTTTTTACCGGAGATTTCCTTCGCGCGCTCGGCGAGAATGTGATAAAGCCCCTGTTCAAGCCCTCTGCGCTTTACGCCCTGCCATTCTTTATCGTCTTCATTACTCAGAAAAATAATATATTCGGTCGGAATAATGGTCGTTCCCTGCGGAAGCGGAACCATTTCTTTCTGCATCACGTCTTCGACGGCGCGCGCAATTTTGACGATAAATTCTTCCGATTTACTTCGCGGTTTAACCTGCGCGTCGCGGGCGGCTTCTTCTAAGACGGATTCGGCATTGTCGCCGTCAATCCATCTCCGAACTTTTTGCAAAACACTCACTTTAATTTACCTCGTAATTTTTACTGTATCATCACCGGAGCGAGTTTTAATACTTATCCAGCCGCGTTCCGCCCAATCGTCGTTTTCCTTGGGTCGCCCGTGTTGGATTATTTCAACTTCATACCAATTATCGCCGGTTGAAATTATTTTCAAACGAGAATTTTGGGAAACCAAACCACTCGGTTGATTTTTTGTACTCGGGTCGGAACGTAAATTTATGTCGACCAGGGCGATTGCTTCGCTCGCGGCAAACGGATTGGAAAATTGCGGTAAAACTCCGCGTCCGCGCAGATAATTATGGGTCGCAAACAGAATACCGGCAAAAAGTCCGAGCAATATTATAAAAGTCGCCGCTCGTCTTGTAAAATTATTTCTCTTGGAAAGCGGATTTACAATTTCAAGCGAAGATAACCGCTCATTTTCGATGTAAGCCGGGTGCCGACCCGGATTTTCAATCGTTATTTCGTTATGGTTTTGATTTAAGGTTTTATTGTGCGGGTGCATTTCGTCCAATCTGATTACCAGAGAAGGATTTTTAATCGCCGGAGGCAGATTTTTTAAACGCAATTCGCGCGAAGTATTAAAACGCGGCAGTTGCGGCGCAATCGGCGTATAACCTTTTGCGACGTGCGGCTGCGGCGTTTTATTCAGATGCGACGTGATATGTGTGACGGTTTCGTTTTTGTTCGCTTCGATGTATTTGCTCAGCTTGGTTAAATCCTGCCAGAATTCTTTGACCGTTTGATGACGCATTTTCGGGTTAGGCTGCGTCGCCTTATTTAAAATTTCAAGCAAATCATTTGCCCAAGGCTCACTTCTGGCAGTAGTTGGCAATTCGGTAATCGGCTGATTTGCGAAAAATCTGGGCGATTCGCACGTTACAAGAACGTAAGCCGATTTTGCCAGCGAATAAATATCTGCGGCAGGCGTTAATTCCGTGTAAATCAAAGTATCGAGGTTCGCCGCCATCATCGGCGAATGTTCGGGCGGAGCGAAAATATTTGTGCCGACTCTGGTTATCGGCGAATCGGATTGCGTCACGCGCGCCACGCCGAAATCGGCAATTTTTACAGTATTTAGATCTTTCGTTAAAAGAAGATTTTGCGGTTTGACGTCGCGGTGAATAATTCCGTTTTGATGCGCGTGTCCGAGACCGGCGCAAACCTGTTCGAGATAATTCAAGGCTTGCGCGAGCGACAAACTTTTTTCGCGGCAAAACCGCGCCAAATCGCCGCCGGAAAGATACTCCAAAACAAGATAATGAAAAACCGTTCCCCGCAAATCCCGCGCCGTGCCGTGTCCTAAACGACTGATGACATTAGGATGGCGCACACGGTCAAGCGCAATCGCTTCATTTTGAAAGTTTTCAACCAGCGTGCGCTCCAAATCCGCGTCTAAATCATTTTGCATAAAGACATTGAGAGCCTTTACGACAACAAGACTATGCGGAGATTGCGGCGAAGCCAGCGTATCTTTAGCAACATAAATTTCCGCATAACTTCCGCGCCCTAAAAGCGACTGAATGTCAAAGCGTCCGTCAAGCCTTGTGTTATTTAAAGAGAGTTCCTTCATTACGTTTCGGGAAAAATGAAACTTGCCGCCATTTCATTAAACTTACGCTTATTATAAATTCAAAGTTCGCCAAAACATAACGCGCACAAAAAAATCGTTTGCCTAAGCCATTGAAACATATGCAAAGGTGTCGGGCTTCAAATCGAATCAATCCTATAAGTCTTCAAATCGAATCAATCCTATAAGTATTATAATTTTCCGGAATATAACGGAACTTCGGGGCATTTTTTTAATAAATTGAATTAAATCATTGACTACGTAGCTGATAATATATACGTATCTTTTGTTTTGACGCATATTTAGATAAAATGGCGAGAGTTTTTGTAATTGTGTTTAATTAGAAATTGATGACTGAAGAAAAAAAACTTCAAAACGACAGAAAACTCTCGCCGGATTGGTTCGTGCGCGGAGTTTTGACCAGACTCGGTGAAATATTCGACCGGTTTACGGGCAGAAATTGGAAATCTTCGAGCAGTTTGGCGACCAGCGAACTGATTGAAAAATTGAAATTGCTGCTTGATGCCGAAGTAGAAGACGAAGGCGAAAAAGGAAAATTCGTTCCGCATAACCTCAAACTCCTTATGCAATGGGACAAGTTTTCGACGGATTCGGAAATCGCCTTAAAAAAACTGGAAAGCGAATTGCTGACCGCCGCCGTTGACCACATTAACGACAACCGTTATCACACCTTCGCGCCTCTTAAACTAGAAGTGAAATCCGACTATTTTACGGAAGGCGTAAAACTTCTCGTCAGCTTCGATAAATTCGCCGATGAAGAGCGCGAAGCGGAAGTAAACGTCACGCTGCCCGAAGCGAAAGCGGATGAATTGTATCCAGCCCAAACTGCGGTTCCAGATAATAGCGAGATATTTATCGCTCGATTTACGGCAAACGGAACGATACAAAAGGTAAAACTTCGTTTTCAAAATAATCAGCGACTTGATGTCGGAAGAACCAGAGAAAATTACTTATCAATAGAAGAAACGAGCGTTTCAAAAGTTCACGCATCGCTTTTCTTAAATTCCGAAAACAATTTAATGGTCGCCGATACCGGCTCGACCAACGGAACTTTTATCAACGGCGAGCGTATTTCTTACGGAAAAGCGGTGGTTATCGGCAAAAACGACAAAGTTAGTTTCGGAACGGTTGACGTTTCATTTGAATACGTCCCGAAACCTGTCGAAACGACGGATGAAAATAATTTGCCCGTTGAAAATTCCGTAATCACCGACGATCTGGAGTTTCAAACAAAAAGTGACTCAGATGACGAAACAGAGAGTGAAATGTTAAATCAAAAAACGAGTAAAATCGTGATTGATTAGACGCACCAGACTAAAACCGAGAACTCTGAAGCAATTAGTATTTGATAATCGATAACGGATATTCGAGGTTAATCGCCAACCGCCGGATTTACCAGTTTTCAACTTTCAGTTATCTATTATTCAAAGCGTTTTTTTTATTTACCAAAAGTTATTTTTGTCCGGTTACCTATCTTTGCTTAATAATTACTAAAAGGTAAGTCCAGCCGGTTTATCAAAAATGTTGATTTTTTTATTTATTTTACAATTCGACTGGAAAAAATTTAGTCCTGAAGGCATTTTCGGCGGACAAATTTTGGAACGCACGCCGGCGGGTTTAAGTATCGTCTATTTAATCGGAATTGCTGTTTTAATCGTTTTTCTCGCCGTTTCATTTCTCGCTAATTCTCGTCGCCCGAAGTTTAACTTTGAATCGAATTTGCCGAAAGAAATCACCCGAAAATTAACCCGTACGACAACCAACCGCAGTTTGCGAATCTGGCAGATTGTTTTCACCGGACTTGCCTTGGCGGTTTTCGGATTTCAGGTTTACTGGACTTATTACGCTGATGAATCGAACGAACAATTTCAGGCTTTAAGTTATAAAGATTTGCGAAACAGGCGGACAGCCGCTGCCTCTCTGCGCGGCTGGATGCTTGACCGGACGGGAAATTTAGGCAGCGCGTTGGCTTATCATAAAGTCAACCAGAACAAAAATATCGAACGAACATTCGCGCTCGAAAAGGAAATGGCGCACCTGCTCGGCACCGAGCGCGGAACGCCCGGACTTGAACGCTCCCTTTACCGGCGGCAAGCTGACCCGATGCCCGAAGCGTGGGAAGTTTTGACGAGAATCAAACGCCCGGAGACCGAACAGCGCGACGTTCGGATTACGATTGACCGCGATTTACAGACGTTTCTGGCAAAACAACTGGAAGGAAAAAAAGGCGCGATTGTCGTCTTAAATCCGCAAACCGGCGACCTTCTGGCAATGTATTCAAATCCATCCTTTAATTTGAGCGAAGCGCAGAATTTGGATGACTGGCTGAAATTAGAAGGCGACAAACGGAACAATCCGCTGCTCAATCGGGCAACCCGCGAATATTACGTTCCCGGTTCGACGTTTAAACTTTTCACGATGATTTCGGCATTTCGCGCCGGAAAACAAAATCAAACTTTTACGAGTTCACCCGGAGGCTTTGTTCCCTATCGCAATTCACGCTCGATTACCGACGCTAACGGCGGCTGTGAACCGCCTTACGGCTGCGCGACCTTAAACATCGCACAGGCATTTGAAGCGTCGAGCAATCAGTATTTTTCACAAATGGCGGTTGATTTGGGACGCGAAAGACTTCGGGAAACCGCCGGACTTTTCGGTATTGCGGCGGTTGATTCGCCTGAAGATACTTTTAGCACAAAATTTTTAGCCGACATTTGGAACGCAAGCAATCCGCAAATTAAAAGCGCACTCGCGCCGGTACAATCGGTAATTGTCACCGGAAAGGAAATTTCGGCATATGATTTGGCGCTCGAAGGAATGGGACAAGGTTACGCCGGACAAATGACGCCGTTTCAGATGGCTTTGATTGCGGCGGCGGCTGGCAATTTGGAAGGAAAATTAATGAAGCCGAAAATCGAATACGAACGACCGCCGGAGATGTTTTCACAAATTCTTTCGCCGCCGCAAGCCGCCGATATTCGTCAAATTATGGGGCTTGTCACCGAAGGCGGCGGCGGAACGGCGACGCGCGTTTTCGCTGAAGTTCGCGCCGCCGGAATTCGTTCGGGCGGCAAAACCGGAACGGCTGAAAAACTCGCGCCGGTCTATGATGAAAAAACTGGAAAGCTGAAAACCTTTAAGCATAAGGTTAAAAATGAAAACGGCGATTTTGTTGAAAAAAATTTTCCGCAAATGTATGAACGAACCGATAGCTGGTATATTTCCATCGCGCCGCTGGAAAAACCGACTCTGGCAATCGCCGTCGTTGTCGAAGGCGGCGGTTACGGCGCGACTATTTCCGCTCCGATTGCCGCCCGCGTTATTTTGAAAGCCCGAGAACTCGGTCTTCTCGGCGAACAATACAAACCAAAAGTTCAAACGCCGACACCCGTCAAATCGCCAAAAAAACGTCGTTAGTTTTTATATAAAATGATAAATATTTAAAAATGAAAAATCGCACTTCAACCCATTTTTTCATACTGCTTTTAATTGTCGCCCTGACGGCGATTTCACATTATTCCATTCATTACGGAGCTTTAATACGCGGTTATGAAACTTCGCCGCTAACGGCGGGAAGAAATATTTTTCTCCTGTCAATTTTAGCTTTACTGCCGATATTTCTTAAAAGATTTGCTAAATTTAAAGGCAATTGGACGCTGTATACTTCCGCAATTCTACTTTTTTCCATCGGGCTAACCGTTCAGTATCGTCTTTTCAGCGACCCGGAATATACTTCGCGCAAAGATAAAGCGGAAGCACGACAGGAAAAAATCAAAACGCTGCAGCTTCATTACATTCAAGAAAACTATTCCGCCGAAAAAAAACAAATGATGGGACTGCCGGCAACCCCGCCAACGCCGGTTGATTTGTCATCGGAAACACCGCGCCCGGCTGCTGAAGACGCTTCGGACGTTTTATTTTCCGGTAAAACAATAAATCCGATTCTCGGAATTTTGGGACTTCTGACGGCATTTTTTCTGCTGCGGCGCGACAGGATTCTTGAAATTTTACAGAAAAACGGTTTTTTGATTGTAATACTAACGCTTATTCCCTTGTTTTTAGCCGCGATAACATCGAACGCCGGTAAATCCATCGGCAATATGACGCCCTGGGAGCCTTCAAAAATTCCATTCTTAATCGGTTTTGCCGCGATTTTGTCTATTTTGTATAAAAATTTGGCGCGAACTTACTGGGGAATTCCGCAAGCAAAAGATGTCGTTCCATTGGTTTTTATGGCGATTTTGCCATTTTTCCCGTTTTTTGTCCTGAAGGATTTCGGGCAAATGATGGTTTTCAGTTCGGTTTACGCTACGCTTTTTTTGATTGCCGTCCGTCGCCTGCCGCAAAGAATTGTTTTGGTCGGCAGCGTTCTGCTTCTCTTTGTCATTTTAGTAGTCGGCGCATTGCCTGAAAAAACTCAGGAGAATATCCCTCTATTGCCGACTCTGGCAAAACCGGTTAAAGCAGTTTTGCCGGACCGTATTCAGCAGCGATTTCATTTATGGCTCGACGGCTTTAATCCGCCGACGCCGGAAACTGATTGGTGGAAAGAAGATTACGACGATTATTATAAAAAATTGGTGGAAAAAGACCCGGGTCTGCCGCAGATGCTCGAAGAAGACCCGAATTTGCAGAGAACAATCAATGTCGATGCGTGGTTTGATGTTCTTGCATTTCAACCGGCACAGGCGACATTCGGTTTGGCTTCGGGCGGAACAACCGGGCGCGGTTTGGGTTTGGGTTTTCCAGAACTTATTCCGGTCGCCGACTCCGATTATATTTTCGCGGCAATAGCCGAAGAACTTGGACTTTTCGGCGGTTTGTTGATAACCTTTGCGCTGATTGTATTTGTCAATGCCGGAGTTCGCACGGCGGTCGATTCGCGTGATATGTTCAGCAAACTTTGCGCGGTCGGGCTGGCGGCTTTTATCGGTTTTCAAGCTATAGTAAATATCGGCGGAATCACGCGGGCGCTGCCGATGACCGGCATCACGCTGCCGTTTGTCAGCCACGGCGGTTTCAGTTTAATTACCAGTTTCGTGATGCTCGGAATGCTTCTGGCTTTTTCGCACCGCAATGCAGTTGACTGGCAGATGGATTTGGCAAATCGTCAAACAAATCAAAATTAAAAAATAACATTTTAAAAACGCTTTATTCGACTTCGATAAAATCTTGGGGAAAAACGGATGGAAAACAATTTTCAAATTGCTTCAGCAGCAATCAGCGACAGAGGTTTAAGCGAAAAAAGACCGCAAAATGAAGATTCGTATTTAGAATTAAAACAACCCGGTCTTTTCGTCGTTGCCGACGGAGTGGGCGGAGCGCAAGCCGGAGACGTCGCATCGCAGATGGCGGTCGAAATTCTCGGCGAGGCTATTTTAAATATGCCGACGAGCAGCGATGCCGAAGAAGTTATGAAAATCGGCATCGAAAAAGCTAACTCGGCGATTTTTCAGATGTCTCACGATTTGCCGCAGCTTTCGACGATGGCGACGACAATCGTCGCGCTTCATCTTTCCGGCAATATTGCAACCATCGGTCACGTCGGCGATTCGCGTCTTTACCGCATTGACGGGAACGGTAATTTATATCGTGAAACACAGGATCACTCGGTTGTCGAAGAAGAAATTCGCGCTGGAAGGATGACCGTCGCGCAGGCTGCCAATCATCCGAGTCGAAATGTCATCAGCCGCGCGCTCGGCGCTGAACCGACGGTCGAGGTTGATATGAAAACGATTATGTTTGAACCGGATTCATCATTTTTATTGTGTTCCGACGGAATCACGCGGCACATTGACGATTATGAAATTCGTGATTTTTTGATTTCAAACTCAAATCCGGAAGAAATTTGTCTGCAAATGAAAAATATTTGCTACGAGCGCGGTGCGGAAGATAATCTAACCGCCGTAATCGTTAAAGTTTCTTCGGAAGTCGTCAATAATTTTGCGGCGGTAAACCGTGCTAATGATTTTGAAAAAGAAAATGATTTTGAAGAAGCGACAATAGCGACGGCGCGACAGCCGATTGCCGATGCCGCAGCGTTTTCATTGCCATCCGAATCTGATGAATTTCCTACGCGGGACTTAAAGTTTCCGGTTGCAGCAGAAACTTACGTGGAAGATTTCGTTACTCCGGCTGATCTTAAAACCGCCGAACCGATTCAAAATGAACATTTAGAAAGCAGAACTGTCGAAAACCCGATTCTTGCCGTTCAACCGGTTTCCGATCCGGCAACCGCCGTTAATGTCGGAAATTCGGTAATTGAAACTGATTTAAAGGAATATCGAATTGACGAAAAAAACGGCAACAGTTTTCTCGGCAAACTTCTCGGTTCATTGCTTTTGTTATTAGCCGGAAGCGTTATCGGTGCCGGTGCATATTATTATTACATTCAGTCAAATCCGCCGACGCAACCTCCTGCTGTTGTTCCGCAAATTACCGAAATGAAAAGTCCGAATATTCCATTTTCGGCATTTGAGGAAAATCGGCGCAATGTTGACAACAATCCGCAGCAATTTATTGCCGCAAACGCCGCTAATCCGCAGGATGCGATAGATTTTTATCTTTTAGGTCGCGCTTATCTGCTGTCTGCAAATTACGCTAAAGCTAAAGAAGCATTCACCGAAGCAAAAAATCGTCTTGCTCAAACCGATGCTGTCAATAGTAAAACTCTGGCTAACGAAATTGCCATGTCTCTGGCAATTATTAACGATCCGTTTGCTCAAAATGCATTTGAGAAAGATATTTTGTTAAATAATACGCCGCAAAATTCCGGGAATACCGTAAATTCAAACACTTCAAATATAAACGCCGCATTTAATAGATAGATTTTGATTTTACTGTTCCGAGTTCCAATTTTAGATGGCTGATTCTCAGATAAAAGCTATCTAAAGTTAGACTTCAGAAAGATTAAAATTAAAAATCATATTAAATTAACGCTTTGACGTTTCGCTTCAAACAAAATAATTCCGCACGAAACCGCTAGATTTAAACTTTCGACACCGTTTTCCATCGGCACGTAAATCGTTTTCTCAATCATTTTCAAATCTTCAACGCTTAATCCGTGCGCTTCCGAACCGAATATTAATAGTCGCGGAAATTTCCAATCAATCTCCGTGTAACTGCTTTTGGCATTAATATCGGCGGCGGTAGTGACAAGATTTTTTTTCTTTGCCCAAATTAAAACGTCCTTCAAATTTGCATTTTCCCAAACGGTTAAGCGAAAATTTGCTCCCAGCGCCGAACGAGCGGATTTTGGCGAGAAAGCGTCAGCCGAATTTTCAGAAATAATGACGCCCTTAACTCCGACCGCCTCAGCCGTGCGAAGAATTGCGCCGAGATTTGAAGGATTATTGATTTCCGAGAGAAAAAGCACAATCGGAAATTCGGGCGAAAACCCATCAAATCTCGACTCGAAATTTTCTTTTGTTGTGAGAGGTTTCTCGACAATTAAAATTATTCCCTGCGATGTTTTCGTATCGGCGAGCGTTGGAAAGATTGTTTTTTCGATTTCCGAAATATTTTCTGCCGCCTCTGAAATTGTGTTTATTAATTCCCTGCCGCGCTCGTTTTCCGTAAAACCGTCACAAAAAAAACACTCGTTAATTGTCAAATTCGAGCGCAAAACTTCTTCGCCCAACCGCACTCCTTCGACAAAAACAGCGTCTTTAATTTTACCGTCACGTACTTTCCGCACGTATTTTAATTTTTGATTATCGCGGCTAGTGATTTTTTTAAACATAATCTTCTACATTTCACATTAATTTTTAGCATTTTCTCGCTCATTTTGGAAAAATGTTTGTCTGAAGTCTAAAAAGTTGCACAAGTTCGATTTTCCGTTAAACTGATTAAATTAAAAAGTGCCGCAAAATTGTTCGCTAATGAGTGTAATGCGTAAATCTTTAAAGGAGATTCAAAAATGAAATCCAAATTTATCGTTCTCGGTCTGACAATGCTGTTTTCTTTGTCTTCCGTTCTTGCTCAACAAAATCAACCCGCGCCCGCCGGAAATCAGGGAAACCCCATTTCGCCCGACCCGGTTGTCAACATTTCCAATGAATTAGCCGTAATCAGCAAATCGGTTCAAACTTTAAATAAAAGACTCAAGGAATTTTTCGATAAGTTTTCTTCCAATCAAGGTCTTCAGTTGACCGACAAACAGCAAAAATTGCTGCTGGCGTTTGAAATTTTGAATCGAGCCGAACAGCGTCTGGCAATTCTACAAAAATTGAGGATTGATTTGGTCGAAAAACAAACGTCGGTCAAAACTTTGCTGGCAAAAGTCGAAGATGATTTGCGCGAGGAAAAAATCAGCCGGAGCGTGGCGTTTGAAGGAACGACCAACGCCGAGCTTTCGCGTGAAAACCGGCGGCGTTTTTTGAGTTCCGAACAAAGTAATTTAAGAAATCTTCTCGTCGAAATTCAAAATACGCTGACGGAAACAAATTCGGAAATCAGACAATTGGAAACTTTTGTGAGAGGCGTTAGACAGAAAATTTTCTCCGAAATCAATCAGGAACTTTACAATTTGTAGATTTATCGAAGCGCTTGTAAATTTGCAAATCCCGTTAAACTCTCTAAACTAATCGAATATGAAACCTGAACCGCAAATAATGAACAAATTACAGCTTTTGCAGGAAAAATCGCGGATGGCGGAAGCGGGCGGCGGCGCGGCGCGGCTGGAAAAACAAAAGGAAGCGGGTAAAATGACTGCCCGCGAACGTATCGAATTTTTTCTGGACGAAGGCTCGTTTGAAGAATTCGATAAATTCGTCGTTCATCGTTCGAATGATTTCGGTCTGGAAAACCAAAAATATTTAGGCGACGGCGTTTTAACCGGACACGGATTGGTTGACGGGCGCGAAGTTTTCGTTTTCGCGCAGGATTTTACGGTATTCGGCGGTTCTCTCAGCGAAACTCACGCGCAGAAAATCGTTAAAGTGATGGATTTAGCGATGAAAACCGGCTCGCCGATTATCGGCTTAAACGATTCCGGCGGCGCGAGAATTCAGGAAGGCGTTGTTTCTTTGGGCGGTTACGCCGATATTTTTCTTCGCAACACGCTCGCCAGCGGAGTCGTTCCGCAAATTAGCTGTATTTTAGGTCCGTGCGCGGGCGGCGCGGTTTATTCTCCGGCAATTACCGATTTTAACGTGATGGTCAAAGACTCGTCCTATATGTTCATCACCGGACCGGACGTGATTAAAACCGTGACGCACGAAGAAGTGACGAAAGAAGAACTCGGCGGCGCGATGACGCATAACGCAAAATCCGGCGTGGCGCATTTTGCGGCTGACAGCGACGAACACGCTTTGCGGATAACCCGCGAATTGCTTTCATTTTTGCCTTCCAACAATATGGAAAAACCGCCGTTTGTCGCAACCAAAGATTTATCAAATCGCGCGGATGAAAAGCTAAATTCAATTGTTCCCGAATCTTCCAGCCAACCTTATGATATTCGGGATATTATTCATAATGTCGTTGACGAAAATTATTTTTTTGAAGTCCAGGAGCTTTACGCTCCGAATATCGTCGTCGGTTTCGCCCGACTCGGCGGTTTTTCAGTTGGAATCGTGGCGAATCAACCGGCGTTTTTAGCCGGGGTTTTAGACATCGACGCATCGGTCAAAGCGGCGCGGTTCGTGCGATTCTGTGATTGTTTTAATATTCCGCTGATTACTTTTGAGGACGTTCCGGGCTTTTTGCCCGGCGTTAATCAGGAACATCTCGGCATCATTCGCCACGGGGCAAAACTTCTTTACGCCTTTGCCGAAGCGACTGTTCCGAAAATAACCGTTATTACGCGCAAGGCTTACGGCGGCGCATACTGTGTGATGGCGTCGAAACATATCAGAACGGATATAAATTTTGCTTACCCGTCGGCTGAGATTGCCGTTATGGGCGCAGAAGGCGCGGTCGGTGTGTTATATCGTAAAGAAATCTCGGAGGCTGATAATGCCGAAGATTATCGAAAGTCGAAGGTATCCGAATTTCAGGAAAAGTTTGCCAATCCATACGTTGCTGCTGAACGCGGTTATATAGATGAAGTGATTGAACCGTCGCAGACGAGACCGAAATTGATTCGCGCTCTTTCCCTTCTGCAAAACAAGCGCGACAGCAATCCGCCGAAAAAACACGGCAATATTCCACTTTAGACATTACTTTAAGTGTTGGCTTGCCGACGCTTAAAGTAAAACTTTCGGAAAGTCCTAAATCACTTTACTCCCGCATTTAGAGTAATAGATAATCTATAACTTTAAGTTTTATAAATGTCAGAATCAGAATCACAGCGCCCGACCTGGACGGAAATTAATCTTGATAATTTAGCGTTTAATTTTCGCTCGGTTAAAAATTTCGTCGGCGAAAAATATAAATATATGGCGGTCGTCAAAGCCGATGCTTACGGACACGGAGCTGTAGAATGCGCTAAACGCCTGGAATCCGAAGGTATTGACTGGTTCGGCGTGGCTTTGCCGGAAGAAGCGATTGAACTCCGAAAGGCTGGTATCAGAAAATTAATATTGTGTCTCGGCGGATTCTGGAATGGACAGGAAAAATATCTGCTCAACCACAATTTAACACCCGTAATTTTTCAAATCGAGAAAGCCCGCATCTTTAATTCAATCGCCGAAGAGCGTGGAACAATCGCTAATATTCACATTAAAATTGATACCGGAATGGGCAGAATCGGCGTGCGTTTCGATGAATTCACAGATTTTGCCGAAAAATTAAAAGAATTCAAAAATTTGCGCGTCGAAGGCTTGATGACGCATTTTGCGGCGGCGGATAATTTATCGGCAAACGAGTTTACAAACGAGCAAATTCGCCGGTTTTATACGGCTTTAGAAATTCTTAAAGAAAAAGGATTTAGTCCGATTTACAACGATTTGGCGAATTCGCCCGGCGCAATCGCTCACGAAAAAGCGAGAGGAAATATGGTGCGACTCGGCGGAATATTATATGGGTTGGGCGGTGATGTTTTACCGAAGGAAATTGATAAACCCGAATTAAAGCCGGTTATGTCGCTCTATACGCGAATCACCAATTTGAAAAAAGTTCCGAAGGGTGAAAGTTTAGGTTATAGCCGAACCTTCGTTACCAAAAGAAAATCATTGATTGCCACAGTTCCAATCGGTTATCAAGACGGCTATACGCGAAGACTTTCCAATTGCGGACAAGTAATTGTTAACGGCGTTCTCGTTCCGGTCGTCGGCAGAATTTCGATGGATTGGACAATAATTGATGTCACCGACGTTCCGAATGTTAAGTTGGATGACAAAGTAATTTTAATTGGCGAACAAAATCAACATAAAGTTTTCGCCGAAGATTTAGCCCGAAAAACCGGAACAATTTCTTACGAAATCACATGCGGAATAGACCGCCGCGTCAGGCGCATTTATGT
>Ga0136611_10001902_pt1 | contig 14514 bp, 11 predicted proteins | sample AntDrymUQ2232306_2_FD_106645 | JGI IMG/M metagenome (GOLD analysis project Ga0136611, IMG submission 106645) | Polar desert sand microbial communities from Dry Valleys, Antarctica - metaG UQ223 (23.06) | ecosystem: Environmental > Terrestrial > Soil > Desert | place: Antarctica: Dry Valley...
CCCCAGCACTACCCCGCTGTTGATCGCGTAGTCCACTTTCAACAACTCGCCGTACGGGCTCGTCATTTGCCGCCCCAGATCGTATACGAGCATGATGTTCTGGTTCCGTTCCGTCTGGTACTGCCGGGCGATGGGCTTGCGAACGCGAGCGGTCGCTTTCCAGTCGATATGTCGGTACTCGTCGTCCGGCGTGTACTCTCGCAGGCGCTCGAACTCCGCACCGCCCCGTAGCCGCGTGCGCCGGTCTGTCTGCTGCTCCGTGCCGCGTGCCGTCAAGGTGTGCTTGCGGAGCTCCAGGATGTCTGGATACACGATGACCGGGTCTGTTGCCTGTTGCTCCGTCTGACGCTCCAGCAAGCCGAGCACGCCGCGATAGCGGCAGTTGATGCTGCCGAACGCGTATTCGCCGCGCCGGAATGGCTTGAGGGTGTACTCGTGTTGCGCGGTCCCGTGCGGTGGGGCGACGCCGGGCAGCAGGCGGGCGCTCGTCTGAAACTCGTCCGGCGACTCGTCTCGGAGGACATACCGCAGTTCCCGCGTGCTGTGGTTCGCCACGGTCAGTGTGATGAAATTTGGCGTCCCGATCGAGAGCAGCGCGTCGTGGGAGCGGGAGAGCGCGATCTGTGTGGGCTTGGCGGACAGCCCGAGGTCGAGAAGCGCGGCGAAGAGCGCGATGACCAATATGAGGAGCGCGACCCAGCCGAGCACCGGCATCCAGGTGGACGCAAGCAAGATGCCTGCGGGAAGCATCAGAAGCGCGAGCAGGCGCGGGGTGGGTACGTACGGGATCAGCGCGGCACCTCAACTGAGGCGAGCACCGCCTTCACGGCGTCCTCGCCCGAGAGACCCTCGAGCTGTGCCTCGGGTCGGAGTATTACGCGGTGGGAGAGCACATACGGCGCGATGTACTTCACGTCGTCCGGCTGGACGTACGGACGTCCGTCAACGGCGGCTACCGCGCGGGAGGCCAGCAGCAGCGCGACGGAAGCGCGTGGACTTGCCCCGAGGGCTAGATCGGGGGCGCGGCGGGTGGCGTGGGTGATTGCCGTGATGTACTGGGCAAGCACTGGCTCCACCGTAACCTGTCCGACTTCGCGGACGCACTCGCGTAGGCGGGACTCCTCGACCACTGGCTCAAGCCCCGCGGCGTCCAGGTTCCGGGCGTCGAAGCCCCGGTGGTAGCGCATCAGCAGCTCCGTCTCCTGGTCCTGGGTCATGTACGGGATCGTTACTTTGAACAGGAAGCGGTCGAGTTGTGCCTCCGGCAGTGGATACGTGCCCTCGTACTCGATGGGGTTCTCTGTGGCAAGCGTGATGAAGAGCGGCGGGAGCGGCCGAGACTCGTCATCGATGGTGACCTGGCGCTCCTCCATCGCCTCAAGTAACGCGGATTGCGTCTTGGCGGGCGCGCGGTTAACTTCGTCGGCGAGCAAGACGTTCGTGAATACCGGCCCCTCCTTCAGTCGAAATGCGCCGCTCTGGAAGTCGAACACGGTCGTGCCCGTGATGTCCGACGGCATCAGATCGGGCGTGAACTGCACGCGCTTGAAATTGCCGCGGATCAACCGCGCCAGTGTCTTCGCCATCAGCGTCTTCGCCGTACCGGGAACACCCTCGATCAACACGTGACCGCCGACCAGGAGCGCGATGTACAGCAGATCGAGCGCCTGCTCCTGGTCGACGAGGACTTTCCCCCATTCGGACCGCAATCTGGCGTGCACCTCGTGCGTTACCACGTATTCCTCCGTTGCAGACCCTTGCGCTGTTGCTCCGCCTCCGCGACCAGGCGTAGCATTCGCTTCTCATCAAAATCGCGGTCCCGCATCGCCTCGATCGCCTCGACTATTCTATTCGCAGGCGCTCCCGTGTTCGCCTCGGCGGCGTGCTGCAGATCCCGCAAGGCGGCGGCAGCGGGGAGTCCGGAGGCGCGCCGCAGCGACCGGAGCAGGCGATCTGAGTAGTGGGCGCACAGGTACTCGTCCTTCCCCGCGCTGCGCAACATCGAAGCGAGGCTGCGCACATACTCTCCTGAGCTGCGGTAGCGCGTCGTTACCGTGCGCACGGGGCGGCCAAGCCGCTTGCCGCGCAGCAGAAAATACACGAGGGTGAGCAGTGCCGCGTACCAGGTGGCCCAGCCCCAGCGCTCGGAAAGCAGCAGACTGCGCAGTGATTCGGCGCCCTCTCGGCCGTGGTGCCATTCGTCGAACACCACGGTACCTGCGCGAGTGTGGGCCAGAACATTCAGGTAAAGCTTCGCATTGTCGCCCTCGCGCAGCTTCTGGTTTGAGAGCGCGCGTGGAATCGAAAGCACCCAGACGCGCCCCGCGCCAATCCTGGCGGTGACAAACACCGGCTCCCGTCGGTAGGTCGCCGCTCCGAGCAGGGGCACGCCGCCCTCGAATGCAACCTGCTTCGATGAGTAGGCGGAGACTGTTTCCACCGGCGGTTGCTTGAGCAGTGGCTGTAACGGTCTCGCTCCAGTGAAAAGGTTAACCTCCTCCAGATCGAAGCCGAGAGCACTATGCAACGCTGCCGGTGTCTCGGACGCCAGCAGCAGGCTGCCGCCGCCGCGCACCCACGCCCGCACTTCCTCGATCTGCTCCGCTTCGTACACTGTCGTCGGCTCGAGCGAAACGAACAGGGCATCATCCGCACCCAGCGCGAACGGCTTGTACTCGAGGTACTCAGGGTCGCGCCCGAGTTCTCGCGTCCACAGGTACAGTGCCAGCGCTCCGTTTTCGGCGCTAGAGTGTGCGTCAAGCAGCAGTGCCTGTGCCTCGCTATCCCCGTCCGTCGCGTTGAGCGTTGTGAGCGTTGCGGCGGCGAGCAGTATCAGCAACGCAACCCCCCAAATCAGCCAGTTCCTGCCACTCTTCACCGTGCGCCTCCTCGCAGCGCGTCTGTGCTGCGGGCGTAATCATCGTACTCGGTCTGGCCGATGGGAACGTTGCCGTACCACACGTCGTCAAACACACGCACGACGGGACGCAGCGCACCCGCGAGTGACGAGTTCCGTCCGATGCGCGAGAGGTGCTCGCGGTTCGTGAGTGAGCGGTCATAACGCAGGATGTCCTGCTCGTGCAGGGTGAGTAGCAGCGCAACGAACTGAGCGCGCACCGCGCCTCGGTAGTCACCAGTGCTGGCACGTTCCGCGGCCACGGCGAGCAGGGCGGTCGAGGAAGCGGAAGCGATACCGGCGCTGGCCGCGACATCCGTCCGCGTAATGCGCCGTGCCGAGCGGAGCACGAGCGCGAGCACCAGCCCGGCGAGTCCGATGCAGAGCAGGACCAGGAGCCAGCGCGCGGCAGTGAGTCCTTCGGCGCCGGGGCTGCCAAGTGGCAGCCCCTGGAGTAACCGGCGAAGCCAGTCATCGACGCCGTTCAGCGCGCGCTCTAGCCAGTTTGGTGCCTCGGCGCGCTCGAAACGGGAGTCGGCATACGCCCGCCGCAGCGCCTCGTCCTGCGTCGTTGTCTCCGCCTGAACGCTCGTGCCTTCCAGTTCCGCAAGGAGGTCCACCAGGTAGTCACGCGCCAGGAGTAAATCTGGCGGCCTGCGAGTGAGAGCCTCCTCCACATGTAGGAGGTACGGCGTCGCGCTACCTGGTGCCGACTTGATCCCGCGCAGCCTGTCCAGCGCCCGGGTGACTGCCTGCGTCCGGTCGGGTCCGCTTGCTGCTCTCGCCGTTTCTATGGCGTCCAGCGCCTGCCGAAGCTGCGCGGGATACACGGGATCCTGGGCCTGGGCGGACCGCGGACTCAGGACCATCACCAGCATGGTCAGCAGCAGGAATCGTCTGCTCAAATGCGCGCACCCTGTTGCTCAAGATCGGCGACGCCGGCTTCAAGGTCCAGAGCTTCGCCCCGCACCCGGTGGTCAAAGTACAGCATCGTTGTTGCTATGGCCGAAAGTGGGAGGATGAGGATCGCCGTGAGTGTGCTGACGGCGCTATTGATGAGCGTCAGAAGAAACGAGGGCTGGCCTTCGAGGCCGGAGAAGATGGCGATTGGCACGCTCGTGATGGCATCGGGGGTGAGGCGAAGTGCGCTGGTAAGAAGGGTTAGCAGTAGGGCGAAGCCAAGTGTCTTCCACCAGCGGTCACGCACGAGATTAGCGGACCGGCCAAGCGCGCTCACGGGACCGTGGGATTCGAGCACGGCTGCCTGCTTGAAGAACCACCACCGGATGTAAAACAGAATCGAGAACCCTATCCCCGCAAAAACGAGCGTGATCCCGATCAGTACCAACACCACGCCACCCACCACCGCGCCACCGCCCTGGCCGAACAGGAACGCCGCGACGCCGATAAGAATCGCGCCGGGCAGGAACATCCCGAGAAAGGCGAGCGACAGGAGCACGTAGGCGCCGAGCAGGGCTGGCACGCGGCGCAGACTGTTGCGATACGCGTCCAAAACCCCGGCTTTGAGTCCCGCGAGACGCGCGTGAACCGCGTAGAGCAGTGCGGCGGTCGAGAAGAGGCTCGCGGCGGCGGCGAGCAGGGCTAGCGCAACCGCTCCCAATGCCGCCGCCGCGATTGCTTCGGGTCGGACCGAGCCTGCCTCAGTCAGCAGGTCGGCCGCGGAGAACACGGTTCCGTTGAAGACCGCCGTGGTGAGCAGTGCAGTCACGAGGCCGAGTGGCAGGTTGACAAGCGCCGCCACGCCAATGAAGTGCAGGAAGTTGTCCCGATACAGTGTGAGTCCGACATCAAGCAGTTCCGAGAGGGCTCGTGGTCGCAGGTTGCGCGGTGCCGGTAAGTTCAACGAGCCATCTCCATCCTGGGGCGGCCTCTGCGGCGGGCCTGTCCTCATCTGTATGATACAATCTTCGGACGTTTAGCGCCGCCGCTCGCGCTGCCTCGTTCCTGTCCTGTTACACGCTGAATATGGGAGAAACTCGTTCATGTATCGTAACATTACAGATGTGGTTCTGATCGCCAACCGATGCAACTGCCAGTTCAGCTCCGGGAACACGTGTGGTTACCGTGATGGCGGAGTCTCGGGTGGACTCTGACCGGACGATTTCCGCGTCGGCACCGTCCCGTGATCACGCCATCCCCCGCGCGCTGGAGCTGACAAAGCGCATGGTGCGCTGGGGTAGTGCCTCGCGGACCGCAGAAGAATATCAGTTCTCATCCCGGCTGCATGCTCTGTTGGGCGAGATTGATGATGGTTTGCTCGAGCGTGGCCTCTTCCCCGTGCCGGATGATCCCTGGCAGCGGTCAGTTTCGTGGGCGTTCATGCGTGGCGAGGGTACCAGTACGGTGATCCTGATGTCGCATTTCGACACTGTGGGAACGAAGGATTACGGCGCGCTCCAGCAGTACGCGCTTGATCCAGATACCCTGCGGACGCAAATGCAGGCCGTCGCGTCCCAGTTCGACCCTGGCACGCAAGCGCATTTGGCGTCCGATGACTGGCTCTTTGGGCGGGGCGCGGCCGATATGAAGAGTGGCATCGCGGCACACCTCGTTGTGCTGGAGCGGCTGTGTCGCCGCGTCCGAAGCGGTAGTCCGTTGCCGGGGAACGTGCTGTTTCTTTGCACCCCCGATGAGGAATGCGAGAGCGCCGGAATCCTCGCGGCTGTCGAACTTCTCGCCAGGATGAAGCAAGAGCGGAACATCAAGTTCATCGGCGCGATCAACAACGATTACTTCGCCCCACGATACGAGGGCGATGAGTCGAAGCGAGTGTACACCGGAACGGTCGGGAAGCTTTTGGCAGGGCTGTATGTGCGCGGGGTGGAGACGCACGCCGGTGAACCGTACGATGGCTGCGACGCCGATCTGTTACTCGCCGAAATCGTCCAGGCGGTGAGCATGCGGGCGGAGCTTGCGGACGCCGATGGCGATGAGGTCGCGCCACCGCCCGTGATGCTCAAGGCAACGGACTTCAAAGAAACGTACGACGTACAGGTCCCGTTCGACGCGTATGGGTATGTGAACTTTCTCACGTTTACGCTTTCACCAGAGGATGTGTGCGACTTGCTTCTTGCAGTCGTGCACGATGCGCTCTCACACTCAGTGGCGCGCGTACACGGTGAGAGAATTCGCTGGCACGAGCGCGCCGGGATTGCCGCACCGCCAGATAGCGCGGTCCCCGTGACGCTCGCCTATGAGGATCTACTTCGAACTGCGCGCACTTGTTCCGGAGCGGAGGCAGTCGATCACGCCCTGGCGGTAACCAACCGCTCTTTGCAGAAAAATGACGCGGATGCCCGGCTGCGGAGCGCGCACATCGTCCGCCGATTGTGGGATCTCTCCGGCCTTACGGGTCCTGCGGCTGTCGTGTATTACTCCCCGCCCTTTTACCCGCAAGTGTCCGGTGACACGAGCAGTGGCTTCGTTGCTGCGGTAGACCAGGCTGCCCGTGCGCACGGCGCGAACGTCCTTCGCCGTTACCCGTATATGTCCGATGCCAGTTATCTGAGCGCGCAGCCCATCGACCACCTTGCCGCGCTTAAGTCCAACATGCCGCTGTGGCGTGACGAGCCGGACGTTACGGGTTATAGTCTTCCGCTTGAGCGCATTCGCGAATTGAACGTGGATGTCGCCAATATCGGGGTTTGGGGCCACGGGGCGCACACTCGAGAGGAGCGGGTTAACATCCCATACAGTTGCGGCGAGGTTCCGGCGATCATCTATGACGCCGTGCTGCTCGCCCTGGACGCGGACGCATAGGAGGCCAGGCGGTGTCGAAGCTGTCCCATATGAACGCACAAGGTGACGCACACATGGTGGATGTCGGTGAAAAATCGATGACCCGTCGGCTTGCGGTGGCCGAGGGCGCCGTGGTGATGACTCCTGAGACGCTCAAGCGGGTGCGGGCGGAGGACCTGCCGAAGGGCTCCGTGCTCGGCGCCGCACGCATTGCAGGCATCATGGCGGCGAAGCGCACGAGCGAACTGATCCCCCTGTGCCATCCACTTGCTCTCAGTTCGGTAGATGTTGAGTTCGTAATGGACGATTCGCTTCCCGGTGTGCGGATCCGGGCGACAGCGCGCATCACCGCGCAGACCGGCGTCGAGATGGAGGCGCTCACGGCCGTCACGGTCGCGGCGCTTACGATCTACGACATGGCGAAGGCGGTCGATAAAGCCATGCGTATCGAGGGTGTCTGCCTTGTGCAAAAGAGTGGCGGCCAGAGCGGAGATCTGCAGAATCCCTGACCGGTGGAACACGCCCATTGCTCGCACTCGTGATTGACGTGCCCTGTTGAGATCTCCCTTTGTGCCTGTAGCGCCGTGGTCGTAAGCATTGATGCTCTGACAGGGGCGTGGTGGTGTTACACGGGCGTTCAGTTGAACGCCCCTACGTCTGACCCGACGACACCGCCTGCGCTCAGGATAACTTTTTGTGCTTACCGGATACAGGACGGCGGGTTGTGTTGCCGCAGAGCCCTGACTGTCCGATAGACGCAAGATGGGAGTTTTGCGCTACGCTACCCTGCTGTTTGTTTGCCGTTTGTTTACTTATGATGACCGCAACTTTCAGGGTCGTTTACGGCCCCTCCCTACACTGACATCATCAACCCATAGCATGTAATGAGGATCGTAGCTTCGATGTAGAGGATCTGCCATGAAGACTCTGTCTGCCCAAACGTTCCCACTTCTGCCGCTGAAGAAGACCGTTATCCTCCCCGGTGGAGAGGCACTGCTCACCGTTGGACGCCCTCGTTCCCTGAGTGTTGTTGAGGAGGTAATCGCGGGTGACCAGCTAATGGTGGCGAGTACGCAGTTCAACGGCGAGGATGACGAGCCCCTGCCAGACGGCCTGAACAAGGCTGGCACGCTCCTGCGAGTCGTGAACTGGGAAACACGATTCGACGGCACGATGCAGATCAGCGTAACAGGTATCAGCCGGATGCACATCCATCGGGTAGACACGTCCTCCGACGGGTACACGGCCCTGTGTGAGGTTGTCCAGCCCATCGAAGCCTACTCCTCCATGGAGAAGTTGCTGCACGAGCACGTCCTGGAGTTGTATACCGTCCGGGCGGAGGCGAGGGGAAAGTGCGTCGCCGACGTGCGCGCCGAACTGGGGAGATACCCAGACCCAAGCGAGCTGGCGGACTTTCTCGGAAACGAACTGCTTCAAACGTGGCAGGAACGTCAGCGGTTCCTCGACACCGTCCACCCAGTCGACCGGCTGGAACGGCTTGCCGTAGCGCTGAGCGGGGACGCCGAGCTCACTGACCTGGAGAACAAGATCCGCAACAAGGTGCGCCAGCAGATCGATAAGAGCCAGCGGGAGTACTACTTGCGCGAACAGCTCAAGGTGATTCATGATGAACTGAGCGGCGAGGGCGGCAACGAGATTCACGCCCTGCGTGCGAGAGTGGACGAGGCGAACCTGCCCGAGGAAGTGCGCGAGAAGGCCCTGCGGGAGATTGGCAGGCTTGAGCGCATGCCCAGCACCTCTCCCGAAGGTGGAGTTATCCGAACGTACCTCGACTGGATCCTCTGTCTTCCGTGGAGCGCGTCTAGCCAGGACACCTACGATCTGGGGTTCACGGAGACAGTGCTCGACGAGGACCACTTCGGGCTGGAGAAAGTCAAGGAGCGGATCGTGGAGTTCCTCGCCGTGCGGGAGCTGACCGCCCGGACCGGCGGGGAGTTCAAGGGTGCGATCCTCTGTCTGGTTGGTCCTCCCGGCGTGGGGAAGACCTCCCTGGGACAAAGCATCGCCCGCTCGCTAGGGCGCAGCTTCGTGCGAATTAGCCTTGGCGGAGTACGCGACGAGGCGGAGGTGCGAGGCCACCGGCGAACGTACGTCGGCGCGCTGCCCGGCAGGCTGATCCACGGCCTGCGACAGGCAAAGTCTGATAACCCCGTGATCCTACTCGACGAGATCGACAAGATGAGTTCGGACTTCAAGGGCGATCCGTGCGCCGCAATGCTCGAGGTACTAGACCCGGAGCAGAATAAGACGTTCGTCGACCACTACATGGAGGCGCCCTTCGACCTCTCGAAGGTGCTGTTTGTCACCACGGCGAACAGCCTCGACACGATCCCGCGCCCGCTGCTCGACCGGATGGAGATTGTACATCTCAGCGGATATACGGAAGACGAGAAGGTCCAGATCGCCAGGCGCTACCTGCTGCCCCGGCAGATTTCGTCGCACGGGCTAGAGGCGCACTACCTGGAAGTGTCCGAGAAGATGCTCCGGCACCTTATTCGGTTCTACACACGAGAGGCGGGAGTTCGCAACCTGGAGCGGCAGCTAGGCGCAGTCTGCCGCAAAGCGGCGCGAAAAGTAGTAAGCGGCCGCACGGCGCGAATGCGCGTCACCCCTCACTTGCTAGAAGAATATCTCGGGCCGCCGCGCAAGCTGCAAGACGTGCGTTCGCGCACCGATCAAGTTGGCGTCGCGATGGGCATGGCCTGGACGGAGATCGGCGGGACGCTGCTGCCGGTCGAGGTAGCGACGCTGCCGGGAAAGGGCGGGCTCACCATCACTGGCCGACTTGGCGACGTCATGCAGGAATCCGCGCGGGCGGCCCTCAGCGTCGCGCGCTCCCGCGCCGCGCAGTTGCAGATCCCGCTCAACTTCCAGGAGACGACCGACTGGCACATCCACCTGCCGGAAGGGGCGATTCCAAAGGATGGACCGAGCGCCGGCATCACGATGGCGACAGCGATGATAAGCGCGATTACCGGGCGAGCCGCGCGGGCGGACGTGGCGATGACCGGCGAGGTGACGCTGCGCGGACGGGTGCTGCCCATCGGCGGACTCAAGGAGAAGGTGATGGCCGCCGCCCAGGCGGGTATCACGCAGATCGTCGCGCCCAAGGACAACGAGCCCGACCTCGTGACCATCCCACGCAACATCCGGCGAGACCTCACATTTCACTGGGTCGAGAGCATGGATGAAGTACTGCGCATTGCGCTCGTCCCGGAGGCTCGGCCAAGTGTGACGTCGGCGTCGATGCTGGGCGTAGGCGCAGGCTACAGCGTGCAGATGCAGGGCAGCGGGCGGTAGTCCGGAGGTCACGGGAGCTGACTTGCGCCCGTGACCGCAACTCGATACCATTGCGGAGCACGCGTATTCAACGGGCCAAGTGCCGATTTTTGATACAATAGAGACGGTTTAGGCATGGTGCCGCCACGATTGAGTTATTGAGTATTGGAGATTTATTAGATTGGCGAGAACGAAACCTAAGCTCACGATGAACTGGGCGAAAGTTGACTTGCACCTGCACACACCCGGATCTGCCGATTATATTGATAAGGCCGCAACGTTTGTCGATATCCTGCGAACAGCGGCAGAGCGGGAACTTGATGCGATAGCGATCACCGACCACAACAGCGTCGCAGGACTCGCGGGCTTCCGGCGGCGGCTGGAGACCCTTCAGTTCCTGCAGGGTGAGCAGCGCCTCTCCCCTGCGGAACGCGAGGAACTCGACGAGTACTACCGGATCCTGAACCGCGTTCTCGTGCTTCCTGGCTTCGAGTTGACCGCCACACTCGGGTTCCACATCCTGGCGATCTTTCCCCCGCAAACTTCCATTCGCAAGCTCGAGCACATCCTCCTTGAGTTGAACGTGCCAGAGGACCGGCTGGATGCAGGTACCAGCGAGATCGGCGCGAGCACGGATGTGTTGACTGCGTACGCTGTCATGGACCGCGCGGGCGCTCTTGTGATCGCGGCCCACGCGAACAGCACCCATGGCGTCGCGATGCAAAACTTCAATTTCGGCGGCCAAACGAAGATCGCCTACACGCAGGATGAGCACCTTCACGCGCTCGAAGTGACCGACCTCGACAGTCGATCTCGGCGCACCACTGCGAACTTTTATAACGGCTCGAAGCCGGAGTATCCGCGCCGGATGCACTGCATTCAGGGTTCGGATGCGCACGTGCTCCTGCGCGGAGCTGGAGAGAACGAGAAGCGACTCGGCGTTGGCGACCGGCCAACAGAGTTGTTGCTGCCCGAGGTCAGTTTCGACGCCATCAAGGATCTGCTGACAGGGGACGACTTCACCCGCACCCGCCCGTACCGCACTGCGGATCCCATCGACCCGATCAAGGAAGCGCAGGAGGCCGGGCCGAGCCTCGTCGCGAGCTTCCATGAGCGGCCGGTCGTGCGCAACCGGGGGTTTGAGGCAGTGCTGCGCGACGTTGTGGCATTCGCGAACTCGAATGGCGGCACGATCTACATTGGCGCTGGCAAAACCAAAGGCACTATCCGCGGCGTCGAGAAATCGCAGGAAGTGCAGGAGAACCTGTTGCAGGCGATGGCCTCTCGCATCACCCCGCAAGCAGACGTTTCGATTGACGTCGTGAACCCCGAAGGCAAGGCGGTTATGGCGTTGAACGTATCGAAGGGCGCAGAAACCCCGTACGTGCTCGATCAGACCGAAGTTTGGGTGCGCCAGGAGTCGGAGTCGGCCATAGCCACCCGCGACGAAATCGTCCGCCTGGTGCTCCAAACCCTTGCGGGCAACCGCGTGCCGGTCCCAATGGCGGAGGCCGAGGAACCGCTCGAAACCGGCAACACGTTGACAGACGAGCCGCCGCACACTGGCGTGGAGGTCGTCGACAGTAGCGAACGCAACGGGATCAGTTATCACACGGTACGGGATCTACGCAATGGGAGCGTCGTGCAGAACGTGACGCGGTTCTCCGCCCGGCGCTTGTGGCGGTACGCGATCAGCGAGCGTGAGGCCGACGGGCTCGACCTCAACAGCATCGACTGGCGCGGCGACATCGGCCTTTGGAAGATCCACAAGCGCGGCGGACAGACCCGATACAATCTCGTGCAGCGCGACATCGGCGGTAAGCTACACATCTACTACGGCGTAACAGAGGACGGACTGCACGGCGCATGGCGTGTCTTCTCGGAGGCGATGGAGACGGAGGAGCAGCCAGAGTCGGTGGAGCGGCGCGAGGCCACGCCTGTGGCCTGACAGCCGTTTGCGGTGTGAAGGGCACAGGCGGTCTTCACACCGCGCAAGGTTTCCCTCCCCCATTCGAATAACCGATTCCCTTTCACTGACCTTGCCAAGAGGTCGTAATACTCCTGTTGCGGCTTATACAAAATCCGGCTGATAGGCAGGGCATCTGTCATTCCGAGGATGCGAGGTATCCGCAGTCGGGCTGCACGGTGTCTTCGCTGCGCCGCAGAATGAAACGCACCATGGTTCAAGCGGATTGCGTATTACGGGCGAAAAGTGGTGCATGTCATCCGTAACCCTTATCACGGATTCATCGCACACGGGAAGCGACCCATGAGACGCCACTTAAACCGGGCTCGTATGATTCCTTGCACTGTGCTCCTCACCAGCAGACCCTTCAACCGAACCTGGCAGCGTGGTATTCTGATGCGCGATCGAACGCGGAACACCCAACCGCCGCGTGTTGTGGAGGGTTTCGAACATGACCGAACAGCTAAGCTCGGCCTTCGTTCGCGCACTTCTGACCTCACTGGTCAGCGCGGGTACAACGGGTATCGCCACGTGGCAAACGGGAGCAGATCGAGCAATCATCCTGGCGACGACCATCACCGCGTTTCTCACCCCGTTTGTTACGCGTGGAGGGCTGGAGGGATTCTATGACTCAAACCGACATAAGAATGGGCAGGTCCGGTCGGGCGACGTTGGGTATGCTATTGCAGGCGGCAAGGGCACGCCGGCAAACGCAGGGGCCGGGCAGGCGATCCCGTTGACCGAAGGGCCGTACTGGGTCGAGGTTGGCACGGAGAACTTCCGAGTGCTCGCCGCTCGGGCCAGGGCGAGCGATGGCGGCATGGAGTATCTCGTGGCCAAACCGGGCGGCACACCACATTGGGTGGCCCAGGACGACGTCGATCAGGTCCTCTTTCCGTAGGCTCTGCATCTTACGTCGCAGATGCCCAGCATGGCGGTTGATCGAGATGTCGGGCTAGCCGCTCCGCTCCGAGGTCAGCAGCCAAAAGCAGAGCGCAGCGATGAATAGAAGCGCCCATGTGCTGAGCTGCGTGTCCCGCCAGAGAGCTCCTGTGACGTAAAGAAACGGGAGCGCGAGGATTATCGCGATGAGCGACATTCGTAGCTTCATCGGAAACCAAGGAGGGTGACGATGAGCACTTCAAGTCCGATCAAGAGAACACCGAGCAGGCCGTAGGGCAGGGCGCGACGCATCACCTCACCCTCGCTAACATCGCCGCCAAGCACGGAGGTTCCGATCAGTGCCTTGTCGGGCGCGACGCCGGAGCCGATGGAACCGCCGAGGGTCTGCGCCGCGGCGATGGTCAACGTTGAGAGCGCGAGCGCCTGGGACGCGAAGAGTTGCAGGGGACCAAACATCACGTTGGAGTTCGTGTTGCTGCCGGTCACGAACGCGCCGAGCAGCCCGATGAACGGCGCGGCCACCAGGTACGCCGACCCGCCCAGCTCCTCGGCTGCGTCCGCGAGCACCGCGGCCATCCCGGAGTCCGCGACGACGAGCGCCATCATCACCATCAGCGCAACCCCGACCGTCGTGCCGGTGGACTGCTGGACGGTTGCCCGCCATGCGCGGCCCGCCGCCCCCTGCTGCCAAAGTCCTCGCTGCCGATACAGCAGGTACGTGAGCAGCGCGCTGAGCAGAAGCAGTGGTGCAGGGTGACCGACAAGACGGATCGGGGCGTACGCTTCCTGTGGGGGTACGGCGAAACCCTGCGCGGTCTGCAGGCCGGGGTAGCGTAGCGCGAACTGGAGGTCGGCCGCCGTGTCCTTGACGGCAGGCACCTGAGCAAGTAGCGAGAGCAGAGTCAGCAATCCGTACGGCAGAAATGCCCAACCGAAAGAAAGGCGCGGTGTCACCCGATCCTGCGACAGGGCGCTCGTGCTGGCGGCGCGACCGCGTCCAACGAGCCAGAGGAAAAACGAGCCGAACAGTCCCGGCAACATGCTTGAAACGGGCGCGGCCCCGAGCATATTCAGCGCCCACATCAGCGCGCTCATAAGTGCGGAGGCTGCTGCGACGAGGGGCAGCGCCCGACGCACGCCTCTCCAGCCCGCAACGATGTGCGCGACACTGAGACCCGTGAAGAAAATCGGAAGGATGAAGAGCAGCGCGAGCGGTGGGCCGAGTGCCGCGCCGTCTACGCCCGTGACGAGTTGCACCGCAAAGAAGGAGGAGCCCATCGAGCCAAAGGTAATGGCCCACGAGTGTCCGATCATCACCGCCGCGATGGAGCGCACGGGCGAAAAACCCGCGAGCACCATCAGCGGCGCGATGACCGCGACGGGTACGCCGAAACCGGCGATGCCCTGCATGAAGCCGGAGAACGTCCACGCGAGCAATAGTGCGAGCACCAGCGGGTCGACGGAACTGTCGAGGATGCGGCGGGCAATGCTGTCCACCGCGCCAAGGTCGGCGGCGAGCCTGTAGAGGAAGACGGCAGACCACACGATTAGCATTACAAGCAGCGCCAGGCTCAGTCCCTTCGCGCTTGCGGACGCGATCATCACGGGCCCCGCTCCGTACACCAGGGCGGCCCCTGCCACCGCGACAAGCCACGCAAGCGCCGCCGCGCGGTATGCCCTCCACCGGAGC
>Ga0136611_10001903_pt1 | contig 14512 bp, 12 predicted proteins | sample AntDrymUQ2232306_2_FD_106645 | JGI IMG/M metagenome (GOLD analysis project Ga0136611, IMG submission 106645) | Polar desert sand microbial communities from Dry Valleys, Antarctica - metaG UQ223 (23.06) | ecosystem: Environmental > Terrestrial > Soil > Desert | place: Antarctica: Dry Valley...
CGCTCTCAATATGCCAAATCAGGCAAATTAAGGGCAGAAAGAGCTTTCAGAAAATAAAATTCCTGTTAATTTGCCATTTCTTGGTGTCTTCTCATTGGATCTTTGTCTTTCTCAGCTCTTTTGAGTTTCCCGACAAGCCCCGTATATAACTTAACAGAACGGAGCCGAACCGAACCGAACCGATGCATTTGTTGAACGTATGACGATAAAACATAACACCGCATGATGGAGAGAGACCCGGTTTAATGTTGAGTTATTAGCGAGACACTGCCCTAGTATAACCAAAATGACCAAACTGAAATACGCATTGATATGATCAAGTAACCCGCATGCCATGTTGCGGATCATGAGAGAGCGTTCCTCATGAATGTGCAATCTTTCTTGATGATTTTATTCAAATTTTAGAATTGCGGGGAAAAACTGTGCGTAATCGTTAATTCTTCAATTATTGCGGCATGATATCAATAGGCTATCTTTAAAAATAGTAATGGAGATTGATTGCAATGAGCAAAGAGCTTTCTTTTGATGATGAAGATGGTGTCTATCCTATTGATGATGAGGTCTACGAAGATGATGCTTTAATGGATAGCAAGATTCCAGTAGGTCGTTTTGCAAAGATTATTGATGAATTCGAAGCAACCAAAGATGATTTCGATGATGACGATGAGGGTGATATCGACTTAGATTCATTGGGATTGCATTAGCTTTTCAGCTTTATGGTTTTTTATGCTGATGAACTACAAGGATTTTCTTAGATATTCAGTTTCTTGAGGCTGGGAAACTGAATATAACGAGTACTTATGTGGAGATTCTCGAGAGACGGTTTGTTTTGTTTACGTCGTTGGTTATTTTTTAATGGTGCCTGAGGTTACGTGGTTGTGTAATTTCTCAGTTACATTTGTAAGTTTTGTGAGGAACTACACACACTACTTGGGTGAAGGAAAGGTGCTGTGGTGACTTTTGGCAGGTTGAGATTCTATGTTTTTTAAGTAAGTCAGGTTTTTATCATTGTGTTGGGATTTATTAAAGCTGATTGGATATAAGCGTAACATGCCGCCAGTAAGACGGATCTGCATGCAGATTCAAAGTCCGAGATCCGTCATAATTACAAAAGATATTTTCTAAACTACTAAATTGCCAGGGAAAGATGTTTTTAATCTTTCATTGATGTTACATAGCGATATGGTTTACTCGTAGCGTATTTAATAAATATCGCAAGGAGACCAGATGAGGCTCACTGTTGAGGATGCGAAGGTTACTGATCCTGTTGATGTCGATATTGATGATGAAAGTGTTTTAGCGGACGGTATGATTCCAGATAGCCGGATTGTTAAACTGATTGATGAGCTAGAGATTATCAGTGATGACTTTAATAATGATGAAAATCCTGATAGGAGTGAACTCGAATCTTTAGGGTTGCGTTAGTCGAATTATCCTGTCCTACTAGCCACTATCAATTGAGAGGAAAGGCACATTTTCTCAATACACTATGATGTTATTTCACTGATACATTGATCTGCGCATACACAATTACGTCCTTGCTTTTTTGCATTGTAAAGTTGTTGATCTGCCAAGCAAATCAATTCATCCAAAGACACATTGATATTATTGGTGTGTGCCACGCCAAAGCTTGCGGTAAACGCAAGCTTTTCTCCTTCAGTGGTTGTGAATTGAATAGCCGATATTTTTTTGCGTAACCGATTCGCAATGGTTACGGCATCTGTTAATTTGGTTTCAGGTAAAAAAATAAGAAACTCTTCACCTCACCAGCGTGCCACGATATCTCCACTACGCGCTTCTTTCTGTAAGGTTTCTGCGGAAAGTACAAGAACTTGGTCCCCAAGGGCATGGCCGTAATTGTCATTTAGCAATTTAAAATTATCGATATCGATCATCATGACTGATGCATGGCTGTTGTTTCGTAAACCCAATGCCCAGATCGGCTGTACAAATTTATAAAATGATCGGCGGTTATTCAGATTGGTTAGAGAGTCAATCCCGGCCATTTTTTCGGCAACCAGTTTTTCGTTCTGGTTAATGTTAAAGCGCTCGGCGAGTGCAAGTGCAAGTAAAATAGCATCGGCCATCATGCCAATTTCAGTTGCACGGTAAGTCAATAAATTAAAGGGAATGAATCCCCATATAGCATTTGCTGTAACAGCACCACCGCATATCGTAGAAATCGACGCCAACAGGTAATATTTCGCAAATCTATTCCCTACGTGCAGAGAAATGATACCCAATATCGCCATGAGACTGAAAGTGAGGAAGATAAAAGTAAGCGATATCAGGAGTGCTATTACATAGCTGTCGGCGAACGCTGATAACAGTAATAATGTACTAAATCCTACACAACTCCAGATGACCATGCGATAAATCCGCGGCAAAGCTATTTTGGTATTCAGGAAGTGTAGCGCAAATATCAGCCCGCTGACGGAGCAGGCGGTGATCAGAATGGGACTTGACCACTGTTGCCATCCGGGTGATTCAGACCACAACCACTGATATCCGTGACCTGTATAAGCAATGTTAAGTATTAAAAAGAATGAGAGATAAATGGAATAAAATAGATAGGCGCTGCTTTTTAGCCCTATATAGAGGATGAAATTATAAGCGATCAGCGCTAGTATGACGCCGTATACAAAACCATAGCTATATCCTTGTAATATTAGCCTGTCGGCTATATTTCCACTACTCATGAAGTAAATGGGTAAAACCATTGCATCAATTGACTCTACCCGGATCAGGATGGTGGTTTCGCCGTGTTCAAAATGATGACCTGTTACAAAGAATCGGTGCTTGAGGGGGCGCTGGGAAAATACCAAACTGTCGCCTGTTTGATAGCTATTGATTAGTTGGTTTTCCTGGAGAAAATAAACATCTATTTTGTCCAGCCACGAGGTTTCAAACAGAAGGTCGCGGTGAATAGTATTATGTTCAGAATTTCTGACTTGCAATGCAAGCCATGTTGGTTTCGAATCAATCCCAAAATTAATGATGGTATGATTTAATGAAGAAAAATAACCGTTTCTGAAGGCTTCTAAAGCGCCGTTTAGATTTAGGTAAGTATTCCCGCTCTGATAAACTCGAATATATTGGCCTATTGTTTCTTTGTATTCTTGGGAAACATTGATTGTTTCAGCACTTGCCGACAAGATCCAAAAAAACATTACGATGATTGTGATAGACAACTTGGGGAGTTTTTTCATGCAATGCGGATTATTATATTTAGACCATAGAGACGATATGCAGCGGGTTGCAGCAAGATAACTTGAGTATCCTTGCCGAGATCTGTGAAATTTATCCTGCATCGTAATTTAACATTACTTAGCTTTTTCTAGGTAAATATGTGAAGTATGCTTAGATAAAAATCCATTTTCTAATTCTAAAGAGCATAAGTTATATTTGTGTCATGCTTGAGATGCGTAAGAATTATAATTTCTGTTTACTTTATTTACGTTACTTAGAGTGTATTGACCATGAATAAGTCATTTGATTTTACCGGCTGGAGTTTTAAACTTTCGCTGTTAGCTGTGCTCATGGCAGTTCTGGCTGTGCTGAGTCATCGGTTAAGCATCACTGATTTTCAACCCGCTTTACTGGGACTTTTGGGCAGCACAATTACCGGCTTATTGGCTATCGTTGTTGGATTGATTGGCACGTTCAAAGCAATCAAAGCGAAAGAATCAGAAATCGCTTCTACAATGGCCGGATCGACACTGGGTTGCTTGGTCGTGATTCCTGTTCTTTTGACTGCACTAACGGGCGCCGGAGTACCGCGTATTCACGACATCACGACGGATCTGGAGCACCCTCCCGAATTTGTGGTGATAGAGACACTGCGGACACCGGTGCATAATTCACTGGATCGCCTTAAACCGGAGAATTTGGCTGATTTGCAGGAGAAAGGCTATCCCGGTTTAGGGCCAGTATGGATCAACCGTTCTTTTGATCAGGTTTTCGAACAAGCAGTTGCATTGGTAAAAAAGCGTGGCTGGGAGGTTGTTGCTATTGCTGCTGAAGAAGGCAGGATCGAGGCAACGGATACCACGCGTATCATGGGTTTTAAAGATGACATTGTGATTCGGGTGCAAGCGATGGGAAGCAGGACGCGGGTTGATATGCGCTCTGCTTCCCGGGTCGGGGAAAGTGATCTGGGTGTGAATGCAGCGCGTATCCGGCATTTTATGGCTGATTTAGGGAAGTTGCGATAAATGATCACTTGCTTAAAGTAGAATGAGTTAGCATGAAACCAAATACGCGGTGCAACGGGTAGTAATGCTATTATTGCAAAACCCTTCAATATTTATCTCTTTATAACTTATACAACATGATGAATCCAACATCCGTTCAATTAGTTGCTGCAATGTTATTTGCATTGGCTGTAATCCATACCTTCTCAACCAAATATTTTGAACATCTGGCACATACTCAGCCACATCATGCCGGAATCTGGCATCTGCTGGGTGAAGTCGAGGTGGTATTCGGTTTTTGGGCATTGGTTCTGATACTGTTTATATTTGCTGTGAGCGGCCAGCATGAAGCCATTACCTATCTTGAATCACGCGATTTTACCGAACCCATGTTTGTGTTTGTGATTATGGTAATTGCCGGAACACGTCCCGTTTTGGATCTTGCGGCAGTGATTGTTCAGCGCGCTGCATTTCTTTTGCCGGTTAATACAGGCGTGGCGATGTACTTTTTATTGTTGGCTTTCGTTCCGTTGCTGGGTTCATTTATTACGGAACCAGCTGCAATGACACTCGCCGCATTGATGTTGCGGGATACATTGTTTAGCAAGGAAATATCCACCCGCTTAAAATATGCCACCGTTGGCGTGCTGTTTGTCAATATTTCTATTGGTGGCACGCTAACGCCTTTTGCTGCGCCGCCGGTGTTGATGGTTGCAGCCAAATGGGATTGGGATATCTGGTTTATGATGACTAACTTTGGTTGGAAGGCTGCACTGGCTGTTGTAGTTAATGCATTGGCTGTTACTTGGTTGTTCCGCCATGAGCTGGGACATGTTAGTCAAAAAGGGGATTCTTCTGTACCCAAAACTCCACTGCTGGTTGTATTGATTCATCTGGTGTTTCTAACGTTGGTGGTACTGTTTGCACATCATTCAGTGGCGTTTATGGGTGTATTCCTATTTTTCCTTGGTTTTACAGCTGCTTACCATCAGTATCAGAATCCACTGATTTTGCGTGAAGCGTTACTGGTTGCATTTTTCCTGGCGGGATTGGTGGTATTGGGCGGGCAGCAGCAATGGTGGCTCCAGCCACTGCTGATGGACATGGACGATACGGCTGTATTCTTTGGCGCTATTTTATTGACTGCGGTTACGGACAATGCAGCACTAACCTATTTAGGTTCGTTGGTTGAGGGGTTGAGTGAGGAATTTAAAATCGCATTGGTTGCCGGTGCGGTTACTGGTGGCGGTTTGACGGTTATTGCCAATGCGCCTAACCCTGCTGGTTTTGCTATTTTGAAAGGCAAGTTTGATGAGCAATCCATTCATCCGCTGGGTTTATTGATTGCGGCGATACCTCCGACGCTGGTGACTATTGTCGCATTTCGTGTGCTATGAACGTTCCTGAAAAAGAGAATCAGATTGGATCAGTGAATGGAATGAAATGTCACGTGTAAAAGACTTTAGTGATCAATTCAAGCTTTTAAACTAAAAAACAGGACTGGAATTTTATAACGCCAGTCCTGTTTTCTTTAGTTCATTTTACTTGTTGTACCAGAAAGAGAATCAGGCATCCTTAACAGCACTCTGCGCGATAACCGTTGCAGGTTGTTCTTCCGGCTGCTCCGATGTTTTTTTATCGGGTATGTCATCAAACCAGTGATAAACCATCGGCATAACCACCATCGTCATCAACGTTGCTGTCGTCAACCCGGAAACTACTACGATGGCGAGCGGTTTCTGTACCTCAGAACCTAATCCTGTAGCTGTGAGAAAAGGTGCTAGGCCTAGAATTGTTGTAGCTGCCGTCATCATGACCGGGCGGAAACGCTGTGCACAGGCAGTTCTAGCTGCTGCTCGCACATCCAGGCCTTTTTCACGCAATTCGCGCAAGAAGGATATCAACACTACGCCATTCAAGATGGAAGTTCCCCACACGGCAATAAAGCCTACCGATGCCGGTACCGACAAATATTGACCAGTAACAAAGAGCCCGACAATGCCACCTACCGATGCGAAGGGTAATACCAGATAAATGAGTACGGCCATCTTCACCGAATTAAATAGCATGAACAGCAAGAAGAAAATGGCTGCCAGCGTAACTGGTACAATGATGGAGAGTTTCGCCATCGCGCGTTGCATGTTTTCAAACTGCCCCCCCCAGACGAAATAATAACCCGGTGGCAATTTAATTTCTTTCGCAGTGCGCTCCTGGAGTTCGGCGACAAAACCGCCCATGTCACGTTCATGCACGTTAACACCGATGACCACACGGCGTTTGGCAAATTCACGAGAAATGATCGCCGGGCCATCGACAACTTGAATATCTGCGATTGCACTCATTGGAATGAGCATGCCACCGGTAGACCCCGCTCCACCGGGTGTGCCGCTACCAGGCCGTAATAACAATTGCTTGATAGCTTCCACATCATAACGATATTCTTCCGGGAATCTCAGTAGCAAGGTAAAACGACGTTCGCCTTCAAACACCTGTGAGACCACCTTGCCGCCCACTGCAGTGGCAATCATTTCGTTAACGTCAGCGACGTTCAAGCCGTGACGAGCGATGGCACGGCGATCAATATCAATCGTCAATTCCTGTTGACCGGATAATCGCTCAATACGAATATCTCGGGCACCTCGCGTGGATTTGACAATACGTGCTACTTGTTCGGATAGCTTGCGTAATTCCTCCAGATCATCGCCAAAAATTTTGATGGCGACTTGCGAGCGTACCCCGGTGACCATTTCATCCACCCGTTGCGCAATCGGTTGAGAGATCACAATATTGACACCCGGTAGCGTGGCCAGGGCCTTACGGATATCTTCTTCGATTTCCAGTTGGGTACGACCTGACCCAATGAGATCCAGAGTGGCAATCGGATCGGATTCATTCTGCGATGCCGGATCGGCAGGACTTTCACCGCGGCCGATTTTGGAAACGACCGATTTAACGCCGGGTATTGCAGCAATCATTTTCATTGCCTCGGTTTCGATCTTGATGGCTTCATCCAAAGAAATGGACGGTGCGCGGATAATCACCGGGGTCACTGCGCCTTCCTTCATGATGGGAATGAACGCTGTACCCAGCAGCGGAAACAACACAATTGCTACCATCAATGAGGAGACAGCGAGAATCAAGGTCTTTTTCTGGTTACGCACCGCTAAATCGTAAATGCCCAAGTAGCCTTTTTTAAGTACAGCAATTATTTTAGTGTCCTGCTCACTGCCGCCTTTTAACAGGTAGTCACACAGTACAGGGGACAACAATAACGATACTATCAATGCAATAAATAACGAGATGGAAATAGTAACTGCTAGCGGACTGAATGTTTTTCCTTCCATCCCTTCCAGGGTCATTAAAGGAAGAAATACCAGTACGGTAACAATTAAACCAAAAATCACCGGTGTTCCCACTTCCGCCACCGCATCTACAATGACATCGAATTTGGATTTTCCGGTATCTTTCGCTTCTCCCAGACGCTGATAAATATTCTCAACGACCACCACGGTTGGATCGACCATCATGCCCAATGCAATTGTCAATCCACCCAGCGACATCAAATTGGCGGGCATGCCGTAATGGTTCATTACCAGGAAGGTAATCAGTGGCGTGATAATCAGCGTGAAACATACGACAAAACTGGTGCGAACGGTACCCAGAAAGATCGATAACACGACAATAACTAGAATCAAAGACTCCATCAAGGTACTCTGAACAGTGGATAATGCACCATCCACTAGATCGGTACGGTCATAAAACGGTACGATCTGCAAACCATCCGGTAATATGCCACGCTCATTGATTTCAGCAACTTTTTCCTTGATACGACCGACAATTTCCTTGGCATTACCGCCCCGCAGCATCATGACAATGCCGGTCACTGATTCGGTATCGCCATTCTTAATACTGGCACCCTGGCGCACTTCGCCACCAAAAGTTACATGCGCAACGTCGCGTACGTACACCGGGACACCGTTCTTTTCTTTGAGCACGATATTGCGGATATCATCGAGCGAGGAGATAAGACCCACGCCGCGAATCAGATACTGCTCGTAACGTAATACCAATATATTGCCGCTAGCGTTGGCATTATTATTGGCCAATGCCTGGTCAACCTGTACTAGCGTTATATCGTAATGCCTCAGCTTATTGGGGTCGGCATATACTTGATATTCTTTGACAAAACCACCAATGGAGTTAATTTCCGCCACACCCCGGATCGAGCGTAACAAGGGACGCACTACCCAATCTTGAACGGTACGTCGCTCAATTAACTCTTCTTCGGTTAGCGCGCGAGTACCGTCATCCGGATGTTCAATGGTATATTGATAAACTTCCCCCAAACCTGTCGAGACCGGTCCGAGCACCGGTGTAATGCCGGGTATCAACCGAGGAGTGACATCAATAATGCGCTCCATCACTAATTGGCGCGCGAAAAATACATCGGTTTCATCTGTAAACACTAGGGTAATCAGCGACAATCCACTCTTATTCATGGATCGCATTTCAACCAATCCCGGCAAGCCGGTCATGGCAATTTCAACGGGTACGGTGACCAGCCGTTCCATCTCTTCCGGGCTGCGGCCAATCGCTACCGTAGCTACCTGCACCTGAATGTTGGTGACATCTGGAAATGCATCCACAGTCAAAGTTTTAACGGCAAACCCTCCTGCAGCGCATAGCATCAGTCCTATTATCACAACCAGCAGACGCTGTCTAAGCATTGCACGAACTATCGCGGCCATCATGGGCTACTCCAGCTCAGCAAGCTTACGCTCACTATCTAAATGAAAAGCGCCTGCGGTTACGATACGTTGATCAATCGTAAGTCCTTCTATTACCGGACGTAAATTTGCCACTTCTGGACCCAATTCGACAGGTACGCGCTGGAAACGGTAATCGCCTAATGAAATAAAGACATAATCCTGATTCAATTCCCGAACGATGGCCGATTCAGGAACTACTAATACTTTGTATTGCGAATCGGTGATGTGCATATTTGCCAGCATATCCGGTTTAAGCTTGCGCTCGGAATTTTCCACCATGACCCGGGTCATCACGGTACGGGTTAAACGATTAATCGTATCGGAAACAAAAATGATCACGCCATTCATATGATGAGTTCCTAATGCAGGTACTTGGATCTCGACATGCTGCTTCAGTCGGACGTCGCGAGCAATTTGCTCAGGGACATCACCCACCACCCATACGTAAGATAAGTCAGCAACCTGAAACAGTGGATCGGCAGGTTGCACAACCTGACCCACGATGACGTTACGCGCAATGACGTAACCTTCCCGGGTTGCCTTAATATCAAGCCAGGGCAGAATTTTTCCCTTCTTGTTGAGTTCTTTCAATTCAGCGCTGTCCATTCCCAACAACCTGAGTTGGTCTGTTGCCGCTCCTAATTCAGCTTGGGCAATCTCCAGATCGGACTGCCGCCGTTCCACCTCCGCAACCGGTATAGCATCAGCAGCCAACAGATGACGTGCACGATCAATCGCTTTCTGGGTCACGACAACGCGTGATAAGGCGCGCAAATAGGCCAGTTGTGATTGCGTTAGATCCGGACTGGTAATGCGCGCCAATCGATCGCCTGGTTTTACGTAATCGCCCAATATCACAAACATATTCATGATACGCCCTGTGACATAAGAGCCAATTTGTGCGGTTCGCTCTTCATCGACTTGAACTCGGCTGGGTACGAGTATTTTATCCGCAAGATCAACGAGTGTTGGTTGCCCAATTTCTATCCGCCCTTCCAATTCGGGGCGAGCGGTGATGCTGTTGACATCCCGCTCTTCTGTTAATTGCATCGGCGCTTGTTCTTCCGAAGCTTTATCGCAGCCAGTTATCAACAATGCGGCGATAACAATGGAACCAATGGTTGATAATTTGACTTTCATTCTACAAGTAACTCCTTGGGATAGTGAGCGCGCAGGCGGTCAATTTCAGCGGCTGCTGATTGCAAATCAAAACGTGCCTGCAGGGAATCGCCCAGAATTCCCCGAAGTATACGTTGCGTGTCCAGAAACTCGATTAACCCACGTTCACCAAACTTGTAAGCGGCTTCGGCAACTTTTACCGCATTTTCCGCTTCCTTGATCAGGCCGCCCTCGAACATGTCTATCCGACGCTGTGCAATCAGCAACATTTGCCATGCCGCTTCGAACAGTTGACCGATTTCGTAGCGACGATATTCGAGTGATTCTTTTATCCGTGCAGAATCATGGATAGCCGTGTCAATTTCACCACGGCGACGGTAAAAGATTGGGATCCTGACGCTCATGCCAGCCGTATTGGATGAAAATTGTTGATCCTGGTAATTGGTGTATAACACATTCAATGATGGCAAAATGGAAGCGCGTTCTTGACTGATCCTTTGATTGGCGCGTTCCTGCTCGGCTTCCAGGCGAACGACATCCGGATTGACGGTAGGTACTTGCTGGCGTAATTCTTCCAAGGATGGAAAGTTAATTAGATCTTTTAGCGAGGCGTTAATTTGAAAATTTGTTGGTAATGCTCCGGCCGTGAGTTGCATCAAAAAAACCTTGGCCCGCTCTGCAGTTAGTAGGGCAGCTTCCTTGCGATTGGCTGCGCTTTGCATTTCAGTATCTGCCCGGATGAGTTCAAAACGTGCTAATTCACCTCTTTCGACATTGGCTGCAATACGTCGGCGCACATTGCTCAGCAAATCGTAAATGCCTTGTTCCATGGTCGCTTGTTCCTGGCGTAGCAATAACTCATAACCGCGAACCCGTAGTAGTGCCGCTAAATCCGCACTGACTTGATCAAGACTGGCACGGCTGGCGTTAACCATGGCTTCCGATGCACCGATACGCGCACTACGCATAAAAGGGTTTTCAATCGGTTGGATAACGGTCACCGAGCGCTGACTATTTGCCGGCCCTGTATCTTCTATTGGGAGCCGCCTATCCATGGGGCCTGCCATGAACATGACTTCAGGGTTGAGATATGCCGATGCGGCGACTACTCCGCCTTTAGCCATACCGACTTGCGAGCGTGCGGCGAGAATAAGGCCATTCGCCTGTAAGCCCAGCCGCTGTAGTTCCTCGATCGTAAAGGGCGTCGTTGGTCCAAGCGATCCTGTAGATGAAGGCAATCGAGGCTGTGGTAGCTCGTTCATCCTGAAAGGCGTTGTGGACGGTGCTAATTCACGCGCCGGTGGGGATGAGAGTGCTGGCGGTTGTAGTCCATCCGCTCCAATCGGGAGTGGGACTGTCGGTTGCGCTGATACGGCAAATGATAAGAATAATAAGCTAAGCAATAAATACCGAGAAGGGAGAATCTGCATAGAGCCTTTAAGTTATTTCAAAGATGTGTTGTTTTTACAAATTATTCACAAGTTTTTCACATAAAATTGATTGGCAATGATATACGAAATTTAGAATTCATTAATATTAATAATGGAGATAATTAGGTTTCTAATGCTGTTTCTAGCTATGTCAACCTGATACTTGGTAATGAACCGCTGAGGATTTAAACAGAAGAATCCTGAATGATTGCTGAACGATGATTTAATATTGCGAATCATAGGGTCCTTTTTTATTTTGCAGCAATCTTGCAATTAACCATGAACGATAATTAACAGCATGAATCAACGACAAATCATTTTTATTCCCGGGAAGAACCCTAAGCCTTCGGCTGAGCAGCATCAGAAGCTATTGTGGCGTATTCTTCTAGAAGGTGTTCGTCGTGCTGAACCGGAGATTGCTGATAGTCTGCGTCAACATGCTGAGAATTTTAAATTGATTGCCTGGAATTACATTTATTATCATGCGAGTAAAGATATTAGCAGTGAATTAGCCTGGATTGATGCTTTAATCAATCAACATGGCCCCACTGCACAGGATATGCGTGAAGCGAATGCCTAGCATCGTAAGTTGGATCGTATTCTTTATAGCATCGTCGATCATTTACCCTTTCTGCTTCATTTGACGCCAAAGACCCTGCAATCGACTGCCAAAGAAATGGCACGGTATTTTCAGAATAAAGATGATATTGCGTGCGAGATTCGTGAACTGTTGAAACGGCATTTGCGTCCGCTGCTGGCCAACAATGGCAAAGTACTGCTGATTGGTCATAGCCTGGGTTCAGTGATTGCTTACGATACCTTATGGGAGCTTTCGAATCTGGAACATTTACCGGGCAAGATTGATTTGTTTTTAACCATTGGCAGTCCGTTGGGTATGAATTATGTGCAACGCCGATTAATGGGTAATAATCAGATAGGAAAGAAAAAATATCCTACCAATATACGACACTGGGTGAATATTTCTTCCGTGGGCGATATCACCGCATTAGACAGAATCTTCGCGGATGATTTTGCACCGATGCTATCCATGGGGATGATTGATTCTATCCAGGATCATTGTGAAGGTATTCATAATTTTTATCGTAACGAAGGAGGATTGAATAGTCATCGCTCATATGGCTATCTGGTGAATCCGGCGGTGGGCAAAGTTATTGCCGACTGGTGGCAGCAATCAACATGAACTTTAAGATGGCAAGCCGCTACCTACGATGGGTAAAGATACTGACACTGATCGCCACAGGATTACTAGCGATTTGGGCAACTGTTGGTGTATTTTCCCGGTTATATGAGTTTCGTGACGATGACCCTGATCGTGGCGCCATCACAGTTGGCTCGGATAAATTTGGCAGCCGTTTTTCCCAAACAGTTTACCTTGATCAGGGATGGTCACCTTCCGATAGCCTGTGGTTCTACAATACCACGCAAGGCTCCAATTTATTGCCGTATAGCTTTTTCCTAGTGCTCGAGCAGTCGAATTCATCTGATTTGTTCCGCAGTGATGAAAACATTGATCGTTATGGTTACTTGCCGCAGCGTCCGACAGCCGGTAATCCGGATGGTTTGCCCGTTGGGATGGTGCGTGACGAATATCAGGGCAAGGCGTTTATGGGATTTACTTGCGCTGCCTGCCATACAACTCAGATTAACTACGCCGGTAACGGAATTCGCATCGATGGCGGTCCCGCCAATTCGGACATGGAAAATTTCATGATCGATTTGGCGGAAGCGCTGTTTGCCACATTAGGAACTCCGGAGAAACTTGATCGCTTTATTGCTCGTGTATTGCAACAAGGTAGTTACAGAAATACCGAGGATGTATTGGCCGATTTAAATAAATATGCACGTCGTATCAAAACGTACACCATTATTAACACGCCCCGGGACACAAAACGTCCGTTGACGCATTACGGCTATGCCCGGTTGGATGCATTCGGACGGATCTATAACCGTGTACTCGAACATATCATGAGTGCGCAACAGATACGGGAATTGCTGCCTGAAGTACTCTCCCCGGCTGAATTGACGGAAGTGATGGCAAACGTGGAACCTGTGCTAAGTAGCCACGATCGCGATCATCTGATCGAACGTATCCAAAGCTACCTGACGGACAAACAGATCATTAAATTACGTAATAAAATCTATAACCCGGCTGATGCGCCGGTCAGTTACCCATTTCTGTGGGATGTGCCACAGCATGATTATGTCCAATGGAATGGGCGGGTTGATAACAGTGGGCTGGGTCCTATGGCGCGTAATGCGGGTCAACTGATTGGTGTATTGGGTACATTGGATTGGAAAGAGAAAGATGGTTTTACACTGTCTTCGGTTTTAGGGGGCAAGGGTTTGGTTCCAAACATATCGATTTTCAATCCTCCATCGATATTCGAAACTTACACCGGGTGGAAAAACATCTGCGTAAATTGACTTCACCGCTTTGGCCTGAGCATATCCTGCCCAAGATCGATAAAACGCGACTGTTCAATGGCAAAAAACTATTTGTGCGCTATTGTGCATCGTGCCACAGCCAGATTAACCGGACAGATCCTGATCGCCGTGTCGTAGCCAAAATGATCGCAACTGCTTCGGTAGGAACCGATGCAAAAATGGCGACAAACAGTACAGCATTTGCCGGTTATAGCGGTATTTTACGGAATCAATACGTCAATACCGGCGTTGGGAATCTGTTGTTGCAACAGCAGGCGCCAGCGGTTGCTTTATTGACATTCGCTACGCGCAATGTGGTGACGACACCCGATCAGGATAAGTGGTTTGTACGGCGTTGGGTCGAGCGATCGCTTGATTTTGCCCATACGTTTTTTGATAATGAAATCCAATCTTCGCTTAAAAATGGAAACTACACACCCGATACGACCATCAAGCCTTTTGCTTCGATCATGGCTTACAAAGCCCGCCCGTTGAATGGCATCTGGGCAACGGCGCCTTATTTGCATAATGGCTCGGTACCCGCTTTATGATTTGC
>Ga0136611_10001904_pt1 | contig 14507 bp, 9 predicted proteins | sample AntDrymUQ2232306_2_FD_106645 | JGI IMG/M metagenome (GOLD analysis project Ga0136611, IMG submission 106645) | Polar desert sand microbial communities from Dry Valleys, Antarctica - metaG UQ223 (23.06) | ecosystem: Environmental > Terrestrial > Soil > Desert | place: Antarctica: Dry Valley...
ACCAGCCGGCGACGCTTTCCGCCGACAGCCTGGTGCGGGTGGTGGCGACGATCACCGACCGCGACGGCGATCAGGCCAGTGCGGCGGTCAACATCGGCACCAATCTGGTGTTCGAGGATGATGCGCCGAGCCTTGGTGCGCCGAGCGGTACGGAGCCGACCATCACGGTTGACGAGACCAGCCTTGCGACCAACCAGAGCGCGAGCTTTGCAGCGCTGCTGGGCGCGAACGGTGCGGTTTACGGCGCGGACGGGGCGGGGACCACGGTTTACCAGCTTTCGGTCAGCTCGGTCGGTGCGGCGAGCGGCTTGTTCGATGTCGCCACCGGCAACCAGATCTTCCTTTATCAGGTTGGCACCACGATCGTTGGCCGCGTGGGTTCGAGCCCGATCCTGGCCGACCCGGCGGGGACCAGCGCGTTCGTGGTCAGTGTCGATGGTTCGGGCAACGTGACCCTCGACCAGGTGCGGGCGCTGACCCATCCCAATGCGACGAATCCGGACGATTCGGTGAGCATTGCGAATGACAGCCTGATCAGCCTTACCCTGGTGGTGACCGACCGCGACAATGATGCGGTCTCGGCAAACGTCAACATCGCCTCGAACCTGGTGTTCAAAGACGATGGACCGCGCATTACGGCGGCATCCGATATCAACATCCAGAACAGCGGCGACGTCGCTCACACCGGTACTTTCCAATACAATCTGGGAGCGGATGGAGCACCTATCTCAAACAATGTGTTCACGGCTGTGACGGGCAGCGCGACGGTAAACGGAGTCGCCGTGACAAATTGGATGATCAGCGAAACGTCGGAGGATGCTTCGACCGCGATTTACTCGTTCAGCTTCGACTATAACGGCGGTACCGAGACCGGCACCCTGACCTTCAACAAGGCAGCTGGAACATACACCGTGGACCTCGACAATCCTATCGCGGGCATCACCATCGTCCAGACCGCGACGGGCACGCTGTTCCAGGGTTATGCGATTGGTACGTCGACGCCTGACAACACGCAGTCTGATGTGTCAGTTACACAGGTCGCCCCGAACATGTTCGTGCAATTCACGAGCGTGGCTGAACCAAGTAGCGGTACCGGCTCCAACAACCTCAGAACCGTCGACATCAGCTCATCGACCGGAGTCACTAGCGGAACGGACGATACGGGCGCGGATGCAGCCGAATGGCATTCGGGCGAGCTGTTCGACCAGACGGCGTCGTGGGTTTCGACGTCGAGCGCCGCCAATGGGGTCGCGGGCGACACCATCCAGGGCGGCGAAGTTCTCGACTTCAACCTCTACAACACCAACCCGTTCGGCAATCTCGGCGTCGAGGCGACGGCAAGCGCCGACTCGATGTTCCTGAAGTTCGACGGCATCGGCAGCGGGGAAGACCTGATCATCATCCTGAAGCTGTATGATCCCACCACAGACACCTATACGACCCAGGCGTTGATCGTCCAGAACGCGGATATCCAAAAAGGTTCGGGGACGGGACCGGGGATCTACTCTGGGGTCACCCTCGATAACAATGACGGCCTGATCATCATCGAGCCGAACGATTATCAGCAGGGCAACACCAACCTGGTGATCGTCGGCGCTCAGATTGCGGGGTCGGACGAAGGAATTACGGGAACCGGCATCGACTTCAACAATGCCATCGGCGTTGCCGGGTCGAGCGTTGGAACCCAAGCCTTTTCGACTGACGTAAACGATGGTCCGTTCAAAATCTCGTCGATCGGCTTCGTCACTACCACGACCACCACGCAGACTGCACAACTGACGTTCAATGTCACCATTCAGGATGGCGATGGCGATACAACGACCCGGACGATCACCGCTGATGTTACTCAAAATGCGGATTCGTCGACGCCGATCGTCAATCCCCCGATTGCGCTCGACACGAACGGTGACGGAATCATCACCTTCCTCGATCACTCTGCGGGCGTTGCCTACGACTTTAATGGTGACGGCATAGCCGAGGCGACGGCCTGGGTGGGCGGCGGGGACTCGATCCTGGTCCGCGACGCCAATGGCGATGGCACGGTCACCGATGCTTCCGAGTTCGTGTTTGGCGGCAATGGTCAGACCGACATGGAGGTGCTGCACGCCCAATATGGCGAGCAGCTGGATGCCAGCGACGCCGACTTCGTGATGTTCGCGGTGTGGAACGATGCCAATTCGAATGGCATCGCCGATGCAGGCGAACTGATCAGCCTGGCGGAAGCCGGGATCACCAGCATCGGCCTGGTCAGCGACGGGATTCACTACACAGCGGCCAATGGCCAAGTCGATGTCGCCGGCACGAGCAGCTTCACCCGTTCAGACGGATCGACCGGCAGCGTTGCCGACGCCTCCTTCTGGACGAGCGGCCGCGCGAGCGTTGAAACCCAGCGCGTTGCCGCCAACAGCAACAATGTCGTGCTTGCCGCAGCAATTGCGGCGGCGGGCCTGGCGGCGTCGGCTCCGGTGGCAGCGTCGGTTGATGGCGCCGAAATCGCGACGGGTCGTTTCACCAACGCGGTGGTCGCGGCCGATGCGGTCGACATGTCGATCCTGGGGCTGACGACGGACACCGCGATGCCGGCACTGATGGGCGAAATGCGTCAGGCCTTCGGCTCAGTCGAGATGCCGTTCCAGACGGCTATGTCGAACGACTTCGGCACATCGATCGGCGATTTGGGCACCGGCCACTTCGATAGCATGGCACCGACTGCGCTGCTCCAAGGTTCGGATATGATCCTCGGGCAGATGGCGATGCCGATGCTGGCGAGCAATGTCGCAATGCCGAGTGCCGAGGCGCTGGTCGCAATGGCCGGGCTGGGCAATGCCCAGTCGACGATGACGGTCGAATCGATCGTCGCCGATGCGCTCCAGGGCGGCGGCGGACCGGATATCAATGCGTTGCTTGACGCATTGCCGGCCCAGGGAATCGCCGCGAATGCGGAAGCCGATTCCTTGGCAAGCCTTGGTTCGAGCCTCGTGCCGACCTGGGACACGGGCCATGGTGCCGGGTTTACGTTCGCCGGAACCAACGTCATGTCGAGCGAAGCATTGGTGCTTCATCACGACGCCATCCAGCCGGTTGCAAACGGCTGAACCTAGGTGGGCCCCTGGTGGACAGGGGCCCGCACTCGGAAGACCAGAAGGGGGAAGACATGAAGAAGTACTGGCTGTTGACCATTCCAGGAGCGTTTGTCCTGGCCGCATCGCCCGCCACGGCGATTGAACTGAAGGACGCCGTCCAGGCGGCCTTGAATACTAATCCCGAGATCCGACAAGCGGTTGCCAACAAGAATGCGACCCAGTTCGAGCGCAAGCAGGCCGAAGGGCTGTGGCTGCCGCGGATTTCGGTTGAGGCTTCGGCCGGCGTTCGCCAGCTGAAGAACCCGACCCGCCGCTCGATCGGCATCGCCAGCCAGACGCTTTATCCGCTCGAGGCAAGCGTCACCGCCGACCAGCTGCTGTTCGACATGGGCGGTCGACAGGCCGAAATTCGTCGCCAGGCCTCGCGTACCGATGCCGCCGCAGCACGGATCGAGGAAAGGTCGGAATTCGTCGCGCTCAACGTCGCCCGCGCCTACATCGATTATCTGCTGCAGCAGCGGCTGGTGGCGATCGCGGACGATAATGCGACCTTCCACCAGAAGCTCGCCGGCGACCTTCGCGAAGGTGTGTCCAAGGGCTCGATCAGCATTGCCGACCAGCAGCAGGCCGAAGAACGACTGCAATCGGCACGCGCCCGGTTGACCGAGGCCCGCGAGGATCTCGACACGGCCGGCATCCAGTTCCAGACACTGGCCGGGATCCCGGTCGACAGCGTCTCGATGCCGCCCGATCTGTCACAATATCTTCCCGCCACGTTGCAGGACTCCGAAGTTGCTGCTCGCGCCAACAATCCGCGCGTCCAGGAATCGCTGGCTGATCTGTCGACCGCTCGCGAAGTGACCCGGGCCGCCCGCTCCGAAATGGGCCCGCGGGTCAATCTCGAGGCGACCGCGCGAATTGGTGACGACATCGATGGTTTTCGCGGCAAGACCACTGACTTGCAGGGCCGCGTGGTGATGCGCTGGCTGGTGTTCAACGGCGCGACCAACATCAACAACGTTCGCGAGCAGCAAGCACGCGCCGACGAAGCCCATGCCCGTGTGTTCGAGCAGAAGCGACGCGCCGAAGAGGATGCTCGGTCGGCATGGAGCCGCCTCACCAACCAGAGCCGGCTGGTGACCGAACTCGAGACCCAAGGCCGGGTGTCGGACGATCTGCTCCTGTCGTATCGCGAGCAGTTCAATGTCGGTCGCCGTTCGTTGCTCGACGTGCTCGATGCGCAGAATACCCGCTACAACGTCCAGGCCCAGGCCGAGACCGCGCGGCTGGCCAAACTCTATGCGCAATATCGGCTGCTGGCCTCGACCAATCGCCTGATCGAAGCGCTTGGGGTCAACATGCCGAATGCGGCATGGAGTGACGAGCGTACGCGTTACCGGGTCAATCCAATCTCGCCCGCGGACCTCGAAGAAAACAGCCTTGTTGCGCCGGCGATGGGTCCCCCCGCGCCGACCGGCGGCTGAACAGTTGAAGGGGACGGGCGTTGAGTTTCATGCATTGGCTGGATTCCGCGCCTTCGCGTGAGATTGACCCCGTCCTCGACTGTCTGGCGTTCCTCGCGCGCCGGGCCGACCGGCCGTCTTCCCCCGTCCTCCTGCGGGCGGGGTTGGCGCTTTCCGACACCGGTACCCTTCCGTTTCACCAGATCGAGCCTGCGCTCGACCAGATCGGGATGCGCGGCGAGCCGTTGGTCCGCCGTCTCAAGTCGTGGCCGATCCAGCGGCTTCCCGCCGTGCTCGAATTCACCGACGATCGCGCTGCGGTGCTGCTCGAGGTTCGTTCTGGCGATGGGCTGATTTACGCACCCGGCATCGCCGAACCGATGTGGGTGTCGCTCGCCGAGCTCGACCAGGCGTTTACCGGCCGCGCGGTGTTCGTTGAATCCGACCCGACCCGCGAGCGCGAATCCGAACGGCCGTGGGACAAGGCCAAGCGCAGCCACTGGTTCTGGTCCGAGGTGTGGAAGGTCCGGCGCGAATTCTGGCCAGTCCTGCTTGCCGCTTTGGTGGTCAACCTGCTCGCGCTGGCAGTGCCGTTGTTCACGATGAACGTCTACGATCGGGTCATCCCCAACAAGGCGATCCCGACGTTGTGGGTGCTTGCCTTCGGGGTTGGGCTGGCGCTTGCGTTTGATTTCGTACTGCGTCTCGCGCGGTCGCGGCTGGTTGACGAGATCGGTCGAACGCTCGACGCCAAGCTCAGCCAGAAATTGTTCGAAAAGGTCATGAACCTGCCGATGGCGGCGCGCCAGGGAAGCACCGGCGCAATGGCCAGGCGGGTCTCCGAATATGAGCTGGTGCGCGACTTCTTCGCCTCGACCACGGTGGTGTTGCTGGTCGATATCGGCTTCCTGTTCCTGTTCCTCATCCTGATCACGGTGCTTGCCGGCTGGCTGGTGGTGGTGCCGATTGTCGGGATTGCGGTGATGTGCCTGGTCGGTGTCAGCCTGCAGAAGAAGATGGGCAAGGCGGCGATCGACGCGCAAGCCGATTCCAGTCTGCAACATTCGGTGCTGGTCGAATCGATCGGCGGGATTGAAACGCTCAAGGCGGCGGGTGCCGAAGGGCAGATGCTCGGTCGCTGGCGGCGCTATTCGACGATGTCGGCGGCGACCTCGGAAGACATGCGCCGGCTGACCGCAGTGGCGGTCAACATGGCATCGCTGTCGCAGCAATTAATCAGCGTCGGCCTGCTGATCGGTGGCTTCTATCGGTTCAACGCCGGTGAAATGTCGATGGGTGCGATCATCGCGATTGTCATGCTCGCCGGTCGGGCCATGTCGCCGGTCGGGCAGTTCGCCTTTCTCATCACCCGCGGGGAGCAGGCGATGACGACGATGGATTCGCTCCAGCAGATGATGGAGTCGCCGGACGAACGCGGCGCTGCGGTGCGGTCGATCGTCCCCGAGATTCGGGTCGGCACGATCGAGCTTTCCAAAGTCACCTTCGCTTACCCGGGCGCCTCGGTTCCGTCGCTGTCCGACATCGACCTCAAGATCGCGCCGGGCGAGCGCATCGGGATCATCGGGCGGGTCGCCTCAGGCAAATCGACCCTCGGTCGTTTGCTGTGCGGGCTGTACGAGCCGGGCGAGGGCGTGATGACCATCGATGGCCTCGACAGCCGTCAATATCATCCCCACCAGATCCGGGAATCCTTCCGCTTCGTCGGGCAGGACGCCGAATTGTTCAGCGGCTCGGTGCGCGACAATCTGATGCTTGGCGCGGCCGGTGCCGACGATGCTCAGCTGATCGACGCGGTCAAGCGGTCGGGCGCCGACATTTTCCTGTCGCGCGATGCGGCGGGGTTCGACCTTCCGGTCGGCGAACGCGGATCGCGCCTGTCGGGCGGTCAGCGTTCGCTGCTGATGCTGGCGCGCGCCTTGGTCAGCCCGTCGCGGATGCTGTTCCTCGATGAACCGACCGGGGCGATGGACACCCAGACCGAGACCTATTTCATCGATCATTTGAAGACCGCGTTGGCACCGGGCCAGACCCTGATCGTTTCGACCCATCGTCACCAGATGCTGTCGAACGTCGACCGGCTGATCGTCATCGATGGTGGCCGGATTTTCGCCGACGGCCCGCGCGATGAAATTCTCGGTCGTCTTGGCAAGGCCGTGAAGGAGGGCAAGCAATGAGCTGGCTTCGTGCCCGACACGGCAACATCGCGGTGCGTCGCGCTGCGTTGATGTTGGTCGCCTTGTTGGCAGCGGCGGGGCTGTATTTGCTCGCGTCGGCCGCCTTCCTTCGCGTGGCCCAGGCAGCGGCGCGGACCGTTGCTCCGGCCCAGGCCGCAGCGCTCGTTGCGGCGACCACCGGCGACGCCTCGACGCAAGTCCAGGCCGTCGGCGAGAAAGCCGAGTTGATCAACGCCTCGATGCCATTCAGCCGCGCGCCGGTGCAGGCGGCGCGGGCATTCGTCCTTCCCGCTGGCGAAAGCCTCGATCAGCGCCGGGCGCTGCTGTGCCTGACCCAGGCGGTCTATTATGAAGCCGGTTTCGAGCCGATGGACGGCCGCCGCGCGGTGGCGCAGGTCATCCTCAACCGAATGCGCCATCCGGCATTCCCGAAATCGGTGTGTGGCGTGATTTATCAGCGCAATTCGACCCCGGTGTGCCAGTTCAGCTTCGTTTGCGACGGCGCACTCGATCGCCGTCCCGAAGCCGGTGCGTGGAAAGTCGCCGAAGACATCGCGCGCGCCGCGCTCGCCGGTTACGTCGAAACCGCTGTCGGCTCCGCGACCCATTATCACGCCGATTATGTCGCTCCGCGGTGGGCGCCGTTGCTGACCAAGATCAGCAAGCTCGGCGCGCATATTTTCTATCGCTGGCCCGGCACGTGGGGCCAGGTCGCCGCGTTCAACGGCCGGTACATCGGCGAGCCGCGCGATCCGGCGAGCATGCGCCCACTCATCCTGGCCAAGGCCACTATCGGCGAATTCAAGACCGCCGACGGAACGGTCGCCTATAGTGGCCCGCCCATCGCCCGCGCCGACAATGACGTCGGCGGGCTGCTCGATACGTCGAAGGGCTGGACGCTCAGCATTCCGATGCCCAATGAGACCAGCGCGGCCTCGCGGGCGATTGCCGAGCAGCAGGCCAAGCCGGTCATGCCGCCCCAGAATGGCGCACCGTCGGAAACCCGCGTGATCGCATCACGCTGACCTGCTAAGAACGGCTTTGTAAGATCATGGCGTCCATTCCCTTTCTCTCCTCGCTCACCAAGGGCCGAGAGCCGCTCACCGGCTCGAAGCGGATCATTGTCTTTTCGGCGCTTGGGTTCGTGGTCTTCCTGTTGTGGGCGATGCTGGCGAAGGTCGATGAAGTGACCAGCGGCCAGGGCAAGGTCATCCCGTCGAGCAAGGTACAGCTGATCCAGTCGGCCGAGCCCGCAACGGTCCAGGAATTACTGGTTCGCTCCGGCCAGCGGGTCAAGCGCGGCCAGTTGCTGGCGCGGCTCGAGGATCCGACGAGCCAGTCGCGGCTGGGTGAGATCGAGGCCGAAACCCAGTCGCTCGAGGCGCGCGCGTCGCGCCTGACGGGCGAGGGAACCGGGCAGGCGACCAGCTGCACCGGCGCCGATTGTGCCGATGAGGCCGCGCTCCGCTCGGTCCGCCAGTCGGCGCTGCGCAGCCGGATGGGAGCGCTCGGCGCCTCCGCCGACCAGCGGCGCCGCGAGGTCGCGGAAGCCAATGCGACGATCAATAGCTTGCGCGGCAGCCTGGCCCTGGCCGAGCGGCAGGTCGGCATGCTTGAGCCGCTCGCCGCCAAGAATATCGTGCCACAGACCGAATTGCTCACTGCGCGCCGCGAAGTGATCGACCTGCAAGGCCGGATCGCCGCCGCCCGCGAACAGGGTGGCCGCGCCGAAGCCGCAATCCGCGAGGCGCTGAACCAGGCGAGCGAAGCCAATTTCCAGTTCCGCCAGGATGCGCTCAACCAGCGCAACGAGCTCAACACCAAGATCGCGGTCAACCAGCAGTCGCTGCGCGGCGCGCAGGGCAAGCTCGGTCGGATGGAGCTTCGATCGCCGGTCGACGGCGTCGTCAACGACCTCAAGATGAACACCATCGGCGGCTTCGTGCAGGCCGGCGAAAAGGTCATGGAAGTGGTTCCGATGGGCGAGAAACTGCTCGTCGAAACGCGAGTCCGGCCGAGTGACATCGCCTTCATCAAGGTTGGCGACAAAGCGCTGGTCAAGGTTACCGCCTATGACTTCTCGACCTACGGCGGGCTCAACGGCCGGGTAGTTCAGGTCTCGGCCGATTCGATCTATGACGAGGCAGCGCGGGAGGCGTTCTTCACCGTGCTGGTCGAGACCGATCGAAGCTTCGTCCAGTCGGCGGGCAGGAAATTGCCGATCACGCCGGGGATGATGACCGACACCCAGATCATCACCGGGCGCAAGTCGATCCTGAGCTATTTGATGAAGCCGTTCCTGAAGGCTCGCAGCGAGGCGCTGCGCGAGCGTTAATTCGCTAGACCGGCGGGCTCGATCGGACGGTTGGCCGAGGCCATTTGCACCATCGCTGTTCGTAGCGGACGATCGACCGCGGCAAATACCACCGGCGGCGTCTCGCGGCGATAGCCGTGGGTCCAGGCCTTGGTCCCCGAAAAGGTCAGGATTGGCCGATAGTCGGCGATCGTCGCGCTATCCGCGATCCGACTGGTGCCATTGTCGAGCACCAGCATCCGGCCTTCGGCGCGAACCACCAGCACCGCATGATCGGCGCGGCGCGCGAGGTCGCGCAAGATGACCAGATACAGATCGTTGTCGGCGAAGCCGGCGCGGCGCAGCATCTGGAGCTTGGCGATGGCGAAATCCTCGCAATCGCCGCGGCCCCGGCGAAGCGTTTCGCCTGCTGCCACCCAATGGTCGCTGACTCCATATTGCTGGATGTCGTTGACGAAGGCGACCCGCTGATTGACGTAGCGATTGATCGCGTCGAGCTGCTCGAGCGGCGAATGGTCGGCAACCGCCGACGCATAGGCCGCAGCACGCGCACCGATCGCGCCACGCGACACTTTGGTCCAGCGGCGATCGAGCGAGGTATGCGACACGGACAGCGCGACCGAACCGAAAACGTCCGGGCGGTCGAGCGCGATTGGTGCGCGATTGAGCGGGAATACGGCCGGTCGGAACTCGGCGCCGCGGCTGTCGGGTGAGGGCGATACGGCGAGGTGAGCGGCAGGCAAAGCGGCCTGGACGGCCTTGCCGGATTGCTGCGCCATGATTGCTGCGAGCGCGCTCGGCGCACCGCCAAGGATGGCGTCGGTCTTGCTAAAACTCGCATAGGCCGGCGCGACCTGTGCTGCCGCCGGAACAGCGGTCGAAGCAAAGGCAATTGCGACACCAAGGCGCCGGGCGATCGGGGCAAGGGCAAGCGTGTTCATGCCCAGGCTTTTCGCAAACCGAGGCGAATACCAGCCTAAAGCCTTTGGTTAAAATTGCCGTAACCATTGGTTTTCAGTCGATTTCCGAAAAAAATCCATCGATCGCGGCGTTGAACGCAAGGGGTTGTTCAAGATTGGCGAGATGGCCTGCGCCCGCGATTGTCTCGAGTGTCGCGCCGGGGATCAGCGCCGCCAATTGTTTGGACAGAGCGGGCGGGGTGATGACGTCCTCTTCGCCCACCAGCACCTTCGTCGGCACATCGATCGCGGCGGCGCGGTCGCGCTGGTCGGCAAGCCACACCGCGCGCGCACCGATCACATAAGCGGCAGGGCGAATCGCGCTCATCGTGTCGATCACCGCGCGATGGATGGCGGGTCCCGCCGCGCTGCCAAGCAGCACGCCGGCGCGCGCCTCGGCCAGAGCGCGCAACCCGATCGTCCGGCTGGCGGCCTCCGACCGGTCGTATATGCCCTGCCCGTCGGGATGAACCGCGAAGCTGTCGGCGATGATCAGCGAAGCGCATCGCTCTGGCGCCATGGCGTGGAGCGCAATCGCCACGATCCCGCCGAGCGACAGGCCGCAGATATGCGCTCGGTCGATCGCCAATGCGTCCATCACGGCGACCACCGCGGCGGCATAATCGTCGCGCGTTGCATTTTCGACGAAGGCGCTTTCTCCATAGCCGGGATAGGACAAGGCGATCGCCCGACGCCTGCGCCCGAAATGGTCGAGCTGCGGTGCCCAGACCGTCTTGTCCGACCCGACCCCATGAAGGAAGAGGATCGGCGTGGCGTCGCCGCCGCCAGCTACGGTAACGTCGATCATTCCGCGATTCGTTGCGATTGCCCCCATCAGCGCACTTTCCGGCGCGCTTCGCGGCTTTGCAAGCGCCGCGCCCGATTGTAGCGTCGATGACGATGACCAGCATGACGATCAACGGCGAAGCGGTTCGCTTCAAGCTCGACCCGGCGACGCCCTTGCTGTGGGCGCTGCGCGATGCGGCCAACCTGACTGGCGCCAAATATGGCTGCGACAGCGGCGAATGCGGCGCCTGCACGGTGATCGTCGACGAGCGAGCGGTGCCGAGCTGCACCGTGTCGATCGGGGCGCTCGAAGGTGCCGACGTCATCACCATCGAAGGGCTGGCGCCAGACCGTGCGCATCCCATCCAGCAGGCGTGGGCGGCGGAACAGGTCAGCCAGTGCGGCTATTGCGAGCCCGGGGTGATCCTGTCGATCGCGGCGATGCTCAAGGCCAACCCGCGGCCGAGCGAAGCGGAGATTGCGGCGCTGACCAACATCTGCCGTTGCGGGATCGGCCCGCGCGCCAGGAAGGCGATCGTCCGCGCTTCGATGGCGTTGACCGGGGGCGACAGCCTTGGCTTGCTGGTCCGCCAGAACGCTTCACCGCAGCCAGCGCTCGATGGGCCGAAACGGTTCAGCAACGGCTCATCAAATGAGGAGCAGATTTCCCCGCAGTAAGTCAGGTTCAAGTGGAGCCCATCATGCGTAAGTTCAGTCTGTTTCTTCTCCTCGCCACCAGCGCCGTCCCGGCGATGGCCCAGCGCGGCGACGATGGCGATCGCCAGTCGCGCCGCTCGTCGCAAGCCGAGCAATCCGAAAAAAGCAGCGCCCAGCGCGCCGAACGTCCCGAGCGTCCGCAACGCGCCGAACGCAGCGAGCGCCGCGAAGCGCGCGAGGCTCCCCAGGGCCAGGTCCAGGTCGACCGCCAGCAGAGCAATGCGACAGGCGTGGGGTCGATGCGCGAACGCTATCAGCAGGCCCAGCAGCAACAGGCCCAGCAGCAACAGGCCCAGCAGGGCGGGTCGCGCAGTGAGCGCATCCAGCGCTACCAGCAGCAACAAGCCCAGCAGCAACAAGCCCAGCAGCAGCAGGGCGAGTCGCGCAGCGAGCGCATCCAGCGCTACCAGCAGCGCCGGCTCGACGCGCAGCAGCAGCAGGCCGGGGGCGGTGAACTGGCCCCCCGCGAGCGCCGCATCCGGCCGATCCCGTCGATCACGCCGCAGGTCGGCCAGACGGGCCCGGTGCGGGACGATGTGCGGACCGGGCGGTATGACCGCGACGACCGCAATCGCTGGTCCAACCATTGGCGCAGCGACCATCGTTACGACTGGCGCCGGCATCGCGATCGCCACCGCTCGATCTTCCACATCGGCTTCTATTATGATCCGTTCGGCTACAGCTATCGTCGCTTCGGGCTCGGCTCGTTCCTTTATTCGAGCTATTACCAGTCGAACTACTGGATCAACGATCCGTGGCAGTATCGCCTGCCGCCCGCCTACGGCCCGTATCGCTGGGTGCGCTATCACAATGACGCGCTGCTGGTTGACACCTACTCCGGCGAAGTGGTCGACGTGATCCACGGCTTCTTCTGGTAGAGCCGAACAGGCCATTGGTCGAAGGGGGCGTTGCGGCACTTGTCGCAACGCCCTTTCGCATTCTAGGGCGCTGATACACCAGACCATAGGGATCATTGCATGACCGCTCGCGCTTCCGTCGCCTTGCTCGTTTCGACCGCATTTCTCGGCGCCTGCGCCACTACCCAGCAGGCCCCGCTTGCACCGGTCGCGGCCGCCGAAGCGCCTGATTCCGCCCCCCAAGTCGTTCCCGCTGCGAGCGCCCATGACCAGTTGTTCCAGCTGTTCAAGGACAGCGACGAGGCCAGCCTCAAGCTCAATCCGATCGGCGCGATTTTCCGCGGCGACCTGCGCTACGCCGACCGGCTCGGCGATGGCATCACCGACGCTTATTACGACGCCGCGCGCGCCTTGACCCAGGCCGATCTGCAGCGGCTCCGGACGATCGACCGCAGCCAGCTCAACGCGACCGACCAGCTGGCGTATGACGTGTTCGAATATTCGGGCAAGGATGCGATCGAGGGGCTGACGCCGGGGCTGCTGTCGCTGACCGCGGTGCGCCCGCTCAACCACTTCTTCGGCTTCCAGACCTTTTATCCGACCTTCGCCAACGGCAAGGGCGCGGCACCGTTCAAGACGGTCGTCGACTATGACAATAACCTCAAGCGCCACACCAATTATGCGTGGTGGATCGACCAGGCGATTGCGCGCTTCCGGCAGGGTTCGCAAAGCGGTGTGGTCGAGACCAAGATGACCATCCGCAACGTCATCGAACAGCTCGACAACCAGCTTGCGCAGAAGCCTGAGGATTCGCAGCTTTACGGTCCGGTGAAGCAATTTCCGGCGAGCTTTTCGGACGCCGACAAGAGCCGCCTGACCGCCGCCCACCGCGCTGCGATCGCCGGCGAAATCTATCCCGCGCTGACCCGCCTGCGCGACTATCTCAAGACCGACTATCTGCCATTAGCGCGCGACGGCGCGGGCATCATGTACATGCGCGGCGGCGATCAATTGTACCGCTACCTGGTCCGCTCGACGACCACGCTCGACATGACCCCGGACGAGATCCACCAGCTCGGCCTGAGCGAAGTGGCGCGGATCACGGGCGAGATGGAGAAGATCAAGACCGAGGTCGGCTTCAAGGGCAACCTCGCCAAATTCTTCGACCATCTGCGCCACGACCCCAAGTTCAAGATGAGCAGCCGCGAGGCGCTGACCCAGGGCTATTACGACATCGGCAAGGCGGTCGACGCCAAGCTGCCGGCTTATTTCTCGACGCTGCCCAAGTCCAAGCTCGAAATCCGCCCCTACGATCCGGTGATCGAGAAATTCCAGGCCGGCGGAAGCTACGAGCAGGGCACGCCCGATGGGTCGCGGCCGGGCACCTTCTATTTCAGCGCCTACGATCTGCCATCGCGGACCACCCCGGGGATGACCACGCTCTACCTTCACGAAGGGTCGCCCGGCCACCATTTCCAGATCAGCCTGGCGCAGGAGAATGAGGCGCTGCCGGCGTTCATGCGGTTCGGCGGCAACACCGCTTATGTCGAGGGCTGGGCACTTTATTCGGAGACGCTCGGCTACGACATGGGGTTCTACAAGGATCCGTACCAGCGGTTCGGCACGCTGTCGGACGAGATGCTGCGCGCGATGCGGCTGGTGGTCGACACCGGCATCCACAGCAAGGGTTGGACCCGCCAGCGGTCGATCGATTACATGCTGTCCAACAGCGACATGGGCAAGACCGACGCCACCGCCGAGGTCGAGCGCTACATCGTCATCCCGAGCCAGGCGTTGGCCTACAAGATCGGCGCGCTGACCATCCAGCGGCTGCGCAAGAAGGCCGAGACCGAGCTCGGCGACAAGTTCGACATCCGCGATTTCCACGCCCAGGTGCTGATGACCGGCGCACTGCCGCTGGCGATCCTCGAGAAGAAGATCGACGCCTGGATCGCGGCTAAGAAGGCGGCGTGACGGGGTCGGCGTAAAGCCCCTAAAGTCACTAAAGCCCCCAAAGTCACTGGATCGACGACCAGTTCGACCTGTTCGGTGCGGGCATGGCGAGCCCAGCCAGGGAAGATGGTTGAAATCGACGGTAGGAAAGAGCCGTGGGCGCGCGAGTCGCCCATGGGG
>Ga0136611_10001905_pt1 | contig 14504 bp, 13 predicted proteins | sample AntDrymUQ2232306_2_FD_106645 | JGI IMG/M metagenome (GOLD analysis project Ga0136611, IMG submission 106645) | Polar desert sand microbial communities from Dry Valleys, Antarctica - metaG UQ223 (23.06) | ecosystem: Environmental > Terrestrial > Soil > Desert | place: Antarctica: Dry Valley...
CCGCTCCGCCGACAACGCCGACAGCATCCCGAGCGCGAGCGCCGGTCCAACGCCCTTGGCGCTCAGCAGCTTCAGAAAAACACGACGCTCGAACACGCTGGCGAAGCCGTGGAGCAGCCACGCGTCTTCCCGCACGACGAGCGTACTGTGCAGCGCGACCGGCTCGCCGATGGCGGGCAGCATCTCATACACGCTGAGCGGCACGAGCAGCTCGTACGCCACCCCGCCGGCCGTGTCGATCTCCACACGATCCAGCTCCTTCGACACCAGCGTCCCGCTGACGTGAACGATCACGCGTGCCGACCCGCAAGCCGTGGAATATGAGCACCCATGGCGCAGGTAAGCGCCGCCGCCACACCGTCCGCGGCATCTGATGGATGGGGAGCCTGCTTGAGTCGCAACAGTCGTGACAACATGAACTGCACCTGCTCCTTGGTCGCGCCGCCTCGCCCAACGACTGCCTTCTTGATCTCGGCCGGCGGATACTCGTGAATTCGCAACCCGTGCTGCTCACCTGCGAGCAGGATCACTCCTCGCGCGTGGCCGAGGACGACGGTAGTGCGCACGTTGCGAGCGAAGAAAACGTCTTCAACGGCCAGCGCATCGGGCTGGTGGCGCACGATCAGCTCGGTCACGCCCTCGAAGATCTCGCGCAACCGGGAGGGGAGGGGATCACGGGCACGCGTGCGGATCACTCCACATTCGATCAGCGTGTAGGCTGCTCCGGCGGCAGCACGGACGACGCCATAGCCCGTCGTCGCGGTGCCCGGATCGATCCCCAGGACGATCAGCTCTGTCCCAGGCTCGCCATTTCGGCGACGTCGATGTCGAAGTTCGCCCACACCTTTTGCACGTCGTCGAGATCATCGAGCTCCTCGAGAAGCTTGAGCAACGACTCGGCCGTTTTCCCTTCGACCTTCACTGTGTTCTTCGGGACCATCGCGATCTCCGCCTCGACCACTGTCATCTTGCTGCCTTCGAGCGCCGCCTTCACCGCGTGGATCTGCGTGGGCTCGGTGGTGATGATGAACTGCTTGTCCTCCCTGCGGAAATCCTCGGCACCCGCCTCGAGCGCGATCTCGAGCGCGGCATCCTCGTCGAAGGCCGCTGACTCGACGGTAATCTGGCCTTTCCGTTCGAACATCCAGGCGACCGAATTCGTCGCGCCGAAGTTGCCACCACCGCGCGACAGCTTGTGCCGCACTTCGGCAACGGTTCGTGTCGCGTTGTCGGTGACGGTCTGGATGATCAGGGCAACACCGCCCGGCCCGTAGCCTTCATACGTCGCCTCGACGTAGTCCACCCCTTCGAGCTCACCAGTTCCCTTTTTGACCGCGCGCTCGATGTTCTCCTTCGGCATCGACCGGCCCTTCGCTGCTTCGATGGCGACGCGGAGCCGCGCATTGCCCGCGGGGTCCCCGCCGCCAGTCTTCGCCGCAATGGTGATCTCGCGAATGAGCTTCGTGAACAACGCTCCGCGCTTGGCGTCGGTCGCCGCCTTGTAATGCTTGATCTGCTTCCATTTACTGTGACCGGCCATGCTCCGACCCTGCGTGCGTGTGTTGGGTACCGCTACTTCACGTCCCGAATATACCCGCCCGAGACGGACCGTCCAATTCCCTGAAAATGAAAACGGCTCCGATCAGGAGCCGCTCACGGTTCTCGAACCATTGAAGCAGGACGCAGGACGCAGGACGCAGGAGGTCATTCACCCTGCGCCGCGTCTGAGCCGCGTTACCGCCCAAACCTCGCCGTCAAGCTCGCGCGGAAGCCGCTCAGCGCGGGCTTGGAATCGTTTTCTGCCAGCAAATTGCCGATCGCATAGCCGGCGCTGGGATAGATATCCAATCCCATGACCTGCAGCCGGTTCCGAATGCCGACCATGGCCATTTTGCCGAGGAACCGCTCCTCGCTGTACCACATGCGCATCTCGACGTTTGGCTCGATGCGGAAACCGCCGACGTCGAATCCGGCCGACAGTGCGCCACTGGTAATGTTCTCGGTGGGTGCGCGGGATCCGGCGCGGACGCCTTCGGCACGGAACAGATTCCAGGCAGACACGATGTAGTCTACGCCACGCAGCGTGCGTGAGTACCCCGCCTCGCCGATGTACCGATCGCCCGTGCTGTAGACAGTGCCACCACCGACGTTGTCGTCGCCAAACTTCGAGTAGGTAAGACCCGCCGCCACGCGACCGCCAGCAAAGCCATGATCGGCGCCGACGCGGACACGGTATTCATTGCCTGGCTGGAAGTGCACAGCTTCGTCTGAACTGCTGATCACGTTGCCAGCGGTGTCGACAGTCTCGTTCGTGAAACGGTATGGCTCATACTCGGCGGAATAGCGCATGCTGGCGCCCAGCCCGACATTCCACTCGCCCATTGGCCTCGCGATCGCAATCCCGCCGGTGCCACCGAACCCCGTTCCCATGCTCGGAATGGGAAAGGCGAGGAACTCGTTGCCGATAAATCCGGCCGCGAGCACCTGATCCTGAAGAACAGTCGACTGTCCCGTTGGAATGTTGAGGCCAGCCGTGAAAATAATAAAGTCCTCGCCAAGTGAAAAATTGGCCCGGAGCTGGGTGTCGGTCATCCCCGAGATTTCCTCGGACTTCTGGCCGTTCTCGAAATCCACGGTCGCCCTCGCGTAGCCGCCGGAGACATCGAAATTCAGCCGCGAATTGAACGGCACGCTCACCGCGAACGGGACCGCCAGCTCTGAAATCGTGACCCCGATCGGCGCATCGACCGTATAGCGCGCAAAGAGCGGCCCGGTGCGAATGGCGGAATTGACGATTGACTGCGCATTGGCCGCGGAGGCCGTGAGGGCCAGGGCGAGCGTGATGCCAGATGATGGACGCATGATCAGGGCTGCCTGACCTGAATGACGATCACGCCTGTCTGGGCCGCTGGATTGCTCGTGCCGGTGCTGTTCGCGGTCGTCTGAACCGACGGTGCCGAAACGGGGCGCGAGGTCTGTGCGCCGTTCAGGGCGTTGTTGTTCGATGAGGGATTGAGGTTATCCGCAGTCTGCACCGCGGTGCCGTTCAGTGACTGGTTGTCGGCCGTCCCCGTTGCCGAACCCAGCTGGGCCGCCTGGACGACCCTCTCCTCTGCGCTTCCAGCGAGCTCAAGTTCGACCTGAGCGAGCGTCGTTCCGCGCGCCGCGCTGATCTGCTCCACCTGCTGCAGCCTCTGCCCGGCCGCGCGGAACGATGGATCGGCACGCACCGCATCCTGATAATACCTGCGTGCTTCCTCGAAATTGCCGCCGTCCTGTGCCATCAGACCCGAGCTGTACGACAGAAATGCCGCCATCGATCTCGTCGGCCGCTGTTCGACGGCTTTGCGCTCGGCCGCGGAGAGCGTGATGCCCAGCGCGTCGAACAGGTTGAACGCGATTTTCTTCTCGAGCGAGAACAAGTCGTCGAGCTTGTCGTCACCGCTCGCTGAACCGGTGGCCCGCGTGGTGGACGCATCCACGACGGCTGCGTCGATGCGCAGCGATTGCGAGGGCAGCTCCGTAATCGCCCCCTGCACGATCCGGCCAGCGCGTATCAGCTTGCCGGAGCGCACCGCGGTCGTGGCTTCTGCCGCTCCCGTCTGGGCCAGCTTGATTTCGTCGAAGAGCGCCTGCATGCGGTCACGCTCGACGACAATCAGCGACTTCGACTGACTCAGGTCGTTCACCAGCAGGTCCGCGATGCCGCGCTCGAGTGGTTTGAGCGTGCTGTCGGTGCCCGAGAAGCGCAGTGGCAGGACCGCGACCGTCCGCGCATCGCCGGGCTGCGACGACAACTGCGCCTCGTTGGCCAGCGCAAGCTTCGCCGATTGTTCGAGCTCCAGCCGCGCGATGGACGCCAGCCGCGCCTGCAGCTGCGCGCGCACACGCTGCGTACGTCCGAAGGTCAGGTACGAGGAGTACGCGTCGCGTGCCGCCGGCAGGTCACCGGTCTGCTCGGCCGCGAGCCCGGCGTAGAGCGCAGTGGTTCCATCCCTGGGGTCGAGCTGCCTCGCCTGCTCCAGTACGGAGCGGGCAACATAGTGCCGGCCAGCCTTGTAGTACGCGATTCCCAGCGCACGCACGACGTTTGCCGACTGCGGATTCTGCTTCCGCTCCTGCTGCAGCTTCGCGATGGCGCTCGGATCCCGTTTCTGAGCCTGACCGCCTCGCCCCCCCGAGGCACACGCACTCAGCAGCGTCGAGCCAACGAGCATTCCCATGACAGTGATCTTTCTCATGTCCACCCGCCTCCTAGCGGTCCGGATCGAGCATATCCTCGAATCGCATCCACTGCTTGTAAAAGTACAGATCGACGTAACCCGTCACACCGTTTCGATTCTTGTTGACCAGCAATTCGGTGGCGCCCTCGACTCCATTGCCCGACTGGTACATCTCCTCGCGGAAGAGGCTGAGCACGACGTCCGCCTGCTGCTTCAACGCGCCGAGCGCGCCGAAATCGTCCAGCTGCGGACGCAGGTCGCGCCGGTCCCGCTGATGCAACGGCAGGTGCGCCGTCACCAGCAGCCCCACGTTCAGATCGATCGCCAGCGTCTTCAGCTGACGCGCCGTAGCCGCCAGCTCCTCGTCCTGCGTCCGCGGTCCCCAGGCCAATGCCTGCAACGAGTCCACGACTGCGAACTCCATCGACGGCGAGCGCCGGAGCTCGTCCCGAACGACATCGGCGCCGCCGGATGGCAAACGGTCCATCAGGGGCGCATTGTCGCGCAGGCGAACCGCTGCCGCGCCAACGCTCGCGCGCGTCGCCTCATCCATGGCCCCGCGCCGAATGTCATCAATGCGCGCACGGCCTTCGATGGCAAGCGCGCGCTCCATTACCCGGTCCACCGACATTTCCCCGGACAGGAACGCCGTCGCACGGCCTTCCTGTGCTGCCCGCAGGGCGATCGCCAACGCCAACGCCGACTTGCCGCTCCCTACATCGCCGCCGAGGACCACCAGGTCGCCCCGCCGGATGCCGCCCCCCAGCATCTTGTCGAGGCTGGGAAATCCGGTGGGAATGCTCTCGGACGAGCGGCCGCCATCGGCGATCGCGTCGACGCGACGCATGAGGAGCGACAGGGGTGAAATCTCGGCGCGCCTGGACATGTGGCCACAAAATGGGATGCTCGCCCACCCCCGGCAAGCAAAATTTTCAATAGTTGCTGACTGGACCGTTCGCCGGGATGGGTAGCGCGCTCAGGACGATTCCAGCAGCTCGGTCAACTGTACGAGCTCGTAACGTGCAGCGACATCGAGAGTTGTCGCAGTGACCTCGGTCACTTTTCGCAATGCCGCGGCGGCTGCGGCGCGGTTGTCCGTGCCGCTCGCCTCAACCGCTTTGCCCAGCGCTGCGCGCGCGGGCGCCGGCAGGTTGAGCGAAGCGAGCCAGCTCCGCGCCGCGGCCGCGCGGGTGGTCCGAACGTGAGTCGGCAGGGTGCGGGTCAGCAGCGCCGTAGCAAGTCGGCTGGCGACGAAGCAGCCCAGGGCAACTTCCCGGGCGCCTCCGAGCGGCGAGCGTCCCGCAAGGCTCGCGAGGGCAGCAAACGGAAACGTTGCCACCGACAACGAGTAGGGAGGCTGGGGGCTGCGCATATAGCAAGATGTCCCCGCCTGACCTCGTGCGGAAGCATCCGCACTCGGCCGCACGAGCGAAGCAGGTGTCTGGACCGTACATTGACCGCATGGTTCAACCCGCCAAGACCGTGTTGTGGGTCGATGATGAGGCAGAGCTCCTGGAGTCCCACAAGCTCTTCCTCACGCAGCGCGGATTCACCGTCGAGCTCGCGACCAACGCCGACGATGCGCTGGAGATGATCCGTCGCCGGCCCTACGACGTCATGCTGCTCGACGAGCAGATGCCGGGGAAGCGTGGCATGGAGACGTATCGCGAAGTACGCGAGATCGCGCCGGACATGCCGGTGGTGATGGTCACCAAGAGCGAAGAAGACGCGACCTTCACCGAAGCGATCGGCGCCGACATTCGCGACTACGTCGTGAAGCCGGTCAACCCGAGGCAGATTCTCGCGGCCATCACGCGTATTCTCGAGGGACCGCGAATCCGGCGTCAGGCCATCGCCCGCAGCTTCGTCGAGCGCTTTCGCGCCATCGAGCTGGAGCGACAGATTCCGGTGAACTGGCGCGACTGGATCGATCGCTACGGCGAGATGACCCACTGGGACCTGGAGCTCACGGCCGCCGGCGAGATGGGATTGCACGAGTCCCTTCGCGGACTCTACCCGGCGATGCACAAGGAATTCGCCGAGTTCATGAAACAGGCGTACCCCATCTGGCTGCGTGATCTGGAGGGCGACCGGCCGCCACTCTCCGTGGACATCGTTCCCGAGTTCGTGATGCCCATCCTGGAGCGGGATCGCGCAGCCGTCTTCATCGTGGTCGACTGTCTGCGGCTCGACCAGTGGCGCATTCTCGAGCCCCTGCTCGCCCCGTACTTCGATGTCGAGACGACGCACTACTTCTCCATCCTGCCAACGGCCACGCCATACTCGCGAAACTCGCTGTTCGCTGGGCTCTTCCCGGGTGAGATCGCGGCGCGCTTCCCTCAATGGTGGGGAGAGCGGGACGATGAGACGCTGAATGCCCACGAGCGCGAGCTGCTCGACGCACAGCTTCGCGAAATCCGACCGAACACGCCGGTGCGGTACGAGAAAATCTCGACGGCTGGCGATTCCGATGATTTGGAGCGCCGGATCTCCACCGCGATCGCCGGCGAAGGGGTCAGCGCCTTCGTGTTCAACTTCATCGATCTGCTGACCCACGGGCGCTCGGAGTCGGGCATTCTCTTCGAAGTCGCGCGCGACGAAATCGCCCTCCGCGGGATTACGAAGCAATGGTTTCAGCGCTCAGCGCTCTTCGCCCTGCTGCGCGAAGCCGCTCGGCGCCGGGTCTCCGTGTTGCTGACCAGCGACCATGGCTCCATCCATTGTCAGACGCCGGCGACAGTCTTTGCCAAGCGTGACGCGACTGCGAATCTGCGGTACAAGTTCGGCGAGGACCTGCGCGCCGAGCGTCCGGAATACGCGCTGCTGTTTCCGAACGAGGAGGCCTTGCGCCTGCCGCGGCGGGGCCATGGCGCGAATACGCTGCTCGCAAGCGGCGACACCTTCTTCGTCTATCCCACGAAGCTGCGCGAGTACCAAAGCCGCTATCGGGGCTCCTTCCTCCATGGGGGCGTCACTCCCGAGGAAGTCATCCTCCCCGTCTCGCTGCTGACTCCGCGCCGCTGAGCGTGTCGCACTACCGCAGGCTGCTCGGATACATTCGCCCGCACTCGGCGGCGATGGTGGGTACCATCGCCTGCAGCATTGGAGCGGCAGTGCTCGACGCGTTCTCCTTCGCGCTGCTCGTGCCCTTCCTGAATACCCTCTTCGGAGAGGCGCCGCTGCCGAATGTGGGGTCGGGGGCGCTGACGCGCGTGCTGCAGTCCACGATCGGCGCGTTGCTCGACCCGAACGACAAGATGGGATCGCTGCAGAACGTCATCCTGATCATCCTGGTGACGATCGTCCTGAAGAATGTGCTGGTGTGGGTGGCCGGCCAGTTCAATGCGCGCCTGCAGGAGTACGTCACGCGGGATCTGCGCGACACCGTGTATCGGCACCTGCAGCGCCTGCCGATGCAATACTTCACCCGGACCAAGGCGGGGCAGATCCTGTCGCGCGTGCTCACGGATACCGGTCAGACGAAGCAACTGATCACACAGCTCGTGACGCAGACGTTGCAGAGCAGCGCCCTCGTGATCAGCTACGTGATTGCCTTGCTCGCCATCTCCTGGCGTCTCACGCTCCCGGCGCTCTTCATCGCCCCCGTGCTGCTCGTCCTCCTGCAGCCGCTGCTCAAGAGGCTGCGCACCGGCTATCGGCGCATCGGCAACCAGCACGGTGAAATGACGAGCGTCGTCCAGGAAGTCATCGGCGGGATCCGGCTGGTCAAGTCGTTTGGTGCCGAGGGCTACGAGCAGCGTCGGTTCCTCGAGGCCAGCAATCGCTATTCATCGGCGATGGTCAAGGTGACGCGCATCTCCTACCTCGCCCAGCCCATCACGGAGATCGTGGGCACCGTGATGGCCGTCGTCCTGCTCTGGATCGGGGCGCGTCAGGTCCTGGTGACGCAGACGCTGCAGCCGGCGCAGCTCATCGTCTTCCTGACGTTCGTGATGCGCCTGCTGCAACCCCTCAACCGGTTGTCGCAGATCCGTCCCGTGGCGCAGCAGGCGCTCGCGGCCTCCGATCGTCTCTTCGAGCTGCTCGACCTCCCGACCGAAGAGCAGATGGACCAGGGAACGCGTGATGTCGCCCGGTTCGAGCGATCGCTGGAGTTCGATCGCGTGGACTTCAGTTACGAGTCCGAACCGGTGCTGCGCGACATTTCCTTCACTGCGCGCAAGGGCGACATGATCGCCATCGTTGGTCCGAGCGGGTCGGGCAAGAGCACCCTCATGGATCTGATTCCCCGCTTCTATGAACCCGTGAGCGGGCGAATCCTGCTCGACGGCATGGAGACGCGTGACATCAAGCTGGCCGCGCTTCGCGGTCTCACCGGCATCGTGAGCCAGGATACGGTACTGTTTCACGACACCGTTCGAAACAACATCGCCTACGGTAACGTCGAGCGTTTTACCGCCGATCAGATCGAGGCGGCGGCACGCGCCGCGAATGCGCACGAGTTCATTACCCGGCTGCCCGAGGGCTATGACACCGTGCTCGGTGAACGTGGCGCGCGACTGTCGGGCGGACAGCGGCAGCGTATCGCGATCGCACGGGCGCTGCTGGTGGATCCGCCAATCCTGATTCTCGATGAGGCCACATCCGCGCTCGACACGGAATCCGAGCGGCTCGTCCAGCAGGCAATCGATCGACTGCTGCAGGGACGCACGGTGTTCGTCATTGCTCACCGGCTCTCCACTGTCGAGCACGCGGACATGATTCTCGTGCTCGAAGACGGACGGATTGTCGAGCGCGGCAACCATGATGAGCTGCTGAAGCTGCGTGGCGCATACCACCGTCTGCACAGCCTTCAGTTCCGTGAGCGTCCAACGGCGAATCCGTCGGATCCGGAGGCGGTGCTCGGTACCGCCATCTGAAATGCGCGCCCTCTTCTATCACGGAAGTCCTGATTGGTCGGGAAGTGCGCGCGCTTTCGCGGCGGCCGCGGAGGGACTCGTCCATCGTGGATGGGACGTCGCATTCGCCTGTGTCGCCGATAGCCCGGTGAGCGAACAGGTGGCACGCCGGACGTTCGAGGTGGTGCCCATGCGGGAGGGCGCCACGTGGCTCGATCCGGTGAGGCGACTGAAGGATCTCATGATCGAGCGCTTCATCGAAGTCGTATTCGTTCACGGCGATCAGGAGCATTTCCTCGTGTCGGTGGCGCTGCGACTGGCGGAGCGGGCAGCCATTCTGCGCCGCATTCCATCCGACGAGAGCGACACGGGTCGCCTGCTCGGCCAGCTCGCTGCCCGAAACGTCGCCACCGGCTACCTCTTCGATTCCGAAGAGGAGCTCGCGGCTGCGGGATCGCTGCCCTCGAAGCGCATCAGTACGCTCGTCGCCCCCCTGGGTGTGGATGTGGACGGATATGACACGGTTCGCGCGACCCCTCGGCCCAGTCTCGGTGCGGCCACGACGGACCGGCTGGTGGTGTGTGTGTATGACCGGCTGGGGCATGCTCGCAGCGCGACCGTGTTTCGAACGTTCGCGATGCTCGCGCCTCGGCATCCGGAGCTGCGTCTGGCCATCGTCGGACCTGGCTCGGACGAGGAGGATCTGCGAATGCACGCGGCCGCCCTTGGTCTCACGAAGACCGTGACCTACCTGGGCATTCGAGACGATCAGATCGCCGTCCTTCGCTCGGCGGATCTCGGCTGGGTCGTCGCGTCCGGGGATGAGGCCGCATTCGCGATGCTCGACTTCATGGCGCTCCGCGTCCCGGTGATCGCGGAGCGTGGGGAGCAGGCACAGCGGTATCTGTCGGATGGCATTGCGGGCATCCTCCTGCCTGCCGGCGACATCCCGGCGAACGCCGCGACGCTCGCCGCGTTCCTGGCGCATGATGAGCAACGGGTGGCCATGGGCAATGCCGGACGCACACGGGTCGCCCGAGACTTCACCGCGACGGCGATGATCGATGGTTTCGAAAGCGCCGCCACTGTGGCGCGGGAACGGAGCGCGTGGCACTCGTAATGGAGCCGGCGGCGGAGCCACGTACCGCGCGCGCGAAGTCCGTCCGGCCAATGCGGGTTCTGGTGATCGGGAGCGCGAAATGGTGGCGCATGGAGGCGAGCGTCGCCCGGGCGCTGCGGCGCGCGGGTCACCACGTGCTGGTCCTCGACGACCGGCGTCTCAAGCGCAACATCGGTCGAGCGCTGACGCAGCGATGGGTGCGGTGGCGCGGAGGCGCGTTCAAACCGCAGTTTGTTTTCCTGGGCAAGTGCCTCGGTCTCGACATCAAGACAGTGGAGCAGGTGATCGACGGTCTTCCCAATGCGATGTGGTATCTGGACCCGCAGTACTACGCCGAGACGAGTCGCCCGGAAGTGGCACACGTGCTCGAAGTTGCGCGACGGACACGCACATTCTTCGTGACGGGATTCGAGGAGCAGTGGAGCGCCCACGGGACGCGTGCGGCCTTTCTTCCGGCTGCGGCGCTGAGCGAGGTGAGGCCGGTGACTCCCGATTTGCGCTATGAAGCCGATGTGGTCTTTACGGGGAGCGCCTATGACGCCGATCGCGTGCAGTTTCTGATCGCGCTATCGAGACACTTTCGCGTGCGCGTGTGGGGACACGGGTGGGAACGGTACCGCGATGTGCTGTCGTGGGGCGGCCGGCACGTCGAGGGCCGCGAGTTTGCGACCGTCTGCTCCAGCGCCCGCATTGTGCTCGGTATCAATCCGACCGTCGCCGCCGCCGCGACAAATTACGCGTCGAATCGCATGTGGATGAGCATGCTGGTCGGAGGCTTCTACCTGGGCCAGCGCACGCCGGGCATGGACCAGATGGCCCTGGACGGGGTGCATTGCGCCTGGTACGAGAACCTCTCCTCGTGCGTGGAAAAAGTGACGTGGTATCTCGCCCATCCCGACGAGCGCGAACGGATCCGGCGCGAGGGCGAGCGGTTCGTGCGAGCGCATCACACGTTCGACCAGCGCATTCACAACATCCTGATGGACGAACCGTTCGTCAATCCGCTGTGAAGCATCTGTTCATCACGCAGGATTACGCACCCGACCTCGGCGGCATGGCGCGACGCCACGTCGAGCTGTGCCGGCGGCTCGCGGGCGAAGGCGTGCTCGTTTCCACGGTGGCTGCGCCAGGGGCAGAGGATTTCGACCGCCACGAGGACTACGTCATCGTCCGTCAGCCGTTTTCGTTTTCGGGCGCCAGGGTGCTGCCGAATCAGATGCGCTGGGCGCATTGGCTCGAGCAAGCGTGCACCAAGGGGGTGGATATCGTGCACTGCGGCAACATCCGGCCGGCGGGCTATCCCGTGACCTGGGCGCGTGCGAGAACGGGCGTGCCGTATCTGCTCTACGTGAACGGCGGGGACCTGCTGCGTGAACGGGAGAAGGTTGCGCGCAGTCGTCTCAAGCGAATGACGGGGCGGATGATCTTCGAGCGGGCCGCGGGCATTGTCGCCAACTCGGACTGGACGGCGGCGCAGGCGGCCGATCTGATGCGCCAGCTTGGTGTCACCGCGCCCCCGCCCGTGAGAGCCATTCAGCTCGGCACCGATCCGTCGTTCTTTCGCCCCGATCGCGACACCGGTGCCGTGAGACAGCGATTCGGCCTGGGCGACGCTCCTCTGCTGCTGACCATCGCCAGACTGGTTCCGCACAAAGGTCAGGATGTCGCGATTCGCGCACTCGCGTTGCTCCGCGCCGACTGGCCGTCGCTCCGGTATCTCGTTGTGGGCGCTGGACCACATGAGCTGAGTCTGCGACTTCTTGCGCGTGATCTTGGGGTGGACGACGCGGTGATCTTTGCAGGCGCGCTCGGCGATGACGACATCGCGGAAGCGTATGCGACCGCGACCATTTACGTCGGGCTTTCGCGTCTGGAAGGCACTACGGTCGAAGGATTCGGCATCAGCTTCAGTGAGGCGGCGTCCAGCGGTCTCGTCGCCATCGCCGGCGACTCGGGGGGAGTGCGCTCTGCCGTCCGCGACGGGGAGACCGGGATGATTGTGCCGGCGGAGGATGCGCCAGCGGTCGGCGCGGCCATCCGGTCCCTGCTCGAGGATCTCGACAGGCGCAGGGTCATGGGCGCTGCGGCGCGACAGGCGGTCGAGTCCCACTACAACTGGGACCGGGTGGCGTCCGAGACCACCGCGTTTGCGCGTGAGGTCATGCGACGACCGGCCGCCGTGCCGTGACCTCCATTCGACAGCGGGCGGAATACGCGGCGCTTCGCGCCGTCGTTGCGGTGCTCGAGCGACTCGACTGGAAACGTGCGGGCGAATTTGGCGCGTGGCTCGGAGCGCTCGGCTACCGGCCACTCGGTATCCGGCGAGGCATCGTGGAACGCCAGATTGCCGCCGCGTTTCCCGATCGCGATGCGGCGGAGGTTACGCGCATCGCTCGGGCGGCATACGAGCACCTGGGGCGCAGCGCCATGGAGATAGCGATTCTCCCGTCGCTCGGGCCGAGTGGCGTGCTCAGGGTGTTCGACGAGCCGGACGGCTGGGAGACAGTCGAAGCGGCGCGGGCAGAGGGGAAGGGGATCATTTTCGTAGGCGGCCATCTCGGCAACTGGGAGCTTGGCGGTGCATACATTGCCGCGCGCGGGATTGGCCTCGACGCCATCGTGCGGCGGATGGGCAATCCGCTCTTTGATGCCTACCTGAACACCACGCGCGCGCAGATCGGCATGACGATCGTTCACGATGCGGAGGCCGTGCGGAGGACGCCTCGCTCGCTGCGTGAAAATCGCGGGGTTGCCTTCATCGCCGACCAGGGCGTGCGAGGGCTGGCCTCCACCTTCGTGCCATTTTTCGGGCGGCCCGCGAAAACGCCGCGGGGTCCGGCGGTATTTGCCCTGCGACTTGGTGTGCCGGTAATCTTCGGCGTCGCACTACGTAAGCCGAATGGCAAGTATTGTTTGCACTGCGAGCGCATTGCGGTCGAATCCACCGGTGACCGGGAAGCCGATATCGACACCATCGTCCGCAACTATACGGCGACCCTCGAGCGCTGGGTGCGCACAGCGCCCGAGCAATATTTCTGGCATCATCGCCGATGGCGCCGTCAGCCACCGGACACGCCACTGGAGCTGCGCGAGCCATGACCGGTGCGGTGCTGCGTCGCGATCCCCGCGCGGTGCTGGGCGTAGCCGTCGTGCTGCTCGTTTCGGCGGCGGCCCTCGCCGCTCCGCTGCTCACGTCGCACGATCCCACGCAGATCGATCTTGCTGCGCAACTTCAGGGACCGTCTGCTCAGCACCTGATGGGCACCGACGTGCAGGGCCGCGATGTGTGGTCACGACTGGTGCACGGCGCGAGAATCTCGCTGGCGGTCGGACTGATCTCGCAGGGCATCGCGCTCGCCATCGGCGTCACGCTCGGACTCATCGCCGGCTACTACGGTCGCTGGATCGATGAGATAGTGATGCGAATGGCCGACGTGACGCTCGCCTTTCCGACGCTCCTGTTGCTCATCGCGATGGTTGCCGCGCTGCAGCCGTCGCTCGCCGTCGTGTTCATCACGATTGGCATTGTCGGCTGGGCCGCGATGGCGCGTCTCGTTCGCGGACAGGTGCTCGTTGTCCGGCAGCTCGAGTTCATTCAAGCCATCCGTGCCCTCGGCGCACCTGACCGGCGAATCATCGTGCGACATGTGCTGCCTGGCGTCGTGGCGCCGGTGGTCATTGCTTCGACGCTTGGCGTCGCTGGCGCGATCATGGCCGAAGCCGCACTGTCGTTTCTTGGGCTTGGTGTCCAGCCGCCGACGCCGAGCTGGGGCGCGATGGTAGCGGAAGGACGTGATCTCCATCAGCTGCGCACCGCGCCGTGGACGTCGTTATTCCCGGGGCTCGCCATCGGCGCCGTGGTCCTCGGCTTCAATCTGCTCGGCGATGCGCTGCGTGATGCGCTCGACCCACGCAAGGCGGGCCTTCCGTCCATCGAGACGCCCGCGCGCGGATGACGTACGACGTCGAGCAGTTGCGTGCGCGTGAGTTTCCGTGGACTGCCGCAGGCGACATCGTCTATCTGAATAACGCCTCGACGGGGCCGCTTCCCGCGGCCACGGTTAGAGCGGTGGGAGACTTTACGGCCGCCCGCTCCGAGCCGTGGACTATCTCCGAGGAGATGCAGTTCGGGACACTCGCCGAAACGCGACAGCGCCTTGCGCGATTCGTCGGCGCTCAGGCGTCGCAGATCGCGCTGATGGTGAACACCAGCTATGGCATCAACATCGCTGCGCGCTGTCTCCCCTTCGAGCAGGGAGACATTGTCATCACGTCCGATCGCGAGTTTCCCGCGAATATCTA
>Ga0136611_10001906_pt1 | contig 14498 bp, 14 predicted proteins | sample AntDrymUQ2232306_2_FD_106645 | JGI IMG/M metagenome (GOLD analysis project Ga0136611, IMG submission 106645) | Polar desert sand microbial communities from Dry Valleys, Antarctica - metaG UQ223 (23.06) | ecosystem: Environmental > Terrestrial > Soil > Desert | place: Antarctica: Dry Valley...
ACAATAGCCGCTCCGGCCTGCGCCGTGAGGGCAGCGCCAGGTGATCTGGGCGTCGTGGCCGGGTCAACCAGCGTGCGAATCGTCCAGTCGCCGGCCAGCCAAGCCACCAGCGCGGATCGGCTGAAACGCCACTCGGCCTCGATCTGCCGCGCGGGAATTTTCCGAGCCTGGGCCATCCGGACGACGGTGGCAGGTTCAATGCGTAACAGCGCTGCAGCCTCGGGCAGGGTCAGGATTTCCAATGCAATCGGCAGGTCGTTGCGTACGTCGCTCACTTCTGCAGCTAAAGGCGTTGCCGCCTTCGCCTCGCCCATTAACATGGCTGCAGCCAATAGGGAAACCGTAGTTGCAATGAATGCTATGCGCATAGTTATCGAGTCGATTCGTAGGGGCGGGAGGATGAGGCGCCGACTGCCAACAGCTCTCGGGCGCTCAGGAGTTCGGGTTGCGACAATGTACCCGGGAGGATACTCAAGGCGTTGAGGTCATCGATAGCGGCCGTCTGCGGCTCCACGACGAAAATGATTCCGGTTGCTTCGCTGCCCAGCCAGGTCTGCATGAATTGGTAAGCCGGCATTCGTACATTGCCCCGTGAAGGATCGGCCAGGAACACGCGGTCACCGCGAATACCTCGCAGAACCGCAAAGTGCTTGTAGCCCTGCGGCTCGATAAAAACAATCACCGGCCCGGTCAGTTTTGCCAAGTCCTGCGGCGCCAGCCGGAACGCCTGGGCCTTGTAGCCGCGCCGCTGGGCCACCGTCTGCATATCCAGCAGAGAAAATCCGGTCTTTTGCCGGACTGAGGCGTCGGTGCTGGAAAGCTGGGCGAACAGGTCGTCCAGCACCTGCTCCTCCGTCACCGGATCATTCAGACCGTAGGTGAGCAAGGTGGCCAGGGCCGCCGCGCCACAGGAAAAATCCTTTGCCTGCCGGACCAGATTCTGGTCGCGCAGCGCCTTCATCGATCTTGGTGTGACGTTGATCTGCAAGCCCGCCCCGACATTCAACGGCTCCGCAATAGCACAACTGGCCGCGACGAGAAGTGTCGCGGCCAGTGCCTGGCTACTCCAGAGTCCCAGAGGCCTGAGCAACTTACTTGTTCAGGAAGTCGAAGGCCGTTGCTTCGCGGCTGGGCGAACGCTTGAAGTCGCCGCCCATGGGGGTCGGCGCAGCAGCCCGGGTCGCCGCTTCGGCTCGGGCGGGCAGCTCGACGCCGCGCGATTCGACCAGGAAATAGATGTGTTGCTTGCCTTCGACCTTTGCCATCTGGGCAGCGGTCAAGGCGATAGCGGGGGCCTTTGCAAGGGTTGCAAAGTCGCTCTGAGCTTGTGCGGCGAAAGCCGTCATTGCGAGGCCACAGGTCAGGATCGCAGAGGAGATGAGTCGTTTTTGCATGAGAATTCCTTGAAGTTAAGTTAACAAGTTGAGCCACTTGCACAATTAATCGCACGCAATGCCGGTGAGCGCTTTCGCAAGCCGCGCCAAGGCGCTTGGCAAGTCGTTGAGGCATCCCTTGAGGTCAGTCAGCGTTAAACCGCCAAGGCAAGGCGAGTTTGTTCAGCGCCCTACGATTTTTGTAGCGCGTTGCCCACGTTTGCACGTGATCTGAGGCTCAGGTGAATTGATCGAATTCGTCCTGTGGGCCTTGATACAGCATCAAACGCATCAAGGCATCGACGCTGACGGCTAGCACCTGGTTGTCATGCACGCTGGCCGATGTCAGCGCCAGGCTGATCGGCACACCGCAACAGGCCACGTCCAGATGCAGTTTGTAGCCCACCCAGGTGTTGAAGTGGCCTTGGGCGTTGCGCTTTTTACCTTTGTTGCACAGCCGCGGCAACTCGGCCAGGGCCTGTTCGGGCGTTTGCAGCAACTGTGCCGGGATGCGGCTGCGCGGCGTGCCAGGCGCTGCCTCTTGCGGCGGCGGTCCCCGACGCTTGGCGACTTTTGGGGCTTTGGAGGCGGCTGTCTCAGCGGCGCTGTACTGGGCGCGCTCGCGCGCTGGTATGGCGGTGGAGTCGCGGGCGATGTGGCCAATGACGCTTTGTCCCAAGTGTTTGCGGATCAACGCCTCATGGGCTCGGGCGGCCAAGCCGATGCGGGAAAACTCGGCAAACGCGCGGCTAAACGTCGCTTCGCTGGGCAGTGGCAGGCCTGGCTCGAAGCCGAGCAGCCTGCGCAGGGCCGTATCGACAGCCAGGCGACTGCGCAACTGCGTGGTCTGCTCAAAACCGAGCACGGCCTTGCAGGCAAACGCCTGCGCCAGGGCAAAGCGGCTGCGCTCGGGGGCGCCGACCCTCGGGCCTGCGTAACCGAGCAGGCTATCGATATCGAGCCAGTCCAAGGTATGCACGATGCGCTGGTGCACAGGCGTCAGCCCCAGTTCAAGACCTGCGGCCCATTGGCCCAATTCGCGTTGCAGGAGTGTGTGGTGTTGGCGGTAGCCGTGCCTTGCAGTACAGTTCATCGGTAGGCGCTTTCATCTGTGTCTTGGTAAACCAGATGGTGCCACTTCCCAGTGGCTGCGCCTACCCCCTCAATCACTCAATTCGCATCCTTGATGCGGCTAATTCACCACTTCTGGGGAATTGTGCAAGTGGCTCAAGTTAAGAGCCGCGAGCGCGAGGTTATCCGCAAACTCACTTTGTGCTACGGTTGCATCGCGATTTCGGATTCAGCGGTTTACCAATTAATGCAATTTAACCGCAGGGCGGCGGGGGAGGGCAAGCGCAGCGCGCAGCGCCGCCAGGCGCGAAGGATGTCAGGGACTCAAGCCCGGCAAGGTCGAGACGCGAAGGCGGCTCGATGCGAAGCACGCCAGCTCGGCCCGGCGCCAGCTGGGAGACGCTAAGTCGCCTTCGTCGGTCTTGGGGGCAGTGAATACAGGCAGCAATGACACCGCAGGACCATGCGTTTGCGCACCGCCCGCCCGATTTGACCGCGATTTCTTGCCCTAAGAAATCGACAGCAATTTTAAGGCTGTGTGTAGTATTGATGAGCTTGCTGGCAGGGCTGTTCGTTCTCATAGCCCTGAAAAAGCGCCTGCATGCAAAAAAGTATTTATGGGATCGAGCGCATCGGCTTTCAATCGCTGGTATTGGTTTGCTGCTGCCAAGGTGGGACGGGCGCAAACAGCTATTATTTTTATAGCGCCTAATCTTCGCTGCAACCCAATTACGAAGTTACTGCAGTGCTTACAGACAATAAGAATCAGCCAATGACCGATGATGGCGCAATCACCGAATACCACTGGAGCAAATGACATCACAGCAATGACCGGCCATGGCTGACACCCTCTGGTGGGCGTTAAGCGCGGGCCTGATCCTGCTAGGCCTGGCGGGCATTGTGCTGCCCGCCTTGCCAGGCACGGCGCTGGTGCTCGCGGGCATTGTGGTGGGGGCGTGGATTGACGATTTCACCCGTGTCGGCTGGTTTACGATCGCTACGATCACGGTACTGGCCGTGCTGGCGTGGGTGCTGGACTATGCGGCCGCGCTGCTCGGCGCCAAGCGCGCCGGCGCCAGCCGCCAAGCCGTGATCGGCGCGGCGCTGGGTACCGTGGCCGGCATCTTCATGGGCCTGGTCGGCGTGTTCTTCATGCCACTGGTGGGCGCCGCCATAGGTGAGTTCGTCGCCCGCAAAGACCACAACCGCGCCGTCAAAGTGGGCGTCGCCACCTGGCTCGGACTGATGGCGGGCATGCTGGCCAAGGTCGCGCTGGCGTTCATGATGGTGGGAATCTACCTGGCGGCGCTGCTGGTTTAGGCGATCCACGGCGGTAATGTGGTTGCGGCAAGGCCGGGAAACGCGGCACATTGACATCGGGTCAACCCGATTGCCGCCCAAGCGGCGGTTGGGTTTCAATACCGGTAGCGGCCCTGTTACCGCTGCCAATCATCACAATTCAAAGGAATTTCCCATGGGCAAAATCCGAACCCTGGCCGCCACCGGCGCCACGCTCCTGTTGCTTGCAGCCTGTGCCACGCCGTCCAGCAGCACTGGCCCGATGAGCTTTTTCATCACCAGCGCGGGCAGCGGCAAGGGCGCCGACCTGGGCGGCCTTGCCGGCGCAGACGCGCACTGCCAGCGATTGGCCGCAGCCGGTGGCGCCAGCGGCAAAACGTGGCGGGCCTACCTGAGCACACCGCCCACCCTGGCAGCGGGCACGACGCCGGGCGTGGCCGCCGTTAACGCGCGCGAGCGCATCGGCGCGGGCCCATGGTTCAATGCCAAAGGAATGCTCATCGCCCGGGACCTCAGCCATTTGCACAACGGCAATAACCTCGGCAAGGAGACGGCGCTCGATGAGCGCGGCAATGTCGTCAAGGGCCGGGGCGACACGCCCAATGAGCACGATATGCTGACGGGTTCCCGCGCAGACGGCACTGCTTTCGCACCGCAGACCGACACTACCTGCAAAGCCTGGACCAGTTCGGCCGCCGACGGCTCGGCGATTGTCGGCCACCATGACCGCGTCGGCCCGAATGCGGAGAACTGGGCGAAGTCATGGAACTTCTCGCACCAGTCGGCCGGCTGCAGCCAGGAAGCACTGGTGCGCACGGGCGGCGCGGGCCGGTTTTACTGCTTTGCGACGAACTGACTGAAGCAGGAGATAGCAGGCGCGCCGAACGCATACCCGAGGTCCTGGTGGAGCTGAATTTCGTGGCCTTTGCCGTGCTAGTGTTGCCAAAGGTCTCCTTGCTCTTGGCTTAGGCGCGAGTTCATAACGACCTCTAAAGGCATAGTGCGGGACTACCAGTATTGATGTCCTGCAGACATAAAAACGGCACACAAGACCAACTTGCCGTCTACAGGATGACTACTTCGCGGATGCGCGGGCGGCTTCAGCCTTGCGTTTGGCTTCGTCAGCCTTGACCTGCAACTCTTTAGCCTCTTTCTCGGCGGCCACAGCCTCGGCTTCCTTGGCTTTGGCTTGCTTGTCAGAAGACAGGCCACCGGCCAGTGCACTGCCGGCCATCGTGCCGGCCACAGCACCCACGGCGGCAGCGCCCATGGTGCCCATCATGCCGGGGCCACGGCTAGCCGGTGCTGCCGTGCCTGCAGGAACAGGATTAGCGGCAACTGCAGGCGCAGCAGCTGGCTGGGTAACAGGTGCTGCGGGTGCCTTGGACGCGGCCGGTGCTGCCGGCGCTTTATTAAGGCTGGCGCGAGGAATGGTTCGACCTGCGCTGCCCATCCGCTTGGCATAAGCCAGCGAAGGAGCGGCCAGTGAAGCGATGGTCAAAGAGATGATGGCGACGGTGGTTCGTAAAGAAGTATTCACAAAGTTTCCTGAAGTAAAAACCAGCCAAAATGGATGGTCGTCTGCAACTGCACAGTGCTGTGCGGAGCCAAATCCGCCGGTTGGCTGAAAAGCTTAAAACTTATATGAGGACAAAGCGCGGGGTTCCAAGTAACTGCGGTGTGCTCAGGCGTGACTCATAGCTGGGTCGAATACTGATCAAAAAAAGCTATTGAGGTATCCGAAAAAACCACCACAGAGCGGGGCCGGCTGGATCGCTAACGACTGAATTCAACCGCCGCTGCAAGCGGTCGGCTGCCTGTGATTGAAACCCTGCAACGCCTGCCAATCGCCTCGACCGAAGCCATTCGGCGTGCGTCATGCCGCGTTCAATATCACATGTAGCGACGCGACGTGAGTTTGACCATTCAGCAATTCTCGGTTCATGCGCCAGGCTCACACCATTAAAAGATAAGACTAGCTTTACCCTCGCCTTGGCAAGAATCCTCGACGGAGCGCCTCATGAAAATCGTCTGAGCCAACCGGCCGGCGCGCAACGTCAGGCGTGTTACCTATTCTTTCTGGCTTCGCCTTTTTAAGAGAGATACGCCGAAGGGGTTTCGGCTTAGCGGTGCGTGCTGTTAAGAGGTCCAAGGCCAGTGCAAGATGATTGGCCTCATTGACCCTTGGTCCGAATTGGGTGAGTTCAGACTTGGTAAATTTAGCCCGGTGACGCAGCAGGATCGTCTTGATAATCGACGTGTGGTCGAACACTTCTTTGCTGACCTCCCCAGGGTTGACGCGAGGCGAAACTAGAATCGCGGGCACGCGTACGCCCAAGTGGACGGTGCCTTCAACCTGATCCTTATGTATCTTGGCAATCTTGCCGATGAACTCGGGAGGGCCAAGTGGCGTTCCCGGGGGAGGAACGTGATCGTAGAAACCGCCGTGCTCATCGTAAGTGACCACAAGCAACGTGTTATTCCACTGCGACGACGCAAGCAAAGCTTTGTAAATTTCATTGACAAAATTCTGGCCGCGACGGAGGTCTACGGGCACCAGGTCGTCGTTAGCTGAAGAAAGTGGTGGGAGATCGCTGAAGTTGGGTTCAACGAACACCACCGGCGGAAGTTCACCCCGCTTGGCTACTTCGAAAAAATCCTGGTTGCGGTCGTGAAGGTTGATCAGCGGCACAACATTCCGAGTATTAAGACGGTACCTGTTGTACGTGCGAATGAGCGATAAGTCGCTCTCGAAAATTCGCCAGTCAATTCCCTTTGAGTCAAGCAAATCGAAGATAGTGGTCTCGTTGATAAAACCGATGTCTGGGTCGTCGATGTCGAGGTTCTTTAGGGAAAAGGCTGTGCCGCTGAAAGTACACCAGCGATTGGGCCAGGTCGGTCCAGGATGCGAGGCAAACCAGTGGTCACAAATCTTGAAATCGGTTGCGAGCTTGTAGTAAGTCGTCAGTTCTTTGTCCGTATAGAAGGTCATCACGGTTTCAGCCTTGCCCGGAAACCGATTCTCGTAGTCTTGGGCGAAACGGCTCATTTCGCCGGCATTGATCTGAAACTTCGTATCTTCCGATCCGTGCCCAGGCCCACCAAGTATTCTAGTAACCGGAGCCGGAACGACGTTGCTCGCTTTGTTTATTCGGACTGGCTTCACTCGCCCGGACACATTGTTGCTCTCACTGAGCGTGAGTCCCTCATACTTGGGGCCACGCGAAGTCTTCAGAAACCCCAGCATATGGTCGAATGAGCGGTTTTCCATCATCACCACAACAATTGTCTGAATCTGGTCAAGGCGAGCGAGGGTATCAGGAGAGCGCACAATAAATTCTGGCGGAATCTCGCCCGTGGGTTGTGACTGAGTGCCGCCACCACCACCTCCTGCGCTCACCACGCCGCCTCCAATTGGTCCTGTTACCACGGTCCCTCCCACGGTTCCGCCAAAGTTATGCTCTTTCGGAATTGGTGTGTACTGAACGCGCCAGGCGGAGTCATTAGCCGTTAGCTTCATGAACACGGCATCTCTCGCGCTCAACCTCGCCAGCGCCTCCCCGAGATATCGAGCTAATAACGGTGATGCATTATCAACAAGCTCAGTCAGCTTATTTTCAATGAGTTCGTTCAGTGGCGAGATGAGACCGAAACGTTCTGCTATATCGGCTAAACCGCCTGTAAGTTTTGCCGGGGTAATAATGAGACAGTGCCCACGCAGTAATTGCGGGTCGAATGCCAGATGAATATTAACAAGCGCATCTTCAATTTCCGCGATGGTGACTTCGATGTCGGTAACGAATAGGTCAACATCCTTCTCAATAACAATGTCAGAAAAGCCAACCTGTGCGTGAATCGCCGCAAAATCAGGTTTTACCTTCTGTTCGTAGTCACTTCGCCATTTGTCATTTGCCTCAAGGCTGTCCTGTAGGCTTTTAATCACCGCAAAACTGCCGACCCCTCCGATGGCTTTGGCCCGGTCGAGTGCTTCTTCGAAACTAGTCTTTTTGCTTTGCCAACGCGCTACCATGGCTTCAAGAAGGTTTTTGCCGGAACGGGCTTTGATGTTGAACTTTTGCAAGGCTCCAGTCGCTTCAACCCCGGGAGGGAGCGTTATGTTATGTGGCCCTAGTACTCCACCAGTATTGCCAAAGAATTTGACTAGTTCGGCTCCAAAGCTAATGAAAACCGTTTTACCCACGATATTCGCTGACGGGGTTAGTGCTTCGAGGATTAACTGATACGCGTGGTCAATTAGCTGCAGGGGAAGTTCAGCCGTTTGCAATGGTTGCCGGTCAAAGACCGATCCCACCTTGACAACTACTGTGGCTGCCACTTTTCCTTTGTTTGTAATGAGACAGTGCCAGACCCCGGGCTTTGAAGTCGATTCCCCTACCGAGTGATTAAACACAAACAAGTCTTCCTCGGAAAATCCGCCATCGGTCTTCCCGATAAAAACCGGCTTAGTTTGACCCGGAGGTATCAGCTCGATCGTGACAGGAACGTTATTGAATTCATCGATAGTAGTGGGCCTATTGGTAGATGGATCTACGGGACCAAGGCGACTTCGCTTCGGTTCGCGGAAATTTAGCGCGCTGACCGAGACTCCTATGCCGCCTTCGATCGCTGTAAAAGGAAACTTGAGTCCCTGACCGGGCGGAAGTGACGCAGCACGACTGCCACTGCTCTTGCTAAACGCGACTACATTACCTTCGACTTTAAAATGGAAATCTTTATGGAATGGCATTGAGTCCTCTTTACTCTTACTGTAAAGCTTTGTGTTACGTAGCGTAAGGTATTTTTACTATTAGTAGCACCGCCGTTAAGTCAGTTCTCCAGCCACCTTGTAGCATTCTTCTCCAATGGCTATGTCACTGTTAAATGTGGAAATCTTCCCAAGGCCATCGCCAAGACTGCTTGCCCCGAGTCCCCATGGTGGCTGTCCAGGGCGCGAAACCAGCCCAGGTAGTTGTCCAGATAGCCCGTGGCAACGCCGTGAAAGCGGTACAGCCACTGCTTGAGGCGGCCATGATAGGCGTTGACGTTCTGGACATGGACGGCGCCCTTGACGCGCACGCCCGCGCTCAGGTTGATGGCGTCGTGGGAAATTTGCGCTTCCTGCGCAAAGTAGCGATAGGTCGGGTTGCCATCGCTCAGCAGCAGCGCATCCTTGGCCAGCACGCTCTGCAGTGCGCCGGCTAGATCGGCTTTGGTCATCTGCCCGCGTCCCATCACCCAGTCCAGCGTCTGCCCGCTGCGGTCCCGCGCCACCAAAACGCATACCAATTCGTTTGACAGACCGGCGCTGCGGGCTTTGGCGCCGCGCCGGCGAGCCGGGCGCTGCAGCTTGCGGCAGCCCTTGCGGGACTCCAGGAAATAGGTTTCGTCGGCCTCGGTAATGCCCTGCAGCGCAGCGGGCCGGTCTGCCTTGAGGCCACGCAAGAAGCGGTGCCGCCAGCGCAGCGCAGTGTTGCGGTGAATCTGCAGGGCAGCAGCGGCCCGGCGAAGGAACAAGGACGCGGCCAAGGCCTCACTGAAGCCAAACCACTTGCCCTTCTTGCGCAGCCGCGCCAGCGCGGTGCCCGTCAGGGCGTTGAACGTGCGGCGGCACGTCCGGCAGCAGTAGCGCTGCAGCCCGCTGATTTGCCCATGCCGGTAAAGCGCGCTGCCCTGGCAGTGCGGGCAGCAGCGCGGCTCAGTCGCGCTGGATGACTCAATGACGGCAAGCCCTTTTTGCTGCTCATCGAGTTCATCCAGGCGTTTCTTGAGAAACTCCCGCTGGCGCAGCGTGAGTCGGGGCACCTGTTCCATTAACCCATTGAAAGTCTCGGCGTTCATGGCTACCTCCTGCAGGGTTCGTCATGAACTTTACGCCTTTGGGACAAAATTTCCACATTTAACAGGGACAGAGCTCTCCAATAGGCATCACACCCCACTTTCGATAGTCTCAATCAGACCTCAACCTCGACCTACATTTTTCAATATCATCGAAACGAGCAAGCGCCGAGCGTGATGTTGCTCGTCAAATATTTTGAGAATCCAGTTTATTCGACTAGAGAAGCTGGAATGCCAGGTTGCAACTAACCCAGAGTAATTCCTGTAACCCGTTTGACATATTGTCTATGGGTGTAAATTTTGTGTTTTTATACGTGGTTTTTGTTTTAAGAACTGACCTTACGCACTTTCCCAATGAAGAAAAAATTCACCAAATCCGCTTTTTATTGGAGAACAGCCGTCTCTGTGCGTAAGGTCAGTTAAAAACTCTGCCGCCTATCTTCCCCAATCCAAGCGCCTGCTGGAGCAGGTGAGCGAGGTGCTACGTTTCAAACACCATAGTCTGAAGACTGAGCAGGCTTACAGCTATTGGGTGCGCTTTTCGTTCGCTGGCATGGGCGCGATGGCTTTGTTGGCCAAACTGCTCTATGGCACGGGTATGCGCTTGATAGAAGGCTTGCGCCTGCGTGTCAAAGACGTGAATTTTAATCGTCAGGTGTTGTTGGTGCGTGAGGCCAAAGGCGACAAAGACCAGCTGGTTATGCTGCCGCGCTCTTTGCATGAGGTACTCAAAGTCATAGATGGTCCGGGCGCGTGCAGTGTGGTCACATGACCGGGAAGTAGGCTATGCCCATGTTGAGGTACCTGACGCGCTGGCGGTCAAGTACCCGGACTTGGGTCGGCACTATTGATCCGGCCTTGTGAAATCTTAACTTTTTACACGTTCTTGCCTATGTAAGATGACAAAACAGTAGTGACTTCAAAGGGCCGGATCAATAGGTTGGTTTTGTGGGGGTTTCCTAACGTTAAGCTCTCAATTGACCCGCGTTCCCGGATCGAGCGCCAGCATCACTTATACGAAGAACGCCTGCAGCGTGTCATCATGCTGGCCAGTGCAGCAGCGCAAATTATTAAACCGGTATCAGTTCACACTTTACGCCATTCATTCGCTACACATCTGTTGCAAGGTGGCACTGACATTCGTACCGTGCAAGAACTGTTAGCTCATAGCAATGTCAGCACCACCATGATTTACACCCATGTGCTCAAGGTGGCCGCAGGCGGCACCGCCAGCCCGCTAGGCACGCTTGGTTGCATGGCTCCGTGACCGGCCACTTGCGCTGCAAAAGAGTCACTCAGGCAACTTCAAACTCGCTTTCTGCCGAGCCCGCCCGCAGCGCAGGCGGCCACCTGTTTTCAATCTCTTCAACCATTGATAAAAACCGTTTTCGATGGTTTCAGGGGAGACTAATCGTCAACCTGGCGTAGAGACTTGCAGAGTCGATTTCCCTTCAATCAGCACACTTGTCAGAAGCAAGCGCACAAAAGCCGGTCAGGCCCAGCCTGGCCGACGGCCTTCAGGGGGCGCCAGCGAAGGGCGGCGGGGGAGGGCGTCAGCCGTCCCCCTGGAGGGCAAGCGTAGCGCGCAGCGCCGCCAGGCGCGAAGGCGTCAGGGACGAAAGCCCGGCAGGAGCGAGACGCGAAGCGGCTCGATGCGAAGCAACGACGGCCCGGCCCGGCGCCAGCCGGGAGACGCCAGGCCCCTTATAGCCTTGGCTATTGAAATCCAGCGAATTGCACTAAAATAAAGACAAGTGTTGGCCCGTCAAGGTTTTTAAATCTTGAACCCGGCTTCAACAGCGGCGCGCAAGCGCCGTGAAAGAAGCAGCACAGCGGGGTCGTGAAAACCAGCTGCTCACCGCCGCGAAAGCGACGGGTCCCCGCGACCTATTTTGATAAAGGCCTCCACCGGAGGCCTTTTTTTGTGCCTTGCCCCTCAAGGCGCCCAGATCTTCCCCAGTACCTGCCTGAAAGGCAGCTCCCGCACCGAAGCCGGAGCCGGAACGGCAGGCAACGCCGGATAGGCGCTTTCCACATAAACCTTGATCCGCTTGGCCTGGCCAGGCTCGGCCACCTTGCGCGCACTCATAAAGATGTAGTAGCTGACCAGCGCCAAAGCGCCATCGGCGCTTTCTTGCAGCGTGTCGACGCGAAAAAAGTTGTCATGCCGCAACCGGTGCACGGTGCCTTGCGTTTCGATCAAGGCGTCGATGCAGGCCACCAGCTGACGCGACAGCGCATACCGGCGCTCGTCAAAGATGCGGTCGCGCGGCATGTGGACCGAGCCATCCGCGATGCGCAGCTGAGGCGGGATCGCTTCGCCCTGCGACGGGCCGCGCGAATAACAGTGGCAGGAAAACCTGAACTCCACCAAAAGCGTCTTGGTCAAGCCGCCTCGCAGCGGCACCTCGACACGCCGCTCGATGGGCGCAAGATGCGCCAGGCTATAGGACGCGCCACCCAGCATCAGGTCCATGCGTCGATGACCTTGCGCGAATCCATTGACCTCACTTTCGATGCCGATTTACTCGGCATGGCGCCTGGCTTGGAGAATCTCGATGATCTGATTGGCGTTGAGGCCATGGCCGACCAAGCTGGGCCGGATGGTTTCAAAGACAGCGGCCATCCGTTGATATTTGGTATGCGTCGGAAAATGCGAATTGAATTCGCGGCCCTTGAAGCGGCTGAATCGGCCCATTTTCTCCACCAGGAAGCGCGCAATGCTCATCTGGCTGGTTTCGTTGTTCCCGTCGAAGCCGGCGAACCTGACATTTTTTCCGAACGGTTCGGCTTCACGCTCGATCCGCTCTTTTTGGTCGGGCGGGAGCTTTTCGTAGGCTTCCTCGATGAAGCTCCACATGTCGAGCACGTCGACCACGTGCTTGAGCTCGCGCGGATCGTCGACGTGGTCATTGAAAAGCCCTTCCATCTCCCATTTCGGCGCCCAGTAGTGGCCGCCGAAGATGACATCGGCCATGAAGTCGGGATCGGACTCGCCGTTTTTTATATCTAGATGCTTGTGCACATCTCGCATCATCAGCATCAGGACTTTTTCGCCGTCGCTAAAACGCACAGTCCGTTTCGAGCTGGCCGCAAGGCCGTGCTCGATCAGGCGGCGTACCGCTTCAGCCCGCGGCGGCTGGCCATCTTGCTCGGCGGCCCATTCATCGACTCGGGCTACAAGCTCGTCGTCGATTCGCAGTTCGAAGCGTCCCATCTTTGTAGCCATTCCGTATCCTAAAACGTATATAACGTATGTTTGTCGTATTGTACGGTATTACATACGGTAAATGAGACTCTACATAAAGTCCACCATTAAATAGAAAACGAATAACTTTATGACTGATAAAGGACGTTATCATTCATGAATGGACATGCTTAACGATTTTGATCGCGGCCAGGAGATTTCGCTGGTTTCTGGCATTGGCGGGCTGCCGGCGCTGTTTGCGCCGTCGCCTGCTGCGGCCAAGCGGACGCTGGAGTTCTTCACGGCCAACATTCGCAATCCGAATACCCGAAAAGCCTATGCGCGGGCGGTTTCGGATTTCTCGGCTTGGTGCACCGGGCATGGGCTCAAGGATCTAGCGGCCATCGAGCCGGTGCATGTGGCCGCTTATATAGAAGCGCTGCAGCTAAGGCTGTCGCCTCCCTCGGTCAAGCAGCATTTAGCGGCGCTGCGGGTGCTTTTCGACTGGCTGGTGGTCGGGCAGGTGATTCCTAGAAATCCTGCCGGCTCGGTGCGCGGGCCTCGGCATTCGGCTCGCAAGGGAAAAACCCCGGTGCTCGCCGCCGACGAGGCGCGGGCGATGCTGGACGCGATTGACATCTCGACTGCCATTGGGCTGAGGGATCGGGCGCTGATCGCCTTGATGGTCTACACCTTCGCGCGCGTGGGCGCCGCTGTCGGCATGCGCTTGGAGGATGTTTATGTGCAGGGCCGGCGCACCTGGGTGCGCCTCCATGAAAAAGGCGGCAAGGAGCATGAAATGCCTTGCCACCACAACCTGGACGCGTATTTGCATGCCTACATCGATGGGGCGCTGGCCGGGGGTGACAAGAAGGCGTTCCTTTTTTGCTCAGCTAAAGGACGCTTGGGGGTGCTGTCGGATACCCCGATGAGCCAGGCCGATGTTTACCGGATGATCGGGCGGCGGGCGCAAGCTGCGGCTGTCAAGACCAAGATTGGTTGCCACTCGTTTCGGGCAACGGGGATCACGGAGTACCTGAGAAACGGCGGCAAGCTCGAAGTGGCCCAGCAGATGGCCAACCATGAGAGTGCGAGGACCACCGGGCTTTATGACCGCAGGCAGGACCAGGTGTCGCTTGACGAGGTGGAGCGGATTTTGATTTGATCGGATTTCTGAAAAACACACAAGTTGGCCAGGGGTCTAGCGCAGTACGTCACATTGAAGGTCGGACTGGGTCACTTTGTCCAGTTGTAGCCCTGGACACGCTCCGCCAGGAAGCTGAAAGCGTCTTCCTCCAACTCTTCCTCATGTTCAACGGTGCGCGTTGTGGGGAAGCGAATCAGGAAAATCGCCAGATCGAACTGGTCAGAAACAATCGCGGACTCGTCGGCCTCCATAGTGGCATGCCAAACCCCAGGCTGAACGCGGGAGCCTTGGTTTCTTGACTGCGCGGCAGCACCGCTAAGTCGGTCAATCGCTGACTGCGGCACGGAGGTTCCTGGCGGCACATAAGCCCCCTTGCGGGAAGCCAGTTGGCTTAGGTAAGACCAGCAAACAAACTCATCACGCGCCACCACCAGCATAGCGGCTTCGTCGGTTATTTCCAACCATTAGCCTTGTCCAACGAGGTATGGGCCTGAACGGCTCGCGTATTTCCACCCAGAAATGAGCCTGAAGAGCCGGAATTTGAGATTGAACTGCTGTCGGCTTGATCATCGCAAGGATGGTGATC
>Ga0136611_10001907_pt1 | contig 14497 bp, 13 predicted proteins | sample AntDrymUQ2232306_2_FD_106645 | JGI IMG/M metagenome (GOLD analysis project Ga0136611, IMG submission 106645) | Polar desert sand microbial communities from Dry Valleys, Antarctica - metaG UQ223 (23.06) | ecosystem: Environmental > Terrestrial > Soil > Desert | place: Antarctica: Dry Valley...
CTCCAGCCAGGAGAGTTGGCGGTTGATATACAGCGTGGGGTCGACCAGGTTAATCGTTTCGACGGTCGCCATAAATACAGTACCTCCAAGCAGAGTGTCACAGTGGCAGCGTTTTTGATCACGGCTCCGGAAAGGGCGGCTTCGGGTCGCACTATCGATCGAGCGGAATACCCAGCGCAACGGTGCGGTCACCCCGGTGGCAGGTTCCGCAACACTCTGGATGGCCCGGGTTCCATCACTCTGTGCCTGAAACGGAAAATCACCCCAGTGTCCCGGAGTAAGCGGGAGCGATTATCCGGACGGCCTGTAGTATCTTTACCCTTATGCCCAGATCAAAGGCCCGAACCCGGTTGCCCCTATTGTCACCTGCATTGTGGGCCACACAGAACCTGAAAAGTGTTTACGGGCGTCCTTCCTTCATCCGCCGACGCAAACGCTGCCAACGCCTCCCCTGCAGCGCCTGATACGCATCGGGAAACTGCGAACGCAGCTCCGCAGTCTGCTGCGCATATCGTTCGGCGATCTCGCCCATGGCGAACGCCGTACTCGAAGGAAGCTGGTCGCCTTCCGTTGTGCTCAGTTCGCGTAACCGTGCAACGGCAACGTATGCGTCTTGATGCGCCCCAAGGATGTCCTGCATTGTGATCAGCGGTGCGACCATTTCCTTTGTCGACTTGCCATACACGTCACCGAAGAACTCGAGCGCGTACCGCAGCCGCTTGCCCCGCTTGCGGAGCTCGTGAAACTCCTCCGATGGAGAAGCGGGAGTGATGGCGTCCCCTGCCTTGCGGAAGCGGCGGTAGCGTTTCGTCAAAAGATCTGGCGCTGCTTCCAGCACGGGCACCTGCCCCGCGTCAATGACCGGCACCGGGCCGCGGTCGAACATCGAGGTGATCGAGCCAACGAGCTTGCGATACCGATCCGAATCCAGGACCGCCAACATGCGCTGCCGCGCTTCATTACGCTGCCGCTCCAGCACCGCGTGCAATGGCGTGAGATCCTTTTGGCGTTCGGCAGACTCGTCACGCCATGCGTGCAGCTGCTCGATCTGTACATCGAGGTCGCGGACCTCGCCCAGCGCGTGTCCCAGCCATCGGAGCTCCTCCCGCACGCGTTGCGCTCGCAGTGCCAGGATGTCCGAAAAGAGGCTCAGGGCGGCGCGCAATCGCCTGGTGGCGACGCGCATGTCGTGGAGATCTTCTGGATCATCCCCCAACCGGGCGCCCGCCTCGTGGGCGAGCAGAGACCCAAGGTGTTTGCGGAGCACCGCAGATGCAACTTCGCCGATAGTTCCATCCTTGGCGATGGCAAGCGAGCCGAACTCCGGCAATGGTGCGGGATGCAAACCCACGACGCTGAGCCCGACGTGATACTTGGCGAGCCCTGCCACCCGGAGGCCACAGCTTTCCCGCAGATCCTCAACCCAGGCGCGCACACCCGCGTACTCCGCGTCCTCAACTTCCACTTCTACGCGCTGGATACGCTGCCGCTGGCTGCCGTCGCAGCTTGCTACGAGGCTCTCATCCACCACCACCTCGCCCACGACTTGGCCATTATCGGCGACGTTGTATGGCTTTCGGGAAGTGGTGATGGTAAATAGTGGGATGAGCTCCTGTTCGCCTGCCAGCGCTCGCATACGATCTGCGACCGCCCCTGATGCAGTACGGAGTTCTTCGAGCTTGGAAAGGGGCTGCGTGAACTCCCGCCGGTCGCGCTTCCCGTTTTCGGCCTCGCCAAATGCCTTCAACGAGGCTTCGAAACGCCGACCCCAGCGGCGCACACGGATCGAGTATCCGGCCCGGTGGAACCGCCAGTCTACCGTGTCGAAGTACGTATCCACCAACTGGCGGACGCGGTCCGGCTTGGCGGTCAAGCCATCACCCTTCGCGTGCTGTGCTAGCCACCTAACCACTGGGGCAGTGTCCATAGCGTCAAACTGCCACTCTATTTCGCGTTTATCCACGGAGGATTGCACCTGTTTCATGCGCGGAGTATACCACACCCCCCTTGCCCCTCAATCCGCCTGCATCGCTCGGTGGGATTTCAACGTGCGCGGCTATTTGTCATTAGGTGTCGCACTTCGGAGTATGCGAAATAAAAACCAGACCGCCATCGCAACAATGAGCACGAGCAGGGCAACGTAGATCCAGACAACGTTCGAGTCACCCAGTACCCGCGTGAGTTGCAACAACTCGGTCACGATCCACACCAGCGGCGTGAGCAAAAAGGCTGTGACAACCAGCGCGCCGACAATGCGCCAGCCACTTCTTCCGGAAACGTCCTGGCGCTGCTCGACAACTCGCGACGCTCCCCCCTCATTCTCGGAGTCGCTCAGTGCAGAGCCACCGCCGGTATCCTCGGAGTTGACGTTGCTCACAGCGACACCTTTGCCGCGCTTGCCCTGGTTCCGTCACCAGCGACGGGCGCAGGATGAGCACCTGAAAACACTGGCCACAGCCAGTGGGAGTATCGCTCATCCTGACCGCGAACAACCCGGTCGTACGCCGTCATCAGGAGGCTGGTCACCGCGCCGGCACCCCCAGTACCGATCTGCCGTCGATCAATCTCTCCCACAGGAACGACCTGTGCGCCGGTTCCGCATAGAAACACCTCGTCCGCAATGTACAACTCTGTGCGATCGATGCTCCGCTCGACGGTCGGGATGCCGATAAGGTCCGCCGCAAGTTGCAGAAGTGTTGCCCGGGTGATACCCGCGAGGACGTTATCCGTGACGGCCGGAGTGACGAGTTTGCCGCCGATCACGGCAAAGAGGTTTTCCGCACTCCCCTCCGCGACGTGGCCGTTCTCGCTGAGCATCAGAGCCTCGTCATACCCGTCAAGCATCGCCTCCGTCTTGGCCAGCGCAGCGTTCACGTACGAGCCAGTGATCTTCGCGCGCGCCGGTGTCGCAGTATCCTCGACTCTGCGCCACGAAGAGGTCCGGATCCGCGCCGCACCTTCGATCTCAACGTACGCGCCGAATGGCGCCGTGAACATCGCGAAGTCATCCTCAAGATCATGCAGGCGGACCCCGATGATCGGGGACGACTTATACATTAGTGGGCGGATATACGCGTCATGCATATGCTCGTTGCGCCGAAGCAGTTCCGCCGTCAGTTCGCACAACTGGACGGTAGTATGCGGCATCCGCATCATCAAGATGTGCGCGGAAGCCGCCAGCCGGTCGAAGTGCTCGGGCGCACGGAACAGAAAGAGTTGCTGCTGATTCTCATTCCAATGCGCGCGGATTCCCTCAAAACAGCCCGTGCCGTAGTTCAGCGCATGCGTCATTATTGGAACCTGCGCCTGTTCTACTGGCACGATCTCGCCACGAAAGTACGCAAATCTGCCGGTGATCACGCTGCCTGCCTCCCCGGCGCTCACACGCCACTATCGCCGCGCCCGGACACAGTGCAGTCCGGCCACACAGATCCCGCCTACTCTACGGGCACGACCGTTACGGTTGGAGCGGGAGTCGGCGTGGGCGGGATACCGATCTCCAGCGCACCCTCTTTCTTCAGGCGCGCCTGTTGCTCCTCGACGAAGTCCGATACCTTCTTTTGGCCGACCTGTTGACGTTGCTGCTCCGTCAGCGGACGAGTCTTCGACCGCTCGATCAACTGGATCACGTGAAACCCAAAGTCAGACTTCACCGGGCTGCTCAACTGGCCCGGCTTTGTGAGGGCAAACGCCGCCTTTGAGAACTCCGGCACGTACAGTTCGTACGGCGCCCATCCGAGGTCGCCTCCCTTGGCACGGTTACTCTCGTCGATCGAACGCTGCTTCGCGAGCACCTCGAACTTCGCCCCATCCCGCAGTTCCCGCACGATTTTGTCCGCCTGGGACTTTTCTTTCACGAGTATGTGCCGAACATGAACCTGCTCCGTGGCTTTGGGTACGTTCTTCTCCTGATACCGTTCGCGAATCAGGGCCGGGCGAACAACCAGGTCCTGATAGTCCGCCTGGGAAACGCCCAGGGTATCGCTGAGCAGTTTGAAAAAGCCTTCGATATCTTCATCACTCGGCGCACCCGGCGTAGGCGTAATGGCTGGCGCGGTCGCCTGACCCGCGTTCGACGTTTCTGTAGCTTGGGGGATTGCCACCGCAGCGGCCGGGGTTGCCGTGCCCTCCGTATTCGTGCCGGGCGCACCCGCCGGGTAAAGGTACTCCTGCAGCTTCTGGTGCACCTGGTTGTCCGTCACGGTGATTCCCGCTCGGGCTGCCGACTGCACAAGCACCTCGGCGCTCACCATCGGGTCCAGACCGGTAGCCGTAACCTCCGGGAGATCGTTGCTCCCAGTTTGCTGCTGCTGCTGACTCTGCAGTGCGTCACGCACCTGCTGTGGATTTTCCCGGAACGGCTGGAAGATCTGTGGCAGTACGCTCGGGTCCGTCCCCAAATTGCTCGCGAGCTTCTGGTACTTGGTGTACTCTCCGCGGGTGATGGTCTCCTCGCCGACGGCGGCGACTTGCCGACTCGGATCCCAGAGCGACGTCTTCAGATACGGCACGAGGAGAATGAGCAGGGCCGCCAGCATGCCCACGACGACGACACCGATGACAATACGCTGCCGCTGCTGCTCCTGCTCGAAGCGGCTGGTATGCCTGTGTGCAGCCGGCCTGTTGGCCGACGCATTCCGGGGTTGTGGCGTCTGCTGCGACATGCGCCTCTCTCTGCTAAGACTGAATGCCTGGGCGTAGTAATGAGAGGCGTGGGGTATGACGCCCGAGCCTCTCAGTCAATACGATACTATCCCTACTGTAACGCTAAGGGCGAATGTGGGTCGAGGTATATGGGAGTAATGCCATATGACGTGCCCGCTTCAGTGCAACGGCCAGCCCGCGCTGATGACGGGCGCACGTGCCCATCTTCCGCCGTGACTCGATCTTGCCACGATCCGACACGTACCGGCCGATACGGCCCAGATCCTTGTAGTCAACGTACGCGACCTTGTCTACGCAGAACAGGCACACCTTGCGACGCGGGACGTAGCGCCCACCCGGCTTCCGGGGTCGCCGTTCCCCACCGTTATCCCCGCCAGACTGTCCTTCTCGCGGCGATCCTGACCGCTGATTATCATAACTCATTTCGTGTAAGTCCTCTCATATCTCGCGCAGTAATCGAACCGGGTGCAGGGGTTTAGAACGGCATGTCCTCAATATCTTCCATTCCGGCAGAACCGCCTGGAGCATCACCTCCGCCTTCGCCGCCTTCGGGGCGATCTCCACGCCGGCTATCAAGCATGATCATGTCGTTCGCAACGACCTCAGTGGCGTAGCGCTTCTGGCCGCTCTGATCATCCCAGGAACGCGTTTGCAAACGCCCCTCGACATATACCTTCGACCCCTTGGTCAGGTAGGTACTGGTAATTTCGGCGAGCTTGTCCCAAGCGACTACCGTGAACCAGTCCGTTTCCTCCCGAACCTCACCTTCCTGTCCCGCTCGCCGCCTGCGGCTGCACGCGACGCGGAAGTTCGTCACTGCCGTGCCGCCCGACGTATAGCGCATCTCAGGATCCGCGCCCAGTCGTCCGATAAGCATCACTTTGTTCAGGTCTCTAGACACTCGCTTCAACCTCTGCTACTTCAGGCTCTGCTTCTTCGAGCTCCACTTCTTCGGGCTTATCAGCCTGGGGACGGGTAACGAGAAACCGAAGCACGTTCTCGTTGAGCCTTAGCTCCCGGTCGATCTCCGCAGCGATATTCGGCTCTGCCTGGTATCGGAACAGCGTGTAGAACCCCTCGGTCTGGTCGTTGATTGGATACGCCAGTCGGCGGCGGCCCCAAGGCACCTCTAACTGGTACTCCTGGATGGTTCCGCCGCGGCTCATAATGTACCCCGCAATCTGGTCGAGTGCGCCAGGCATCTCTTCGTCCGAAATCGTCGGGTGCATCACCACCATCAATTCATAGTCACGCAAGGTCAGACTCCTTCCTCTGGGTTTGCCGAACTGTCACAATTCCCCGCCCGGCAGAAAGGTTTGTAGACCCTAGTATACCAGCCCGCAACGTGGCGTATCCACGCGCGCGAGACGCGCTAGCCGAAAAGCCCAGGAATTTTCGGCATCTTCCCGGAAGTCAGTTGCTTCATCATCTTTTGCATCTGACTGAACTGGCTGAGCAGCGCATTGACGTCCGCGACCGATGTACCGCTCCCTGCGGCGATACGCTTTCGCCGCTTGCCATTCTTCAGGAGATCCGGGCGCTGCCGTTCGGCAACGGTCATGCTCTGGATGATGGCCTCGATACGCTTCATTTCGCGGTCGTCCACCTGAACATCCTGGCCACGCATCGCGCTGCCCATTCCAGGGATCATGTCGACGAGTTGCTGGAGCGGTCCCATACTTTTAATGGTCTGGAGCTGGTTAAAGAAGTCCTCTAGTGTGAAGGTCGCCGTGCGCATCTTGCGCTCCAGCTCTTCTGCCTGCCGTTCATCGAATGCAGACTGCGCCCGCTCGATCAGGGAGAGCATGTCGCCCAGGCCCAGGATGCGCGAGGCTAGCCGGTCCGGCATGAACGGCTCCATGGCCTCGGGCCGCTCGCCGGTGCCGATGAACTTGATCGGCACGCCGGTGACGGATCGGATTGAGAGGGCCGCGCCACCCCGCGCGTCACCGTCCATCTTTGTCATGATGAGCCCCGTCACGCCGAGCCGCTCGTGAAACTGTCGTGCGACCCGCACCGCTTCCTGGCCGGTCATTGCATCCGCGACAAGTAAGGTCTCGGTCGGGTTGGTTTGCACCTTGACCCGCTCTAGCTCCTGCATCATCCCCTCGTCAATACTCAGCCGCCCGGCGGTATCGAGGAGCACATGGGTATAGCCGTTCGATCGGGCCTCCCGGAGTGCGTTGGCGGCGATCTGCTCAGGCGCGACCTGTGTACCCTCGCTGTGTACCGGGATATTCAGGCTCGCCCCGAGGGTTTCGAGCTGCTTGACCGCAGCGGGCCGATACACGTCCGCCGCAACGAGCAGAGGCCGCGCGCCCTGCTTGCGGAGATATAGCGCGAGCTTCGATGCGTGCGTAGTTTTGCCAGCGCCCTGTAGTCCAACCAGCATGTACACAGTCGGCGGGGAGGGTGCGGTCTCCAGCTTGCTCTGTGTGCTGCCCAGAAGCTCGACCAACTCCTCGTTCACTACCTGAATCACCTGTTGCGTCGGGTTCAGGCTCTCCAGCGCCCGCGCCGCCTCCACCTTCTCCTTCACGTCTGCGATGAACTGCTTTGCTACCTTGAGGTTCACATCCGCTTCCATCAGCGAGATGCGGACCTCGCGCAGCGCCAGGTCTATGTCGCTTTCCGCGATGCGGCCTTTTGAGTTCAGCTTTTTGAACGTGCCCTGCATCCGGTCTGTCAGGCTCTCAAACATGCGCCCTCTCCTGTATCGCTAGCTCCAGAGCGCGTCAACAAACGCCCTGGCATCGAACTCCGCGAGGTCGTCTATCTTCTCACCGGTAGCGACGTACCGGATGGGCACGCCAAGCTCCTTGACTATCGCGAACGCTATCCCCCCCTTGGAAGTCCCGTCCATCTTTGCCAGCACCACGCCGTCAAGCGTGACCGTGCCCGCGAACTTGCGCGCCTGCTCCAGCCCGTTCTGGCCCGTGGTGGCATCCAGCACCATCAAGTTCTCTATCCGCGTGTTCCCGCCGCGCGTAACCACCCGCTGAATCTTGCGCAACTCCTCCATCAGGTTGTACTTCGTGTGGAGGCGGCCCGCGGTATCGACCAGGAGCACGTCCGCATGGCGCGACGTTGCGGCAGTGAGCGCGTCGTGTACCACGGAGGCAGGATCGGAGTTCGGCGCGCCCGCAATCACCGGCACTCCCGCGCGCTCTCCCCAAACCTCCAACTGATCGATCGCCGCCGCGCGGAACGTGTCCGCCGCGCCTATTACGACGTTCGCTCCGTTCTCCCTGAGCCGGTTGGCGATCTTCGCGATACTCGTGGTTTTGCCTACGCCATTGACGCCCACGATGAGGGTCACCAGCAGCGCGTCCCCGTTGGGGGGCTCCTGCCGTCGGGGCGGCAGGCTGGTGAGCATCAGCAGCAACTCATCCTTGAGCGCCTGCCGAACTTGACTCGGGCGCCGCAGCTTCTCGGTCTCCACGCGGTCCTGCAAGTGCTCGACGAGTCCGAAGGTGGTCTCGACACCGACATCCGACGCGACCAGCAGCTCCTCCAGCTCCTCCCAGGTTTCGTCCGTTATCTCCTCACGATCGAAGAGCGCGGACATCTGCCCGAACAGGCCGGTCCGGCTGCGTTGCAGCCCTTCTTCGAGCTTCTCGTCGCGTACTTGTGGATCCTGCCTGCTGCGGAAAAACCGTGCCAATGCCGTTGCCCTCCGTGTCTTCCAAGGTCACGGAATTATAGCAAACACCACCCGGCACCCCAGCGGGCCTGTGGTAAAATCCTGTGAGGAGTACAATGCATTTGGTCCAGTCCACCCCGTTTAGAGAAGCGATACGCACCCGCCTTCAGGCACTTCCTGAGCAACCGGGCGTATACCGCATGTTCGACGCGACCGGCAAGGTTATTTACGTCGGCAAGGCGAAGGTACTGCGTAATCGCGTTCGTTCATACTTCGTGAACAAGCAACACGATGCGAAGACGCTCCAGATGGTGTCGCAGATCGCGGATTTCGACTACATCGTCACGGACTCCGAGACAGAAGCGTTGATCCTGGAGCAGACACTCATCAAGCGGCACCGCCCCAAATACAACATTGTATTTAAGGACGATAAGAGCCTCCCGCTTATCAAGGTCACGGTGCAGGAGAAGTATCCACGGGTTGTTCGAACGCGCCAGGTGGAGAAGGATGGTGCGCGGTACTTCGGCCCGTACCCAGTGGGTGGCTCCGTGGCCCGGACCCTTACGCTCATCGAGCGATTGTTCCCGCTCTGCAGCCGTAAGGAGCAGATTGAGGGAAAACAGAAGCGGCCGTGCTTGCAGTATTTCATTCATCGTTGCCTCGGGGCGTGCGCCGGCAAGGCGGATCGGGACGAGTACAACGCCTCAGTGCAGGAGGTGTTACTGTTCCTCGACGGCAAGCACGAGCAGTTGATGGGAAAGATGCGCCAACAGATGGAGGACGCGTCGGAGAGGATGCGGTTCGAGCAGGCGGCGTACCTGCGCGATCGGCTCAACGACCTGACCGGGGCGATTTCCCGTCAAAAGGTAGTCCTGCCGCAAGCGATAGACATGGATGTCGTCGCACTTGCCCTGGAGCAGGACGAGGCATGCGCGGAAGTCCTGTTTGTCCGCCAAGGCAGGCTCTCCGGCCACGAACACTTCGTGATGAAGAACGCCGAAGGTGAGTCGGCGCCCGTGATCGAGCAGTCCTTCATGGAGCAGTTCTATTCCGCGGCCGCGACTATCCCGAAGCTCCTCGTCGTACAGCATGAGCTCCCGAACCTCGAGCCGCTGCGGGAAATGCTCGAGCTCAAGCGCGCGGCAAGCGTGGAGATTCACGTCCCGAAGCGCGGCGAGAAGAAGGCGCTGATCGACATGGCGGCGAAGAACGCGAAAGAAGGTCTGGCACAGGAGCGTTTCAAGTGGCTCAGTGATGAGCAGAAGCGTACCGGCGCCTTGTCCGAACTTCAGCTGGCGCTCGACCTGCCGGAAAAGCCCCAGCGCATCGAATGCTTCGACATCTCGAACGCGCAGGGCACGAATACCGTCGGCAGCATGGTGGTGTTCGAGAACGGGAGCCCCGCGCGTTCCGAGTACCGGCGCTTCCAGATCAAGACGGTGGAAGGACCGAACGACTTCGAGTCCATGCGGGAAGCGCTGACCCGCCGTTTCAAGCGCGCCGCCTCCACGAACGTGGACGACGTGAAGTGGACGCGGCTCCCCGATCTGCTCATTGTCGACGGCGGCAAGGGCCAGCTCGGAGTAGCGATGGAGGTACTCGCCACTGCGGGGATGCGCGATCTGCCGGTGCTCGGTCTCGCCAAACAGATGGAGGAGATCTTCCGTCCCGGCAGGCGCGACTCCCTTCTGCTGCCGCGCAACTCCGAGGCGTTGTACCTGATTCAGCGGATACGCGACGAGGCGCACCGGTTCGCCATTACGTATCACCGCGACCTGCGCAGCAAAAAGAGCATCAAGAGTCCGCTGGACGATGTACTTGGGATCGGCCCGAAGCGGAAGAAAGCGCTGATCAAGACCTTTGGCAGCGTCGCGGGAATTCGCGCCGCCTCCGTAGACGAGGTAGCCGCGGTACAGGGAATCGACCGCGCCACCGCGGAGCGCGTCAAGGAGAGGATCTAAGGTTGGCTCGCGTGTTACCGATGGCCGACGTCTCCGCTCGGCAATCGGCAGCGCGATTGCTCTCGGCAGGCAGAATCGTGGCGTTCCCGACCGACACCGTGTACGGGCTCGGCGCGCTGCCCACGCCCGCCACCGTTCGGGCGTTGTACGTCGTCAAAGGCCGCCCCACAACGAAGCCCATTCCACTCCTCCTCGCGAACGCCGACGAACTGGAGCAGTATGCGCCGAACACCGGCGAACTGGTCCGCGGGCTCGTAGATGAGTACTGGCCGGGACCGCTGACCATCGTGCTACATGCCATATCGGAGATCGCGATCGCGGTCGGCTCTCCAGACGGAACGGTCGGCTTTCGAGTTCCCGCGCACAGTGCCCTGCGCAGCCTAATCTCGCTCTGCGGCGGAGCGCTCGCGGTGACGAGCGCGAACCGCTCCGGCGAGCCCGAAGCGCGCAGCGCGACGGACGCACAACGCGAAATAGGAGGTCTCGTGCCAATGGTCCTTGATGGCGGGGGATCGGACGTCGCCTGGCCGAGCACGGTCATCGCAGTGCGCCGCAACGAGGTCGTCATCCTGCGGGACGGCGCAGTTGGGGCGGAAGTACGGGCGTTTGCAAGCGCGCGAGGCATGGCGGTACGCTCGACAACAACGGTGGAGGTGAGCAGGCGATGAACAAGGATGTGACAAATCGTGCTGATGGAAGACGCCCGGCAGAGCTCCGGCCATGCCGCATCGAGCGCGATCCCGTGGACTTCGCCGAGGGCTCCGCGCTGATCCACTGTGGCAGAACACGTGTGTTGTGCACGGCGTCCGTTGAGGACGGCGTGCCACTCTTCATGCGGGGCGCCGGCCGAGGCTGGATCACTGCCGAGTACTCGATGCTGCCCCGCGCCACGCACACGCGCACGCCGCGAGAGGCCAGCACTGGCAAGGTACAAGGCCGAACGCGCGAGATACAGCGGCTAATCGGCCGGTCACTGCGCGCGGCGGTAAACCTGGATGCGCTCGGCGAGCGGACCATCACGATCGACTGCGACGTCTTGCAGGCGGACGGTGGAACGCGTACTGCCGCGATCACGGGTGGCTACGTCGCCCTCTCGCTCGGCCTGCGCACGGTGCTACCACATCGCTGGGAGCAGTTACTTACCCCTGTGGCGGCGATCAGCGTCGGCATCGTAGGGGGGCGGCCATTGCTCGACCTGGACTACAGTGAAGACTCCACGGCAGAGGCCGATGCAAACATCGTGCGCACCAATCGAGGCGAATACATCGAGGTGCAGGCTACGGCAGAGCGCGCTGGCTTTCGCCGCGATGCCCTGCTCGAAATCCTCTCCCTGGCCGACGACGGGATCGACCACCTGCTGCAACTCCAGTCGGACTGCCTCCGCGTGTCGTGACCCAGGCCCAAACGGAGCGGCGCTGTGTAATCGCGTCCACGGTCTAAAGGCGAACGGCGATGCGGCACATGACGGTCATGAGCATGTCTGTGTGTTGCGGGGTGCCGACGGAGATTCGGAGGTGAGTCGACAGTCCATCCTCTTCGCACCAGTGGATCAGCACGCCCTCTTCCCCCATGAGTTCCACGATGCGCTCTGGTTCTCCGCGCGTAACCTCGCACAGCATAAAGGGGCCGTGAGAGGGAACCGGCTGCACGAAGTTCAACTTCCGCAGGCGGCGGTACAGTCGCGCGCGTTCGAGACGCATGTGCTTCACCCGGTTCAACAGCAGCGCAGCGTCATCCAGCGACGCTCCGGCGGCGATGCGTGATGCCGCAGTGAGTCCCTCTTGCGGCCACACGTCGTCGATCCTGGCCACGGTTTCATGCGCCGCCACGGCGTAGCTGACTGGAATGCCCCAAAGGCCGGCCCACGGCGCGAAGCTTCGCAGCGAGATGAACGAGGGAAACTCGCCAACCAGGATTCCCAGTCCCTTCTCAGTGAACTCCGCATACATCTCGTCGACGATCACGGTCGCGCCCGAGTGCAGAAGCGTCAGCACTTCCAGTGGGCTGGCAACATCGCCGGTTGGATCGTTCGGTGTGCCGAGGAAGATCGTGTTTGCCGTCGCGCTCCGCAAGCGTAGCGCCTGAGTCGCCGTCACCTTGCCGCCGATGCGCGGTGCGGCGAGCACACTTAGCCCCGCATTCCGTGCTGCCTGCGTAAACTGCGGCGTGTGGGGTGTATACGCGATAACGCTATCACCCGGCTCCGCGCAGACTCGTAGGACGCGCTCCAGAAGCTCGAACGGCGTATTGGTGAGGTAGAGGTCGGAGGCTGGACGGCCAATGTGCCGGCCAACGGCTTGCAGCAGCGCCTGCGGTATCGGACCGGGGCGTTGAGCGAATCCGTCGTGAATCGAGAGAGACTCCTGCACGAGCAGAGAACAGCCGTACGGGTTCTCGTTTCGATGGAGTCTCAAGGCGTTCTCCGCTGGCACGGCAGCGAGTGGGTTGACGGATGACCTGCTGGGGGGCCTCACGGGCTCATCCGCACGAGGCGACTCATGGTTGACTGGCCCCACGGATCTCCGCGCCCAACTGCTCGCGCAGGCCGCGCTCTATGGCGCGCCGACCCTTCGTGCCCTCTGCCTCCGTGAGGGTCCGATCATCCGCCTGGAACTCCAGGCCATACAGCAGGCTCTTCATGCCCTCGGGTAGCGGAGCGCCGCGGTACACCTCGCGCAGGCGCCAACCTCGAAGGTTGCGCCCGCCGTATCGAGCGATCACCTGTTCCACCGCAGCAGCGGGCACGCTGTCCTGTGTCAGTATCGCGACATCCTGCCGGACCGATGGAAAGCGCGAGTAGGCAGCAAAGGTGGTTGCCCTCGTACCAGCGCGGAGCAACATCTCCCAGTCCAACTCCGCCACGACAACGGGGCGGTCAATGTCCAGTCGAGCAAGGAGGTCAACATCCAGCACCGAAACAAAACCCGCGCAGCGGCCGTCTATCTCGACGCCAAGCGAGGCTGGACGCTCGGCGCCCGCAATCATCGCGTACCTGGAAATACGGAGCGCAGTCAACAGCCCATCCACGACTCCCTTGAGATCGTACAGGTTCACCTCCCCGTCCGCGAGGTGCGGAGAACTGGGCCTCCGCAGCCCGGTCAACGCGATAGCCAACCGCTTCGGCTCAAGTGGAAGATCGTCGCCCTGATGCACAAACACACGGTCCAACTCATACAGCAAGACCGCCTCCTGGTGACGGAGGTTATCGCGAACGTTCTGCAAAAGACCCGGCAGCAGGGACGGGCGCAGATATTCGCGCTCCGTCGTCATGGGATTGCGGACTCTCACGAGGCGCTCCGCCGGTTGCCACAAGGCCGGACCCTCGACGGAGGAGAGGACGCGGAACGGCTCCAGGACGGCGAGGGACGTCAGATCGTAGTTAATGACCTCCTGCAACCCCGCCGCCGCGAGCCATTCGCGGGCCGCGCGCTCCAGCAACGCCGCCTCTTCGCTTCGCTGCACCGGCAGCGCGCCCGACGGCAGCGTCGCTGGGATCTCGTCATAGCCCCGGATGCGCCCGATCTCCTCCACCAGGTCGGCGGGGAGTGTGACATCCTGGCGGTAGCTGGGCGGCGCTACCAGCATTCGATCCGGCCGTGACACAACATCGAACTCCAGGGAGCGGAGAATGCGCTCCATCTCCTCAGGCACCACATCTACGCCCAGCAGGCGCTTCACCTCGGCATGGCGCAACTCAATCGTCACCCGTTGTGGCGGCGCCGGATACCAGTCGTACGGCGCGCCAACCGGGACGGCGTCTGCTTCCCAGACAAGGAGTTCCACCGCCCTCGCCAGGGCCAACGGCGCAAGCTCGGGATCCAGACCGCGCTCGAAGCGCGCCGACGCCTCTGTCCGCAGCCCCATTGCGCGCGCGGAGCGGCGGATCTGAATCGCATCGAATGTGGCCGACTCCAGCAAGATCGAGGTTGTGCGCTCGGTCACCTCAGTATTGAGCCCACCCATGATGCCACCGATGCCGATGGCTCGTGCTGCGTCCGCGATCATGATTGTGCCGAGGGGCATCGGACGACGCTGGTGGTCCAGCGTCTCAAACTCCTCGCCCTGGTGCGACGCCCGCACGGCGACATCACCTTTGATGGTGTCCCGGTCGAACCCGTGCAGCGGCTGGCCGTACTCGAGCATCACGTAATTGGTCACGTCCACGACGTTGTTGATCGCCCGCATACCGCTAGCCTGGAGCCGCTGCTGAATATAGGAAGACGAAGGC
>Ga0136611_10001908_pt1 | contig 14491 bp, 14 predicted proteins | sample AntDrymUQ2232306_2_FD_106645 | JGI IMG/M metagenome (GOLD analysis project Ga0136611, IMG submission 106645) | Polar desert sand microbial communities from Dry Valleys, Antarctica - metaG UQ223 (23.06) | ecosystem: Environmental > Terrestrial > Soil > Desert | place: Antarctica: Dry Valley...
CGGCAATGCGTGGGCCACAAGAAATGGCGGGTTTTGGGATAGCGAAATCTATCGAATAGTGGGGACTAACGGAAAGAAATCCGAAGACGACGACGACGAACCCGACGAACCCGAATACAAACAATTAACCGAACTCAACGAGGGCTTGCTTGACGGGCTTTCGCTTGATATTCATTTCACGAAAGTGCTTGCTGCTAACGAGGAATTGTCGGAGCGCATCCAATCGCTTGCCGATATGCGGTGCGTAAAGTCGAATCGGCGTTGGAGTGCTGATAAGTACTCGCAATTAAACGAGATGGCGGACGGGTTAGCGACCGTTGCCGCGAGCGTCAAAACGATTGCTCAGGCACACGCGCCGCGCAGAGGCACAAGCCAAGACGCGCTCAAGATGCTCGCGGAGATTGAAATAACGCGGGCGCGATTGAACCGCGTGGCGGTGTAGGAAAACTCATTTTAGGAGCAAGCACATGATTCGTAACGCAACCGAAATCCGCAAGGATATTGACACCAAGCAACAAGAACTCAAGTCGTTCATCGAAAGCAAGTCCGTTGACGGCGGGCATGATTTTGACGGCGACGGCATCAAGGCGCTGTCCGACCGCAACGACGAACTCAACGGCCTGGGCGACGAACTCAAGAGCGCCGAAGGCATCGAGAACGCCATTCACGGCGCAACCGCTGCAATGGCACAAAACCGCGAAACCGTCAACCGGCGCGAGTTTAGCGGCGGCGATAGCGGCAACTTCAACAACAACGGCGGCGCGGCCAGCGCGACCAAAGGCGTGGGCGACATCTTCACCGAAAGCGAAGCGCTTAAGAGTGTGGACACGATGAAAGGCCGTCCGTTCGAGACGAGCTTTGACGTGTCTTCAAGCGCGATCAAAGCCGCGACTACGACCGCGAACGCGCTGCCATATCCGACGCAGCAACCGTTCATCGTCGGCTTCCCGACGCGCCGCCCGATGGTGGCCGACCTTATCCCGCAGACCGACAGCGACCAACCGGCGATTATCTATCTCGAACAGACCTTGCAGACATTCGGCGCGGCTACCGTTGCTGAAGGCGCGATGAAGTCCGAGTCGAGCTTCGGATGGACGCGCCGCACGGCGAACTTCGAGATGCTTGCTCACTGGACGAAAGTCACCGAGCAGGCGCTGGAAGATATTCCGCAGCTGCGCGACCGGCTCAACCAGGAAATGACTATCGGCTTGCAGCTGGCCGAAGAAGTGCAACTCTTGAACGGTTCCGGCACCACGCCGGACTTGCAGGGTTTCCTGACCAAAGCGGGCGTCCAGGTGCGACCTAAGGGCGTTGATAGCATCTTCGCGGCGTTCCTGAACGCGCTCACTCTGGTGCGCTTCACTGGCCGCGCGAACCCGACCGGCGCTATCTTCCATCCGAATGACTGGGAGCAGTTGCTCACCACGCAGGACACGACCGGGCGCTTCATCTTCGGCGATCCGTCCGCTATCCAGCAGTCGAGCCGCTTGTGGGGCATCCCGTTTATCGTGACCGACGCGATGCCGGAAAACACCTCACTTATCGGCGACTTCGCGATGTACTCGCGCTTGTATCGCAAGGGCGGCTACCGCGTCTGGTTCGGCACCGAAAGCGACGACGTGAAGCGGAACTTGCAAACTTTGAGGCTTGAAGAACGCGCGGCGCTGACGATTTTGCGCGCGAGTGCTTTTGTCCGTCTTACTGGCATATAGTCAAACTGACGGGTATTTAATTGTGTCGGAGTACTCCAGTGGAGTACTCCGACACAACAAAACAGGAGAATAATTATGCCAATCGTAGAAACCAACAATGTCATTGAGGGCGTAGCCGGTATCGGCAATCCGCTCCGCAACGCCGGCGCGCCAGTGGACGGCGTGAGCGGCACGGGCGCAACACGCGCGCCCAAAGGCGCAAAGATGATTGATACCACCAATGGGATTGATTACATAAACACTGGCACGCAGGCATCGCCCGTGTGGACGAAAACCGGCACACAAATCTAAGGAGCGAATATGCCAATTATCAGCAATGAAACGCTTTACACCGACCAGCAGCCAGGCACTGACGACTGGGACGGTAAAGTACTTGAAGAAGGCGACCCGGACGCGCGTTTTGTTTTAATCGGCAAGGGCGCAGTTCTCAGCGATGCGGACGCTAAAAAGTTCGGCGTCGAAAAGCACGGCGCGTTTTCCGCTTACAACGAGGCCGACGCTTTGGCCGCGCGCGAGCAGTCGGTGATTGACGCGAGCAACGCTATTGCCGACCATCCGCGCGTGGTGCAAGCCAACGCCGAGCCGTCGAATGTGGGAGCCAAGGCACCGGCCAAGACTAACGCGAAAGGCAAATAATGCCCAATTATTCTGTTTGGCCCGGCGGCGCACAGATTGCCGCGCGAATGAAAGGCTTGCAAGTCTGGCCCGCACCCGGCGATTTATCACCGGACGGGTCAGACCTTGCGACGCTTTTCTTAGAGCAGTGTCAAGTCGGCGCGGATTCGGCCAAAGCTGAGTTTGAAAACCGCACCGGCTGGACACCGTTTCTCATCACGCGCGCGACATTGGCGCATAGTGCGACGACACCTAACGGAATGTTGGAATTGGCGATTCCGGCCAAGACGATTTACAGCGTAACCATCGGCGGCGTCGCGCTCGGCGCGGCAACCTATTGGACGCTTCCGGCAACGGCGGCGCTCACCGGCAAGCCGATACAGTTCATCCAATTCTCGCAGAACTATTTTGGCGGGCGCGCTTACAATACGCCCAACAAAATAACCATTGACGCCGACTATGGCTATTGCGACGTACTCCCGGCGGACGTTTACGCGGCGGCTACCGATATGGCGGTTTTGTATGCCATTGCGGGCATACAAGGCGAACAGGACATCGGCAGTATTGGCGAAGATGGATTTAACATCTCGCAAGATTTAGTGGGGCCGATTGACGACAAGGTGAGAAAAGACATTTGGCCCGCAAGGTGGGAGCGGATCATCCGTTCTCGAACTCGCATAACGTGCTGATATGGGAAGAATAACCGGCTCGGCATTTCGGAAACTACACCGGCAAAGCGGCGAGATTATCCGGCATCTCAAAGCGATTCCGGTTCCGTCCGGCACCGTCGGGCGCTTGTCGGACGGAGTACTCCTGCAAGAGCAAACTCTTGCAACCGAAGCGCGCTTTTTAGTCAGCAGTACAACGCAGGATTATGAGAGCCAGGACTTCGGGCCAATCATCGCGGGAACAATGCAAATCAGCGCGCGGCCACAATGGGCGCGCTTCAATCACTTAGACCGCATTGTTCTAACCGCGCCGGGTCGGTTGCTTTCGAGTATCAAAAGCATCAAGCGCGGCGCGACGCCAACCGACGCGCTGCCGTTGCCTTATGCGGTGAGCATCGCGGGTGTTTGGCGGGCGGGAGTACTGAGCGCCGCGAGCAATTATCGGCTGACCGGCAACGGCGTCGAATGGTTACTTAACGCACCGGCGGCGGGCGCGGAGTACTCTGTTGAGTTTCTACGCGCGCCGCGATTTATTGTTTTGCCGCAGTCGCACCGCACAAGTCCGACTGACAGCAGAGGCGAAAGTTTGCCGGTGCATTACTGGCTGAAATACGAGCAGGTCAACGATTGAGGGAATTATGAAAAACAAAATCCGCGTCTTCTGGCAGCGCAAACCGCGCTTCGGTTACTACGAACGAAAGCACGCGCCGATATTTAAGTATTGGTCGCTCGGCTTCGTTCGTGTTGTGTATTGCGATCTTGACAAAATGCGAAGCCCGGTCATGGCAAAAATGGCGTACTACTCGGCCAGTGATGCCGCCTTGCAACTGACAAAATGAGAATGCCCGCCGCTTTACTCAATCCATCACAAGCGCGCCCGCAGGGTTTGCCGCACTACACCGGCGCGCGGCGTCCGGTCGGCGCTACAACGGCGCGTCGCGGCTCGGCAATGGGCGTTATCGGTTCGCCGTCGATGCGCGTGGTTAAAGACGCCGCCGGTGGCGCGAAAACACTTTTGCGCCGCAGCATGAGCAACGCGGATATGTTGAGCGACGAAGATTTTAAGGCGTTGCGAAAACTCATTGAACAAGTCGTCGGCACGGCCAAACGGTTATCGAATGGCGGGCTGTCTTACAAAGATTTGGCGCGCATGAATCATCCCTATGGTAAAGGCGCGCGGCGCGGCGTGGGGCGGCTTAGAGGCTCAGGGCGCGGCGTCTCGAATATGGCAATCACGAACCGGCACTCAGGCGATTATCAGCGCGCCTGGAATGGCGAACTGTTGCGCGATAAATCCGGCGTTACCATCGCGCTCACAAACGATGTGAAGTACGCGGCTTATCTCGCGTTCGGCACGCGCCGAATGAAGGCGCATTCTCCGCAGACGACGGCGATGAGCAAGCACAAGGCGGCGATAGATGTTGAATGGCGGCGATTGGCGCGTATGGCGTCGTCGCGCGCCAATGCGTTGGAGCAGGTCGGCATCGCGGCGCGAGGTGAGGCGTAATGCCAGCGACACCATTTCCGCCGCTCGCGCAGTACATGGCCGGTCGCGGCAAAGTCGATGCGCGCGTTTCGGTTGCGTTGCGCGAAATTAAGCGTCGGCTCGAATACACGCTGCTTGAAGGCGCGACGCTTGATTTAATCGCCGCGACGAATGCGGCTGAAGGATACACGACGGCGGACGTTAAAATCCGGCATCCGCGCTTTATCGGCGGCGCGCCGGTTCGGGACGCCGACGGCGTGGCGAACTGCATCACTATCGGTTTGAGTGCGACGACGGACTTTGAGGGCAACGCGCAGTTTAAGAATGAGTACTCGCTTTCGATTTATTCGATAGACGAGCGCATCGAAACGCAAGAACAGTACTGGCGGATGTGGGATAGGGTCGGGCTGATTAAAGCCGCGCTTTATCCATTTCTGAGCGGTTGCATAGACGAGCAAAACCGCGTTTGCTGGCGCGCGCTGGTGCCGACGCAAAACGGCGTGGAAACCGAAGCGTGGGATGAATACGGTGGCATTTATTGCTTTTACAGGATGATTTGCGATCCGTCGCAGAACTGCTGGGCTTAGTTGAAAAGGAGACAACATGATTTATCAGGGTGGACACGATTACTTTGTGCGCGCGATTGACAGCACAGCCGTTATCAGCGACACGACGGGCGCGATCACGCTCGCGCCGGCCATTACCGCCGCCGCTGACATCGGCTACACATCGCCGGGCGCGGTAACGATTAACGACAACGCGGCGGCGGGCTTTGCCGCCGGTAGTGAGAATTCGCTGTACGACAAAACCGGCTGGCGCGAAGCGAGCTTGAGCGCCGATATTCGGCTGGGCAGCGTCGCGTTCATTAAAGACAAGTGTCTCGCGGTCGGCGCTTTGCCTTATCTCGATTTGTTTTATGGCATTTCGGCGCAATGGTCGCGCGCGATTTACCGGGCGCGTTGCGCGTCTTTGTCGCTGTCGTTTCCGATGAGCGAAGCCGCCGAGTTGACCGCGTCCGCGCGCTTTGAAGGCATTGCTTATGCGACCGCCACGCCGATTACGCTGGCCTATGCGTATCAGCAATTTGGCCCGGCGCTGCTTGCTACCGATGTTCGCACGCTGAAGATTGGCACGACGGACATTCGGCAAAACGTGATGAGCTTGTCGCTTGACATCGAGCGCAACGTCGAACGCAAAAACGGACGGCCTGAGTTCGGCGACAATGTTCCCGGTTCGCGCACCGCGTATGACATCATCACTCACCAACGCACGGTTTCGGGTTCGTTGCAACTTCACGATTTGCCGGATGTTGAAAGCACTTTGTTTTACGGCACAGCGACGGCGCGCAAGTGGAGCAACATCGTTATCACGGTCAACGATTTGGCACTGGGGCAGATTTACGATGTAACAATTCTTAACCCGCGTCCGGTGCAACGCCAGCAGAACCAGATCGAAAGCGCCGCGCAGATGAACTGGACGGTGCCGTTTATTGCGTCCGGCGTAACGATTGCGACGACGCGCGTAGTCGTGCCGTAATCGAACAAGGAGATATTTACTTATGGCTACGAAAAGAATTACCCCGACCGAAAAAGCCGAGGCCGAGTTCAATGAAAAGCTGGACGGTCTCGACACGCAACGCGAGCGGCGCGAAGTCCTGGAAAGCGCCGCCGAACTCATTCCTGATAAGGATGCGGCGCGCGACCTGCCAAAACCGGACGGCACGATAAACGGCAAGACGCTGGCCGAAATCGAAAACGCCAAACCGCTGCAAGTCGAGCCGCGCGCGTGGAAAAGCGACGTTGGCGCGCCAACGAGCGTAACCGAAGGTGCGCGATGAGCGAAAACATCGAAGTGCCGCAACACGGCGTCGAAGCGCCGGTCGTCGCGCCTATTCGCTATGGCGCGACGGGCAGTACTGCGGCGATGAAGCGCAGCTGGGACGACCGTGACGATAGCGGCTATCAGGCGCGCATCAAATACGAAGGCGGGACTATCGGGCTTCGCTTGCTCGACAAGTCATTTCTCGATGAAGTGGCGGCGTGGGAAGTCGAGTTACAGAAGATGTCCGCCGTCGCGCAGTCGATGGGCAAGGCGATTGCCGACGACATCACACTGCCGGTTGACAGCGCCGACCGCATGGGCGAAGCCGCAATGCAGGCCGCGATGGTTGCAAAGCAGGAGCAGGATAAAGCGGTGGCGGCCTATTTCGTTTCGTTTCAGCGCCGCATTGTCGCACAGTCGATTATGGGATGGGAGAAGCTTCCCATTCCGTTTTCTTCGGATGCGTTGGAGCATTTGCCGGTTGAGATTGTAACGGAGTTAGCGCCGGCCATTCTCGAAAAGTCGCAACTCGGCGCGAAGGACGCGGCTTTTTTGTCTCGCAGTTAGAGCAGTTCGTTTCCGGCCAATCGCTTTCATGGAAAGGCCGCGAATCGCTCGAAGATGATTTTAACGATTTTCTTTTCGCGCAAACGCACTCATTCCCCGACGCGCATCTTCGCCCGCATCGGTGGCAACAGGCGCAGGCGGTTTTGAGCGGCGCGTGCTTGCAGCTTGAACTACGCGGCGCGGTCGGTAGTTCTTCGATGGCGAAGTGGTGAAACCTTATGGCAACGGCAGATGAGTGGTTCGCACAGCGCGCGGCGGGCATGGTCAACACCGTCGGCGGCGCGCTCAATCGCGGCCTGACATCCGGTTTAGGCGCGGGCAGCGGCATCGCGTCGATGAGCGCGGGCATCGCACAAAGCGCGGCGGGGCTTGTCAGTCGCACGGTCGCGGGTATCGCCATTCGCGCAGCGGAGGGCATCGCAACCGGCGCAAGCGTCATCGGCAGCGTCGTGGACAGCGCAAGCGAAAAAGCGCAAACCATTCTGCAAACCGCAATCGCGCGTGTGTCGGGCTTGGCGAGTACTCTCACCGGCGGCTTGTCGGGCATCGTATCCGGCTTTGTCTCGCGGGTGAGCGCGGCTTTATCGGCGGCACCGGCGTTGCTTATGCGCGCTCTCGGCGGCCTTGCACGCGCGCCTGGGGCATTGCTGGGCCGGTTGGGCGGTATGGGCGGCGGCGGCGCTCTGAGCGGCATCGGCGGCGCGGTGGGCGGCGGCTTGGGTTCGCTTTGGCGCTCCGTGTCGGGCGTCTTTGGCGGACTGGCGGCGCGCATACCGGCAATGGCGCGCGCGGGCTTATCGAATGTCGGACAGTTCCTAACAGACGCTTTGGCCGGTGCGGGACGCGCATTGGGCGGCGCTTTATCGGGCGTTGTCTCAGCTATCGGCAGCGCGGCATCGGCGCTGCTCACTTCGCCGGTCGGCATTATCGCGGCGGCGGTCGCACTCGGCGGCGCGGTCGTCGGCATCGGCGCGGCGCTGCAAAAGCTGGGCGCGGTTGTGGTTGGCGGCATCTCGCGATTGGCAAGCGCGGCGGCGGGAGTACTCACTTCGGGCTGGACGCTTTTAACATCTATCGCCGTGCCGGTCTGGGCGGCGCTGCAACGCGGCTATACGCTCGTCGCGGGTTTCGTGAAGCGCGTTTTCGACGGAGTAGGTTCGGCTCTGGGCGCGGTCTTTAAGTTTGCGCAGAACGCGGTCGCGGGCGTGATGAAATGGTTCAAGGGACTGGGCGGCTTGAGCGGCATCGGTTCGGGCGTCGGCAACCTGTTCGGCGCATTTATTACGACAGTCAAGGGCTTTGTCGGCAACGTCGTTACGCTCGTTTCGGGCGTGGCGAAAGTCGGGCTGGCGTTGGCCGCGATGGGCTTGTTTGCCAAAGTCGTATGGGACGCTTCGCAGGCGGCGATGGAGTTCGCAAAGGCCGCGCGCGGCTTGCAGGCCACAAGCGGCTTGAGCTTCGGCGCGTCGTGGCAGATGCAGCAACGCAACCGCGCTTTGGGTGTCAGCAACGAGGCAACGTCGGCGCGCTTTGGCGGGCAGCCTGCGGGGATACAGCGCATGATGAGCGGCGCGTGGGGCTTGCCGGGCGCTGATAGCGGCAACTTCAATGCGGAGGCGGCGGCGAAGTTTCAAGCGATGCGCGCCGGCGGCATGATGGGGCAAATCATGGCAAACGCGATGGCGAAGTCGCTACACCTTGACGATCCGGCCTCGCAGCAAATGTTGATGATGAAGCCGGGTAACATCCGCTCGCAGCAAAACTACTCCGACAATATCAATTCGCGCATGGGCAACACGCCGGGCGCGATGGCGAAGTTTGCCGAAGAAATCCCGTTACTCTTGGGTCGCGTCGGCGCGGCGTTCGATGCGGTTAAAATGGCGATTGCGCGCAACGCTTTGCCGGTGATGGAAAAGCTGCTGAACGTCGTCACCAACTTCGCGGCGGCCAACGCGGGCAACATCGGCGGCTGGATTGAAAGTATTACGGAATGGGTTTTCACCAAAGCGCCGGTTATGCTCGCGTCCGGTTTAGCGTCTGTGACGGAAATCGTCTCGAAAGGTTTGAGTACTCTGTTTGAGTGGGGCGGCGCGGCTTTGGAGTGGGGCGCTATGATTGTCTCGGAAATACCGGATTGGCTCGGTATCGGCGTGGCGAAGATTGGCGAAATCATGGTTTGGATGGCGACCGCTATCAGCAAAGCCGCGCCGGTTATTCTGGGCGCGATTGGCGGTATGATGTATGGGATCGGCTCGACTATCCAAGATTGGACGGGGCGGATTGCTGATTTTATGATTGACATGACGACGAACGCTGATAACCCGGTGCGCTCGTTTGTCGTCTCGATTGCGCGGGGCTTGGATACATTGATAGCCGTCGGACAGACATTCGCGCGCGGATTGGCGACGGTCGCAATCCAAGTGCCGAAAATCATTGACAATATGATGAGGATTGCGCTTCCGCCGATTGCGTATTATGGTGCGAAGATGGCGATGGGGTACCTTGCCAACAGCGATAGTTCGCAGAGCGATTTGGAAGATGCGGCGAGCGGTTCCGGCGTCGCGGCGATACTGGCGCGCATGGGGATTGCCGTTCCGCGCAACTACGAAAACTACGTCAATAACCAGTTCAACACCAATCCGGCGATACCAAACGTCGCAAACAGCATTCGCAGCAACGGCGCGCGCTTTGGCGGCGGCTTGATGGACGGCGCGAACAATCTCTACACCAAAGGCATGGACGCGACGGATGCGCTGACAAAATGGCTGAATGACACGGCTAAACCGATGCTCAACAAGAAAACGAATATCGGCTATGTCGCGGGAACGCAGATCGCCAACGTCGGGCAAACCGGCATTGACGCGGGCAAAGAGGCTTTGAAGAAGTTCGATGAATATTTGGTGCAACCGGCCAACGTCGCAAACGCGGCGTCTCAGGCATGGGCCAAAAGCACGACCGAGGAAAGCTTGAGTGTGCAATACGAACAACTCAAAGCAATTCAGAAAGTCGAAACCGCCGTGCGCGAGACGAACGGGCAGGGCGGCGGCGCGATGTCGGGCGTTGAAGTCATTGCGCGTATCGGTGCGTATATCGCGCAGGATAGCTACGCGGCGCTGAGTAGGGCGGGGGGTTGAGTTACTTGGATGGAATGGTGTATTGGCAACGAGACGCGAGCGACATAGCCGCGAACATTCCGCCCGTTGGGGGCATATCGCCTATGATAGCGCCGCCGGTGGCCTTGCCGTCGCCACAGGACGCCACAACGTCATCGCCGCGCCGAAACTCGATGTTGACTTTGGTTAGCTTGCCGGCTGGCGGATTGTCTGGATGGTCGGTGCCAAACGCCCATACATCATAAGAAACGCCGTCTTGTTCGGGCAGCGCGACCTCAAACGGCAACGGGAAGGTTATATTATTTTCGTCTTTGAAAAGCGGTTGATTATTCATGCCATAAGAGACAATCGCATGAGAAGTACTTCCGGTAACGCGCAACGTCAACGGTTCCGGTTCGCGGTGGCAGCCGCACAGGAGCAGCAAAGGCAAGAAAAGCAGTAGTCGTTTCATGGCGCGAGATTTTAACACAAAGTGATGATTACTGTTCCAGTTATTTTTCTTAACGACGGGCCTTCCTACAACGGCGCGGGCGACCCGTCGTTTGTGGGAAGCGTCGGGACTAAGTTCTCCGGGCCAATCGTTACTCATTACCCCGATTCCGGTATCAGTTCGTTAGTAAATCCACCGGCGGCTTTGCCTTCTCCAGGCATCGCGGGTTGTTCGGTTACCCCAACTGTCCTCCCTGTTGAGTATATCGGCGAAGCTCTTAATGGCACTATTTCTTATCCCGACACTGAGGATTTCTACGGGACGCCGTTATCTTACAGACTGCATCATCCGGTAACCGTGCCGCCGAACCCGAACCCTTTGCGCTATAAGGGCGGTTTTGCAGTTGGTTCGGCAAATATCACCGTCGTTGCGCGCATCGGGCATGACTACACTTTCACACTGACGGGTTTCGCGCAAGGGATTCAGCAATGGAATGGCACGAACTTTACATTTGCAATATCTCCTATTACGGCGTTTGAAATGAAGTTCGGCGGCGAAAGCGTGATGATTACGGACGGCATTATCAACACCGGCAGGAACGCGTCGCCCCCCTACGGCGAGTTTGACCGGATTTTTCAAACGACATACACAAAAACGCTCAACAGTAGCGGCATTATCAAGTTGCGCGCAATTGATTATCTTGGACGCTCCACCGCGTGGGCGACGCTTCGCCTTGCGCCGGTTGCTGATTTTACGATTGACAGTAGCGACTATCCGATTATCAAAGCGGGCGGCGGCGCGTCCTTTGACCCGGACGGCTCAATTGTCGAATATGAATGGTTTTCCGGGTTTACCGTTGACCCGCTTGCGCCCGAAAAAGCGAGCAGAGATTTTTCGGATTTAGAAGACGTGTATGACGACGATACCGACATAACCATCTCGCTCAGGGTAAAAGACAACGATGGCCTTTATTCGCTCGTTGCCGGGCGGACGTTTCCGTTTGAGGCAGTTGCAAACCTAAGCCTACTCTACGACCGGCGAACCGGCGAACTGCGAACGCTCTACAAAGACGCCGCCGGCGCGTTGCGTTGCGCGCGCAATTTCAAAATCGAAAAGCCGACGCTGGATACTTCGCAGCCGTTGCTTTCGAGCAATGACAAGCCGGGCCGGTTGGTTCGCTTTGGCACAAAGGTTTTCGCCGTCAGTCAAAAGTGCGTGTTATACGAATCAAAAGACGCGGGCGCGACCTGGAATGAAATTATGACATTAATCGTCGGCGCAAAACTTTTAGGACTGGCAAAGGCAAACGATGGCAGCACGCTCTACGCGCTGGCGCTCTCTGGCGCGACGGTGAGACGCATCGTGGCGCGCGGGAATGGCACCGGCTGGACGGTTCAAGGCGACCAAAGCACGAGCGGGTTACCGGCGGTAGTTAAAGCTCCCGCCGACCTGGAATATGACGGCGTGCGCTTTTCGTTCGCCTTCAAAAGCGGCGCGGATATTCTGCTTTATACTTCGACTGACGAAATGAAAACGTGGAAGGTGCAACCGTGAAGCAACAAGTGATGCCCGAAGTCCGCGTCTGGTTTTATCCCGAAAGCGCGATCCCGCAGCGGCAGCATATCGGCGCGTCGATTGCTGAGCGCATGACGCAGCACGCGCGGCACTCTTATGGCGACACGCTGGGCAAAACGCTGGCCGGAACAAGCGATTTTTTAACGCCTGCCACCGACGACGGCGCGGTGGGTTTTCTTGGCGGCGCGAATGTTGAATTCGTGCGCTTCGAGCGCGACGGCAATTTTCGCGAGGGTTACAGTGTGTCGCGCGCGTCGGTCATTGATAACACCGATGAGTTGGCGGGCTTCATTGTCAAGGCGGATGAGACGGTGCTTGACACTTACATAGGCAGCCAAGAGGTTATCGCCAACTGGGAGCGGTTCCCGATGAAAGGCGACGGCGGGCATTGGGTCAATGTATCGCCGCCGTCCTCGCCGTTCCATTTGTGCGTGATGAACGTGGATGACGTGAGCGCGCCGCTACTGAGCGAACCGCTTGAAGCCGACCAATCATTCCGCGCGCATATCAACTGTATCGGCATTTTTGACACGAAAGCCGCCGCCGCGCCGCCGGAAGTGCTTTTCGGGTGGGGCAATGACGCGCTGCGCGTGGCGCTACGGCACGGCGCGCCGCCAACGCTTGAGCGCAAGGGCGGGCAGGGTGCAAGCGATACATGGCGCGTCTGGAAGCGGATTGGCGACCGCGCTATCAACCTGAACAATAACCAACACAACATCACGGTTCGCAAAATCGCCGGGCGGCTGGTCGTGGGCGTCAATGGAACTACAATCCATCTTTTGGAAGTGATTAAAGTTGGCAATCAGCTTGAAGTCGCGGACACACCATCACCGGCGGGCGCACTCTCGGTGTTGCCGAAAAATGTCCGCGTCGTCTTCAGCTTTTACAAGCTCAAATATAAGACCGCCGCGCCGGGAACCTTTGCGGTTCGCGTCGCGCAAAACGCATCTTACTCTCTCGATGATTTGGCGACGCCGCCAAAGGGCATCACCGGCGGATGGGACGGCGGCGGCACGAGTACGGCAGTTGTGAGCGAGTTCGACGCGCAACGCAACATCAAATACACCGTTACGCTCCAACCGGACGTTTACGATTTATACACGCCTTTTGTCAACAAGGTTTTAATCCCGATGCGCGCGGCGTGGAGTACTCCGGCTGAAGCTGATTTTCTTGAGGCGCGGCCATACTTAAAATCGGTCAGTGTCGATATGGCGATGCCGCCAAACGCGCCGGGCGCGGAATGCCGGATTGAACTCGACCGCGCTTTGCTTGATAAGCAGTTGATTGGATGGGAAAACTACATCGGTAAATATCATCCCGTCGGCGTGATGATACGGCGCAAATGGGATGATGGCACGAGTGAGGCGTGGACGCGCGTTTTCAAGGGCTATGTTATCAAGATGGACAAAGGCACGAACATGGTCAACGATGCGACGCTGACGCTGCTATGCCGCGACCCGATTGTGCGATTGCAGAAACCGGCGGCAGTAGTTGACGCGCGCGATGCGCCTTTGGATTTTCTTTACACGGCGAAAACGCAAAACACGGACAACCGCGCGAGCTTGCAATTATATGGTTCCGAGTGCGTTGCTGAAATTATCGCGCGCAGGCTCGGTGCGGGCGAAGCGGCGCGCTTGAATGGCGGCGGCAATACTCTGGTGGTACGGCAAGGCGCGTTTATCCCTGACCGCTACGTTCGTTTTTTTCCGGCAAGCCATTATCCGCTGATGGACGCGAGCAATGACGCGGCGGGCTATGTCAGCGTCATGGCGGGCATCACCGGCAAGCCGCCGACGAGCGATGGGTTTTTGTTCCCCCCTCCGTTTGGTGAAGATGCTTTGAGTTGGATTAGTCAGTTTGCCGGATACGACCGCGCGGCGTTTTTCTACGGATGGCCGGGCAACAGCGAGCGGTTTGAAGAATGGCCGATGCCTTGTTATGGGCGGATGAATAACTTCGCGGCAACGGGAGTACTGCGAACTGTCTATGACACTGATTATGTCGGCGGAGATTTAGACCGCTTGCTGCTTTCGGCAACGACCGAGACGCGACCCGAAAAGGATATAAACCGCGTCTTGGTTTGGGGCAATCCGCCGGGCGCAACCGTTCCGGCGTTGCTACCGGCGCTGATGATGGGCGAAGCGCGGCTCTCAACCAATGGCGATACTTATCACAACGCGGCGGAGTATTCGTGGGAGCGCACCGAAGTTTTGAAGGAAGACATCGCGGGCTATCCCGGCGTGGCGCAAGGCATCGCGCAGGGCTATATCGGGCAGTTGCAGGGCGTCAAGATGCAGTTCCCCGATGTTACACTACGGCTCCATCCCCAATGGTTCTGGGGCGATCAGATACAGTTTGAAATGAGTAGCGCGGCTTCGGATGCGAGTTTAGGATTGCAAGGCCACACGTTCCGCGTCGAAGCGGTAACGCATCAAGTGAACTTTGCGGGCGGCGATCCGATGGGCGCGACGACGCAACTTAAAATCAGGCCGCTTTCAGCAACA
>Ga0136611_10001909_pt1 | contig 14486 bp, 14 predicted proteins | sample AntDrymUQ2232306_2_FD_106645 | JGI IMG/M metagenome (GOLD analysis project Ga0136611, IMG submission 106645) | Polar desert sand microbial communities from Dry Valleys, Antarctica - metaG UQ223 (23.06) | ecosystem: Environmental > Terrestrial > Soil > Desert | place: Antarctica: Dry Valley...
CGTGGTACAGGCTGGCGGTGTGCTGCGGGCGCGGCGCGTCCGGCTGCTCGGTGAGACGCAGCAGATCACTTCGACCAGCGCCCAGGGCAGCGAACGGTCCCTGTGGGCCAGACTCGCGCCGGTTGACTTTGAACCCCAGGATGTCGGTGTAGAACGGCAACACGCGGTCGATGCTGCGCACGGTGAGATGGACATGATCGAGCGTGGTACGGGGGTCAATCACAGCGGGCCCAGCACGTACGCCGGACACATCTAGGACTGAAGACTCCGCAGTCTTGAGAGGCAGCACCGGTGCTAGACCGCTATCGCCGGAGTGGTCTGAGCCGTTCCTCGCGGAGCGATGGGCACGAGCGAACGACGACCATAGGCGACGAAGGCAGAGAGCAGGAGCAAGACGGTCGAAGGGATCGCCAGCGTGAGCTCGCCGCGCATGAGATGGAAGCCGGTGGCGAGCAGCATGGTCAGCGCGAGACCGGCGGCGGCGAGTGGCGTGAGCCAGGGCTGAATGCGCGTGGCGGCGGGCAGGATCAGGCCGAGGCTCCCGAGCACTTCAGCAAGGCCGATGAAGCGAATCAGCGGCTCCGGTACGGCGGGCACCCACACCATCTGGGCGGCCAGCGCGTCGTATGGCTGAGTGAGCTTGATGGCGCCGGAGCCTAAGAAGGCGAGCGCGAGCAGGATCTGGGGTGCCCAAAGAAGGTATTTCATCGCTGTCTCCCTAAAGACGGTGTCACAAATACGGTGTCACGTCACCACGCAGTGCGCTGTGATCGTGCAGTGTATAGGTGTAAACCTATACTACAGCGGGCAGCAACCTGAGTACCATCTCCCGCTTCGTCAGAGACAGAGCGGGGGAGAGACAATGGGACGCGTTGAGGGGAAAGTGGCGCTGGTAACCGGAGGTGGTTCCGGGATTGGGGCGGCCACCTGCCGTACGCTGGCGCGCGAAGGCGCCGCCGTTGCGGCGGTGGATTACCGGCTGGAGCAGGCGGAAGCGGTGGCGCGCGAGATCACAGAGGAGGGTGGGAGAGCCATCGCGGTGCAGGCGGATGTTCGCAAGGAGCCGGACATGCAGGCTGCGGTCGGGCGCACCGTGGACGAGCTAGGCGGGCTGACCACGGTGTTTGCCAACGCGGGGATCAACGGGATGCAGTGTCCAATAGAGGAGATGACGCTGGAGGAGTGGCACGCCACCATCGATACCAACCTCACCGGCACCTTCCTGACGATCAAGCACGCTATCCCGCACTTGCGCGCGGGTGGTGGTGGCTCGGTGGTGGTCACGGCGAGCGTGAACGGGTTCAAGCTGTTCAGCGCGGCGGGGTATTCGGCCTACTCCTCATCCAAGGCGGGCCAGGTGGCGTACGCCAAGATGGCCGCACAGGAGCTTGCGCGGTGGGATATCCGCGTAAACGTGATCTGCCCCGGCGCTATCAAGACTAATATTGGCGAACGCACCTATCAGCGCAATCTGGAGAAGGTGCGTTGGGACGTCAAGATGCCCGGCCGTGGCGGTGGGCAGCAAGGGCAGCCGGCGGAAGACGACGCGGGCACGCTTCAGCGCTTCCCACCGCTCTACGGGCGGTCTGCTGAAGCGAGCGAAGTGGCCGATCTAGTGCTCTTCCTTGCATCAGATGAGAGCCGCTACATCACCGGCGCCGAGCTGCTGATTGACGCCGGATTCACGCTGCTGCGGGGGTGATCATCGCGGACGGGCAGGCCATCCAGAAGGAATTACTTCCGGATGAACTTGGTCAGACGGTTGGGGCTGGTGACCTCGCCGACGTAGAAGTCGCCCCGGGAGTCTGCCCAAATACTATGCGGTGAGTCAGTGAACTGGCCAAGGGCGGTGCCGGGTCCACCCCATCTGGCCAGCACGTTGCCGTCCAGGTCCAGCACGGCGATACCCCGCGGGTGGTCCGCTGACGCTGCCGGCGGGCTCCCTTCACAGAGAAGCAGTTCCCCATCCGGAGTAAAGGCGTAGTCTTGCGGGAAGGCGACGCCGCCCCACTCCTTCAGGAACCTGCCTTCGGGCGTAAAGAGCTGGAGGCGGTCGTTGCCTCGGTCACTGACGATCACGCGGCCGCGCGGGTCCAGCAGGGCGTGATGGACGGGCCAGCCGAACTCGCCCGGCCCCTTGCCGCGCTTGCCCCAGGAATGGAGCAGCTCGCCGTCGGGATCAAAATGGTGGACGCGATACTGGCCGTAGCCGTCGGCGACGAACATCTGGCCGTTGGGGCCAAGCGTGGCGCGGGCGGGCTGGTTGAACGGCTGGCCGGCGTCGCCCGGCTCGCGGTAGGCGGCGCCCCACGTGGCGACGCGGTCGCCGTTCAGCGTGTACTTGATGACTTGGTGGAGATCACGGTCGGTGAGGAGGATCATCTCCTCACCGCGTCGCGTGGCGTCCGGGCCAATCCAGATGCCGTGCGCGTGGCGGAAGACATCTGCGCCCCACTTGCGCAGCAGCTTGCCGTCTCTATTGAAGACAAAGACGCCCGGCTCCAGCGTACGCGCAAAGACGTAGACGTTGTCCTTGCTATCACCATAGATACCGGATACAGTGCCAAACTCCGGCACGCCGCCCGCGCCGCGTCCCCAATGAGGAACAGGCTCGTAGGTCCACTTACCGGCGCCAACCGTGTTTGTGGTCCGCGCCGCGCTGGCGAGGATGGGCGGCTTTGGAGCCGCTCGGGATGCGGGCGCGGCCGCCTTGGGCGCGGTCTTGCTCGCCGTTTTTGTTGTCTTGGCAATCGTAGCCAACTTAGCCATCCTGGGTTTACCCGCCGCCATGGTCGAGACTCCTCCGCACTCGCACGCCCTCGCAGGTGTCAGTGCGGAGGAGTCTACAGACCTGGTACGACCGGCGCTAGGCGGCCGCCGGAACGGGCTGGGCGGCGACCGCTCCACGCGTGCGGAAGCCAAGCGCGCCCAAGGTGACGCCGGTCAGCGTCAGGCTTGCCAGCTCGAAGCCACCGTCGATGGCGGTGAGCACAAGCGAGTTACCGGCGAAGGCGTAGTGCATGAGCAGCATGGGAAGAATGACCAATGCCCAGAGCAGCAATCCCCACTTCACGCCGTCCGCGATGCTGCGCTCGTTGGCCAACTCCATGAGCTTCGCGATGAAGAGGGTGGCAAGCGGGACGACGATCACCGTCGTGAGGTAGATGATGGGCGGCGCCGTCTGGGGATCGAAGCCGCGCGTCTTGGCCTCAATCGCTTCCATCCACGGCGCGGCGAGCGCGCCGTACCACGCCATACCGAGGGCGAAGTGGGCAACCAGGTTCACGACAATAGCGAGCCAGTTGGTGGTGATCAGGCGCTGCATAGGCTTCCCTTTCTACTTCGCGGCCGCACCACAGTGGCGGCCGCACACCGCTCAAGACGGATGAGCGGGGAAAAGTACGCGCAAACGGGCACAACGCCCGTGGCGGGCGTATGATGGCGCCGCCATGAGTGTGCCCATCACGCCACCTTCGGTTGGGGTTTCCGTAGCGCTGCTCTGGCGACAGCGCGCCCGGGCACTCGGCGGCATAGTGGCGCGTCCATTTTCCGGCATTCCGTTGGCGCTGGGAGACGCGACGTACCGGCCGCTGTTCCTGTTCTTCCTTGCGCTGGGATCGGCGGCCGGCCTGTGGCTCAACTTTGTGTCGATTTGGCTAGCGCAGAACCTTGGAGCAACGCCGGCCCAGGTGGGGTGGTTCTTCTCGGTGTCCTTTTTGGCGGCAGCGCTGGGCAACTTTTCGATGCCGATGCTGGCGGAGCGCATTGGCAGCCGGAAGTCGGTGGCGCTGGGTCTGATGGCTATCGGTGTGCCGGGGGCTATTGGGATGGCGTTCGCCAACGGATATTGGATGGCGCTAATCTCGATCACGCCGCTGTGGTTTGGCGCTGGCCTGTTTGCATTGTTGATTGGCCTGGCAGGGGACGTGGCCCGGGCACGCGCAGGGGTAGGGGAGCGGGATCAGTCGGGAACGGTGATTGCGGCGCTACAGACCGCAATGGCGGTCGGTATGACGCTCTCGCCCCTGCTAGGCGGCTGGCTCTACGAGCAAACGGGACAGCTACGGCCGGGTGTGCTGCTCGCCCTGGTGCCGCATCTGGTCGCAACGTGGATCTTGTGGCGATACGTGCGGGAGGACCGGGAGGACAGAGGAGAGGGACCGCAAGCTCCGGCTCAGAAGCGCGGGTCACCGTCGCAGATGTCAGGCAAGCTCGGGCTTGCGCTCCTGACTTTCCTGGTGCTGTCAGCTCTATTCAGGCTGGGCGATGCGCGCGCACCCTTTGAGTCACTGTACGCGGCGCAGGAGCTGGGTGCGAGTAAGGCGCAAGTTGGGCTGCTCATCACAACGTTGGCCGCACTTCAGCTTGTGCTGACACCGGTGATGGGAAGGCTTACGGACCGGGTGGGTGCTGGGCGCATGACAGCGGCAGGAATACTGTGCCTGTCCGTGCATGGGTTCTTGCTCGCGGGCAGCACGTCCTACTGGCAGCAGCTCGTGCTGCTGGTACTCACGGCGGCGGGACTGGCGATCGGCTCGTCGGCTGCTTTTGTGTACGCGCAGCAACTGGCGCCTGGACGCGCGGCGACGGCAACGGGCTGGCTGAACGCGTGTTTCTTCCTTGGGCTGATGTGCGGCAGCGCATTGGCAGGACGGGTGGTGGAGCTAGCCGGATTCCGTGGACTGTTCGTTTTCAGCGGGGCGATGGATCTCGCCAGCGCAGCACTGACGGCGGCGCTCGTCGTGATTGCGGCGAGATCAGCGGGACCGGGAAGAACGGAATCGGCTGCGCTACCTGCTCGGAGCTGAGGGCTTTGCCCACAGGTGGGGCTACGGTGATTGAGACGGCGAGAGGAGTGAGATGAGCGCCTCCCGGTGAAGCTGAAGGTAGGCAATGTCGTCGAGGGTCGGGCGCCCACCGTTTGTCGTCTCCCACGCTGCCACGCAGAACGGATCGCCCTCCGCAGCCCGCATCTTCAGCGTGACAAACAGACTCTCCAACTGTAGCGTTGCCACGTCCACCAAGCCCCGCCGGTCGCGCGGGTCGCCGAGTCCGTAGCCTTCGCAGAACACTCGCATCCGACACGCACGCTCCTCAACGGGCCTAGTAAGGAATGGCTTGGGCTAAATACTCTGGGTTGAGGTCGTGGCCTAGGCCGGGGCGGTCTGAGACGTGGAAGTAGCCGCCATGCACGTCAAAGGCGGGCGTCATGGCGCGGTTGTAGTGCTCCAGCTCAGAGTAGGCAATCTCCAGGCGGTAGAAGTTGGCGGTGGCCATCATGGTTTGGGCGCCGGCTATCAGCGTGATGGGACCGGTAGCGTCGTGCGGGCTGACGGGGATGAAGAACGCTTCCGCCATGGTGGCGATGCGCCGCAGCTCGGAGATGCCGCCGGTGCGGATCACGTCCGGCATGATGTATTCGGCCAACCGGTTCTCAAGTATGGGCCGGAACTGCCAGCGTGTGTAGAGCCGCTCGCCTACACAGACGGGCACGGGCGAGCGCTGGCGGAACTGCTCCAGTGCGTCCCAATTCTCGGGCGGCACCGGCTCCTCAAACCAGCCGATACGGTACGGAGCGATCAGGTTGGCCAGGCGCACGGCGGTGGGCACGTCAAAGCGGCCGTGGGCGTCTATCAAGATCTCAACGCCCGGCCCCACGCTCTCACGGATGGCTTCAATGATCTGCGCCGCTTCCGCTTCATCGGCCGCGTCGTAGCCGGCGCCGTGCTTGCGGAAGTCCGCGTGGGAGTGCTTGAAGGGATCCAGCTTGAGCGCGGTGTGGCCATCGTCCACCGTCTGCTTGGCGGCTCTGCCAAAGTCTTCGGGCGTTTTGCAGCCGGAAAACCAGCCGTTGCTGTAGAGCAAGAGCTTGTCCCGGTACGCGCCGCCCAGCAGCTCATACACCGGCAAATCTAGCTGCTTTCCACGCAGGTCCCAGAGGGCGATGTCCACGCCGCTGATGAGCGCGGAGACGAAGCCGAGTGAGCCAAGCGAGCTGAAGCTGGTGTAGAGCTTGTACCAGAGGTACTCAATCCGTGAGGCGTCCTCGCCAATCAGGAGCGTCCCCAGGCGGCTGGCGGCCGCTGCGACGACCGTGCTGTTGGGGCCACTTGAGACTTGCCCAATGCCGTAGAGGCCGGATTCGGTCTCAATGCGCAGAAAGACCCAGGGGTAGCGCGTGCCTGGGAGGTGCAAGGCGGTGACGGCGCTGATGATGCTGCGCTTGCCGGCTTTGGACGTCACGGAAGCTAGAGGTGGCATAGCGGTCATGCCTGGCATGATAGTGCCTTCGATGAAAAGCCGGTGGGATGACGTAGAGGCGCAGCAGCAGCCTGAGATGGAAGGACTGCTGTACGCCTCGCGGCTGGTGGGCGCGGACGAGCAGCTTGTGCTGTGGGGTGGCGGGAATACGAGCGCCAAGCTGGAAGAGACCGACTTCCGCGGCCGGCCGGCGCGCGTCCTGCGCATCAAAGGCTCCGGTAGCGACCTCAAGACGATCCGCAGGGAGCAGTTTCCTGGGGTACGCATGGAAGACGCGCTGCCGCTGCGCGAGCGCACGGCAATGGACGACGCCGAAATGGTTGCCTACCTGGCGCAGACGTTGTTGGAGCCAGGATCGCCGCGCCCGAGCATTGAGACGCTGCTGCACGCGTTCCTGCCCGCGCGCTTTGTGGTGCACACGCACGCGGACGCGATCCTGGCGCTGACCAATACGAGCCGGGGTCCTGATCTAGTACGCGAGGCGCTGGGCGCCCAAGCGGTGTGGGTGGACTACCGCCGTCCGGGCTTCACGCTCTCAAAGCTGGTGGGAGAGGCGCAGGATGCCCACCCGGACGCGAGCTGCATTGTGCTGGCGAAGCACGGCCTAGTGACGTGGGGTGAGACGGCGCGCGAAGCGTATGAACGCACGATAGACCTGGTGACGCAGGCGGAAGGTTTTGTTGCCGGCAAGCGCTCCGTGAACGAGGCGCTAGAGCCGGAATCGCTTAGCGTCCAGGACTCGGAAGCCCGGCGCCTCGTGTTCGCTTCGCTGGCTCCGCTGATCCGTGGACTGGCAGCGCGGACGCTGCCGGACGGTACGGTGGCGTCTCCCTGGGCAGACAGCCGGCCACTAGAGATGGCTACGGCCGGCAGGCTCGTGCTGCTCTTCGACGATTCGGAAGAGGTACTCGCGTTCGCCTCCGATCCGGCAGCGGCGCAGCTCTCGCAGATTGGTCCAGCGACGCCTGACCACCTGATCTCCACCCGTCGTATCGCGCTCTACGTTCCCGCGCAGGCAGACGGCGGCGGACTTGAGGGAGCGCTTGACTCCGCGTGGCGGGCGTGGACTGCAGAGTATGTGCGGTATGTCCGCGGCGGGGGTGAGATCGGTGAGACGGACGCGCCGGAGACGGTGGACGCGCGCCCGCGTGTGGTGCTGCTGCCGGGCGTTGGGATGGTGACGCTTGGCAAGGATCCGCGCGCCGCGCGTGTGGCGTCAGATATCTATCGCCACGCCATCGCCACTATCCGCGCGGCGGAGACGGTGGATCGCTACGAGTCGTTGACCCCGCGCGAATGCTTTGACGTGGAGTACTGGCCGATGGAGCTCTACCGGCTGACGCTACTTCCGGCGGAGCAGGAGCTTGCGCGAAGGATCGTACTGGTCACCGGAGCAGCGAGCGGCATCGGTAGGGCGATCGCAGAGCGGCTAGCGCAGGATGGCGCGTGTGTGGCCATCAGCGATGTGAATCTCAATGGAGCTCAGGCTGTAGCAGGTGCGTTGAACCGGCGGCACGGCGACGGTCGCGCGATAGCCGTGCGCGCGAACGTAGCTGAAGAAGTGGATGTGGAGCGTCTTTTCCGTGAGACGGTAGTGGCGTTTGGGGGGCTGGATTGCGTGGTCTCCAATGCGGGCATTGCGCCGTACGGGCTGCTGGACGAGATGGACGTCGCGGACTGGCAGCGCAGCCTGGACGTGAACGCCACCGGCCACTTTCTGGTGACGCGCCACGCGCTGCGATGGTTTAAGCGCCAGGGGATTGGCGGCAGCATGATCTTTGTGGCCACCAAGAACGTCATGGCGCCGGGGCGCGAGTTTGGCGCGTATTCGGCGGCAAAGGCGGCGCAGGCCCAACTGGCGCGCATCACCGCATTGGAGGGCGGCGAGTTCGGTATCCGGGCCAACATGATCAATCCCGACGCCGTCTTCCGCGGCTCCACGCTTTGGTCGCCGGAGCTGCGCCGGGCGCGCGCTGAGGCGCACGGCACCGACGACGCAGGGTTGGAAGACTACTACCAAAAGCGCAACCTGCTTGCGCTCCCCATCTATGGCGAAGATGTGGCCGAGGCCGCCTGGTGGCTCGCCAGCGAACGCTCGCGCAAGACCACCGGCACCGTCATCACCGTAGACGGTGGCGTGGCAGCGGCCTTTCCGCGCTAAGTGGGCTGATCGAGGAGGACGGAGGCAAGCCCTTCCACGCCTTCTTTGATGTGCTCCGGCGAGACGCAAGCGTAGCCGAGCAGGAGGCCTCCTCGCGGGAGGGGTTCAATTGCATATCGCGAGAGTGGGGCGGTCTCCACGTCGCGGGCAAGGGCGCGGCGGGCAACGTCGGCGTCATCCATGGTGGTAGGCAAGTGGACAACGAGCTGCATACCGGCCTCCGATGGACCTGGCTCAACGAGACCGCTGAGGTGGGTATGCACCTCGTCCAAGAGGGCATTTCGGCGCTCGGCGTAGAGCGCGCGCATACGCCGGATGTGGGTAGCAAAGTGTCCTTCCGCAATGAAGTCAGCCAGCACCGCCTGTTCCAGTGATGGCGGATGGCGCGAGGCGAGCGCGCGGGCCACAGTGAACGCTTCCACCAGATCCGGTGGGACTACAAGGTAGCCAAGGCGCAGTGATGGGAAGAGCACCTTGCTGAATGTACCCAGGTAGATCACGCGTCCGCCGGTCGCCGGTGGATCTGGCGCATCCAGACCCTGGAGAGAGGCGAGTGGCCGCCCGCTGTAGCGGAACTCGCTATCGTAATCATCCTCCAGGATCCAACCGCCCACGCGGTGCGCCCATTCCAGCAACGCCAGGCGCCGGCCAAGGCTCATGGTCACGCCCAGTGGGTACTGGTGCGAGGGAGTGACGTACACCAGGCGTGCGGCCGAGCTGCGACGCTCACCTTCGGCGATGTCCAATCCTTCCGCGTCCAACGGGACGGGAACGACACGTGCTCCGGCGCCCAGCAGCGCACCGCGTGTGCCAATGTAGCCTGGATCCTCGACGAGCACCGGCTCACCCGGGTCCATCAGCAGCCGCGCCGCCAGGTCCAAGCCCTGCTGGGCGCCAGCGATGACGATCACCTGATCCGGATCACAACGCACGGCCCGCGCCGCGCCAAGGTAAGCGGCGATCGCCTCACGCAGCGGCCGGTAGCCGGCTGACTCGCCGTATCCCAGCATCTCGGAGAGTGATTGACGCCACTGGCGCGCGACCAGCCTTCCCCAGGTGTCGGCTGGAAAGGCTTCCAGCGCGGGCGTGCCGGAACGGAAGGCGCGCGGCGCGCCTAAGTTGCGCGGAAAGGTGACGGGGGAGGTCGCCAGCATCTCGCCGCGACGCGAGAGCGCGCGACCACCGAGGCGCAACGCCGCTAGAGAGTCGTTGCGAGTTGTCCCTGGAATCGCGGTTGCCTTGCCCGCCTCGGCGGCGGAGCGGGTGGGGACGTTCACGGTCCCAGGGCTGACATCAACGTGCCTTCGTTCATCTCGGCGCTGCTTCGGGACCGGGCCATCCCTGCGTGCCGCACGCGCCATGAGGAGATCGTCCGGCAGGGTGCGCATGACGTAGGTTCCGGCGCCGACTTTGCCCTCCAGATAGCCTTCCGCCAGCAGCTGCTCAAAGGCATTGGTGACCGTATTACGTGAGCAGCGCAGCTCCAGGGACAGATCGCGCGTGGAGGGGAGCCGCGCACCCGGCTTGAGCTGGCCCGCCAGGATAGACCCGCGCAGCGAGTCGTAGAGCTGCCGGTAGAGCGGCGCGTTGGTGGAACGGTCCAGCGTGATGGTTGCTAACTGGAGCACGGCGGTACGTTTGGGCATCACAGGGCTTGACTGCGCGGCGAGGCTGGAAGGAATGGCACCTTCATAGTAGCTCAATACTCGACCAAGGTAAGGCCATTACCAGCAGTCTGTTTGGGTACCCTAAGCCGTCGTGAGTACACCGGCGGAGCAACCGCGGCCCCGGCAGCTCCGCATGCGGCGGCCAGCGCTGGAAGATCTGCCGGAACTGGGGACGCCCGCTGGGTACGCACTGCGGACCTTCCGTGAGGGGGACGAGGCAGCGTGGGGGGCCATCATGGAGGCGCCGGAGGGGATTGGCACGGGGTGGACGGTGGAGAAGGTGCGCGTCTCGATGATGACGCGGCCCCAGTTTGAGAAGGAGGGCTTGTACTTTGTGACGTGCGACGCCGAAGAGGATCGACCGGTGGCGAGCGCGGCGGCGTGGCGCGTTCCCGCGGAGGAACGCTCTACCGGCTACGTACACATGGTGGCGGCGCTGCCAGAGCATCGGGGCAAGGGGCTTGGCCGTCTGGCGACACTGGCAACGCTCCACTACATGCGGCAGCATGGCTTCCGGGACGTGTTGCTGGAGACGGACGACTTCCGCGGCCCCGCGGTGCGCACGTATCTGGGGCTAGGCTTTGTGCCGGTGTACCTGGAAGACCCGGCGTCCGATCATGTGGCACGCTGGAGCGCGCTGTTCACGCGGCTATTCGAGCGAAGTAAGCAAGGCGGGCAGAGTAGGAGGCGTTAGATGCGGGTCGCGTTGATTGGCAAGCGGGCGGGATCATTTATTAGCGGCGTGCGCTCATTGGCCGGCTGTGAGATCAGCGCAGTCTGTGAGGCAGATCCTGCGGCGCTTGAGGTGCTGGCTGGACGCGCCGGTGTGCCGGAGAGCGGACGGCACCCGAATTATGACGACCTATTGGAGCGGGCTAAGCCGGATGCAGTGGTGCTGGGGACGCCGATGCAGCTTCATGTGCCGCAGGCAATCCAGGCGCTGGAAGCTGGCGTGCATGTGCTCTCCGAGGTCACGGCCGCGGTGGATTTGGACCAGTGCCGGCAACTCGTGCGCGCCGTCCGGGCAAGTAAAGCCAGCTACATGATGGCGGAGAACGCGTGCTACCGGAAGCCGGCGCTGCTTGTACGAGCGATGGCGGCTGAAGGATTGTTTGGCCGCTGTTACTTCGCGGAGGGTGAATACCTGCACGACGTGAAGGCGCTGCACCACACTTCTGATGGCTCGTCGACGTGGCGTGCCACCTGGCAGGTAGGCAAGCGCGGCTGTACCTACGGCACGCACAGCCTTGGCCCAGCGCTGGAGTTCTTTGGTCCAGACGCGCGCGTGACCACCCTGAGCTGCGTTGGGTCGGGCAGCCACACTGACCCCGGGCACCCGCACGACGACACCGTTCTCATGTTGTGCCAAGTTGCCTCCGCGCAGACCGGCGCCAGCGGCCTAATTAAGGTGCGGCTGGACATGATGAGCAACCGCCCCCACGCGCAGGCGTACTACTCGCTGCAAGGCACCAAAGGGTGCTATGAAGCGTCACGCGCGCCAGACGAGCAGGATCGTGTCTGGCTCGGCGGTGATGACGCAGACAACTCCAAGGCAACGCGCGAGTGGCAACCACTGACGGCCTACGAGCGGTACTTGCCCGACTATTGGCGCACAGCTTCCGACGATGCGGCGCGGGCGGGCCATGGTGGTGGCGACTACTTCGTGGTGCGCGAATTCCTGCGCGCGGTTCAGGAAGAGCGTACACCACCCATCGACGTGTACCGCGCGATGGACTACACCGTGCCGGGCCTGATCTCGGAACAGTCAATAGCCCAGGGAGGCATCCCGCTGCCTGTGCCGGACTTGCGATCTGAAATCTAGCGGCACCGGCCGATGCAGCGGGCCTCTACGTCTTGCCGCCGTGCAGCACCCTCAAGTTGCGGCGCACCCACGTGCGCCGCTCGCTTTCGGTAATGGTGTCCGGTCCTGGAGGCCCGGCGACGGCTGCGCCGCCGAGCACCTGTGTCTCCAGGTGGGCGAGCTCTTCCTCGGGGCGCTGTAACACACCGGGCTCGCCGCGGCTGCGCAGCACGGCGTCCAGATCCAGCAGGCGATGAGTCCGCTCCAGAACTAGGCGGCGGAGGCGATCGTTCAGCCCTTCCATGCCCATGCTTGAGCCGATGCCCGTGCCGGTGACGCCCTCGTGCTGCTTCATATTTTGTTGTTCTGCATGAAGTCTCTCAGTAGAGAGGGCAGATGGCGCGTCAGTAGCCGGTTAGGGTGGTTCTGAATCGTAAAGGGTGTCAAGCAATGCTGGATGACCTCTCGCGCTATGACGCTTCCACCGGGACGAGGGTGATGGTCTTGCGCTCGCCGCCGCGCAGCGCCACCAGCGGCAGCAACTGGCCGATGGCGGGTGATTGCAGCGCCGACTGGAGATCGGTGTGCTTCCGCATGGGACGGTTGCCAATGGACAGAATCAGATCACCGGTCTTGATTCCCGCCAGCGCCGCCGGCTTACCCTCCTCCACATGGACTACCTCCAGCGCCACTGTCTGCTCCACCTCGTGGCGCCACCTCCAGGAGGCTGGAATGGGGCGCGGCTGCGTGGCAATCCCCAGGTACGCGCGGCGCACGCGACCTTCGCGGATCAGCAGCCCGGCTACGTGACGCCCGGTGTTGATGGGGATGGCAAAGCAGATGCCCTGCGCTCCCTGATGCACGGCCGTATTCACGCCAATCACGCTCCCGCGCGAATCCACCAGTGGCCCGCCCGAATTGCCCGGATTGAGCGCGGCGTCGGTCTGGATGACGTTCTCTATCATGCGCTTGCCGTTGGGGGCGGGCAGCGTGCGTCCAAGCGCACTGATTACACCGGCCGTCACGGTGGTCTGGAGCCCGTGCGGGTTGCCAATTGCAATTGCGACCTGCCCGACGCGCAGGCGCTCCGAATCTCCCAGGATGGTGGTAGGAAATTGTTCGGCGTAGTGGCCTTTGACGCGAAGCACTGCCAGGTCGGTAGCAGGATCGGTCCCGACGGTCTCTACTTCAAAGCTGTGTCCGTCCGGCAGCGCCGCCTCCAGCTGGCGCGCGCCGTCCACCACATGGTTGTTGGTCAGGATGTAGCCGTCCGGCGTGAGGAAGAATCCGGACCCGGCGCCGCGCACCTCAAACGGACCGCGCCGGGTACGTACCTCCCCCAGCACCGAGATGTTTACCACTGCTGGGCTGACACGTGAGACCACACCGCTCACCGCGCGTGAATAGGCGTCCAGCAGGTCATCGTCGTTTCCCGGCAGCGCCGTGGCTGGCGCCTCAATCCCTGGGTGCAGTGCGCCGCCAACGTATCTCATGACTGCGTTATAGCGCGCGCCGGTAGGGCGGACGCTCCGGCCGCTATCCTAAGCGCCGCTATGTATGTGAATACCGCGCTGCAGAAGATGCGTGAAGGCAAGCCCGTATTTGGCTACGCCTGCCACCTGGGATCGCCCATTGCCGCCGAGGCGCTGGCGCGCACAGGGATTGACTTCCTCATGATAGAGACGCAGCATGGGTCGTGGGGACACGATTCCGCCATTGCCGCGTTCATGGGCATCACTGGAGGATCGGCCGTCCCGATGGCGCGCGTACCGCAGAACGAGTACTACCTAATCGGCAAGCTGCTGGATAACGGCTGCATGGGAATCATCGTCCCCATGGTGGATACTGCCGCGGACGCCAAGAAGGCGGCTGATGCGTGCCGGCTTCCCCCTAAGGGCAATCGCTCGTGGGGCATGGGTCGCGCCCGCGCGCTGGGCGATGACTATCTGCTGTGGGCGGATGAGCAGGTCTATATGGCGGTGCAGATTGAGAGTGGCACCGCGGTGGAGAATGCCGAGGCCATCATGGCAACCCCAGGCGTGGACGGCTGCTGGATTGGCCCTAACGATCTTGGGCTTTCTATGGGAATCCATCCGCGTGACATCCCTACCAGCGACGTCCACGCGCGCGCGCTGGAGAAAGTGAAGCAAGCCTGCCAGAACACCGGCAAGATCCTGGGCCTCTCCTGCACCGGCCCCGAGGAAGCGGCGCAACGCGCTAAGGACGGCTACCGCTTCCTTACTGCCGGCTCGGACGCCCAACTGCTGCTCGGCGCTGCCAAAGCAGGCATGGCGGTGATGGGCTTTTAGGCACGCAGGACTCAGAACCTCAAGGAGCCGGAGAAGAACGATGCCGGATTTCCCGATTGTCGATTCCCACGTCCATCTGTGGGACCCAGGCCACTTCCGAATTGAGTGGTTGGAGAAGAATGAACGGCTAAACAAACGCTTTGCGCTGGATGAGTACCACGCCCATGTGGAGCGCTCTGAGCCGCTGGCAGGGATCCCTGGCGGCGAGCACGGAGAGCCGGGCGCCGGGCTACAGGTGGAGGCGATGGTCTACCTGGAGGTGGATCTAGCGCGTGACTACCGGCTGC
>Ga0136611_10001910_pt1 | contig 14475 bp, 10 predicted proteins | sample AntDrymUQ2232306_2_FD_106645 | JGI IMG/M metagenome (GOLD analysis project Ga0136611, IMG submission 106645) | Polar desert sand microbial communities from Dry Valleys, Antarctica - metaG UQ223 (23.06) | ecosystem: Environmental > Terrestrial > Soil > Desert | place: Antarctica: Dry Valley...
CGAATGGGGTGTGGCGGCACGCGCTGCCGCACTATCCGCTCAAGCGGGTACTGCTGGAGCAGTCGAGCACGGAGGGATGTCTGGAGGTGTTCGATCGGGCGCAGCTGGCGTCGTGCGGGAACGTGCTGGTGGGAGATCGCAGTGGGCGGTTACTGGACGTGGAGGCGACGCCGGATGGGTATGCGGTGCTCGAGGCTGACGACGGGATCCTGGTCCACACCAACCATTTCCAAAGCGCGCGGTATGCGCCGGAGGAGCGGCTGTTGGAGAGCCTGCCGGATTCGGCGGTGCGGCTGGAGCGGATGCGAAGACTCTTGCGGACGGAGCACGGCGGGATCACGTTGGAGACGGTGAAGCGGTGTCTACGCGATCACGACGGGGAAGCGACGGCCATATGCCGGCACGAGCCGGCCAGGCCGATGAAAACCATCGCGTCGATCATCGCGGAGCCGGAGCATGGGAGGCTGCATGTAGCACGCGGGAATCCGTGCGAGTCGGATTACGCGGTGTACAGCCTGTAACCTGACGGCGCTTCGGCGAAGCCAGCGGCGAGATCGAAACTGTCATCCACTCTTCCTCGCGGCGTACGGGCGCTCCCTTGGCCTGCGGGCGGACGCCCTGTTCGCGGGCGATCTGACGCGCCTCAAGCAGTTGGTAGCCGGCCGCGCCGGTCTCTATCTGAATGCCGGCAGCACCTCATCGACGAAAAGCTCGATGTCGTCAGTGTCCGGGAAGCGGGGGAACACCAGCGGGAAGTGATCGAAGCCAAGCTCGATGCGTTCGGCGATGTAGTCGCGCAGCGCCGCGGGATCGCCCGCGAAGGCGGGCTGCTCGGCGTTCTCAAGCCGCGAGCCGGCGCGGTTGATGGCAGTCTGGCGGTCGCGGTCAAGGTACACGAGGAAGGTGTACGCCTTGCGGATGGAGTCGAAGTCGCGTCCGACGGCGCGGCAGTGGTCGCGCAGAACGTAGAGCTTGTGCCGGAGGACATCGGTGCTGCGCGCGTACGGTAGCCACCAGTCACCGTGCTCAGCGACGGCCCGGAGGAGGTACCGTTCGCCATCGCCGCCAATCATGATTGGCGGCGATGGGTCGGGTCTCGGCTCACAGAAGGCATCGGTTACCTGGTAGTAGTCACCCTGGTAGGTGGCGGGCGTGCCGGTCCAGAGGGCCCGCATGACCTTGATGCCGTCAACCATCTGGGCGATACGGACCTTGGGTGAAGGAAAGTCGTAGCCGTACGCGCGGTACTCCTGCTCAGACCAGCCCGCGCCGTAGCCCAGGATGAAGCGGCCGTGGCTGAACACCTGCAAGCTCGCCGCCATCTTGGCAAGGAGCGGAGGATGCCGGTAGGAGTTGGCCATCACCACGGTGCCAAGCAGCGGGCCAGGGTACCGCGCCGCAATCCACGTTAGCTGCGTCCAGCATTCCAGCCGGAAGCGGTCCGCCGTCATGTGGTGATCCGAAACCCAAATTGAGTCGAGTGACTTGGTCGCCACGTCCAACACATGTCCCAGGTCGCGCACGAACGTCGCCGGATCAACACGCTCGATCTGGCGGTCCCCAGTAGGCGGGTTGTACCCAAACCCGATTGGTCTCCGATCAGCCATTACACCGGGAGAATACGGTATCGCCCACCGATCATCGCTGGGACCAGGCTCCCTCGGTGGTAATTGGCGGAGAGCGCCCGGTGATCATTCGTGTACGCTCACGGTCAGCCATACGTCAGCAAGTGCAGCGAGGAGAGACACCTTGAAGATCTACATGCTCTGGGACATGGAAGGCACCAGCGGCCTGTTTACGCGAGAGCAGGCATGGTATTGGGAGCCGGGCGCGCGCGAGCTTATTGGTGAGGAGGGACGGCGCCTGCTGATGGCGGACGTCAACGCCGCCACGGCCGCCGCGCTGGATGCCGGGGCGGACGAGGTGATCGTCTGCGATACCCATCACGGCGGCGGCAACATCCGCATTGACGAGATGCTCGCGGATCCTCGTATTACGTACCACGGTCGATCCCGCGCCGTCACGCCGGAAGGAACTCTCGAAGGGCAACGCGGACGGTGGATGCCCGGATTGGACGAGACCGTCGCCGCGTTCATGTGTCCCGGCCACCATGCCAAGGCCGGCACGCCAAACGCCTTCATGCCCCACACGTCGTCTCTGGAGTGGCTGGACTTCCGCATCAACGGCCAGAGCGTTGGGGAGATTGGGCTGGAGGCATGCTACGCCGGTCACTTTGGTGTGCCGCTGGTCTTCGTGCAGGGAGACGAGGCCGCTTGCCGCGAGGCAGAAGAGCAGTTTCCCGGCGTGGTCACGGCCGCGGTGAAGCGAGCGGAAGGTGAGTGGGTAGCGACCGGACTGGACCCGGAAGCCGCGCGACGGCTGACGGCGGAGAAGGTGGCTGAAGCGGTGACCAGGGCGCGCAGCGCGGCGCGCCCCGCGCCGTTCAAGCCCGATCTGCCGATGACCGTCACCGTCCGTATGGCGTCGGTGCAAGGCGCGGAGAAGGTGGCGCAACGACCGGGCGTGCGGCGGGTAGACGAGCACACCGTGGAGGGCCGCGTCCCGCGTCAGTGTGACGTCCTCAAGTGGCTGACCGGCGACGGCCTCGACTAACCCTCGACGAACAGCGGCGCTGGGCCGCCTCTGAGCAAAGGAGCACTCACGATGGCAACTGTACGCGCCACTATCGTTAACGAACGGACTGGGCAGCGGCTAGAGGCACGTGTCCACGCGTTGGCCAGCACCGGCCAGTTCAGAGCGCCACCGGACGCCATCCTAAAGGTAGGCGGCGGGCCGCCGTTCTTCTACGCCGCTGGCGCGTTCACGCTGGACCTGCCTCCGGGCCAGGCCTATCTCATCGTGGAGCGGGGCACGGAATACCGGCCGTTGCGCCGCACGGTGGAGGTGCCTCGCAGCGGCACGGTGGAGGTGGAGCTCCCTCTGGAGCGCTGGATCAATCTCCCTTCCGAAGGCTGGCACGCCGGCAACACCCACATCCACTACAACGAGCACGAGACGCGACCCGACGAGCGGTTGCGGCTTGACCCGCGCGTTGAGGATTTGTCGGTCGCGGTAATCAGCGTGCTCAAGCGTCGCGAACTGGCCTACGCCTCAAATCGATACCGCGTGGGGTTTGCGCACCATCTCTCCAACGACGCGCTGGCGATTGACGTCGGCGAGGAGACGCGCCACAACAGCCAGCCGTGGGAATCCGGCTACGGGCATGTCATGCTGCTGGGGCTCCAGCACCTGGTCGAGCCGGTCAGCCGGGGCATCCTGGTAGACGACTTTGACCCAGACTACCCGCCCCTGATCGACGCCTGCGACGCGGCGCGCGCCCAGGGCGGTATTGCTATCTGGTGCCACAACGGTAAGGGGATGGAAGCGCCCGTCGCCGCGGCCTTGGGCAAGCTGGACGCCTTCAACCTCTTTGATCCCTACTGGATGGATCCGGAGTGGGACGTCTGGTATGCCTTGCTCAACTGCGGCTTCGTGCTCCCGGCTAGCACCGGCTCGGACTGGTTCATCTGCTCCAGCAACCGCGTCTACGTCTACACCGGCGCACCGGACGAGCCACCTCCTCCCGCGCACGGCGCGCCGGAACAGCACGCTGGCGGAGCGCATCCGCTCAATCCGGGCGCGATCCGCCCCGTGCCGCACACCTCCTCGCCTGATACCCGCACGAGCGGTGAAGCGCGACAAGAGGTGGAGACTGTGGAAGAATCTCACGGGCGAGTCGTGCGCGCTTTCTCCTACGCTGCCTGGCTTGACGGCTTGCGCGCCGGCCGCACATTTATCACCAATGGCCCCGCACTGTGGCTCGACGTTGCCGGCAGGTCACCCGGTGACTCACTGGAAGTCTCCTCTACCGGGAGTCTTCCCATCACCGTACGCTGGCGCAGCATAGCGCCGGTGAACCGCATTGAGGTGATTCACAGCGGCGCGGTCATGGCGCGGGATGAGCCGGGCGGGGGACGCCTGGAAGGGACACTCACCGCTCAGGTAGATGTTTCGCCGGCCGATGGTGACGGTTGGATCGCCGCCCGCTGCTTTGGTGACGCACGCACCAGTTATGGTCACTTTCTGTGGGCGCACACCAGCCCGGTCTACCTGCGCTCCCGCCCTCCTGTAGGCTCAGCGATGCCTGGTCCGGCAGCGCGCGCCGCCGCGGCACGCTTCACAGAAGACCTCGACCGGTCCCTGAAATGGCTCCGCACGCGCGGTAAGTTCCACTTCCCTGAGCAGCGCGAGCGCATGGTCAGCCTCTTCCGCGAGGCACGAGAGCGTTACGGTCAGGTGGCCGCCGGAGGCGGGAACTAAGCACTAAGGGCGCGTCATTGTCTCTGCCCTGACGGTTCAAGGTGCGCTGGCCTAACACCTGGGGTTACCTGCTACGGTGGCAGGCGATGAATGTTGTGATCACAGGAGGACCGAGCCTGCTCAGCTCGGCGCTGGCGGAGCGGCTGGGCGGCGCGCACACCGTGCAGGTGGCGCCAGAAGGCGATCTGCGCGACGAGGCGTTTGCGAGGAAGATAATGGAAGGCGCCTATGCGCTGGTCCACCTGGCGCTGGCTTATCCAGGGTTACGGCCTGGGCAGTCAGGCGGCGCCAGCCACCGAGAAGTGCTGGATCTGGCGACGCGCGGCACGTACGTGCTGTTCAACGCGGCTCTGGCTGCCGGTGTACAGCGCATTGTGTTGGGGAGCACGCTGACCATCATGGAGCGGTATCCCGCATCCTGGCGCATTGGCGAATCCTGGCAGCCACTGCCGGACGTGAACGACGTCTCACAACTGGCCGCATACCTGGCGGAGGAAGGCGCGAAGCAGTTTGCGCGCGTACACCCGCTGGCCATCGTTGGGCTGCGATTTGGCCAGATTGTTGACGATGCTTCGGTAGAGGGCAAGCCGTACGACCCGCGCTGGCTGCATGTGGACGACGCGGTACAGGCAGTCCAGAAAGCGCTGGACGTGCCACTCAAGCTCCGCAACTATCCCGATGGTGAGGCCCCCAGCCAGGGCTGGTGGGTCTACCATGTGCCCGGTGGTGGAGCGCACACCCGCGTGCCGCTCAGCGCCGCGGCGAACGAAAACGGCTTGGCGTACGCTCCCACGCACGACTTCGCGGGCCACGCAGGCGCAGATGATCCGCCTCCGGCGGGATCCGAGGCTGAGCGCGCGGGTGATCTCTCGATTCGTGGCCCGCGGGAGCGGACCCCCTCGCGGCCGGTCCGTAACGTGGTGGTCTTTGGCGCGGGCGGGCCGCTGGCGGCCGCGACGACAGAGGAGTTGGCCGCGTCCTACCGCCTGAGGCTGACCGATGTGCGAGACATCGCGGAGATGGCGGCTGAAGGCAAGCCTCAGTCCACCGGCGCACCGCTACCGCGCGTGCTGGGTGAACCGCACGAAACCGTGGTGGTAGACGTGACAGATCAGGAACAAGTTCTACGGGCGTGCGAAGGGATGGATGCAATTGTGAACTGCACGGTGGTGCGTCCCCATGCGGTCAACGCCTTCCTGGTGAATACCATCGGCGCGTACAACGTGATGCGCGCCGCTGTGACGCATGGCATCCGGCGCGTCGTCCACACCGGCCCCCAGTTGGTGGCGAACGACCGTCCAGCCGGCTATTGGTGGGACTTTGAGGTGCCGGATGACGCGCCGGGAAGACCGGGAACGTCGCTGTACGGGTTCACCAAGTATTTGGGTCAGGAGATTGTGCGGCTGTTCGCGGAGCAGTACGACCTGGAAGTACCGTCGCTGTACTACTCAAGCTTTGTCAACCCACGGACGGCAAAGCCTCGCCAGGACGGCGTGGTGGCCATGACGGTTTCCTGGGAAGACGCTGGCCGTGCAATGCGCCACGCACTTGAAGCACCCAGCCTGCCATCATCATTTGAGATCTTCCACATCCTGGCGGACTTGCCCCATGGGAAGTTCTCCAACGCCAAGGCCAAGCGCCTGCTAGGCTGGCAGCCGAGAGACAGTCTGGTGGAACTGTGGGGCAGGCGCCAATGAAAGATCCGGCTTAGCGCTGGACCTTGGCTAGGGCACCGGCGACGCGCTAGCTGCAGCCGAGGCCGATGCTTTCCAGCTTAACGCGGATGTCATCCGGGGCGACACGCGCAGGGTCGAACGTGACTGCGATCTCACGACCAGGGACGTTGACGTTCACGGCCTGGATGCCGGGCAGTTGACGCAGATTGGTGCGCACATCCGCACCGCAATCGCTGCAATCAAGAGCCTCTACCGTGAAACGATGAGTTGTACGCGCGAGAGTTGCCGTGAATGCTTGCTGCTTGGTCTTCTTCATCTCACTCAGGAGTTTATAACGCCGAGCCTTGAGCCGTGTTTACAGTCGAGACGTGTCAGGCGTAGGCCAATCTGGCGGGTGAATGGCGTACGCGGTGCCGGAGGAGTGCGTGAGCCAGAGGCGCTCAATCTGCGCGCGACGGTACGTACGTCGCACGGTGGCGTTGGTAGGAGCGGCCGGGTCATGGATGATGGGATCGCCATTGGCGTCGAAGCCGGTCAGAATGACTAGATGCCCGCTGCTGCGGGGGAGGGGAGCGCCGGCCAACTCGCCATCGCGCCAGCCGTAACTCAAGACAAGCGGCACGCCGGCTTCAATCCAGCGCTCGGCTTCGGCGAGATGCGGCAGACGGAGGACGTACGCTTCCAGTCCGTCCGTGGCGGCGTAGGCGGTGTTGAAGGGCCAGTTGCCGTGGCCATCATAGACGCGGTCGTAGACGCCGGCCACGGCGGCGCGCACGCGAGGCTCGCACGGGCGAGGATCCTGCGTCCAGTAGGCGACTACCATTGAGACACACGTTGGGCTGCACCAGACCGTGCCGCCATCCGGGTAGATCATCTGCGAGCACTGCGGCAGATCGAGCCGCTGCCCCACGGTCACAGGGTGGCTTGTTGCTCCCAATTCCGCCCCCGGTGAGCGGCCGGACGAAGTGGCGAAGAGCGCGCGAACCGCGGGCGTATCCTCCGCAGTGCTGTCCGAACGGTGGAGTAGCACCTTGAGCTGGAAAGACGTTGCCTGTCCGGTACGCAACCTGAGCATGTCGGTCGCCACGCGCGCATCGACGTCATCCTGGCCATTGACCGAGTGACGCCGCATGGGATCTTCTTCGCTCGACCAGACACCAAGGCTGTACCACCGCGTCCACCGGATTCCCAAGAGACCCACGCCGCCAACGCGCAGACGGGCCAGCGTCTCTATCCAGGTGCCGGGCGGAGTACCGGCGTTCCACGAGGCGATGAACTCGCTGAACGGCTCCGCCTGTGCCTCTCCATCTCTCCGTCCTGGCCATTCGGGACTTTCGGCCTCGCCGTGAGGCGCACCCGGCTCAAGGACGAGCGAGCCGGATGTATTGAGAGTTACTCCTGTCCGGTGCCAGTTCGCGAAAGCACCGGCGCTGGCGCGCCAGGCAGCCAGCGCGCTCAGGCGTCCGCCTCGGCGCCCGCGATCATCCGGTAGCCGAAGCCCCGGACGGAAACGATTTGCGGTCCCCGGTCCGGTGGGATGGCGAGCTTTGTGCGCAGCCGGTGGACGTGGACGTCGATGGAGCGGCCGATGCTGGCATCCTGGTAGCCCCAGACAAGTGAGGACAGCTCCTGGCGTGAGAGTACCTCATCCAGGCGTCCGGCCAGAATGGAAAGCAAACGGTACTCGGTGGGTGTGAGATCGACCACCCGACCGTCAACCATCACTTGGCGCCGGGCGTCGTCAATGGTGACCTGGCCAACGTCTACGGGCGCGGCGCGGGGCGTGAGTCCGCGCGTGTCCTGGTGGGCGACGGTGCCCTCGGTACGCGCCTGCCCTTCTGCCTTACGCTGGGCGGCACGGCGCAGCACGGCCTCGACGCGGGCTTCCAGCTCTTCTACGTGGAAAGGCTTTGCCAGGAAGTCGTCTGCTCCAAGCTTAAACCCCAGAATGGAGTCACGCTTGCGCGTGGTGCCGCTGACAATGATGATAGGCACGTCGGAGCGCTCATTGAGATCTGCGCAGAGCACAAGACCGTCTGCATCCGGGAGCATGAGGTCAAGCAAGATCAGGTCTGGCTCAAAGCCTTCCTGCAGCTTCTCCTTGAGTTGGGCACCATTGGCGACGTGGACAATGCGATAGCCGCGAGGCTCCAGCGTGTCCTGGACAAGCTGCGCGATCTCAGGATCGTCGTCCACGTGCAGGATGGTGGCGACACCCGAGGCACTGGTGGCGTTGGCCTCGTTAGAAGAGTGGGCGCTGGCTGGCGAGGCGAAGTCTGTCATGTGAGCGTAGCGCCTCCTGGTCTCCTGGGGAGTCCTGGCCGGTCTCCCAACTATCCAGATAGTAGCGTCAACCGGCCATGCCAGGGAAGCGCGTCGACATCATACGTCATGGCCCGCGTAGCGAGCGCAACAGCTCTAGCGAGATCGACTCGATGAGCTCGCCGGCTTCGGGAGCGACGCGACAGGCGCGATCTACCTCGTATCCGCCTTCTGGGTAAGCGGCACGAGTGGGGACGTACCAGATGATGGCGTCCGTGTACCCTGCGATGGCGGTGTGGGCAAAGGGTGAGTGCTGCTTGATGGACATACCGATCTCGCAGAACAGCTCGCTAGGGTTAGCGGCGAGCGCGGCGTCGCCTAAACGTAGTACCGACAGTGGCGCCTCCAGCGGGGGCAGGGTAGTTCCACGTTCCATCGCGTCTAGCGCCGCGTGGGCGCGGCGCACTGCACCATCATTCCACCAGCGCTGGCCCAGACTGCCACTCACTGCAAGGCGGGCGGACTCGGCTTCAAGCTGGGTAACGCTCGCGCGGGCGGTTTCGAGCGACGATGGCATCAGCGCGGGCAGCTCGGCGGTGCGGCGCTCAAGGCGAAGTGGGACGGCATTGACAGGTTCGGCGACAAGAGCAGCGCGGGCGGCTTCGGCGCCAAGCGCGTGGCCGAGCCGGCGCGGGTTATCCCAGTCAGGTCCCATGAGGGACGGGTTGATGTTCCCGCAAGCGCCCTGGAGGAAAAGCGCCGTGCCGCCGGCGAGATGCTCAACGACGTCCCGTGCAACGCCAGGGAAGTCCGCGGAGATGAGGCGCGTGCCACCACCGAGCGACACCGGATGACAGGCGTAGTTGACGACGATGGCCAGCGGCTCTGGCGCGTGTTGTACCCAACCCGCGGGGGCGCCCGGCTCGACCGGAGTTTCACCGAGCGGGTCAAAGCGCCAGACGATAACCTCAGAATCGAGAGTGCCGTCAGGGTTCTGGCCCAGGACTAGCCGGCCATCGGCCTTCCTCTCGCGGCGGTTGATGCCGGCACGGACGCTTCCGTGCCCAACTGCGAGCGTCACCGGCTGCAACGCGGCCGCCGCGGTGGCGATGGCGCCCGCTACGTGATGAGGAAGCGCAGCCTGGTAGGCAACCGCGTCGGGCGCATCGCCGCCCTCCCATTCGCCGTGCATTACCGGGCCATAGTGAGTGTGACTGCAACAGAGCAGGACCCGCTCAGGCGGTATGCCGGAACTGCGCTCTACCTCGCGCTTGATCGCCGGGGCGATCGCGTCGCCATACATACCAAGGAGATCAAGCGCGACAATGGCTACGCGGCTGTCTTCCAGAATGACTCCCGCCGGATCGCGCTCGGCCAGCACCAGCGCGGTGGCGGTGAGGTCGTCGTGAACGCCGGTGGAAGGTGGCCGGCCGGCAAAGCCCGTCAGGTACACCCCAACCGGCGGCGTGATAACGGCGCGTGCAACGCCAGCCGCTAGCGTGGCAGTGTTACCTGCCACGCGGTCAGCCTCCCGCCTCAACGAGCTCGGGCGTGCGCGTCTCCGTGGGCAGTGTGAGCTGTGCGCCGATCAGTTGGGCGTAGGGCCCACCATGCCCGATCAGCTCATCGTGGGTGCCCTGCTCGGCCACGCGGCCGCCGTCCAGCACCACAATCCGATCCGCGTCACGTACCGTAGAGAGCCGGTGTGCGATCACAATCGTCGTGCGCCCTTCCATCAGCTCGTCGATAGCGGCGCGCACGGTGCGCTCATTCTCGGTGTCAAGGTGCGAGGTGGCCTCGTCCAGGATCAGGATGGGGGCACGCTTGAGCAGAGCGCGCGCGATAGCGAGGCGCTGGCGCTGGCCGCCTGAGAGAGAGACGCCACGTTCGCCGGTGATGGTCTCGTAGCCGTCCGGCAGTGTGAGGATGAAGTCATGCGCGCACGCCTTGCGCGCGGCGTTCTCCACCTCGGCATCAGTGGCGGAGGGGTTGGCCATGCGCAAGTTCTCGCGGATGGTGGTGTTGAAGAGGTAGATGTCCTGAGAGACCAGTGAGATACGCGTGCGCAAGTCATTCAGCTCAAACTCGCGCAGGCTGCGACCGCCAAATGTGATGACTCCTTCCTGCGGATCCCAAAATCGCATCATGAGGTGCGCCGCCGTGGTCTTGCCCGCGCCGGAGCGGCCCACAATGGCCACCGTCTCGCCAGGCTTCGCCTCAAAGGAGACATCTATCAGCGCCTGCGGCTCATTCGGGCCGTAGTTGAACCAAACCCGGTCAAACTTCACCAACGGTTCCACGTGCGTGCCGGGCAGGATGCCGTGGCCATCCGTGACCGCCGGCTTCTCGTCGTGGATGGCGAAGACGCGCCGGCCAGAACCGAAGGCGTTGGCTAACTCCTTAGCAACACGGGCGATCTCCGCCACCGGGCTAAAACACGTGAATGCGAGCATGGTGGCAATGGGCAACTGTGCCGCGGTGAGGCTGCCCTGCGTGACTAGGTAGGCGCCGTAGGTCAACACCGTCAACCCGCCAAAAGCCTGAATACCCTCAATCGTCCCCGCCTGGAAACCGAGCTGCTTGCCGTACTTGAGCTGTAGCGAGGTGAGACCACGGCTGTTGCGGACGATCTCATCCAGGCGTAGCGGTCCCTGCGAGAACGCCACGACCTCGCGCAGGCCCTGCACGCTGTCGGTGACGTGCGCATTCACCTCGCCTAATTGGCGCCGCAGAGCGTTACCCAGTCGTTCCGTGTGGGAGCCGATGTAGTGCGGTGAGAAGCCCACCGCCACCAGGAACGGCACCAGTAGGACGGCGAGCGGCCACGAAAGCAGCGCCAGCGCGGTGATGGCGACGCCCGGCACAAGAATGGCGACAAAAAGCGGCGCGATAGCGTGGGCGAAGAACGACTCCACCGTCTCGACGTCTGAGGTGACGATGCTGGTCAGATCGCCCGAGCGGCGCGTGAGCAAATAGGACGGCGCGAGCGGGTCCAGTTTGGCGTACATGGCGATCCGCATCTCGGCCAGAAGCCGGTAGGCCATATCGTGCGAGATCCAGGACTCAAACCAGGTGAAGAACGAAACCGCAACGGCAAGACCGATCACGATTGGCACGAGGCTATTGACGGCGGAGTCGCCCGCGCCGGAAAAGACGAGCCACATGCCTTCCGTGCCGCTGCTGCCGCCAGATGCGATAAACGCAACGTAGCTGGCAAGCGCGGCGCTGGCGACGCCAAGCGCGATGGTCAGACCGGACTTAATCACCCCGCCCGCGAGCGTGATGGCAAGCTGGCCGAGCTGCGGCCGGACGAGTCCAAGCAGCCGGAAACCGGTCTGCCAGGCAGAGAGATTGACTGGCTCAATCGGTTTTTCCCGCGAGCGGGCGGGTACCTGGTCAGTGACCGCTGGATTGCCCCGGAGTCCCGCTCCAACGCTGGCGGCGTGGCCGTTCCTGCCATTAGCACCGTTGGCGCCATTTGCGGAGCCGTTCAGGCCGCCCGGTCCATTGATACCCGCGAGGGCGGCCACGTCGGCGTCGTCTGCTTCGGCGTCCTGGGCGGCGCGTGTCTGGGCGGCGATGAGGCGCGTGTAGACGCCGTCCAGAGCGAGCAGCTCAGCGTGCGTGCCTCGCTCGGCCACACGACCGTGTTCGAGCACGACGATCTGGCTGGCGCCGGCGACCGTAGAAAGGCGATGGGCGATAACCAGGGTGGTGCGGTTGCGCATCAGGCGCTCAAGTGCCGCCTGGATAGCGGCCTCATTCTCGCTATCGACGTGCGAGGTGGCCTCGTCTAGGATCAGGATGGGGGCGTCTTTGAGGATGGCACGTGCGATGGCGATACGCTGGCGCTGTCCGCCGGAGAGCTTCTGGCCGCGCTCACCGATGATGGTGTCGTAGCCATCTTTGAGGCCCAGGATGAACTCGTGAGCATTGGAGGCCCGAGCGGCGTCTTCCAACTCTGCCTGGGTCGCGTCTGGCTTACCAAGGCGGAGGTTGTCCGAGACGGTGCCATAGAAGAGATACGTGTCCTGCGCCACAACGGCGATCTGCTCGCGCAGCTGGCCCAATGGGATCTCGCGCAGATCTCTGCCTCCCAGAAGTACGCGACCCTGCTGCGGATCGTAGAAGCGAAAGAGCAAGTTGACCACCGTGCTCTTGCCCGCACCGCTGGGTCCAACAAGTCCCAGCGTCGAGCCGGCGGGCAGCTCGAAGGAGACATCGTGTAGGGCAGTGCGCTTGCCGTGCTCGTAGGCAAAAGAAACGCCCTCAAAGGCGATGCTCGGCTGGAGCGCCGGGAGCGTGTCCGTGCCAGCGGTGGACTGGCCAGCGTTCCCGGCAGGATCAACAACGTCCGGCCTATCGTCCAACAAGCTAAACATGCCGATGGCGGCGCTCGTGGCGAGCAGGCCCTGATGATAGAGCTGGTTCAGCTCGCGCAGCGGGCGGAAAACCTCTACCCCTAGGAATAGGACGATCATGAGCGGGCGAATGTCAAGCTCACCCTGACTGACACGAATGGCGCCCCAGGCGAGCGTCACGGCGGCGCCCAGCGTCATGAACAGCGTGCCGGTGGCGCCGGCGGCAATGCCGACGGCGAGCACCTGCATGGTGGCGCGGTAGAGGTCACGCGCTTTTTCGGCCAGTGTGGCGCCACGGTCCTGGCTGCGCCCAAAGATCTTGAGGGTAGTCAGGCCCTGGATGGAGTCCACAAACTCGGCCGCGAGCGCCTTGTAGGCCAGGTTGCGGTTGCGCCCGCTGCTGCGCGTTGCGCGCCGGAAGAAGATGGGGGCAAGGAGCGTTAGGACAGCAAAGGTGAGGAAGATCAGGGCGCTCGGCAGGTCTAGGATCGCCATAAAGACGAAGATGCCGATAGGCGCGACGATGGAGACGGCCAGCTGCGGCAGATACTGGCCGTAGTAGGTGTCCAACTGCTCCACCGAGTCCACGCTGTTAATCAGGACTTCGCCAGTGCGGCGCTTGTGGAGGTAGGCCGGACCAAGAGTGAGGAGGTGCGCGTAGATCACGCGGCGCAGCTTCACCTTCATAAGGGCGGCGGTGCCGTGCGCGGTGAACTCTTTGGTCATGGTGAAGACGATGCGCAGCAGAGGCAGCCCCATGACGGCCAGAAGGATGAGCAGCACCTCCGAGAACGCGGCACCCTGGAAGACCATGGCGACGGCGGTGCCTTGCATGGTGAGCCGCGCGACGCCAGTGACGGTGGCGGCCAGGCCAAGCGCCGCCGCGAGGACCATGCGCCCACGCACCCCTTCGGTGAGCGCGAAGAGCCTGCGATTAATGTCCCTCCGGTCAGCCGCCTGAGGCTCAGACGATTGCTGCGGTGGTTGGGCCGGGGGAGGCCTCTGCGCCTCTTGCCCGCCCTGGCCGTCCTGTTGAGCCACGGATTGAGTTGCCACGTTTCCCTCACTCGCTTGTTGCGAACTAATCGCAACAGATACGGCTCAGTATAGAGCCGCTACGGAGATGGTGCAACTCTACGGGATAGAGCGCTCTGCCCTCATCTTAATGGCGCGGAGCCAGATGAGGCGGATCAGGGCACTGCCGGGGTAGACGCCGCGCCAGTAGCGTGTGAAGCGGCGGCGTGAGGCAAGATCTGGTATCTGGATGCGGGTCTCGGTGGTGAGGCGCACGCCACCAGTTGCAGCAGGTTCCAGGTGGAAGTCCATAGCGGAGCGCGCGTAGTCGGGGCGATCGAAGGCGAGGAAGGCGGCCGCGTCGGGGACACGGTAGGCGCCGCCGGAGAGCTGCCAGAACTTACCGATGGTGCCAACGACGAGCTCGTGCTCGGGTATGTCTTCCAACAGTACAAAGCCACCGTCGAGCGCGCCGTGGAGGATGGGCTTGCTGGCGAACCCGGGCGGCGCTAAGCGCCCTCCTCGGAAGGAGCTGCCTAGCAGGCGGGTGGGTATCCCCCGCAACCAGAACAGCAGCCCCGCCACAGGCATCTCCGCCAGGGTAACCTCCCGGATCGCCCGCTGCACTAAGGCAGGCGAGGCGTTGACGTGGATCGCGTGTCGCTCGTGGACGTGGTAGTCGGGCAGAAAGCGGTCAATGGCGCGCATGCGGTGTCAGGTGTAAAACACCGCCGCGGGTGCGGTTGTGACAGCGGCGCTCTAGACTGCCCTTGTGTGGCCTGTAGGGATTCGGGAAGCCTGGCTGGGACGCGGCCGCCGTGGTGCCCGGCGTGGGGCGGGGA
>Ga0136611_10001911_pt1 | contig 14473 bp, 12 predicted proteins | sample AntDrymUQ2232306_2_FD_106645 | JGI IMG/M metagenome (GOLD analysis project Ga0136611, IMG submission 106645) | Polar desert sand microbial communities from Dry Valleys, Antarctica - metaG UQ223 (23.06) | ecosystem: Environmental > Terrestrial > Soil > Desert | place: Antarctica: Dry Valley...
CATCAAGCGCGTGCTCGCCCAGCCCGTCCCGGACCAGCCGACGCCGGTGGTGCAGCCGGTGATGGGCCCGGCCGCGACAGCCGCCGCGCCCGGGCCCATCACCGGCTGCACCACCGGCGTCGGCTGGTCCGGGACGGGCTGGGCGAGCACGCGCTTGATGGTGGTCGCCAGCTGCTCGACGTGAGGCTCCATGGCGCCGGCGAAGGCGTCCAGCCAATGCACGCCGGTCAGGTGATAGCGCAGCGCGCCCTGCGGCGAGACGTTCTCGAGCCGGAAGGGGATCACCACCGAACCGCCCTCGAAGGCGGCGGTGATCTCGCGCTTGATGTGATCGGAGCCGTTGGTGTTGGAGGTGAACAGCAGCACCACCACCCGCGCGTCGCTGATGGCGTCCAGCAGCGAGGTCTGCCAGTCGGAGCCAGGGATCACGTCGCGCGGCGCCATCCAGCAGCGGATGCCGCGCGCCTCCAGGCCGTGGCAGACGCCGTCGGCGCTGACCTTGTCCTGGCTGGGGTAGCTGATGAACACGTCGTGCGACGGCATCGGCGAACTCACTCGATTTGCAGGGGCTTCTACCTGCACGGAGGCGGATTGGGAACGGCGCGCCTCATCCTGGCATGTCGATGGGCCGCATCACCACCAGCGTCCGCCAGTCGGCGGTCTCCGACATCATCAGCTGGGCGGCGGTGTCGGCGGCCTGGCAGACCGCGTCGCGGGTCAGCGTCTCCGGCGCCAGGGCGGCGAGGGCGTCACGGTGGCGGATCAGGGCGTCGGCGGTGCCGGCGGAGCGTTTGGCCAGGCGCGAGAACTCGCCCAGCGCTCGCACGCCGAACAGGGCGGCGCCCAGCGCCGGGAACACCACGCCCAGAAACATGAACAGCGGGCTCGCCAGGTCGCGGACGCAGGCGTCGGGGCGCCAGGGCAGGTGGAAGCAGGGGGCGAAATACAGCGTCAGGCTGATCGCTCCGCCCGCCAGCACGAACCAGAACATGGACTCGCCGACCTTGCCCAGCCGGTATTCCACCGACGACATGCGCTGGGCGTTGGTGCGGTGGTAACCGATCTGGCCGTCGACCTCGCTCAGCAAAAAGGCGCGCACGACGCCGAGGTATTCGGGGGTGACGGCGGCGTTCGGCAGGCCCAGCGACCGCTCCACGTCGGGCACCAGCCAGTCGATCCAGGCGCCCGGCTGCGGCGGATGGTCGGGGTCGAAGGTCTGCCGGCGCGAACCGCTGCCGAGCAGGTAGATGAAGCGCAACGGTCGCAGCCGCTCCGCCAGTTCGCGATAGTCGATCCAGCGGCCGTGCCAGCCCTGCTTTCGGGCCCTGACGCTCAGCCAGATGATCAGACCCGCGCAGCCGACCTCGCCGAGGGTGGAGCCCACGTTCCACACGGCGTTGGACCCGGTCCAGACGCCGTTGAACACCGTCGACAGCCCGATCGCCGCGCCCAGCACGCTCAGCAGGAAATTGGCCAGGAAGACGCTGCGATAGTTGCCGCCGTAGTGGGTGGCGAGCTCGTCCGCCCAGGTGGCGACGGGCATCAGCCAGGTCGTCAGCGGTGCGGCCACGTCGGGCGGAAACGGCTCCAGCTCCCCGGCCCAGCGACCCACGGCGCTCCCCTGCCAGTCCGGCACCCGGATCGCCGGCACGGACGGCCGTCCGAGCACCAGATTGCGGAACAGGGTGAACAGGCCGCCCAGCGTCCAGACCGGGCGCGTCTCGGCGGCGAAGATCTCCAGGGTCGTTCCCTCGTCCTCCGCTCGGCGCGGACCGCGCAGGATCTCCGTCACCGCAGGCTCCAGCGCCGACAGCGGCGCGGGATGGTGGGCCGCGGGACCCGGTATCAGCGCTACCGCCTCCCGCCCGCCCGCCGGGTCGATCCAGACCACCGGCACGTTCTTGGACAGCGCCTCCTCGACGATCTGGCCCGTGCCGCCGCGGCCGCGCGCCGGTTCGCCGTTCCACACCGCGATCAGGATGTCGGCGTGGCCCATCACCACCCGCCCTACCGTTTCGTAGGCGTCCTCCGGCGCGTCTCGCCGCCCGTTCAGTTCGAACACCCGCTCCGCCCGGTCGAGCAGCGTTCGGAAATCCGCGGTCGAGTCGTCCCCGAAGTCCGCCTCGTAGTCCGCCCGTGAGAACGGCAGCGGGCATTGTAGCGCCGCGCCGGCGTTAAGGCCCGCCTCGGCGATCATGCGGTCGGCGCCGTCGGCCAGCGGCGACACCACCCGCAGGCGCGCCGGCCGGGGCAGCGTCGGGCCGATCCGCGTCAGCTGGGCCGACAGTTCGGCGAAGGTCGCGGCGGCGGCGGCGCGCACGGCGGCCTCGTCGGCCACCAGCCGGTGACCGGTCACGCCGATGCGCAGCACCGGGTCGAGCCCGATCTCCGGCCGGTCCACGCTCCGCCCGCCGCTGTTCAAGCCGTCCTCGCCCGCCGTTCCGACCGGCGACCATCGCGGGCGCGGGGAGAGTCGTCCAGAGACCGCGCGTGCTTGTTCGCGTCGCGGCTTGTCACTAGGGTCCGCCGCCCTTCGCCGACGCGCGGTTCACACGGAGACGCGGCCCGTTCATGACGCCGCCGACGCGCCACTACCTGGATTTCGAACGGCCGATCGCCGAGCTGGAAGGCAAGATCGAGGAGCTGTCGCAGCTCTCCGACGACGCCGGCCCGGAAGCGAAGCTGACGCCGGAGGTCGAGTCGCTGCGCCGCCGCGTCGAGCAGCTTCGCCGCGACACCTACGCCCGCCTCGGGCCCTGGCAGAAGACGCAGGTGGCGCGCCACCCCGAGCGGCCGCACTTCACCGACTACTGCGCCGCCCTGATCGAGGATTTCGTCGAACTGCGCGGCGACCGCGGCTTCGGCGACGACCAGGCGATCGTCGGCGGCCTCGGGCGGTTCCGCGGTACGGCGGTCGTGGTCATGGGCCACGAGAAGGGGCACGACACCGCCACCCGGCTGCAGCACAACTTCGGCATGGCCCGGCCGGAGGGTTACCGGAAGGCCGTGCGGTTGATGGATCTGGCCGAGCGGTTCTCGCTGCCGGTGTTGACCTTCGTGGACACCGCCGGGGCCTATCCGGGCGTGGGCGCCGAGGAGCGCGGGCAGGCGGAGGCCATCGCGCGGTCCACCGAACGCTGCCTGACGCTGGGCACGCCGCTGATCGCCACGGTGACCGGCGAAGGCGGCTCCGGCGGCGCCATCGCCGTGGCCGGCGGCAACCGGGTGCTGATCCTGGAGCACTCGATCTACTCGGTGATCTCGCCGGAGGGCGCGGCCTCGATCCTGTGGCGCGACGGGGCGCGGGCGGCGGAGGCGGCGGCGGCGATGAAGATCACCGCCGAGGACCTGCTGCGGCTGCGCATCGTCGACCGCATCGTGCCTGAACCGCCCGGCGGCGCCCACGCCGACCCGGCGGCGGCGATCGCGGCGGTCGGCGACGCGGTCGAGCAGGAACTGGGCGCCCTCCTCGGACAGTCGCCTGAGCAGTTGCGCGAACAGCGGGCGCGTCGTTTCCTCGCCATCGGGCGGGCCGAAGCGGCCGACGGCCCGCGAACCTAGAGAGGGGCGGCGTATCCGCCCGGTCAGGGCGACGAATCCTAGAGCGCGTCAGGCGCAAGTGGAATCCGGTTGCGCCGCTCGACGCGCGACCACGCTTCAGGCGATCGCCGCCAGGCTGTCCCCGAGCTCCTCCACCGCCTCTTCGGTGGTCGCCCACGAGCACATGAAGCGCACCGAACCGTCCAGGAAGCGGTAGACGAACACGCCGCGGTCGCGCAGGCGCTGCAGGGCGGGCTCGTCCATGCTCACGAACAGGGCGTTGGCCTGAGGCTCGTGGGCCAGGGCGAAGGGCGTGCGTGTGCGGAAGGTCTCCGCCAGCTTCCAGGCCATGGCGTTGGCGTGGCGCGCGCGCTGCAGCCAGGCGCCGCTCTGAAGCATGCCGATCCACGGCGCCGCGAGGAACCGGCCCTTGGAGGTGAGCTGGCCCGCGTGCTTCAGCCGCGCGTCGAAGCGCCGCGACAGCTTCGAATCGAACAGCACGATCGCCTCGGTCGGGGTCATGCCGGCCTTGGTCCCGCCCACGATCAGCACGTCGACGTCCAGGCCCTTCAGCAGGCGGAGGTCGAACCCGGCGGCCGCCGCGTTGGCCAGCCGCGCCCCGTCGAGATGCACCGACAGGCCGTGCTCCCGCGCCACGCCGGTCAACACCCGCACATCCCCGGCCGAATAGACGGTCCCGTACTCGGTGGCGTTGGTCAGGCTGAGCGCCGCGGGCGACTGGCGGTAGGAGACGTCCGGCGCCGCCAGCACCTTGCCGAGCGCCAGGGCGTCGATCCGCCCGGAGCGGCCGGGCAGGCCGATCAGGCCCACGCCCGCGCCGAACAGCCCCGGCGCGCCGGTTTCGTCGGTGCGGATGTGGGCGTGCTCATGAGCGACCACCGCCTCGTGCGGCCGGGCGAGCGCGGCCAGGGCGATGCAGTTGGCCGCGGTGCCGTTGGCCACGAAGCGCACGTCGGCGTCGGCGTCCAGCATCGCCCGCACCAGGTCGGCGGCCTGGGCGGTGACCTCGTCGGAGCCGTAGCCGCTGGCGAAACCCGCGTTGCAGCGCACCAGCGCCTCCAGCGCCTCGGGCGCGCAGCCGGCGGTGTTGTCGGAGGCGAAGTCGTAGCGGGGTGCGATCATGCGGCGTCGTGGACGGTGAGGGCGTCGGGAAGCATGCTATACAGGGCTCGAGACCCGCGGGGAGAGCTGCAAATGTCCGAGACCGTGGTCGCCAGGCGGCGCTTTCGCCTGGTGCTGGTCAAGCCGTCGCACTACGACGACGACGGCTACGTCATCCAGTGGCTGCGGTCGCCGATCCCGGCCAACTCGCTGGCCTGCCTCTACGGCTTGGCCGAGGACGCCCGGCGGCGCGAGGCGCTGGGTTCGGACCTCGACCTCGAGATCGCGCCGATCGACGAGACCAACACCCGGGTCCGCCCGGAACACATCGCCCGCGAGATTCAGGCGGCCGGCGCCGGCATGGTCTTCCTGGTCGGCGTGCAGTCCAATCAGTTTCCCCGCGCGCTCGACATCGCGCGGCGCCTGCGGGCGGAGGGGATCACCGTGGGGATCGGCGGCTTCCACGTCTCTGGCACCCTGGCCATGCTGCCGGGAATCGAGCCCGGGGTGCAGGCGGCGCTGGACATGGGCTGCTTCATCTTCGCCGGAGAGGCGGAGGGCGGCCGGCTCGACGACATCCTGCGTGACGGGATCGCGGGTACGCTGAAGCCGATCTACAACTTCATGAAGGACCTGCCGGACATGGCGCGCGTGCCCGCGCCGCGCCTGCCGCAGGACGTGGTCCGCAAGACCTTCGGCGCCAACACCAGCTTCGACGCCGGCCGCGGCTGCCCGTTCCAGTGCAGCTTCTGCACCATCATCAACGTCCAGGGCCGCAAGAGCCGCCACCGCACGCCCGACGACGTGGAGGCCATCGTCCGCGAGAACACCGCGCAGGGCGTGTTCCGTTACTTCATCACCGACGACAATTTCGCCCGCAACAAGGACTGGGAGGCGATCTTCGACCGGCTGATCCACCTGCGCGAGGTGGAGAAGATCCCGTTCCGCCTGCTGATCCAGGTGGACACCCTGTGCCACAAGATGCCGAACTTCATCGCCAAGGCCAAGCGGGCCGGGGTGCGCCGGGTGTTCATCGGGCTGGAGAACATCAGCCCTGAAAACCTGATGCACGTGAAGAAGCGGCAGAACAAGATCACCGAATACCGGGCCATGCTGCTGGCCTGGAAAGAGGCCAAGGTGCTGACCTACTGCGGCTTCATCACCGGCTTCCCCAACGACACGCCGGAGACGATTCTGCGGGACGTCAAGATCATCCAGAAGGAACTGGCGGTCGATATCCTGGAGTTCTTCTACCTGACGCCGCTGCCGGGGTCCGAGGACCACCAGAAGATGGCGGCCCGCGGCGAGTGGATGGACCCGGACCTCAACAAATACGATTTGAATCACGTGGTCTCCCACCACCCGCGCATGACGCAGGCGGAGTGGGAGGGCGCCTACCGGGCCTGCTGGGAGACCTACTATTCGCGCGAGCACCTGGAGCGGGTCATGCGGCGGGCCGCCGCCACGCGCAACTCGGTCGGCAAGACCATGTTCCTGCTGAACTGGTTCTGGGGCGCGCTGACGATCGAGGACCTGCACCCGCTGGAGGTCGGCCTGATCCGCCGCAAATACCGCCGCGACCGGCGGCCCGGCCTGGCGCTGGAGCCGCGGCTGGCCTTCTACCCCAAGCGCGGCTGGGAGCTGGTCTCCAAACAGGCCAAGTGGGTGTGGCTGTGGCTGCGGCTGTGGGGCCTCTACGACTCCATCAAGCGCGATCCGGAGAAGCTGGAATACCGCGATCTGGCGCTGACGCCGGTCACCGACGACGAGGACGAGGGCAAACTGCTGCACACCGCCTCGGCCGAGGTCTACGTGGCCCAGCAGAAGCACCTCAAGCAGGCGCGCGACCGGGCCGCGGCCTGAGCCGCGGGCCGGTCGCGCCGGGCCGGCGGCTCAGCTGGCCCGGAAGCCGACCGGCTGGCGCTCCGGCATGGCCGGCGCGTTGGCCAGCGGCGTGGTCAGGAACCCTGCGAACACCCGCGCCCGGTCGACGATCTCGTCGGTCGACAGCTGCGGGTTGATCGCCATCTGCAGGGCCTTTTCGTAGGCCGCGAGAGAAGCTTCGACGCTCTTTTCCATCTGCCCTATCCCCGAACTTGGCCGTTCGTGAGGACTGTCAGGTTGGGTCGACGATGGTTTACGACGGGTTCATGACCAACAGATCGTAGTCGGCGGCGAAGCAAACCGTCGCACTGTGACGTTCCGGCCGCAGGCCGTTGAGCCGAGCGCGGTCGGCGTGGCATGGCGTTGCGCCATGCAACGCCTGCTCGACGGATACCGCCGTTTCCGCGCCACCACCTGGCCCGCGCAGCAGGCGCGGTTCGAGGCGCTGGCCGGCGGTCAGCGCCCGCAGACCATGGTCATCGCCTGCTCCGACAGCCGCGCCGATCCGCAGATGATCTTCGACGCCGCGCCCGGCGAGTTGTTCGTGGTCCGCAACGTCGCCGCCCTGGCCCCGCCCTACCGGCCGGACGGCGGGCTGCACGGGGTCAGCGCCGCCCTGGAGTTCGGCGTGCGGGTGCTGCGGGTGAAGACCATCGTTGTCATGGGCCACGCCCGCTGCGGCGGCATCGCCGCGCTGCTGGAGGGAGCCCCGGAGACCGCGCGGGAGTTCGTCGAGCCGTGGATGAGGCTGGCTTTGCCGGCCCTGGCCCGCGCGGGCTGCTCCGCCGATGGCGAGGCGACGCAGGAGGCCTGCGAGCGCGAGGTGGTCAAGGTCTCGCTGGAGAACCTGCGCACCTTCCCCTGGATCTCCGAACCGGAAGCCGCCGGCGACCTGAAGCTGGTCGGCGCCCACTTCGCCATCGCCACGGGCGTGCTGTGGACCACCGGCGCGGGGGAGGGGTTCGAGGCGGTGGAAAGCGGGTGATAGGCGCGGCGAAGCGCCCGGCTCACACCAATCGTCCGAGCCCGTCCTTCGCCAGCATCTCGACCAGACCGGAGCGGGTCACGCGCAGCCGCTCGGCGGTCGAGTCGATGGCGGCCAGCACGCCTGCGTCCAGCGAAAGATTCGCCTTCACAGGGCGACCGACTTCGCGCACCAGGGGCACGCTCGCGAAGCTGTCGCCTCGCGCCATGGCCCGCCGAACGTCCGGATCGTCGCGCAGGGTCTCCGCAGCACGGGGCTCGGGTCGGCGCGCCCTGAGCCTCCATTCCCTGCACCCAATCACTTAGCGATTCGCGGGCGTTGCTCAGCGCCTCGTCGACCGTGTCTCCCATCGCCGCGCAGCCCGGCAGGTCAGGGAACACGACGCCGTAAGCGCCCGCCTCTCCGTCGATCAAGACGGTGTAACGCATCCGCGTCACCCTTCTTTCGTCGTGCCCGCACTTGATGCGGGCATCCAACGTCGCGTCGGTTCGCCGGACGAGGCGAAGGGCGTCCACTCCGCTCGCTCGGCGGACTTGGATGCCCGTGTCAAGCACGGGCATGACGGAAGGAGGCTCACACCAGCGCGCCGTGGCAGTGCTTGAACTTCTTGCCTGAGCCGCACGGGCAGATCGCGTTGCGGCTGGTGCGCTCCCAGCCCGCGGGCAGCAGCTCCACCGGCAGCCGCTCGCGCTGCGCCGGCGACAGCTGGCCTTCCGGCATCTGCGCGCCGGGGCTGCGCATCTCGTTCTCGCCGGTCAGCGGGTTGAGGTGGATCTCCTGGAAGTCGACCTCGCCGTTCAGGCCGAACATGCCTTGCGGCTCGGGCTCCTGGAACTGGAACTCCACGGTCATCAGCCAGCGGGTGACGTTCTGGCGCAGGTCGACCAGGAGCTTCTCGAACAGCGAGAAGGCCTCGGTCTTGTACTCGTTGAGCGGATCGCGCTGGCCGTAACCGCGCAGGCCGATCACCTGGCGCAGGTGGTCCAGGTGCATGAGGTGCTCGCGCCACTGCATGTCGACCATCTGCAGCATGAAGCTCTTCTCGAGGTTGCGCGTCTGGTCCGCGCCGATCTGGGCCAGGCGTTCCTCGGCGCGGGCCTCGGCGGCGGCCTGCAGCCGCTCCTCGACCTCCTCGTTGGCGATGCCCTCTTCGGCCGCCCAGTCCTCGATGGGCGGCTCCATGCCCAGCAGGTGCTGGACGCGCTCCTTGAGGCCCGCCACGTCCCACTGTTCGGCGTAGGCCTTGGGCGGCAGGTGGCGGGTGACCAGGTCGCTGACGGTGTCGCGACGGAACTCGCCGACGGTTTCCGAAAGATCCTCGGCGTCCATGAATTCCTGGCGCTGCTCGAAGATGGCCTTGCGCTGGTCGTTGACCACGTCGTCGTACTTGAGCAGGTTCTTGCGCATCTCGTAGTTGCGCTGCTCGACGCGCTTCTGGGCTGTGGCGATGGCCCCGTTCAGCCACTTGTGGGTGATCGCCTCGCCCTCGGCGACGCCGAAGGTGCGCATGATCGAGTCCAGCCGCTCACCGGCGAAGATGCGCAGCAGGTCGTCCTCGCACGACAGGAAGAACTTCGAGCGGCCCGGGTCGCCCTGACGGCCGGTGCGGCCGCGTAGCTGGTTGTCGATGCGCCGGCTCTCGTGGCGCTCGGTGCCCAGCACATACAGGCCGCCGGCGGCCAGCGCCCGGCTCTTGCGCACGGCGATCTCGGCCTCGAACCGTGCGCGGGTTTCGGCCGTCAGTTCGGGCGTGACCTCGACCAGCTGCTCGCGCTGGCTGCGCCGCCAGTGGTCCAGCCGCATGTCCAGGTTGCCGCCGAGCTGGATGTCGGTTCCCCGCCCGGCCATGTTGGTGGCGATGGTCACCGCGCCCGGCACCCCGGCGTCGGCGACGATATAGGCCTCCTGTTCGTGGTAGCGCGCGTTCAGCACCGAGTGCGGCAGGCCGGTGCGCGTCTCGATGTTTCGGTTCGTGGTCGCGACGGGCGGGGCGGCCGCGGCCTTCTTCGCCTCCTTGGGGTCGAGCGGCAGGTCGGGGCGCACCAGCGAGGGGTTCTGAGGGTCGGTGACGTCCACCTGGTATTCGTAGGTGGTCAGCACCTCGGCCAGCTGTTCCGACTTCTCGATGGACACCGTGCCCACCAGGATCGGCTGACCGCGCACGTGGCAGTCGGCGATCTGCAGGGCGATGGCCAGGTTTTTCTCCTGGGCGGTGCGATAGACCTCGTCGTCCTCGTCGACCCGCATCACCGGCTGGTTGGTGGGGATCTCGGAGACGTCCATCTTGTAGATATCGCCGAATTCCTGCGCCTCGGTGGCGGCGGTGCCGGTCATGCCCGACAGCTTGCCGTAGAGGCGGAAGTAGTTCTGGATGGTCACCGAGGCCAGCGTCTGGTTCTCGGGCTGGACGGTGACGCCCTCCTTGGCCTCGATGGCCTGGTGCAGGCCTTCCGACAGTCGCCGGCCCTGCATCATGCGGCCGGTGAACTCGTCGATCAGGATGATCTCGTCGGCCTTGATGATGTAGTCGCGGTCGCGCAGGTAGAGCACGTTCGCCCGAAGCGCCTGGTTGACGTGGTGCACGGCGCTGACGTTGGCCGGGTCGTAGAGACCCGCGGAGTCGGGCTCCAGGTGGCCGGCCTGTTCCAGGATCTCCTCGATCCGCTCCGAGCCGAACTCGGTCAGCACCACCTGCTTCTGCTTCTCGTCGAAGTCGAAGGTGCCTTCCTCGCCGATCAGCTGGCGCACCAGCACGTCGACGGTGCGGTAGAACTCCGAACGGTCCTCGGTCGGCCCGCTGATGATCAGCGGCGTGCGGGCCTCGTCGATCAGGATGGAGTCGACCTCGTCGACGATCGCGAAGTTGTGGCCGCGCTGGACCATCTCGCGCTTGTCGTAGACCAGGTTGTCGCGCAGGTAGTCGAAGCCGAACTCGTTGTTGGTGCCATAGGTGATGTCGCTGTTGTAGGCGTCCTGCCGCTGGCCCTGGCTCAGGCCGTGGACGATGACGCCGACCTCCAGACCCAGGAAGCGGTAAATCTGGCCCATCCATTCCGCGTCGCGGCGCGCCAGATAGTCGTTGACGGTGATCAGGTGGACGCCCTTGCCTTCCAGGGCGTTGAGATAGACCGGCAGGGTGGCGACCAGGGTCTTGCCCTCGCCGGTGCGCATTTCCGAGATGCCCCCCTCGTGCAGCACCATGCCACCGACCAGCTGCACGTCGAAGTGGCGCAGGCCGGTGGTGCGGCGCGAGGCCTCGCGGACGACAGCGAAGGCGTCGTTCAGCACGGAGTCCAGGCTGGCCCCGTTCCCCACCCGCTGCCGCAGCTCGTCGGTGACGCCGCGCAGCGCTTCGTCGCTCATGGCCTCGTAGCGCGGCTCCAGCGTGGTGATGGCGGCGGCGCGGCGGTCGAAGGACTTGACCTTGCGATCGTTGGAATTGCCGAAAAGCTTGCGGGCGAGAGCGAGCATCAGAGGTCCGGAAAAACAGGGCGCGCGCACGCGACGTGCGGGGCCGCGGACATATAGGGAAGGCGGGGCCGAGCGTCACGCGGCGGGCGTTGGTCCGGCCGGCCGGTTCACCGGGCGGCGGCCGTCCTGGCAGCCGAGTTCGCGCTCGGCGGGCATCAGGATCACGTAGTCGGGGCGGACCTGTTCCACGGCGCGCCAGTCGAAGCCGCAGGCGCGGTGGTGCACGAACGCCAGCCGCCCGAGGGCGGGGGTCAGCCAGACCGGCAGGTATTCGGCCGCGTAGGAGTCGCCGATGACCAGCAGGGTCGGACCCGGCCGGCCGGTGGTCCCGAGGTAGGCGGGCACGAGCGGAGAGTCCTCGACGCCGCGCAGGGGGGCGCGGGTGAGGTGCCGGGACGGGCCGACCAGCTCGGCCCGTTCGATCGGTTCGCGAAGGCTCCCGCCGCGCCCGCGCAGGCGCACCAGGTCGCTGTCGGCGGAAACGCCCTCAACCCAGCGGACCCGCTCCGGCGAAATGCGCCAGTCCGGCCGGCCAAGGCCGACGACCAGCGCGTTGGCGGCGGCGCCCGCCCCGCGGTCGGTCCAGTGGGTGTCGAAACGGCGGTAGAGGGGCCCGTCGGCTCGGGCGGCCAGCAGGGCCGCGCGGAGGTCGACCACCGGCGCGCCGCAGGCTCGGGCGCCGGCCAGCACCCGCTCGCTCTCGGTGGGGGAGCGGCGGATCGTGCCGGCGGGCAGGGCGCCGGTCTCGATCGAGGCCGGACCGGGCGCCACGCCGAAGACGAAGCGCACGTCGCGGGCGGCGAAGGTCCGGGCCAGGTCGCAGACGAATCTCGGATAGTCGGCGACCACCTCCGCGCGGGTCTCGTGGCCGGTGGCGCGGGCCAGTCCCTCGCGCAGGAACAGGCGGCCGCCCCGACCCTCCACCACGTAGTCGCGACGGTCGCGGCCGCCGAGCGCGCGGCGCAGCTGTTCGTGCGCTTCGGAGAGTTCGTCGCGGAAGGCGAAGCGGTCGCGCGCCAGCGCGTCCAGCGCCGCGGGCAGGGCCAGCGCCTGCTCGAGGCCGCGCGGCGCTGGCGGCGGCACGGCCAGCGGCCGGCCCTCGTCGGTCGCCGCCCAGCGCTGGAAGGGCGCCGCCAGGCCGCACAGCGCCAGCAGGCCGACCGCGACGATCGCCGTGACGCGCCAGACCGGGCCGGTGCGGGTGCCCATCAGAAGCGCGCGTAGAGGAAGGGGCTGTAGACCCCCGCCCCCACCGCCAGCAGCGACAGCAGCAACAGCAGCAGCACCGCGCCGGCCTCGCCGATTCGGCCGACCGACACGCCGCCGCCGCGAGGCCCCTCCAGCGACTCCAGCTCGGCCAGGCCGGCGTCGAACGCCTCCGGGCGGGCGCGGCGGCGGAAGCCTCTGCGGGGCCACAGCGCGATCGCCACGGCGGCCAGCGCGATCAGCGCCAGCGGCGGGTCCCACGCGGCGGCCAGCGCCGCGCCGGGCGTCGCCGCGCCGCCGTTGAGGCCCAGCATCCCCCGCCAGACCTCCAGCGCCTGACCCAGGCTCGGCGCGCGGAACAGCACCCAGCCGCCGAGCACCGCCAGCATGGCGTAGGCCCAGGCGACCGGGGCGGGCAGCGCCTTGAGCGCCCGCGACAGCCCCGCCCGCTCGATCACCAGGAAGGCCCCGTGCCAGGCGCCCCAGAGCACGAAGGTCCAGCTGGCTCCGTGCCAGAGGCCCACCAGCAGGAAGACCAGCACCAGGTTACGATACGTCCGCCACCGTCCGTGCCGGTTGCCGCCGAGCGGGATGTAGAGGTAGTCGCGGACCCAGGCCGACAGGCTGACGTGCCAGCGCCGCCAGAACTCGGTGATCGAGCCCGAGCGGTACGGCTGGGCGAAGTTGCGCGGCAGGCGGAAGCCGAACACCAGCCCCAGGCCGATGGCCATGTTCGAATAGCCGGCGAAGTCGAAGAAGATCTGCAGGGCGTAGGCGCCGGCGCCCGCCCAGGCGTCGAGCAGGCCCGGCGCGGCGGTCTGGTCGAACACTGCTTCGGCCAGGGGCGACAACGGGTCGGCCAGCAGCAGCTTCTGCGCCAGGCCGATGACGAACAGCCTGATCCCGGCCCCGGCCCGGCCCAGGCTGTGGGTCCGCCGGCCCAGCCGCGGGGCGATGGAGCGGTAGCGGACGATGGGCCCGGCCACGAGCTGCGGGAACAGGGCGACGTAGAGCGCCACCTCGGTCAGCCGCCGGTCGGCCGGCACGCGACGGCGGAAGACGTCGATGACGTAGGACAGGCAGTGGAAGGTGAAGAAGCTGACGCCGAGCGGCAGCGGCAGCCCGGGTTCGGCCAGGCTCGTCCCGGCGACGGCGTTGAGCGAGCGGACGGCGAAGTCGGCGTACTTGAAGACCGCCAGCACCGCGAGGTTGCCGGCCACCGCGGCGGCCAGGGCGACGGCGCGGGCGCGGCCGTCCCGTCGGTCGACGATCAGGGCGGCGGCGTAGTTGAAGCCGATCGCCCCCAGCAGGACCAGCACGAACCAGGGCTCGCCCCAGGCGTAGAACAGCAGCGACGCGGCCAGCAGCAGGGCGTTCTTCGCGCCCGTGCCGCGCACCAGCGCGTAGGCCGCCAGCACCAGCGGCAGGAAGAAGAACAGGAAGGTCGGCGTGGTGAACAGCATGGCCCGCGCACCGCTTAGCGCGGCGGCGGGGCGCCCGGCAAAGCGCGGGGGCTCAGGCGGCGGCCGGCATGCCCGCCGGGTCCATCCACATCAGCTCCCAGACGTGGCCGTCCAGGTCTTGGAAGCTGGAGCCGTACATGAAGCCGTAGTCCATCACCGGCTTCCAGGGCTTCGCACCGGCGGCCATGGCCCTGGCGGTCAGCTCGTCGACCTGGGCGCGGCTGTCGGCCGACAGGCAGGTGAGTACTTCGGTGGCGCGCGTGGCGTCGCTGATCTCGCCGGTGATGAAGTCGCGGAACCTAGCCTCGGTCAGCAGCATCACCGAGATGTTCTCCTCCACCACCATGCAGGCGGCGGTCTGGTCGGTGAACTGCGGATTGAAGGCGAAACCCAGCGCGGTGAAGAAGGCCTTCGACGCGTCGAGGTCCTTGACCGGCAGGTTGACGAAGATCATGCGCACGGGCGGGGTTCCTCTCGGCTGTGCTCGGAGGACGACCGGGTTAACGGCGGGCCGACACCGCCGCCACACTTTTTCGGAGTCGCGCCGTGGCGGGGCTGAAGGACAAGCGCGGCTTCATCGACCGCGACCGGCTCGATCTGTCGGAACGGCAGGCGGTGGAATACTGGTGCAAGCGCTGGGGCGTCACCGCCGACCAGCTGGCCGCCGCCCACCGCAAGGCCGGGCGCATGGTCAAGGACATCGCCGCGGAGCTGGGGAAGAAGCGCTGAGGGCAGGGGCGCCCGTCAAGCCGACTTCAGCCAGTGCCGCGACTGGCTGTTCATACCGACCACCCGTCCGGAG